>Ga0206852_1016_pt1 | contig 75811 bp, 79 predicted proteins | sample Alteio_BWOrgCont_14_FD_152849 | JGI IMG/M metagenome (GOLD analysis project Ga0206852, IMG submission 152849) | Enriched cells from forest soil in Barre Woods Harvard Forest LTER site, Petersham, Massachusetts, United States -... | ecosystem: Environmental > Terrestrial > Soil > Temperate forest >... | reverse complement strand
AGTGCAGATAGCCGTTGCAGCAGAATTGCAGCAGAGGCAAGAGCAGAGAGAAGTTGTTGTTGCAGAATCTCTCAAAAACCGTTGATGTTTAACGAATAACAGATTTTACGCCGGGGTAGCTCAGCTGGTAGAGCACCTGTTTCGTAAACAGGTGGTCGTCGGTTCGATTCCGATCCCCGGCTTATTTTTGCTGATTCCGTTGCAGCACATCGGCCGCTGCGCTGGCGATAGCGGCAGCAGCGGCCGATCTGTTCTTACAAGTCCTTGACGACTTTTTGGAATCCTTGCACCACGTCTTCGGCTTCTTCTTTCCCTTCCGGACCATAGCCTCTCAAGGTTTTGAGTTCCTTTAAGGCTGCCTGAATGTGAGCCTCGGCAACATACTCCCTGGCTTCAGGGAACTTGGGACGCAGGGCCAAGGCCTTCCCGTAATACTCGAAAGCTTCGTCCAAATGTCCTTGTTTGCGCTCGCTGAAGGCGAGCATGTTGAGCACATCCGGATTATTGGGCTGCTCGGCAAGGGCGCGCTTGAAGAATTGCGCCGCTGTCGTATAGTTCTCTTGCTGAACGGCTTTCTGGCCGAGAGCGAAGCTCTCGGCGACCGCGGGCGTCGCGGACAGTCCTGCCGATTCAGAACCCGAGGCGCGGGCAGCTCCGGCCACCAGGAGCAAGAGGGCAGCCACCGCTGCCAACCGCGAGCTTCGAACGCCATGGGATTCTTTTGCCAGTTTCTCATCGATGGCGATAGGGCCCGGTCCGGCGATCAACAAGAAGATCGATGTCATGATCTGCGCATAGTCGGAGCGGATCTCGTGAAAGACAGCCCAAATCCCAACCTGCGGAGGTGACGAGGGCAAGGGGAGCGGATATTTTCCGAGATAGAGACTGATCTTTGTTGAAAGGATCGCGACAATCATCTCGATGATGAAAGCGATCGCGACCGGACGCGTCAGCCAACCCAGGATGAACAGAATACCACCGATGATTTCGACCCAGGCCACGAAATGCGCCGTTGGGCCTGGAAAAGGAATGCCCAGCTTTGTGAACCGGCCCACGCCCTGGTTCGTATAAACGAACTTCAGAATTCCTTCCCATAGAAAAACGCCTCCCGTCATCAAACGGATAATAACAGTCGCCGGCGCACCATCCGTCGGCGGATTCCACAGCCAATTCCATACTTTTTGAATGTTCATTTGTGTGATCTCCTTTTTGAGTTTTTAACTGCCTTCGTCTAGGAGACACGAAAGCAAGCTAAAATATTCCCGTCTGCCACTGAAACTTTGGCGGACGGCCCGCCGGGGTGTAGTGGAGGGCCGGGAATAAAAAGACGTCCAATGAGGTCTACTTAAGGGATGCCAAAAGAAACACGCTTTGAGCAAATCATTCTGCCGTATCTGGGCGACGCCTACAATTTAGCCCGCTGGATGACGCGCAATCCGGAGGACGCGAAAGACATCGTGCAGGAAGCCATGATCCGCGCCTTTCGGTTTTTTTCGGGGTTTCACGATGGCAGTGCCAAGGCGTGGCTCTTAACCATCGTGCGAAACACCGGCTACACCTGGCTGCGGCAGCACCGCTCGCATGATATCGATACCGTTTTACAAGAAGAAGCTTTAGAGATTCCGGAACAATCCCCTGGACCGGAGGCGCAGATGGTGCAGAGCGCCAATCAGGAACTCCTTCGCAAAGCCTTGGAAAGGATTCCTCTGGAATTTCGTGAAATCGTGATTCTTCGTGATCTGGAAGGATTCTCTTATAAGGAAATGGTGGAAATCACGGGCCTGCCCATTGGAACGGTGATGAGCCGTCTTTCCAGGGCAAGAAGCCGGCTGCAGCGAGAGGTGATGGATCGTGGGGGAAAGGAAGTGGAACGTGAGCTGTAATCCGACGCGGGATCTGATGGATGCTTACCTGGACGGGGAACTCGATCTCGTGCGGTCGCTGGAGATTGAGCAGCATTTAAAGGAATGCACCGCATGTTCTCGTTCGTATGAGCACCGCCGTTCCTTGATCACCGCCGTGAAGACCGCGCCGCTGACCTATCACGCTCCGGCAGGTCTTGAGCAGGAGATAAAGAAGGTTCTCCATCGGGAAGCTGACGCGGACCCTTCGGCAAAGAGCAGAGCCGCCGAACGTTCTTGGAATTGGAATGCCTGGTTTTACGGCTTGGCGCCCGCCGCCGTACTGGGGCTGGCGCTTTTGGTCGCCGTCCCGCGGCTTTATGGTCCGTCAACCGATGACCGGCTGGGCCAGGAAGTGGTCGCCGCGCACGTGCGATCGCTCATGGCGGATCATTTGACCGATATCCGGAACTCCAACCATCATGTCGTCAAACCCTGGTTTAACGGCCGGCTCGATTTTTCGCCGCCCGTCCGGGATTTTTCCGATCATGGTTTTCCGCTGACCGGCGGCCGGCTGGAATACTTAAGTGGTCATTCCGCAGCCGCTATCGTGTATTACCGCGCCGCGCACCCCATCAATCTTTTCATCTGGCCGTCAAGATCCGGGGAAACCGGAAAAGAAAAAGTCTTCACACGTCAGGGCTATCACCTCATCCGATGGTCCGAAGGCGGCATGACCTATTGGGTCATCTCGGATCTGAACGAGCATGATTTGAAAGATTTTGTCGAGCTTCTCTCATCTCCGCAGACGTAGCCAGCAGTCAATTTCACAAAGGGGTATGATACGTTCATGAAGATCGATGGTGCGTGGCTCTTTGCGGAGCGTCAGTTGTATGTCGACGGGGTGGATGAACGCGGCCTCTCGTGACAGCGAAAAGCCTCGTTATCGTTGGCGCAACGGGAATGGTCGGAAGTTACGCGCTTCGTTACGCGCTGGAGCATCCTTCTGTCGGCCGTGTGACGTCCATCGGCCGCCGAAGCCTCGGCATCTCCCACTCGAAGCTAAAAGAGGTTTTACATCCAGACTTCGCGGACTGCTCCGCGCTCGCTGAGACGCTCTCGGGTCAAGACGCCGCGATCTTTTGTTTGGGTGCGTATACCGGAGCGGTATCCGATGCGGAATTTCGCAAAGTGACTGTGGACTATCCGATCGAGTTCGCGCGCGTCCTTCAGAAAAGCAGCTCCAACGCCGCATTCTCCTTCTTGAGTGGGCAGGGAGCAGATCCCAGTGGAAAAAGTCGGATAGCTTTCGCACGTTATAAAGGAGAAGCCGAGAAAGCGCTGCTCTCGATGGGGTTCCCCAGCGTTTACATTTTCCGGCCGGCCTATATCTACCCTGTTGAGCCGCGGAAAGAGCCTAATCTCAGCTATCGCCTGCTGCGGATGATCTACCCGGTGTTTCGCCTGCTATTTCCAAATTTCCAGATTCGATCCGACGACTTGGCCAAAGCCATGGTAGATGTTGTATTCCGAAAAAACGGGGAGCGCCTCGTTTTCGAAAACCGTGACATCCTCGCCATAGTCAAGGCGTAAGTTTGCTCAGGTCATCTTGCGGAAGACGGTGCTTTTGCTCGAGTCATTCATGGGCAGAAAATTGATACATTCCCCGGCTTGGTTGAAGCGTGCATTAAGGCGGCGATAAAGTTGGGCGAGTTCCAGAGTATTTTTTTGCTCACGTATGTTAGCAAGTACTGACAAACAAAAAGGAGAAAACACCATGAGCTCGACTCAAGAAGCTGTCGTCATACCGCAGGAAGCCGTTCGCCACCTCTTTACCGAAGCCCGCACCCACCATGCGTGGTTGCCCAAAAAAGTCGAGGAGAGTACGCTTCGAGCTCTTTACGACATCATGAAATGGGGACCCACGAGCGCCAACACCAATCCCGTTCGCATTGTGTTTGTGAAAAGCGAAGAGGCGAAGGAACGACTTTTTCCCTGTCTGATGCCTGGAAATGTCGATCAAACGAAGGCCGCGCCCGTGACAGCCATTGTGGCCTGGGATGAACGCTTTTATGAACACATCCCGCGTCTATTTCCACATGCCCCGCAAATGAAGGACATGTTTGCTTCGAATAAAGAAATGTCGGACTCAAGCGCCATTCAAAACTCATCATTGCAAGGCGGCTATTTTATTCTGGCGGCGCGCGCGGTAGGCTTGGATTGCGGCCCGATGGGGGGATTCGACAAAGCGAAAGTCGACGAGGCGTTCTTTAAAGGGACGACCTGGAAATCCAACTTTCTCTGCAACCTTGGATATGGAGACGCCACGAAGCTTCACCCGCGCGGCCCGCGCTTGTCATTCGAGGAAGCCTGCAAAATTATCTAAGGGGCGCGTTGAGAAGTGTTTATAATAAAAACATAGTCGCTCTTCGATTCGCCCGCGCGCAGTGCAAAGAATTTAACAGGAGGTCTTTCGTCCATGTCATCCTTCTGGGAACGTTTTGAAGGGTCCACGGGTTTCCTGGGACTTATTGCGGAAGTCATCGTCGCACGGAATCAACAAGCGATCAATGAGTGGGTCATTTCGCTGCTTGACCTTCAGCCAAAGGACCGCGTCTTGGAGATCGATTTTGGGCCCGGGTACGCCCTGCGAATGATTTCCAGAATCGTGAAGGAGGGATTTGTAGCCGGTATTACTCCGTCGGAACCGATGTGGCGTCACGCGGGGTCCCGGAACAGCGCGGCCATCAGAGCGGGGCGCATGGAGCTCCGCGTCGGAACGCCACATGCGCTGCCTTATCCCGACGCATCCTTTGATAAGGCTTTCTCGGTAAATTCGATTCAACTGTGGCTGGATCCGACTTTCGATCTGAAAGAAATCGAGCGCGTCGTGAAAAAGGGAGGCGTGATCGCAGTGACGTGCCAACCACAATCCTTCGAGCGCGAAAATCTCCCCAAGTTGGACCAGGTCGGAGACGACCTCGCGGCCCGCTTTCGAGAGGCGGGTTGGTCCGAGGTCAAGGTCCTCAAAAAGCCGGCCCAACCCGCGGGCATTGTCTGCGTCATCGGAGTCAAACCTTAAAAAAATGAGACAGTAGGAGCGCCCGGAGATGAAATTCTAAGGAGAATGAGCATGGAAACAAGCATTGCCCCACTCAGCATAGCGCCCGCATGGCAGGAACTCAAAAGCCATTACGCGAAAATTCGAGAGCGGCATCTTCGCCAGCTCTTTGCGGAGAATCCCCAGCGCGCGGAGCAGATGACCGCGGAGGGCGTCGGAATAACCTTCGACTATTCGAAACACCGTATCACGGAAGAGACCGTCAGACTTCTGTTGCAGTTGGCTGAAGCCTCCGGCCTGCGAAGTCGTATCGACGCCATGTTTCGGGGTGAGAAGATCAACGTCACGGAAAAACGGGCCGTGCTGCATATCGCGCTCCGCGCCCCTAAAGAGCAATCCATCGTCGTGGACGGTGAAAACGTCGTGCCCAAGGTTCATGCGGTGCTGGACAAGATGGCGGGCTTCTCCACACGGATACGCCGTGGAGACTGGAAAGGCCATACCGGCAAGCCGATCCGCAATGTTGTCAACATCGGTATCGGCGGCTCTGATTTGGGACCCGTGATGGCCTACGAAGCGTTGAGACATTACAGCCAGCGGGAGTTAAGCTTCCGGTTCGTCTCCAACATCGACGGCACCGACTTTGCCGAGGCTGTCCGCGACCTCGACCCCGAAGAAACATTATTCATTGTCTCCTCCAAGACCTTCACGACGCTCGAGACGATGACCAACGCACGCACCGCGCGCGATTGGGCGCTCAAAACGTTAAAGCAACCGGCGGCAGTGGCCAAGCATTTCGTCGCGGTTTCCACCAATGCGGAAGAAGTGTCCAAGTTCGGCATCGATACCGCCAACATGTTTGAGTTTTGGGACTGGGTCGGAGGGCGCTACTCGATGGACTCGGCAATCGGCCTATCCACGATGATTGCCATTGGCCCGGAAAATTTTCGCGACATGCTGGGCGGTTTCCACGAGATGGATGAACATTTCCGCACGGCTCCGTTTGAACGCAACTTGCCGGTGCTCATGGGACTCCTCGGCCTCTGGTACAACGACCTCTTCGGTGCGCAGACCATCGCGGTCCTTCCCTATGAACAATACTTGAAACGCTTTCCGGCCTACCTTCAGCAGTTGACGATGGAGAGTAATGGCAAACACGTCCAGGTCGATGGAACTAACGTGGCACACCAAACCGGGCCCATCTATTGGGGGGAACCGGGAACGAATGGCCAGCATTCTTTCTACCAGATGATTCACCAGGGGACCCAACTGATTCCCTGCGACTTCATTGCTTTTGCCCAGCCGCTCAATCCCCTCGGTCGCCATCACGACCTGCTCATGGCCAACGTGTTTGCCCAGGCCGAGGCCCTGGCCTTCGGCAAGACTCCCGAGGAAGTCCGAGCCGAGGGCATCCCCGACTGGCTGGCCCCGCACAAAACCTTCGAGGGCAACCGCCCGTCGAGCACCATCCTTTTGGACCGGCTGACGCCGGCCGCGTTGGGAAAGCTCGTGGCGCTCTACGAACACAGCGTTTTTACTCAGGGTGCGATCTGGAACATTGACTCCTTTGACCAATGGGGGGTCGAATTAGGAAAGGCGCTCGCCGTGCGCATCATTCCCGAACTGGAGAGCGAAGTCGAAGGAAATCTCAAGCACGACAGCTCCACCAACGCCCTCATCCGGCGCTACAGAAAATCGAAGAAACGGATTGATCATGAATAAAACAGTTCTCATTACAGGGACGTCATCGGGTTTTGGTAAAGCGGCCGCGGCGTTTTTTGCAAAGAATGGTTGGAATGTTGTGGCGACGATGCGTCGACCGGAGTCAGGAAAAGATCTCGCCGGCCTGAGCAACGTCTTGGTCACGCGGCTCGATGTTCAGGACCGCGCCAGCATCGAGAAGGCCGTTGAAGCTGGGATTAAACGGTTTGGGCAGATCGATGCACTCGTCAATAACGCGGGATTCGGTTTATACGGCTTGTTTGAAACCACACCTCCAGAAAAAATTCAAGAGCAGTTCGCCGTCAATATGTTCGGCGTCATGGATATGACCCGCGCTCTTCTGCCGCATTTCAGAAAGAATAAGAGGGGTGTCATCCTCAATGTCAGTTCAGGCGCGGGGGTCTTTACGCTTCCGATGATCTCGCTTTATTGCGCCAGCAAATTCGCTCTGGAAGGATTCTCCGAGTCCTTGTCTTACGAGTTGGCCTCGCAGAACATTGTCGTGAAGATCATTGAGCCGGGCGGGGTGGTCAGTACGAATTTCGGCAATCGCAGCGGCCAGGAAGCCGCGCACAATAAATCTCTGGCTGATTACGATCAGTTTGTGGCCCAAACGAATGCCATCTTTGCCGGACTGAGGAGTCAGCGCTTGGCGACGGAAGAGGACGTCGCCAAAGTAATTTTTGAAGCCGCTACAGATGGAAAAGATCAACTTAGGTACGTGGCGACCCAGGACATCCTACCGCTTGTAAAAGCCAGACGGGAAACAGCTGAGTCAGAGTATGTCACGTTGATGCGTTCACGCTTCCTGCCAAAGTCCTAAATGGCGGGGGGAATCTCAAGGGCTGAGGGTTCTACGTGAGAGGGTCCAAGCGCTTGGCGTCCCATGACGAGGACCAGAAGAGCTAAGAAACTTGAGACGGCAAACATTCCGGCTAAAGGGACGAGAACGGGCGTTTTCAGAAAGCTAATGCCCACCGACGACACGGCCCCAATCCCTAATTGAAGAAATCCGAGAAGCGCAGAGGCGCTGCCCGCGTTTTTGGAGAAGGGCGATAACGCCAGCGCCGCCGCATTGGGATTTGAAATACCAAAAAAGGCCAAATAGAAAAACATGCAGCCGATCGTCCCGACGAGTCCGCAGTGCCCGGTCCATGTTCCGATTAAAAAGCCCAAGCCCACCAAGGTCATCCCCCCAAGTCCCGTCCGTAGAATCTCTTGACTCGTAAAGCGCTGCAGAAGCAAATGGTTGAGCTGACTTGTGCCTACAAACCCGATGGCCATGAGGCTGAACAGCCAACCGTAGGTTTTGGGTGCGACTTTAAAGATTTGAAGAAAAATGATGGGTGACCCTGATACGTACATAAAAAGCCCGAAGAGCGCAAAGGACCCTGCCAGCGCATAGGTGGAAAACCCGGGAGTTTTCCAAATGCCGAGATACGCTTCGATGATAGGACGCGGGCGCAAGGACCGGGAGAGGTCTGGCGGGTTTCCGGATGGAAGATAAAAATACGCCATGAGACCTAATGCCAGGCTGATCCCTGCTAAGACTAGAAAAATCGAACGCCAGCCCATGAAAAGAACAAGGATTCCGCCAATGCTCGGCGCAAAGAGCGGCGACACAGCCAAGATGAGAATCAGGGAGGAGAAAACTTTTGCGGCTTCTTTGCCCGTGAAATAGTCCCGCACGAAAGTGATCGCCGCCACGTCGACCCCGCAGCCACCCACCGCTTGGATAAAACGCAGGACAATGAGCGCATCAATCGATCGCGCCAGTGAGCACCCGATGGAAGCCATGCCATAAATCGCCAGAGCCGCGTAAAGCGGACGTTTTCGGCCAAAGCGATCGAGCAGGGGACCATAAAACAATTGGCCGGCCGCCATACCGATAAAGAATCCCGATAGAGACAGCGTCACGCGCGCGGCGGGCACCTGGAAATCGCTCGCAATCCGAAGGAATGCCGGCAAATACATGTCGATCGAAAACGGACACAAGGCAGTCAGCGCCCCTAAAAGAGGGATGAGGTGCCACCGGCGTATAGTCGGTGTTTTCATCGAATGATCACCAGCCCCGCCTGATGCAAGCATTTTAGTTGAGTGAGTGGAAATTGATAAAGATTTTTGTTGACAAATTAGTAAGTGTATGCTAACCTAGTGGCATGGAAACCAAAACGCGAATGTCGTGCGAAGAACGGAAATGCCGGATTCTGGAGGCCGTGCGCAGGATTTTTTCCCGCAAAGGGCTGGAAGGAACCACCACACGCGAATTAGCCAAAGAAGCCGGGGTTTCGGAAGCTCTCCTTTATAAGCACTATCCTAGCAAAGAGGCCCTCTACCAGGCCATGCTCGAATCCTGCGACGGCGAGTTTATGGGGGAAGTCAAAAAGATCACCTCCTTAGAATCTTCCACCTCCACGTTGGTGACGCTCATTCATTTTATGGTCGCGGCTTTGCTTCGCCGGCGCGTCCCTGAGGTAGAAATTCGACTGCGTCTTTATCTGCAGAGCATCCTCGGCGATGGGGAATTCGCGCGACTCATCATTAAGCAGAAGCAAGAAGACTGCTCCGTGATTTCAAAAATTGCCGACTGCATTCAAGCGGCGACGCGCGCGGGCGACATGGATCCGTCGCCGATACCGGCCGCGCTGCGGGCCTTGTTGGCCGACCGTCTGGCGTTCATGCTGGTCAGCGAACATCTGCCGGAGAAACCGGCCATCGATTTTGGTGTATCGAAAGACAAGCTGATTGAGAATGCGGTGTGGTTTATCCTCCGCGGGGTGGGAATGAAGGAAAACGCGATTCGTCGCTACTACAATCCCCAAGCGTTGGAGCTCTTGAGCGCGTAAAGTAGTTGGGAACTCTTTCACGAAGAAGAGGTTGAAGAAAATGTATGGACGGAGTTTTGTAATGGACCGGTTGGAGATTGGGCGATAGGCCCAGCCATTTTTTTGCCCAAATAGGTAAGTGAACGCATACTAATAAGGAGAGACTGTCATGAACCAGAAAACAAAAGAGTCGAAGAAGCCCGCAAAACAAACAAGAGACGAACACGAATTGCTGCAGCAGGATGATTTCCGGTGGTTGGCCGAAGTCCGAGATGTCCTATCGCCTTATTGGTCTTCACGCGTGGAAAATCACCCGGAAAAAACGGGACCCGTGTTGGTGCTCGAAAACACTCGCCCGCAAAGTCGGTGATCGCCATGTTTTCCTTCCAACAGCGATTGAAGTATCTGGTTCGATTCTTACTCTTGGTGATCCTGGGAGCCGCCTACGTCATGATCGCGCACGCCGAAACGCCACCCTTGTCGATGGATGGCGCCATCCGGCTGGCGGTTCAAACGAACCTCACTACGCAGCTCAGCAAAGCTACAAGCAAGGAAGCTCGCGGGCGAGCCATCCAGGCGGCAGCTTCCTTATTACCGCAAGTGACCGGCTCCGTTTCGCAGGCACGCGTATTGAAGGCCAACTTAGCGGCTGAGGGATTCGAAGCGACCTCTTTTCTTCCCAATCCCATCATCGGTCCCTACAACGTGTTTGACGCCCGCTTCACCCTGGTCCAAAAGATTCTCGACATGAATTCGATCTGGAGCACAAAAGCCGCCTCCGCGGACGTTCAAGTCGCCCAATACGCAGAAGACCTGGCCGCTGAACAGGTAGCCTCCGCTGCCGCTCTCGCCTACATTGAAGATTTGCGTGCCATCCAGGGCGTGCGGGACGCGCAGGCCAATCTGGATTTGGCCGAAAAGCTGGCGACCTTAGCGCATCACCAACATGATGCGGGTCTTGCCACCGGCGTCGATACCGCACGCGCTGAAACTCGCGTGGCGCACGACCGCCAGCGCTTGATCCAGGCTCGCCTGGCCGCGACTCAGGCGGATATCCGTTTAAAGCGGGTCGTCGGCATTCCGCTCGCGGAACCCTTAGCGCTAGTTGAACCTCAGGTTTCGTCATCCCCCGCGGTCATTGGCGGGGGATCCATCAATGGCCGTATAGATTCCCGGCCAGAGACCGCCGAGAATGACGGTTTTATAACTAAAGCTCTGTCAGATCGCCCTGAAATCCATATCACCGAAGCGGAAGTGAAAGCCGAAACCTACGGACTGGGAGCGGCACGCGCCGGCTATCTGCCGGTGGTCTCCGCAACGGCGGACTATGGATTCAGCGGCAACCTGCCGGACGGATCTGCGCGAACCGGCAGCATCGGCGGCCGGCTCGACTTTCCTATTTTCAGCGGCGGATTAACGGACGGCCAGGTGCAAGAGGCCAAAGGCCGCCAAGCGGCAGCGCAAAGCCAGTTTGAGGATACCCGCATTCAGGTGGAAGAAGATGTGCGCCTGGCTTTGCAGACTCTTTCCGCCGAAGTGGACGATGTTGCCGCTGCGGAAACCGAGCTCAAGCTGGCGGAGACAGAGCTCCAGTTTTCTCAAGACCGCTACAGCTCCGGCGTGGGCGACAACATCCAGGTGGTCACTGCGCAGACGGCTTTAGAGGACGCACGCCAGTCGCTTATCGACGTGCGGGCGCGCCACGCGGATGCGCGCGCCAACCTCGCGATGGCTTTGGGACACATGCAAACGTTTGAACTATAAGAAGGAGAAATTATGAATACCACAGAAGAACTCACGCAGGACGTTGTCAAAACCAACGGAAATGGAAAAGCGACGACGCCGGTCCAAGTCCTTATCGCGCCCAAGGCGCCGGGCAAGAAATACCGCTGGATGATCATCGGCGGAGCAGCAGCGCTTGCCGCGCTTTTGGCGGCGGTCCCCGCGGTCCACTCGGCCTTCACGCATGAGAGCACGGATGACGCCTTCATCGATGGCCACATCATCCTGATCGCGCCCAAGGTGGCCGGTCAGGTGACGGCCGTGCATGTGGAAGACAATCAGCTCGTCAAAGCGGGCGACCCGCTCGTGGAGATTGACCCGCGCGACTATCAGGCAAAAGTTGACGAGCACCGAGGGAAACTCGCTACGGCCGAAGCGGAAGCCAGACGCGCTGTTCTGGATGAGGCGCGCTACGAGCAGATCTATAAGCACGATGAGATCTCGCGGCAGCAACTCGACAATGCACGCGCCGCCGCCGCAAGCGCCCAGGGCACCGTGGCCAGGGAACGCGGGGCCCTCGAGCAGGAAGAGTTGAATCTTTCCTATACGAAAATCACCGCTCCCGAGAGCGGCCGGGTCACCCGCAAATCCGTAGAGACGGGATCGTACGTGCCCGTGGGACAAGCGCTCTTATCCGTCGTCCCTGAAAAAGTATGGGTGACAGCCAACTTCAAAGAAACTCAGCTCACGCATATGCGTCCGGGCCAGAACGTGGAAATCACCGTGGACGCCTACCCGGAACACAAGCTCGTCGGACGCGTGGAGAGTATTCAATCGGGCACGGGCGCGCGCTTTAGCCTTCTGCCCCCGGAGAATGCGACGGGCAACTACGTCAAAGTGGTTCAACGCGTTCCGGTCAAAATCGTCATCGATTCATCGCTCGACCCGAATAGCCCGCTCGCCCCCGGCATGTCGGTGATTCCTTCCGTCTCCGTCCGATGAACTCCTGGAAGCCGTCGCACAATCCTTGGCTGATTGCTCTCACGGTGACGTTGGCGACCTTCATGGAGGTCTTGGACACCTCGATCGCCAACGTCGCCCTGCCGCATATCGCCGGGAGTCTTTCGGCCGGAGTCGACGAAAGCACCTGGGTGCTCACGTCTTATCTCGTCGCCAACGCGATTGTGCTGCCGCTTTCCGGCTGGTTCTCTTCGCTCATTGGACGCAAAAATTATTACATGGCCTCGGTCGCGCTCTTCACCGTGAGCTCCTTTCTCTGCGGATTTGCGCCCTCACTCGGCTGGCTGCTGTTCTTCCGGATTCTGCAGGGATTCGGCGGCGGTGGTCTTCAACCCAGCGAACAGTCTATTTTAGCCGATACGTTTCCGACGGAAAAACTCGGAATGGCCATGGCCGTTTACGGCTTTGCGGTGGTGACGGCTCCGGTGATCGGACCGACCCTGGGCGGATGGATTACGGACAACTTCAGCTGGCGTTGGATTTTCTTTATCAATATCCCGGTCGGATTTCTGTCTATTTTCCTGTCGTCGAAAATGGTGGAAGATCCGCCCACGCTCGTGCGCCGAAGTCTCAAAGAACTGAAGATCGACGGCGTGGGCCTGAGCGCCATTACCCTGGGACTGGCGTCCTTGCAAATCATGCTCGATAAAGGCCAGCGGGAAGATTGGTTTAGTTCTCACCTGATCGTGGCGCTCACCGTGATCACGGTCGTGAGCCTCGCGTTTGTCGTGTTCTGGGAGCTGCGCTACGAGGAACCGATCGTGGACTTGCGGCTTTTGGGAGAACGAAACTTCTTTTTCTCCAACGTCCTTATGTTCATGCTCGGTTTGATCCTCTATGGCTCGACGGCGCTGTTGCCCATATTTTTGCAGACGCTGATGGGATATTCGGCGACGACCTCGGGCCTGGTGCTTTCCCCCGGGGGGCTTGTCACCATGATTTCGATGCCTATCGTCGGAATCCTCGTCACCAAAATTCAACCGCGCTACTTGATTGGATTCGGCCTCGTGGTCATCGGGTCTTCCCTTCTCTTGATGGGCGGCTTCAATCTTCAGATTGATTACCGGACCGCCGTGATCGCCCGCATCGTGCAGATGGCCGGCATCGGGTTCTTGTGGGTTCCGATCAACGCGGCCGCCTACGCTTTTTTAAAACCGGAAAAGAGTACACAAGCGTCCGGGTTTTTGAATCTCTCGCGCAATGTGGGGGGAGGCGTCGGGATTGCTCTGGGGACAACGTTTCAAACGCGGGCGGCCCAGGTGCATCAGAACATTTTGTCGGCGCACTTTTCGCCCTTAAATCCGGCCTATCTCTCCGCCCTGTCGCATTCGGCACAAAACCTGTTCTCGGTCGGAGTCAGCACGCCCACCGCGGCCGTTCTCGCGCCGGCGCTTTTGTATCAGGAACTCGGCCGGCAAGCGAGCATGCTCGGGTATATGGATGATTTTCGGTTTATGGCGATGGTTTGCTTTGCGTCGCTCGGCCTCTTGTTTTTCTTAAAGAAAAGTCAGCGTCAAAAGGGTCCGGTTCCCGTTCATTAAGAGGAGGGTGTCATGATGTCCAGCAACAAAGTTCGAGAAAGTCATGGGTCGGTGATTGTCCCGGAGAAACGTCAATGGCGCGAGCGGGTGGCGCTCGCCGCTGTGAATCTGGCCCAGCGTTTCCAATCGGATATTCTGTTTTGCGCAGGCTCCATGTGCATTGACGCCAAGTCGTCACTCATGGCGCTTATGATGCTGGGCGCCCTTAAAGGCCAGCTGTTAGAGCTCACGGCGCGCGGCGCGGACTCCGCCCAAGCCTTGAGAGAATTATCCCGTCTTTTTGAGACGGTGTCGTGACAGCCAGAGAGGTATTGCACGCGTCATGCGACGGATCGCGCTTTTGCTGATGACTCTTGCCGTGGCACCGGCGGCCTTCGCCGATGTGGAGTGGCTGCCGGCCGGCGGGTCGCTCTTCCCCAAGCTCATGGCCGATCCGGAAGAGGTCCAGACGGCAGGGCAATATTTCCGGCAGAACGGTCAGGACAAAATCGATTTCTCCGTGGGAAACAACTACGGCATCAGCCGGTGGTTTGCAGACAAAAATCAAACCTGGCCTCTGCAGCTCGACATTTCCGGTGTCATCATTCCGCGGTTCACGGTTTCCAATCTGATCACGTTGGATGATTCGGACTACATCGTGAACCTGCCGCTTGAAGCCCGTCACGGCATCTATTCCGCTCGGCTGTCTCTCTTCCACAAGAGTTCGCACTTGGGGGATAACTACATGACGACAACCGGCCGCCAGCGTATTGCTTACAGCCGTGAAGGAGTTCAAAGCCTGTTCGCCGTGGAGCCCACTTCGCGACTCCGGGTATACGGCGGCTTATCCCAGCTGGTGCACACGGAGCCGGACGTGGGTAAAACGACGGTGCAAGGAGGCTTTGAGCTCCGCTCGCGTCCCTTGGGCCGCGTGCAGCGGTGGCATACCTTTGCGTATTTGGCTGAGGATGTTCAGTGGAAGCAGGAAGTCAACTGGGATGCCAATTCCGATACCCAGCTGGGGATCTCCTTCGGCTTCGACGGCAATCCTCGCCGATTCCGCGTCTTTTTGAATTATTTCGACGGGCACTCGACCTATGGCCAGTTTTATACCGAGCGGGAACATTTTCTCGGCACAGGGATCGGATTTGATTTTTAGTCACGCCTTAGCACAAAAAGTTTCTCGGTTTTTTATTCCCTTTTTCAGTATTATCTTCACGCCGGTATTTCTATGGTTCTCGCGGCTGAGGAGGTCATTTTATGCACAGGTCAATGCAAAAAAATTGCGTACGGTTGATTCTTGGCGTGGTCATTCTGGGGTCTTGCGGGATAGCTTGGGCTGATCAACAAGCGACGGAAAGCGCGCATTACCGGCAAGAGGTACGGAACCGTCTTAAGACGCTGCAGACCAGTCTGGATGTTATGTTTGCCAATCATCAGCTGACCGCCGATCAGTATCAGGCGGAAAGCGAAAGAGTGCGACAACTTCGGGTCCAGATGCATGCGGACGCGCAGGAAGACGGGTCGGTGACCCAAGAGGATAGAGACACCGACTTCAGCCTTATCCAACAGATCAATCAAGAGGCCTCGCAGTGGGCGGTGGCGAATAGTTCCGGCGGCACGGCTTCTCAAAATACTCCGCTGTCCGATCTGCAAATGCAATATGCCGGACTGAACAATCAGTATCAAAATCTGGACACGCGATATTCCACCGCAATTTCGGCTAAAGATCCGCAAACCGCGCAGGCGCTGAGAGCCCAGATGGACGCGCTCAAGCTGCAGATGGACGATGTGCGAACAAAGATGCAGCAGCTCATCGGTCCGGCAACAAATCCCTGAGCCCTCTTTTCTAGAACGCAACATTAGTATTGACCGTGCGACGATGGCCTGGTATACATAGGCGCGTATGAACGGTTTTGATTCATGAAATCGCGGGTAATGGCGTTTTGTTACATCGGAGTATCCTTCAGTTTTTTCGCGCCTCTTCTCCAGGGCGCATCGACCAGCGGTACCACCTCCTTTTCCTTTTTGAATCTTCCCGTGGGCGCCCGCGCGACCGCGATGGGGGAAGCTTTTGGATCGGTTCCGAACGATATTCAGGGGCTCGTCTATAATCCCGCCAGCCTGGCAACGCTTGCCGCTTCGCAGCTTTCCTTTCAACATTTGACTTATGTCGCCGATGTCGATCAGGAAGCGATCGCTTTCGGCCATGCGGGTCGTCGCGAAGAAATGAGCTGGGGCGTCTCGAGCAATTATTTGCGCGTGGGCGATATCACCCGCACCGTCGCCACCGACCAGGCCAGCGGAGACGGCTTCACGGAAGTGGGAACATTTTCAACTTACGATATGGCCTTGGGAGCTTCCGCGGCCGCTCCCGTGACCGACGACCTGAAGATCGGAGGGACGGTCAAATGGATCCACGAATCGCTTTCGGATGCGTCTTCGAGCGCGGGGGCCTTGGACGGCGGACTGATTTACCGGTTGAACGACGAACATTCCTGGAATGCGGGCGCGGCCGTTGAAAATGTCGGGTTTGCGAGCAAGTTCGCGGACGCGGCCGTGAAGCTGCCTTCTTCGTTTCGCGCCGGACTTTCGGGCCAGCCTTTTGCCCAATGGCTTCTTGCCACCGATTACGTCAAGCGCGTGGATACGAGCGGCGAATTTGATGTCGGAGCGGAAGTGACGCCGCGCCGCTTTTTCTCGATGCGCCTGGGTTACCGGTATGCTTTAACAAATCCTGATTTCGGGGGGCTGTCCAATTTCAGCGCGGGTCTCGGATTCCGGTACAAGCAAATGTCGTTTGATTACGCGTTCATCCCGCTGGGAGATCTCGGCATGACGCACCACATCAGCATTAATTTCCGTTTCAAGCCCAAGCCGGATTAATTTTTTCTCAGGAGCAGGAAGTGCCAGTAGGGAATGTGCTCGGAGATCCGCACCTCGGCAAAATCACTTTTCAATGTCATGATCTGCGCGCGCGACACCCGCTGCTCGATGCGGGTGAAAAAACGGTCATAGGCATCCTGCTGAATTCTCTTCAAGCCTTTGTTCCGGTAAAACTCATAAAGGGGAACATAGCGGCTTAGTCCCACCGGCCGTAACAGCACTCCCAGGCCGATGAGCGGCCAGTAAATAAGCACTGTCCCCAAGAATGAAAACACGTTGCGAAAAAAGGGAGAACGTATGCGCGACAAGATCGATCGCGCGGCGGTCACCGCCGCCAGGAGCATGCGGAAATAAACGGGCCGATTATCGAGCGCGTAGTAGAGAAAAATCAGCTGCCGGGGAGCGAAACGCTTCAGGGATTTAACGGTCTCCAGACAAGGCACAGGAAGATGATGCAGCACGCCCAGGCACAAAATAAAATCCGCAAAATCGTCCGCAAAGGGAAGGCGCGTCAGATCACACTTGAAGAAAATGCCGTGGTCCGCCCCGCGAAGATTCTGCCTGGCCACATAGATCGCGTCGGAAAAATCGACCAGGACGAGCTCCCTGCAGCGGTCCTTCAAAAAGAAACTCCAGCGGCCGCTCCCGCACCCCAGATCGCAGACGCGCGCGTTCTTTAAGGAAGGCAGATCCACCAGGTCAAAATACTGCGCGAATTCCTGCGCATGCTCGGGCAGGATGTCATGGTGCTCCTTCCATTCCGCGCCGAAGGTGTACTGAATATCTTCGGCAAAGTCGGCCGATGAGCGCGCAGCCGTTCCGGTCAGATCGATGACATCGTCGCGGATCGGATACTCGAGCGGCCCGACGCGCAGTGCATCGGGCGTGAGTTCCAGGTCGCGGCGGCCAAATATATTTTGAAGAGAATCGATTTTATTTCTATAGTACATGCGCTAATCAGACCAAATGAGATTTCGAGAGTCAATCACCAGGGACGTTTTGTGGACCGCGTAACCGCCCGCCTTTCCAGCCGTCTTTTGTCTTACGGCCTTCCATTTCTCTATTTAATGACGTCGATCGCCTTTTACCTGCACACCTACGACTCCGCGCAGGTCAAAATCACCATGGTCCAAATGGGGGGGATCGTCCTGATCGGGTTTTGGTACGTCAGCCTGCTCTGCGATTTTGAAAAGCAGTGGGATGAATATGCGCCCATCGCGCTGCCGCTGATCGCGTGCCTGATCTCGGGGCTGGTATCGTTTTCGCATGCCGCCTACCGCGGGCCGAGTTTGGACGAATGCCTCCGGCGGGTGTTCTACATTCATTTCGCGCTCATCGCGCTGCGGGAGTTCAACACGGCCGAGCGCATCCGGCGCCTGCTTCTGTATATCCTCATTGCGGTCGCCGTGGCTTCTGTGTACGGTCTTATTCAGTACCTGGATGCCCAGTTTTTTCCCGCTCCTCAATCAGGATTGGATCCTTTTGTCTGGCGTCAGGCGTTCACCAAGAAAGCCTTCTCCACTTTCGGCAATCCGAATTTCTTCGGAAATTTTCTCGTCATCCTCACGCCCATCACCCTGGCGCTGCTTTTGAAGCGCAATTCCGATAAAGCGGGATCCCTGATGCTTTTTGCGTTGTCGAGCGTGATCGTCTCCGCCTTTCTGTGGCATGCCGAAGAATTCATGACGCTCGTGCATCTGACCTCGTGGGGATCCACCGCGTTCATTGTGATAATCGTTGGGTTCGCGTTCTATGCCGTGATCCGTTTTTCGTTCCTCGGGCTGCTGCTTTTCCTGATCACGTTCTGTATTGTGGTGACGGAGTCTAAAGGATCCTGGATCGGCTACACCATGGGGTTTGTGTCCTTTTTCATGCTCGTGCTGTATTTCTTCCCGCTTTTCCAATCGGAGCGCATCCGCACCCTCATCCGGCGCGCCGCCGTCGTCATGCTGATCTTTTCGGCCGTCAGCATCGGAATTTACTCGCGCGCGCGGGTGAATTCCATCCGCTTCCGCGTTGCCACCTGGGTGTCCACGTGGGAAATGGCGCTCATGCATCCCGTGATCGGAAATGGCATCGGCAGCTTCCGCATTATTTATCCGGCCGTCCGGCGGCCGCAGATCTTTCATATCGAGGCCAAGCACAACACGGAAACGGACCACGCCGAAAACGAATACTGGGAAGTCCTGCAGGATGAAGGCCTGATCGGGTTCGGCATCTTTCTCTGGATGATCGCCACCTTTTCCGCCCTGGGGCTCAGATCCTTGGGCCGCTTTACAGAGGGCATTTCCATCCGGGATCCCGCATCCGGGAAAAGAAAAACGACGCAGGATCCGCGCGCCTTCTACATGTTGGGAGTGCTCGCCGCTTTTTGGGGCATGCTCCTGCACAATTTCATGGACGTGAGCCTGCGTTTTGTGTCCTCCGGTATTTTCTTGTGGCTTTTGGCCGGGCTCATCGGCGCGATGGTCGTTCATGACCCGATGCCGGAAACCGACGCGCAGGCCTTCGCCAAGGACGACCTGAGCTCCGCGCCGGCGCAATCCCCCATTCTTCTGTCCATCGCCCAAGGCGTCTGTGCGTTGGTGTTTGGCTATCTCACCTGGATGGTCCTCACTCAATTCAATGACGCCCAAGGACCTTTCACAGGTCAATTCGGCGAGCAGCTGCTCTGGGCGATTTCCTGGGTGGCGATGCTGATCACGATCGGCGGGTTTTGGTACGGGCTCATCCGCGTGGGACGTTCCCTTCGCCAAGTCTACGGATTTATCGTCCTCCTCGTCGTCATGGTGTGGCCTTTGAAAATCTTTTGGGGCTATTTTATGGCGGACGTTTTTCATAACCGCGGGATCTTTTTCTCCAAGCAGGGCAAATGGGAAGACGCTCTTGCCAGCTACAACAAAGTGGTGGATCTGAACCCGAACTACATCATGGCCTATTACTTCATGGGCAACGTGTACACGGACCGCTGGGGCCCCGGCGACGTGGACCGCGCGATGGACGAATACCGCCGCGTCTGGGCCATCGCGCCGAACTATGTCCAGACGCACCATCAAGCCGGACTCGTGTATCTCAAAAAAGGCCAGGACGAACGCCGGGAATTCGACGATCTCCGCCGTCAAGGAAAAATGGTTGAAGCCGGCGCCGCTCTGCAGCAGACGGAAGCGGACTGGAATCAGGCCCTGGTTTATTTCCAAAAGTATCATGACATCGATCCCGTTTTCGGCCCGAACTACTCGCGGGCCGGCTGGGTGCATTTGCAATTGGCGGATCTCGCGCAGCTGCGCGGCCGGCCGGATGAGGCGCAACGTCATCGGGAAGCCGCCGAGAGCCAATATCTGGAATCGCTGGAAGCCTGGGTCTGCCGGGCTCCCGAAAACGATGTGATGCACGAACACTGGGACGCCACGCACCGCCATTTTGACGGAGAGATGTTCGAAAACCTCGGCAACGTGCGCTTTATCCTTGGCAAATTTCCGGAGGCCGCCAAGGCCTACCGCATGAGTCTATGGCAGTCTCCCAACAACCTTCGCGTCATGAAGAATTTGGCTTCGGTGCTCTCGCGCCTGGGTCAGCAGGCCGAAGTGAGAGATCTGTGGAACCAAATTCGTGTGCTCGCCCCGCAAGACCCCGATGTTCTGCGCGTCTTCCATGGAAACATCACGGCCCATCCGTAATCTTCTTTATCTTCTCTTCGGGGTCTGTCCGCTTCTTTTTTTCACCGACCTGACGCGCAATCCTTATTACACGCAGATCGCTCTCTTGAATATTCTTATTCCCGCCTGCTGGCTTCTGTGGGTAGGACAGGCCTGGAAAGCGCAGGAGTTCGTGTGGGTCAGCTCGCCGTTCGACCCGGCGCTGCTCGCGCTCCTCGGCGTATCGCTTCTGAGTTGGCTCTTGTCCATGTGGGCGCATCCGCACTTGATCCCATCGATCTACAGTGAAGGAAGCAAAGCGGCCGTCTTTCTCATCGTCAACACATACTTGGTCTATGCGATGGCGCTGCGCGCGCGGGACGCCTCCTTAGTCCGTACGCTTCTCTGGATCACCTACGCCGTATGCTTTTTGGCGGCGCTCTACGGGGTCACGCAATATTTCGGCATCGAACTCTTCTGGCCTACACAGCTGAATCCTTACGGAAATCGTCCGGTGTCCACGTTCGGAAATCCGAACTTCATGTCGTCTTACTTAGTGGTGGTGATCCCGGTGATGGTGGCGGATTATCTTTTTAAAATTACCGGCTGCCCGCGGTCGATTTTGTTCATCGTCATTCAAATGAGCGTGGCGGCGCTTTTGGCGACCCTCACCCGGTCCTCATGGGTCGGACTTGTTGTCGGGCTTCTGGTTCTTTTTTGGGGCGTTCGCTCTTCCGGGGATCGGTTGATCAAAGGACACATTCTTCTATGGGGGGCCATGATCGCTCTCGCCTTGGCGTGGCCGCGCGGTCCGTCGGATCTTCACACGGTCGTCGTCGAACGGCTCCTGGAAGTCAAACGGATGTCAACGGAAGTGTATGGGTCGGCGTATCAGCGTTTTTTGATTTGGCTCTCCGCGTGGGGAATGGTGCAGGATCATCCGTTCATGGGCAAGGGGTGGGGATGTTTTGAGTTGTTCTATCCTTTTTATCAGGGCCCGCTTTTGATGCTGAAAAATCTCAGTGAGCGCACGCATGCGAACAATGCCCATAACGAAATTCTGGAATACTGGTCGCAAATCGGGACCCTCGGTCTCGGCGTTGTCGTCTGGATGTGGTTTCTTTTTTTCCGGCTGGGCGCGCTCCTTTCCAAACGTCTCGCGGCGCCCGGGAAATTCATGCTGTGGGGATTCTTGGGCGGGGCGGCCGGCATGTTGGTGGATAATTTGCTGAATGTCTCGGTCCATTTTGCCGTTCCCGCCCTCATTTTTTGGTGGTGGGTGGGCAGCGCCATGGCGCTGGATCCGTCGGCGCTTAAGGTCCGCCGTGTTGATCTTCATTCGTTTTGGCGAAAAGCGGCCGCTGCCTTGTGCGCGCTGGGCCTCGTCTGTTTCATGGGCCGCGCGGTCTGTATGTGGGCGGGCGAGGTCAACTTCTTCAAAGGATTCAAGCTTTCCAAAGCCGGCGTCGATCTCGTGTCAGCTAGCCATTATCTGGAGCGCGCTTACGCGTGGCATCATCTGGAGGTCAACAACGACTACGAGTTGGGAAATGTCTACGCACGATTGGGAGAAAGGGACAAAGCTCTGTTCATGTATCAACGCGCGATCGACGCGAACGCCGGCTACGATGAAATTTATTTTAATCGCGCCACGATGCTCATGCAAATGGGACGCAATGAGGAGGCCATCGCCAACTATCGCATTTGTTTGGCGATCAACCCGCTGTCTCAACAGGCCTACAACGCCCTCGCCGGCCTGTATTTCAAAGACCTGGCGCGTTACGGGCCCGATATCGAAACGCTGTACCTTCAGGGTGTCCGCGCCTATCCGAATGATAAGGACATGTGGAACAACCTCGGTTACTTGTACACGCAAAAACAGGAATGGTCCCGCGCGGCCCAAGCCTATCAGAGCGCGCTGGCGGTCGATCCGCAGTTTGATTTGGCCCGCAGGAATTTAGCGGTGGTGCTGCAGAAGATGGGAAATCTTAACGCAGCTTCAAAGCGCTGATGGTGTCGCGCATGCTGCGCGCATAGAGATCGTCATACCCCGACTGCGTCACGCGCGGGGCCAGCACAACGTAAGAGCGTCCCTGCCTTTTTAGTTCTTCGGCCATCGCGGCCGTGTGAAATCCGCCCACCACAATAACTTGCGGCCGGCCGGTCTTGGCCGTCGGCAAATTCTCCAAAAATATATGGCTGCGTTCGTTGGCGAGCTCGTAAAACTCTTCGGCCGCTTGGACGGCGGCGCTGAGCGGAGTGTTTCCATTCAACGCCCGTTTGGTTCTTAAGTAATCCGCATACTCGCCGGGCTTGAGCCGCAGCTGAAGCAGCCGCCGCAAAAGAGTCCAGCGTTCCGCGGCCTGAGCTTCCGTTTCCATATCGAAGCTGTTCTCCACGAGACGTGCCGTTTCCAGTTCCTGAAGCGCGGCATCGCGCAGGTGTTCGACCTGTTCATAAGCCGACACGTTGTCGCGGTAAACGTTGGGATCTTCCAGCCCATGGTATTGGACCGGCATGTCGGATCTTAAAAATCCCGCCGTTTGAGGAATCAAAGCGTTGGCCGATGCGCCTTCGAGATAAATATCCTGAAGCCCCCAATGACGAACCCCATGCGCCAACAAAGCCGCGATATTCCCCTGAACCTCCGCGTGCCGATGAATGTCCTGGACTAAAATGAACTCCGGCAGTCGTTCGCGCGCAGCCATCGAGGCGTCGGTGATTTTGGCAATGGAAGGTGGAACTCCCAGCGCTTGTTGCGCGGCTTGAAATTCAGCCGCCGGCGCACCCGCGGCTATCCAAAGCAGGCCGAGCCCCCACATCCATACCCTCCCGTCATATCGCATACACTCATGTAGAGGAGGTTCAAAGGCCTTTCAAGTCATAAATTGTCCAATGGGGGGCACGGGAATAAGATGAGCCTTTCGGCCCTAAATTATTGGCCCTTGGCTCCATTTCACCCTCGCCTAAATCTCTCTAAGATATGGGCATTCTCGAACGCGCGCGTTCGGAAAGGATTATGAAACTCTTCAACTTCTTCATCGCGCTAATACTGGTTCCGATCCTTGTTGTGACCAGTAGTCCATTGCCCGTGGCCGGCTACTCGGGTGGATTTTCGGGTTATGAGCCACAGCTCGCGAGCCACGATCTCTTCGCCCGCCAAGCCTTGGCGCTTCCGGTTGAGTCGGCCAAAGTTCGCAGGGAAGAAGTGAACGAACTCCAGCAGGAGGTGGCTGCGAACCTGGAGCGTCGCTTCGCACGGGTTCGGAACAAAATCGAGGATCATCCTCGCGACCGATGGAACACGACGCCGCTCTATCTTTCCATCGAAGGACGCGAATCAACCTTGATGAAACGATGGCAGTACTCACTCTCTCGCGCCAAAAGTTGGTCCGATATGGTCTATGGTGATTGGACCGTCCTCAGGACCGTGTTTGACTATGCCATATGGTTTCAGGAGCAACAAAATTGGGAAATGACTCTTATCTCGAATGTGATGCTGGAGGCAGCTCTGAACCGGCCGGACGGCATTCAAGAGGTAGCTCGCCGGCTGCATCCATATACAATTCAGGCTCTCATCGAAAAAAATGACTTCTTTTCGCATGCCGCCATGCATCAGTTTCAGTATTACGATCTCTACGCTTGGAAACTTCTGCGTGAAGCGGGGGCGACGTTGCCGCCCGATACGGCGCCGAGAAGAACAGCGACCGAATGTCTGCTGGGACTTCCGGCCAGATCCGGGCCCGTCGTGCTTCTTTTTGATCCCCACAGCGATGCGGTCATCGTCGATGATGAGGGACGTCCGACGAATCTTGATGAGCATACCGGTGTGGTGCAGACCCACGGGGTCACCGATGCTACCTGGGCTGCGGCCGCGGTGCGCGATGATCTGGCGGCCGAAGTGGTGGTTGTCTTTACGGAGGCTCCTGGAGGTCTTCAATGTCTTGTCATCACCAAGAACCAAAAAGGCGATGTGATCCAGAGCGTCCGATATCCTTTCGAAACTCTAGCGGAACAATGGCGGCCCGGGAGTGATTTTATCGTTTCGATCGACCAGGATAGTTTCAGCTTAAAGAACAGCTGGCACGTCGACGATCGAGAAACGATCCTCGTTATACTGACCTATTGGTACGAACTCCTCCGGCAGCATGGTTGGGTTCCGCGAAAGATCACCACTGCCGATTCAGAAGCTTATCAAGATCCTACGAAGTCCGATGCGGCCTATCGCCTCCGGCTCCGAATCTATATTGAGGCCGCGATGTCTCTCCTGGCGCCGGGCTCAAGCATGCACATGGAAGAGATGCTGAGCGCGAAATGGCTAGGTCAGCGGCAGGCCGTGTGGATAGCGAGCTCTCTGGCGACAGATAATGGGTACCTCATAGGCAAGGGAACAGCTTTGCGATGGATCATGGACTTGAGCCTCAGTCCCGTATGCTTTTGGCTGGGGATGACGGAGGTGCTTCAACGGCAGGCCGAAACCGCATTGAAACCGCCGCGCGAAACCGCGCACCTCCTCTGGAAAGCCGTTGAGCATTTCCGACGGACGCGTCCGGTCATCCCGAGCAGAATGATCGGACATGCCGCATGAAAAAATCATCGCTTATGCTGCGAGTTGTAGCCATCTTTCTGATTCCCTGCCTTGGCTGGAGCAACGCAGAGAATTTCGGATTTTGGATCTCTGATTTTGGATTTAGATCCGCGATTCGCGATCCGAGATCCAAAATTCAAACGTGTTTCGCCCGCCAAGCCTTGGCGCCTCCGTCCGATGCCGTGGGGCACTCGATTTCGGGTCGGTCCACCAAAAAAGTGGACGAAGAAGTTGCGGAACTTTTCAGGCGACCCGCCGCCGACCAGAGCTCTGAGCTGTGGGAAGCTGCAAAACGGAAGGATGTAGAGAGTTTCGTCGCATTGGCAAGACAAACGAACGTCGATCCCATGGCTGTTATTATTCCATCGTTTGTTGCGAGCCAGGTCGACGAATCGTTCGTCATCGCGGTTCAAAAGAAAGTCGGTACTCTCAAGTATAAAGACTGCGTTGCTGAGGGAGTCAGGTTCATTGATGAAAGACGCTGGAACGACGCCAGAGCCATTTTTAATTTGGCGACGCTCGTTTTTCTCAACAACCACGATCAAAACTTCACACCGGAGCCGGATTACTGGTCGCTCAGGTATTGGGATTATGATTTACGATCCTGGGCTCGCGAAACAGACACCGAGGCTGCCTTTAATTGGTCCGCCATCGACGCTGCCGGTTCGGGCATAGTTGTCAGAAAGGAGCTGCGGAAGACACTTCTCGCTAGCTTGCTGTTACGGTATGACTTTTTTCGGAAAAGAGGCCCCGATATTTCCCAAGCGCCGGCCAAAGTGCATGGCGTCATTCCACATCTGGAAGAATTGGATTCGGACCAGCTGGCTATACTCCCACAGAAGTTGGAGGCAGTTCCTGGCCAACAAGGCGCCAATGTTGCCCACGTGATGGTTAACAAGATCACGGGCAAAAAATACGTCGTGAAAGCGAGGTATGGGGAAGCGATGATGGAAAAACTCGCCCAGCGATGGTTTGAGCATCTTGGCTTTTCGGTCGTGGATGTGCGCTTTTTCTCTCTCGAAGACATGACGGGCGTTCTGATGGGTAATGTCGACCACGTGGAGAGTCTCGCGGCCTATGCGGCGAATCGGTTGGGTATCGATGGATTCTTGGATCCTGAATTGATTAGCGAGCGACTTTTGCCTGAATCATTCCAGCGTGTTCTGCAAAATGCCACGTTAGCGGACATCGTGATCCAAAACTCTGACGCCCATGGCGGCAATGTCTTGGTCGTTGTGAATGAAGAGGGGGACTTGGAACCCGAGCAGCCTATTTTCATCGATCGTGGACTGTCCTTTGGTCTTTTCATGGATATCGCCGCCGGGAATTTTCAACGCGAGACCTGGCAGACAGATTTTGGCGCACCCGAGTTAAAGCACCGATTGAAAGCACAAAAAGTGGGCGAAATTCCTTATCATCCCCCTGTTTCGCCGGAGCACGTGCGTGAAATAGCGAAAACAATCGCGGCTACCACGGAAGATGATCTTCTGGATATCCTCAGACTGACGCTGGCCGAAATAAAGACGTTGCCTCTCTACAACCAATTATTTGGGTGGTTAGCTAACTTTGATGGGGTCGAGACTGAGGCTATTGTTGATGAGTTCTGTGAGCGGTTCGGCGGTCAGTGGATGCGAGCTGTCGATTCCGTCCGTAACATTTTTGAATTGCATGAGGTTGTCTCGCCTATCGGCCACGCTAAGAAGCCTGCAGAAGGATCCCCTTATTCCATGGTCAAACGGTTGGCGAAATTCACGATCCCCGTGCGTTCTGAAATACTTTGGAGAAAGGGACATCCTGTCAGCACAATAATTCCCGATATCCTGGCTCTCCTTTTACTTGGTGAAGGCGGGAGACCGCTGGTGCATATCCCCAATAGAGAGGAGGCTCGTGGACGAGCGCAGTGGACTGTGATTCTATCGGATGAAGCGCGGGCTTGCCTGCAAGCGGTTCTTGCCTTACTTAAGACTCTCAAAAGCGCCAATCCAAGCAGGAAGGATCTTATGCTTTTGAAACCTTCCATTCAAGAGGCTTTGAAGCAGACTTCCGACCCCAAAGACAGCTCCCGCTCCCACCGCGCCGCATGACAATATTTTCAGGGTACAATCCTGGGGGCAATGGAAGACAAGAATCAAACCCGCATCACGGGGACCGAAGCGGCATGATCATGAAACTGAACTTTGTTTATCGGTTGAGCGCGCTGCTTCTGGTTCTGTGCGTGATGTCGGCGCCGGTGCTTGGTTATGAGGTTAGTTTAAGGAAGGTGAAAGGGAAGAGCTTTAAGCCGGTGAAAGTGAAAGAGGTTCAGGTGCAGACCACCCTGAGCTACACGGCTGTGCCGGGGGATCAAGAGGTCGGCACGCTGATGCTGACTTTTGAGCCGGGGGAAATCGGGTTGGACGCGCAGAAATTGCGCGCCATCGCCGCCGAAGAAGCGGCTGCGATCGGGGCCAATGCTGTTTATCAATTGTCCGTGATTTTTGACAAGAAGACAGATGCGATTTCCCAAGCCACCTACCAATGTATTCATCACCGGCGTACTCTTCACTAACTTCTTCACCCTCCCACAGCGCCTCGCCTTGACCTTCCCTTCTGCATCGAACGAAAAATGTTGTGAATATTTTTGCGGGTTTTAGCACAGCTGTCCGAGGAAAAATATCAAAACAGTTTATCGGATATTCTAGGATGCCAATTGTTGTGAAAGTCAACGCATTTATCGACCGCTTCTGCCGCTATTAGTTAGGTATGGCCGATAAGCGGCATCTGTTATAGAAGAAGGAATTAAAAATTTACGCTGCTGTCGCGACTTGATGAAGAGATTTTAGGCAGCCCGACCCGTTTTGTTAGCCAAATGATGAACGGTTCCTCGATTTTCTATCGGTCCCAAGGCCGGATCACGCTTTAATTTTTGAGCTAAACGCGTCAATGCGGCATTTGGATCATATCTGCCGAGGTTTTCAAATTCGGTACTGAACGTTCCAAAAGTGCCACGTTCAACGGTCACTCGCACGATGTGTCCATTCTCTTTAAAAACGTAGCGGCCTTCCTCTTGGTCGACGGGCGCGTCATCATCCCGTACGATCCAATGATACGGAGACAGAACATGTCCGTAAAAGACATTGGCGAAAAAGACTTTCTGTGCGAAATGTGGATCATTGTGTCGGATGAGATTATCTATCGCGCGCGAGATGGTGTGGTCCTGGTCACGATAAAGGTATTCCGATGTTTCCGCCAGTTCCTGTCCGGGGTACCAGAATTCCCAACCGCCAAAATGTCCTTCGCTTAAGATGAAATCACGGTCGACATGCACACTCTTACGGTAATCGTCTAATCCAAAGGGACCGGGGTGGTCATCCCAACTGATGTGCCGGAATTGGTGCCATCCTTCAGGCTGCATGCCGCGCATCTGCCAACGGTGGGTCAGTTCGTGATAAATCGCGGAATAAATCCTGTCCATGGTCTTGTCTACCCGGCCAAAGGTCTGCAGATAACCGCGAAGATTCAATTGGACCGCGTCGTTAATCGGATCATATTCCGTGCGATTGGCGGAACTAACTGGAAAAGAGTAATTCACACCGCTGGCAAGCTTAAACGTGACGCCACGGGCGCGATCGTCGGGAAGTGATGCCACCACATGCTGAGCGGCGATCAGTTCCACTTTCTGCATAAGTTCATCCTTTTCGTCGGAAAGGTCGACTTTGGCACCCCGTGACGCAAACCATGAGATCAAATCGTCGACTCGGACGTCTTGCAGTTTAGTGCCCCATTCACGCGCAAGGTGATTTTCCTGTGCCTTTCGGAAAGACGCATAGGTGCTCTCAATTTCCGGTTGGATTTTTTGGAGTGATCCAGGCAACCGCTTTAGTGCGGCGAGAAAAGAGGGGTCCTGCGGCGGTCGCTGGCCGGAATAAAACTGCTCAATGATCATCAAATCGGCCGTCATCTGGGGCTGAGCGGCCCGTAATGCGGCAAAAGCATTCTCATGCAGAATGATTTCTGCCATCGTGTGGATATGCTTCCCCATCCCCATCTGCTCAGACCTCCCCAGGTCTTGGCCTTCAGTATTCACGTCGTACCAGAACGCTAGAGCATGCCGCCATTCCTTTGTGCCGTGCAGCTGCGCCAACAGGGCACGCACTTCCTGGATAGATACACGAGGATCAAGCAGAGCAGCGGAATAGCGCGTTAAGAGGTCTTTGGTCGACGCGCTCAATTTTCCACGATATTTTTCGTAATCCGGGGCCAATTTGGCGGCGTTGCTGCCTTTGAGATGGAAGTCCGCCATTCTTTCAATTGCAGATGCTATAGAAAATTCCTTCGCATCCCCTTCAATCCAGAGGTTACGGGTAAAATCGCTGTCGGTATTGAGCGCGCCTTCGAGCGCCCGTGCTGCCGCGCCGGCCCGAGTCTCAAATGCGACCATCGATGAAGCAGCGGGCGGCGTTAGCGCCGGTGCTGATTGCTCCGGCTTCGATGTGTGAGTAAATTCGCGCGGCCAATGGAAGTCTGCGGAAGGTTTAGCGGTGATAATGGTTAATTGAAGCGGCGGTTGTTGGAGCTCCTCGACGTAGCGTTCGTGAGCCAAATTAATGGCCCATTGACCGAGAGTGGCAATGCAGGCCAACGCAGCGAGGTGCAAAAAGATTGAAGTGACGGAGGCCAAGCGGCGTCGTGCAGCGGGTGTTGATGGAACCACCCCCCACTGGGGTGTCTCCTGGGCCTCTCGTTCGGCGCGAGCCGCATTTATGCCGCCAGCAATCGATGCGGCAATAGCCTCTTCGACTTTGAAGCGGTCTTGAATTTCAGTGATGGTGACGCGGCCATCACCGTTCAGAAGTTCATCGAGGTGAGGCAGGAGCGCTCGGATAGGAATCGTCCGGCCTTCCGCTCGGCGTCCGATTTCAGAAAGCAGTCGGCGCTGATTCGGCGTCCAATCTTCAGGCTTAAGGTCGGTTGTATCATCTGCTTCATCGCTCGTGAAGAGCTCCTGCATGGCGCGCCAACGGCCCCAGAGACTCGGATCATTCATGGCCCGCAAGGCAAAGCCTGTCTTATCGAGCAAGTAATCGCGTGCTGCGGTCGCAAAGCGATAACTTTCTGATCGCGGCCGGAGCAGGGAAAAGACCAATCCGATGATTGCCGTAAGGATAAGTGCCGGTGTTTGGAGATCGATGTCGAAATTATCCAGATAATCATTGAACTGCAGCAGTGCATACCCTGTGCCCAATAAAACGGGTAGGTCTAAATAGGACGCCCACTGTGACCACCGTGAAGGTATCCCGGCATATTGGCGCCAGACATTGAACGCTGGAGTCCAGCGGAAGGTGGCCTGCCAAACGATATGGCGGAAAATTTCATCGATTGTGGAATCGCGTTTAGAGGTTTCGCCTCTTTTGGCTCCCGCATACTTGCGAAGCCAAATCGATTCCCGGATTTTGGAATGACCCACAGCTTGGAGAAAATTGGCCAGTGGAACGTTGACAGCCTCGACTGAAAAGATGTGCGAAAGGCCTGGTATCCTGGTACGGACAGGCGAAAATTCAGCCCCAAGCCCAAGGCGCGGTTCCACGAGCAGGCAGGGGATCAAGAGAAAAACAATGATGCGCGTAAATAGCTTTGTCATGAATTACCGAACGCGAGTATGCGCGTATACAGTAAATCTATCGTATTTATGTTACAGAACTATAAAATGGACGGCTCATTTTGTCTAGGCCTAATGGCTCATAAAGCTCCAGGCCTAAAATCCGAAACATAACTGCATTTTGTCCCTGACCTTCGGAAGTCTCGCTGCATCTTCGGCCTAAACTGGAACGCGCGGCGTAGTCCCTAAATAATCCACGTCGAATCTGTTAAAATAATTATCGATATGTCAGGACATTCACGATGGGCGGGGATTAAACATAAAAAGGGTTTGGCGGATGCCAAGCGCGGGAAGCTGTGGACCAAGATCGTCCGGGAAATCGCGATTGCGGCCAAGATGAGCGGGGGGAATCCCGATTCGAACCCGCGGCTGCGCAAAGCCATGGATGACGCGCGCGAAGCCAACATGCCGGCCGACAACATGAAAAAGGCCATTCAGCGGGGAACCGGCGAGCTGCCCGGGGTGACCTACGAAGAATTGGTGTACGAAGGATACGGCCCGAGCGGCGTGGCCCTCATGATCGATTTGACGACCGACAGCAAGAACCGCACGGCGGGGGAAATCCGCCGCATCTTATCGCAGCATGGCGGGAATTTGGGCGAAACCGGATCCGTCGGCTGGGTTTTTTCCTCCAAGGGAATTTTCACCGTGGAAAAGTCCAAGACCACCGAAGACCAGCTGATGTCGGTCGCACTCGATGCGGGCGCCGAAGACATCAATTCGGAAGATGCCGAATTTTTTGAAGTCACAACGCTCCCCGCGGATTTTGAAAAGGTCAAGAAAGCGTTAGAAGCCGCGAAGATCCCGACGGTTTCGGCGGAGATCACGATGTTGCCGAAAACGTACGTGAAGCTCACGGGGACGGCGGCGCAGCAGATGCTTTCATTGATGAACGATTTGGAAGATCACGACGACGTGAAGAACGTCTATGCCAATTTTGATATTCCAAAGGAAATCATTGAAGCTTCCGCAAAATAACAACGTCGTCTTAGGGCTCGATCCCGGGCTGGCGACCACCGGGTGGGGCGTGATTGAAAAAACGTCCGCGAGCCTGCAGCTTTTGTCCTACGGCGCCATAGAAACGTCCGCCGGCGAGCCGCTTCCCGACCGCCTTCTTCAAATCCAGCAGCAATTGTCGCTCCTCATCGACGCCTACCGTCCGTCGGTGCTGGCCATCGAAGAGCTGTTCTTCACCAAATTTGCCGTCAGCATTGCTGCGACCGCCCAGGCCCGCGGAGCCATTCTTCTGACCGCGGCGCTCAAAGAACTCGTGATCGTGGAGTACAACCCCCGCGCCGTGAAAATGGCCATGACCGGTTTCGGATCGGCTTCCAAAATTCAGATGCAGACGATGCTGCAGCGCCACTTCCGCTTGAAAGAGTTGCCCCGACCGGATGACGCGGCGGACGCGCTCGCGCTGGCGTTGTGCCATGTCCAGACCAAAACCCAGTTGAGAGCGCCCGTCACGCGGAAAATGAGAGCGGATTTTGAGAGGCAGCTGGCCGCGCGCGCTGGAGTGGCATGGTGAGCAGAGTCGAACTATGATCGGCAGCCTGCGCGGAACGGTGCTGAGTAAAATGCCGGGCCAGGTTCTCATCGATGTTCAAGGCATCGGATATGAGGTGTCCGTGACGCTTTCGGCGTATGACCGGCTGCCTCAAAGCGGCCAAGAGGCGCAGCTCTACGTCGTGGAATCCATGGCCATGTACGGAGGCGGCATCACGCTCTACGGCTTTTTGTCGCTCGAAGAAAAAGAAATTTATTTGCTGCTGCGGGAAATTCCCGGGACGGGATCGAAAAAGGCGCTTGAGTATCTCGATAAAATATCGAAGTCCGCTCCCGATTTTCGGCGAGCCATTCTGGAAGCCGACCCGCGCTTACTTGTCGGTCTCTTCGGTTTCACCAAGAAGACGGCGGATAAAATGATTGTGGCGCTCAAAGACCGGATGGCGGGGCTGCGTCTGGCCGGCCGCGAGAAATGGTCGGGCGTGGTGCAGTCTACCGGTGTGAGCGAGGCTATTGCGGCGCTCGTGAGCCTGGGCTACCGCGAAGCCGAAGCGCGCGCGGCGCTCGATCGCCTGTCCGGACCGTCCAAAGCCGAGGCGGCCACCGCCGATCTTATTAAGGAAGCGCTTAAACAACTCTCATGAGCCCGATGAAAACGACCACCTTAACGCCTCGCGCGGCTCTCGAAGAAGAGCCGATCGAGCAGACTCTGCGGCCGCAAACGCTGGATGAATTTGTGGGACAAGAGCGCATGAAAAAGAATCTGCGCGTGTTCATCGAAGCGGCCCGCCAGCGTAAGGAACCGCTCGATCACTGTCTTTTTTACTCACCGCCGGGACTGGGAAAAACAACGCTCGCGGGAATCATTGCCCATGAGATGCAGGTGGGGTTGCGCATCACGTCGGGTCCGGTGCTGGAGCGAAAAGGGGATTTAGCGGCGATCCTCACCAGCCTGAATGAAGGCGATGTTTTTTTCATCGACGAGATCCACCGGCTGAATCATGTGGTGGAAGAGACTCTTTATTCCGTGATGGAGGACTTCAAGCTGGATGTCATCATCGGCGAGGGGCCGAGCGCCAAGACCATCAACCTGCCGGTACCGCGCTTCACGCTGGTGGGCGCCACCACGCGGGCCGGTCTTCTCACCAGTCCGCTGCGCGACCGCTTCGGGATCACCGCGCATTTGGAATTTTATTCGGACGAGGAGCTGATGACGATCCTGGGACGCTCCAGCCACATTCTCAAAGTCCCCGCTGAAACGAGCGGCTTAAAAGAGATTTCGCGCCGCAGCCGCGGAACCCCGCGGATCGCCAACCGTCTGCTGCGTCGCTTGCGCGATTACGCGGAAACCTCCGACGGCAAAAAGCTTACGCTCGAAGTGGCGGCCGAAGGCCTGCGCGAGCTCGATGTGGATGACCGCGGCTTGGACACGATGGACCGCCGTCTGCTCGCCGTTTTGATCGATAAATTCGGCGGCGGCCCGGTCGGTGTGGAAACGCTGGCCGTCTCCTTATCGGAAGATGTGGACACGCTGACCGACGTCTACGAGCCCTTCTTGATGCAGTGCGGTCTTTTGGCGCGCACGCCGCGCGGCCGCGTGGTGACCGAACACGGCTACAAGCATCTCGGCAAACCTGCCCGTCCGGCAGGCGGGACCGCTCCTCAAGCTCCCCAAGACAACTTGTTCTAAGGTGTCGTCCATGGGCCGAAGTCTCATCGTCATCGGTTTATGCATCGCGGCGCTCGGCGTGCTGGTGAGCGTGGCCGGGAAAGTGCCGTTTTTGGGAAAACTGCCCGGGGATATCCTGATCAAGCGCGATCACTTCACCTTTTATTTTCCACTGACCACCTGCTTGCTCATCAGCCTTCTGCTCATGGTGATATCCCGCTTTTTCGGCCACAAATAATGAGATCCTATTTTTTAGCCGTGTCCTGCGGGATGGCGTTGTCGCTGATGACCGGGTGCGCAGCCGGGCTGCAGGCGGAAGTCGGCACAGCGCCGCCTTTCAGCGTGCCGGATACGCCCGATACCGTGCGCGTGCGCATTCTCTACACCAAAACGCCGTCGAGCCTCAGCTCGACGGGTTCTTATCGCTTTCAGCTCCGTAAGGGGGGCAAAATGGTTGCGCCGACGGGCACTACGCGCGTCCGAGCCATGCGCAGCGCTCTCGTGTTCGGTCATCAGAGTTTTAAAGGTGAGGTGGTCGCCATGCCGAGCGGTTCATCGGACACGCTTAAGCTTAACGGGCGTCGCTACCGGGGAATTCTCGTTTTCCATCCGTTGGGCAGCAGCCGCTACGACGTGGTCGAATATGTGAATCTCGAAGAATATCTGTACGGCGTCCTGCCGCGCGAAGTAGAACCCAAATGGCCGATCGATGCGCTCAAAGCGCAGGCCGTTGTCTCGCGAACCTATGTGCTCTCCAGCAAGCTGACGGCGACGGGACAACGCTTCGATGTTTCGAACGGCGTGCTGGATCAAGTCTACGGCGGCCAAGAAGCCGAGGCGCCCGAGTCCAACCGCGCCGTGGAAGAATCGCGCGGGGAAGTGCTTTTGGATCAGAGCGGAAAACCGGTGCAGGCCTTTTTCCATTCATCCTGCGGCGGCATGACGGAGCTTCCGCAGTACGTGTGGAAATCCTCCAACGCCGCGGATGTGTTCGGCTGCGTGCCGGATGCTTTTTGTAACGGCGATCCGCATTACAAATGGCAACTGACGATCTCGTACGCGACGATCAAAGCCCGCCTGCGGCGCGGGGGCATCCGCGTGCGCGACATCAAATCAATCGCCATCGTGCAAAAGTCGCCGTCGGGCCGGGCGGAAATTTTCAGTCTTCAGACATCCAAAGGCGCCGTCGAAGTGTGGGGAAACCGTTTTCGCTTGGCACTCGGACCCGAAGTTCTGCGCAGTACGCTGATCGTCAACATGAAAGCCGGAAAATCGATGGTCTCCTTTGAAGGACGCGGATGGGGGCATGGGGTCGGCTTGTGTCAGTGGGGCGCTCAGGGCCGCGCCCAGGCGGGACAGACGTATAAACAGATTCTCGAAACTTATTATCCCAAGGCCAAACTTTCGAAAGTATGAAATTAGCTGATTTTCATTACGACCTTCCCGCTTCGGCCATCGCCCAGGAGCCGGCCAGCCCGCGTGATCAGTCGAGGCTAATGGTTTTAAATCGGCGAAACGATGCCATTGAGCATCACCACTTTCAGGAGATCATCGGCCATCTGAAACCGGGCGATGTTTTGGTCCTTAATGCCACCAAGGTTTTTCCGGCGCGGCTGCGAGGTAAAAAGAAAACCGGCGGCAAAGCGGAAGTGTTGCTTCTGGAGCCGTTGCAGAATTCCGTTTGGCGGGGATTGGTGCGCGGAGCGACTCAGGCAACCGACCTTTTGTTTCCGGAAAATCTTGAGGCACGCATGACGGAACGCTTATCGGAAGGGGAATGGGAGCTCACCTTTTCCAGCAATCATCTGCGCGAGTATTTGGATCGTCATGGAGAAATGCCGCTCCCTCCTTATATCAAGCGAACGGCGGCGCAAGCCCAGGATTTGGAGCGCTACCAAACGGTCTATGCGCGGCAAGAAGGAGCCGTGGCGGCGCCGACAGCCGGGTTTCATTTCACCGAACCGTTGCTGGAGAAAATCCGCGTCCAAGGAATATCCGTTGTGTCTGTCGTGCTGCATGTCGGCTGGGGGACGTTCCGTCCCGTTCGGACAGAGACGATTGAAGCGCATGCGATGCTGCCGGAAGCCTACGAGGTGTCGGATGATGCGGCCCGGGACTTGAATCAAGCACGCCAGCAGAGGCGCCGCATTATCGCCGTCGGGACGACGGCCGTTCGCACGCTGGAAACTGTTTGTGATTCCCAAGGAACGTTTCGCGCCGGCAAAGGCCATGCCGAGCTTTTTATTTATCCCGGTTATCGGTATCAGGCGGTCGATGCCCTTATCACCAATTTTCATCTGCCGGATTCGACGCCCCTCTTGTTGGCCAGCGCGTTTTATGGGGGAACAAAGGACAATCCTTTTTCATTGCGGTTCGCCTATGACGAAGCGATTCGAAAGAACTATCGGTTTTACTCCTATGGCGACGCCATGTTCATCGAATGAAAACACAAACCCGCCACTTTGAGATTGTCGCGCGCTGCCCGGAGACAAAAGCGCGCGTCGGTCGGCTGAAAACCGGGCACGGCGTCATCGATACCCCGGTTTTTGCGCCCGTGGGCACACAAGGGTCGGTGAAGACGCTGCTATCGCAGGATTTGGAAAAGCTACAGATTCAGCTGATCCTTGGCAATACCTATCATCTGTATTTGCGGCCGGGCGTGAACGTGATTCAAAAAGCCGGCGGGCTGCATAAGTTTATGAGCTGGGAAGGGGCGATCCTTACCGACTCGGGCGGGTATCAAGTCTTCAGCATGGAGCAGCTGCGGCGCATCAGCGATGAAGGAGTGGAATTCCGGTCGCATATCGACGGCTCGCTGCATTTTCTGAGTCCCGAGAAGGCCACTGAGATTCAGCTGGCCCTGGGATCCGATATCCTGATGTGTTTTGATGAATGCCCGCCCTTTCCCTGCGACGAAGAGCGCGCCAAAAAGGCGCTCGAAACGACGCACCAATGGGCTAAACGATGTCAGGCGGCTTTTCTCAAAGGAGAAAAGGAGAATCGGTTGCTCTACGGCATCACTCAAGGATCCATTTATCCCGCTTTAAGACGCGAGAGCACCCTGCAGCTTCTCGAGCTCGATTTTCCGGGGTACGCCTTGGGCGGGTTATCCCTCGGAGAGCCCCATGCGGCGACCCTGGACATGGTGGCCCTTTCCACGGAGCTTCTTCCGGAAGAAAAACCGCGCTATCTGATGGGGGTGGGAACGCCGGAAGATCTTTGGGAAGCGGTCGAAATGGGAATCGACCAGTTCGATTGCGTTCTGCCGACGCGCAACGGACGCAACGGCCAGCTGTTCACCTCCGTCGGAAAACTCAATCTGAAGAACGCTCCGTTCCGGGAAGACTTCCGGCCGCCCGATCCCGGGTGCGACTGCGACCTCTGTTCGCGCTACAGCCGGGCGTACCTGCATCACCTGTTCCGGGCCGGCGAGCTGAGCGCGCTCCGGCTGGCGTCTTTACATAATGTGGCCTTTCTAATAAAATTGATGCGAAAAATAAGACTGTCTATTAAAGACGGAACGTTTTTAAAAGAGAAGAAAAAGTTCTTCGAATCGTACCGTAGCCAAGGAGAGTAAATTTATGGGTTCGTTAACCGCTGTCCCTCCAAGGGGAAGTCCGAACGCTCAGCCCGCGCCCAATCCGATTGTGAGTTTCGTGCCGATGATCGTGGTCATCGGCATTCTTTATTTCCTTATTATCCGCCCGCAGCGACTGCAGGCCAAAGAACATGGCCGGCTCGTGGACAATTTAAAAACCGGCGACCGCGTCATCACCCAGGGCGGTATCCATGGGACCGTCACGTCGCTCAAAGGCGCCATTGTCCAGGTGAAAATTGCCGATAGTGTGAAGGTGGACGTCAATCGCACCGCCATCGCCCAGGTCCTGCAGGATGCCACCAACGGCAGCGGCGCCCCCATCCTGGGAGATAAATCCGCATGAGCCGATCACGTTGGGTGCTGTGGTCGACGCTCGCCTTGGTCGGCCTCTCGGCTTATTTCCTTCTGCCTTCCCTGCGATGGTACCGGATGCCCGCCGATGAGCGCGCGGAACTGGAACAAGACCGCGATCCGATCATCAAGAAGATTCTCAACCTCGGCCTTGATTTAAGAGGCGGCACCCACCTGGTGCTAGAGCTCGACCGCAGCAAACTTCCGCCGGAAACCAAAACCATCGACGCTCTGGATCGCGCCATTGAAATCATCCGCAACCGCGTGGATCAATTTGGCGTGTCCGAGCCGCTGATCGCCCGTCAGGGAGACCGGTGGATCGTAGTGCAGCTGCCCGGGATTAAAGATTCGGGACGGGCCAAGGAGTTGATCGGAAAAACCGCGCTCCTGGAATTCCGGTTGGTCGATGACTCCGGCATTCTTTCCAATGTGAGCAAAGAGCTGCTCGATAAGAAAATGACCATGGACCAATTTGTCGATCAAGAGCATGCCGGCACGTTGTCTCCGGAGCTCGCCAAAATCGTGCCGCCAGGGTGGGAAATTCTTCCGGAGCGCCAAGACTCGGAACGTTTGGGTGGACGGTATTTGGTGGTGAAGTCGACGCCCGAGTTGACCGGCGCAACGCTGGTCGACGCCAAAGTGACCTTCGGCGGCGGTTCGAGCCAGCTCGCTTCCGGATATCCCAGCGTCTCCATCGAGTTTAACGCCGAAGGGGCCAAACTTTTTGGTTTGGTGACGGAAGCGAACGTGAACAAACAGCTCGCGATCGTCCTGGACGGCCAAGTCCAGTCCGCGCCGGTCATTCGCTCGGCCATTCCCGACGGCCACGCCGTCGTCGAGGGAAATTTCTCCGCAGAAGACGCCAAACTGTTGGCGACCGTTCTTAAAGCGGGCGCTCTGCCGGCGCCCGTGCGCGTGATCGAAGAACGCACCGTCGGCGCGACGCTCGGCGAAGATTCCATCAAAGCGGGCGTGCGCTCGTGTTTGATTGGACTAGCGCTCGTGATGTTGTTCATGGCCGGCTACTACAGCGTGTCCGGTCTGATCGCGGACCTGGCCATGCTCATCAACATGTTCTGCATTTTCGGCGCTTTGGCCTGGTTCCATGCGACCTTAACGCTGCCGGGTATTGCCGGCACAATCTTGAGCTTGGCGATGGCCGTAGACGCCAACGTCCTCATTTTAGAGCGCGTCCGCGAAGAGCTTCAGCTGGGAAAGTCCGTTCGCCTGGCGATCGATCTGGGGTATAAGCACGCGTGGCCGGCGATCATCGACGGACACGTCACCAACTTTATTTCCGCGCTCCTCTTGTTCCAATTCGGAACGGGACCGGTTAAAGGGTTCGCCGTCACGCTCATGAGCGGCATCGTCATCTCCATTTTCACGGCCGTCTTTTTTACGCACATGATTTACGATTACTGGCTCGAAGGTCAAGACATCGCGACCTTGCATTTTTAAAGGGGAAACTTCATGCAGCTTTTTAAGAAGACGCACTTTGATTTTATCGGCATGCGCTATTGGGCCTACGCTTTTTCGGGCCTCATCATCGGCGCCGGCCTCGTGTCTCTCTTTCTCAAAGGGGGCCCCAAACTGGGCATTGATTTTGAGGGAGGCAATCTCGTCCAGCTGGCGTTTAAGAATGATGTGTCGATGAAAGATCTGCGGTCCATCCTGACCGCCAACGGATACGGGGATGCCGAGCTGCAGGGAATTTCCGGCCGCCCGTCTTTTATTATTCGCGTCCCCAAAGGCCCGACATCCGTCGACAGTTTGGCCAAGGATTTGCAAAAAGACATCGAGGAAAAACTTCCGGGTAACGATCCCGTGATCGAACGCGCGGAGTTTGTCGGCCCGGCGGTCGGACGGGCCTTGACCGATCAGGCGCTGTCCGCCATCGCCTGGGCGTCGATCCTCATCATTGTCTATGTGGGCTTCCGCTTCAAATCGACCTTGTGGGGCGTGTGCAGTATTGTGGCCGTCGTCCATGACGTGCTGTCCATCATCGGGATTTTTTCCATCTTGAATAAGGAAATCACGGTCACCGTGGTCGCGGGCATCCTCACCTTGGCGGGGTATTCGATGAATGACACGATCGTCATTTATGACCGCATGCGCGAGAATCTCCGCTTATCAAAGAAGGAAACGCTGGCCGAAATCATCAACCGCAGCGTGAATGAAACGCTGTCCCGGACGATCATGACCTCCATGACGGTGGCCTTGACGCTCTTGGTCCTCTTCTTTTTCGGCGGCGACGTCATCCATGATTTTTCTTTCGCCATGCTGTGGGGCGTTTTCGTCGGATCCTACTCGTCCATTTTTGTGGCGGCACCGATCATTTATCAATGGCAGCGCCGTGATAAAACCGTGGCGGCGACGCCCGCGCGTGTTCCGGTCAAGAAATGACCAAAATAAAAAACTTCCGTATATCCTTGCGGTCCCGCGAGATGGCGCGCTGGCTTAAGAAAGAGCGCGGCATGGACACCACGCCCGAGCTGGACGTGGCGATTGATCAGGCGGCCAAAGAGGCCAAAGCCTGGATCGAACCGGCGGCCATCTACACGACGCTCACCCGGCAGATCGCGGAGAAAACGACGACGATCTCTTTTCCCGACAAAGCCATCGCCGTGTCGGTACTGGCCGTTTCCATCGGGCCGGCGCTCGAAAAGGAATGGCAGGCGGCGCAGTCCGATCCCATGAAGGAATCTCTCCTGGCGGCGCTGCGGCAAGAGGCTCTTTCTCAGGCCTTGCAATTTGCCGTGCGCCTCGTCCAAGATCAGGCCAAGGAAGAAGATTGTGAAATGTCCGCCCCGGTTTCAGACCTGCCTGCCGGCAGGCAGGCGTTGTCGGTCGCTTCGTCTTTGGCGACGCTTCTCGGTACGGCGCGTATCGGAATTCACGTGGACGCTTCCGGATTTCCGCCGTATGCCCGTGTGGCCTGGCTGTTCTGGACTCCTGTGGGCAAAAACTCCGGCCGAGCACCCACCGGTCGGCCGGTGGGTACGGAGAAAGTTGCTGCTTAAGGCCCGCCTTCTTTCCTTCCTGGCTACCGTCTATTTGCGTTTCGTGGGATTTACGTCGCGCGTCATTTGGGTCAATCGCGTCATCCGCGACGAGCTCGAAGCCGAGGGCCGCGGATTCATCTACGCCTTCTGGCACGGACGTCAGGTTTTTTTGGTCTATCTTCACCGCAACGACCGCATTCATCCGCTTGTGTCCCACAGCCGCGATGGTGAATTGATCGCGCGCGTGTGCCGGTCCTTCGGAATCGAGCCGGTGCGGGGCTCGAGTTCCCGCGGAGGCGCCGAAGCCGTGTTGGAACTGAAAACGATTTTGGAAGAGGGCGATCGGGTCGGCTTCACTCCGGACGGGCCGCGCGGGCCGCTGCACCGTGTTCAATCGGGAGCGCTTTACCTGGCTCAAAAAACCGGGCGGCCGATTGTCCCGGTGGCCTACGGGGCCAAGCGTCGATGGATCTTTAAAGGCGGCTGGGATGAGTTTGTGGTGCCCAAACCCTTCAACCGGATCACGATGATGTACGGAGAACCCATTCACGTAAAACCGGCCGATGATTTGGTCCGCAAAGCCGCCGAACTCCAGAAGGCTTTGGACGGCGTCACGCAGGAAGCCGACAGCATCGCCGGCGTCGGCTGCTGCAGTTAGAGGCCCACAACACCCATGAAAAGTCGTTGGATCTTCCGCCTTTACAATCTCCTCGTTCTTCTCGCGCTGCCTTTTATTTTGGTCGGGGTGATGATCCGCTGGCGCAAGCGTTTCGCGCGCGGCATCGAACGCTGGTCCGAGCGTTGGGGAAAGCTCTCTCCTGAAACGATAGCCCGCCTGCGCCAAGGCGTTTCGAGCGGCGGGGGATGGTGGTGGGTGCATGCCGTTTCTCTCGGCGAAGTGAAATCGATTGAAGTCTTCTTGAGGGAAATCCCGAAGCAGGCGCGCGTGAAAGTACTTTTGAGCGTCGTCACGCCGGAAGCCTTGGCGTGGGCGCTCGAAAAACAGGTGGCCGACGAGATCATCGCGGCGCCCATCGATCTACCGTGGGTGGTGAGGCGCGTTTTTGCCGTCGTCAAACCGCGGCTGTTTGTGTCGGTCGAATCGGAGTTTTGGCCCAATCTCCTGCGTGAAGCCAAAAGATCCGGCGCCCGCGTGGCGCTCGTGAACGGCCGAATCTCCGCGCATTCCTATGAATCCTATAAAACCATCCGATCTTTGATGTCCGTCCTCTGGGAATGCTTTGATCTGCTCGCCGTTCGGCAGCACGAAGATGCGTTGCGCTTCACCGATCTCGGCGTGCCGCCGCAATTGGTTCATGTGACCGGAAACTTAAAATATGATCTGCCGCTGCCGGATCGGTCCAACGGCCATCCTCTCGCGTCTTCTTCTCATCTGACGCTCGTGATCGGAAGCTCGCGCGAAGGCGAAGAGAAAATGCTTTTGCCCGTGATGGAAAAACTCAAAGTGCGGTGCCCGGACCTTCGCATCATCTGGGCGCCCCGGCATATCGATCGCATCGGGGAAATCGAATCGCTTTTCGCTTCTCTGTCGCTTCCTTGCTCGCGCAAGTCGGCGCATGCGAGCGCCGCCGTCGATATCCTGTGGGATTCCATGGGCGACCTCTTGGACGCTTACAAGCAGGCGGACATTGCGGTCGTGGGTGGAAGCTTTGTGCCCAAAGGCGGCCAGAATCCGATCGAGCCCGCGGCGCTCAGCGTGCCCGTGGTGTTCGGGCCCTCGATGGAAAATTTTCACGGGATCGCGGAAGTGCTTATTCAGCAGGGAGGCGCCAGACAAGTGACGCTGGCGGAGCTCGAAAGATGCCTCGGCGAGCTGCTCGAAAATAAGGATACGCGTCACGAGATGGGCCAGCGCGCCCGTCAAGCCGTCGAGAGCCGTCAGGGAGCGACGGATAAGACGCTTTCGCTCTTGAAAAAGCTCCAGTGATTTTGGATAAATCAAAAATACTTGTCATTCGTTTCTCGTCTCTAGGGGATGTGGTGCTCACACTTCCGGTCTACAAGCGCCTGCGTGCGCTTTATCCGGACGCGTATATTGCCGCCGTCGTGAAAGACGCTTACGCGGATGTGCTCCGGGGCGAGACGTCGATCAACGAAGTCATCGTACTGGCGAAGGGAGAATCGCTTTTCGCGCTCGGCCGGCGGATACGTCATCAACGGTTCGATGCGGTTCTTGATCTGCATGCCAATATCCGTTCACGGGTGGTCAGCTGGTTTTCCGGCGCTGCCCGCGTGGTGCGCTACCGCAAAGCGGCGCTGGCGCGGCGGCTTTTTGTGGGATGGCGCTTCGGTTCGGCGGAGCTGCAAGCCCATACGCTCGATCGGTATTTGGAGGCGGCGGGTCGCCTAGATCCCGAGCGCGGCGCGCCGCTCACCGCGGCGCCTTCCAAAATTCTCGTCATTCAAACGGCTTTTCTCGGCGACGCGGTTCTGACGACGCCCCTTTTGGGCGCGCTGCGCACGCAATTTCCTCACAGCCGGATCACGGTGCTCTGCACGCCGGAAATTAAAGACGTGTTCGAAAGACATCCGGCTGTTTCGGAAATCCTTCTTTTTGATAAGCGCGGGAAAGAACGGTCGCTTTTCTCACGGTGGGCGCTTGCCAGGCGTCTCAAAACCATGCGCTTCGATCTGGCGATTGTTCCGCACCGCTCGTTTACGAGCGCGCTCCTGGCATGGCTAGCCCAAATTCCGCGGCGCATCGGTTTTTCCGCCAGCCAGGGACGCTGGCTTTTGACGGACGTGGTTCCTTTCCAATGGGGTGTGCATGATGTAGAACGGAACCTCGCGCTCTTAAACGTCTTCGGAGTTCAGAATCCCGGCGCGGAACTCTGGCTTAAACCCAATCCGGATGCGGCGGAACGCGTCACGCGGCGGCTGCAGGCGTCGGGCGTGGGGCCGGCCGATAAGCTGGTCGGGATCAATCCCGGTTCCGTGTGGGCCACCAAGCGCTGGCTTCCCGAAGGGTTCGCGGCGGTGGCCGACCGTCTGCTCCGCGAATCCGGCGTTAAAGTTATTTTTGTCGGCGGTTCGAAAGATCTTGATACCATGCAGAAGATCCTGCCTTTGATGAAGGAGAAACCGGTTCATTGGGTGGGAGAAACGACGCTCCAGGAACTTATCGCGGTGATCGCACGCTGTCAGGTTTTCTTGACCAATGATTCAGGCCCGCTGCATATTGCGGTGGCCAGCCAAGTTCCGACGGTAGCGATTTTTGGGCCGACCACCAAGGAGCTCGGCTTTTTTCCGTATGGCTCCGGGCATCAGGTGATCGAAAAGGACCTCGCCTGCCGTCCCTGCGGTTTGCACGGTGCGGACAAATGTCCGCTCGGTCATTTTCATTGCATGACATTCATCACGCCCGAAGAAGTTTTCGCGGCGGTGAAGGGAAAAATCGTATGAAAATTCTCCAAATGGTCGACGTCCCCTGGGACTCCGGCCTCGCGCACTACGCGCTCGCGCTGTCGCAGGGTCTCAAACAAAAAGGACATCAGGTTTTTGTCTCCGCGGTCCCGGGACAAAAACCCTGGGTGAAGGCGCACCGGCTGGGTCTGAAAACCATTCCGATGGTCAGCTTAAAAGGCTTGAACCCGCTGCGAAGATTTATCCGCGAACACGAGATCGATTTGATCAACGCGCATACCGGAAGCACGCACAGTCTAGCGGTCGCCGCGGCGCTGGGACAAAAAGTCGCGGTCGTGCGGACCCGTTCGGACGCGCGGACCATCCGCCGTCGGCCGGGCAGCCGCTTTCTCTATAAACATACGCAGCGCGTGATCGCCGCGGCCGAATACATCCGTCAATCCTTTATCAAGGAATTGAAGCTTCCGCCGCGAAAGGTCGCCACCGTCTATCAGGGCGTGGCGGTAGATGATTTTAAGACGGAACCGCTCCCGAAATACCCGGTTTTAGGAATTGTCGCGCGGCTGGACCCGGTCAAAGGGCACCGGTATCTCATCGAAGCGATGCTGCTGCTGAAATCCACCTACCCCAGTCTTCGTTTGTGGGTTATCGGCCAGGAAGAAAATATTAAAGAACGGGAGCTCCACGCGATGGCCGAGCGCATGCGCGTGGACAGCCAGATTGACTTTCTCGGGCATCAGGCCGATATTCCCAACATCATGAGCCAATGCAGCATCGGCGTGGTCAGCTCGACCGGCAGCGAAGCAGTGTCGCGCGTCGCGCTGGAATGGATGGCCGCGGGACGGCCGGTGGTGGCCACGCGCGTGGGATGTCTGCCGGAAATCGTGCAGGATAAAATCAGCGGGTATCTGGCGGATCCCAAAGACGCGCCGGCGTTGGCGACGGCTTTGGCTAAAGTGCTGCATGATCCGGACCGGGCCAAATCCATGGGCGGATCCGCCCTCAGCCGGGTGCGCCGGCATTTTGCCATGCCGCAATTCATCGAAAACACACTCGAGGTCTACAAGTCCGCCGTCAAGGATCGTGCATGATCGACCGAACGCTGAACTACGGCCGGGAGGTCTTGGAACGCTTTTTACGTTCCAACGGCGGCTTCGACAACGCGCTGGATATCGGGGCGGGCACGGGCGTGGATCTGGCAACCATCGCCAAGGTCAATCCACGAGCCAAGCTGTACGCGATCGAATGTTATCCGCCCGCGGTGGAAGGATTGAAAAGCAAACAGATCGAAGTCCACAGCCTCAATATCGAACACGACCCGTTTCCCTTTAAACCGGGAAGTCTCGACGTCGTGATGGCCAACCAGGTTCTCGAACACACGAAGGAAATCTTCTGGATTTTCGACCAGGTCAGCCGTGTGTTGAAGGAAGGCGGACATTTTTTAATCGGTGTCCCGAATCTGGCGGCTTTCCACAACCGGGTTCTTCTTTCGATCGGCCGTCAGCCCTCGCCGCTCAAAAACAATTCCGCCCACGTCCGCGGCTTCACGAAGCCGGACATGACGCAACTCTTCGAAAGCGTTTTCCCGAGCGGATACCAACTGACAGGATTCGGCGGCGGCAACTTTTATCCTTTCCCATCGCTCATCGCGCGCCCCTTGGCCCGCATGTTTCCCACCCTCGCCTGGGGTATTTTTTTTGATTTCAAAAAAGTAAAGCCATATAACCGCGAGTTCCTGGACTACCCCCGCCAGATGCAGCTAGAGACGAATTTCTATCTTGGTTAGTGCAATAGAGCCGAGCTCCAAGGGCTTCATGGGAGTCCACCCGTGGTGTATAATTGTGTTGCACAGAGGAGGTTTGCATGGATAAGAGATTGATCGAATCAAACCCCGCCGTTATGATGGGCAAGCCGGTGATTAAGGGCACCCGGATCACCGTCGAGCTTATTTTGGAAAAGTTAGCGGCGGGCGAAACCGTTGAAGACATATTAGAATCGTTTCCGCATTTGAAACGAGAAGGCGTTCTGGCCGCCATCGCATACGCTTCACAAGTAATGAAGATGGATATTGTTCATCCCGTGCCCAAAAAAGCGGCATGAGGCTTTTTGCGGACGAAAGTGTCGAACGTGAAATCATCCAGAGTCTCCGTCAAGCAGGCCATGAAGTTACCTCCGTTGCGGAAATCCAACCAGGCATAACGGACGATCAAGTCCTCAACAAAGCTCGTCAGGCGGATGTTCCGCTACTCACCAACGACAAAGATTTTGGAGCGCTTATTTTTCTGCAACATCGCCTCTCTTCGGGGGTATTGCTTCTCCGTCTTCCGGACATGAAGCCTTACAAAAAAGCGGATTTGCTGAAGGCAATAATCAAACAGCATTCAAAAGAGCTTTCCAATGCATTCATCGTTGTCACCGAAGACGAAATCCGAATCCGACCCCTGTGAAAAAATATCAGCCCAACACTTACCGCTGCCAGACGGAATTTAATCGGACATACTGGCGGCCCGGGCGTGCAGACGGTACAGACGCTTCGAAATGCCGTGCATCTATTGGTCGTCGCAGCAAGAGCGATAGCCGAATTCGAATAAACTTCCATATTGTTTTTGCATCATTGCTCTTGGCTACATTGGCGATGGCGGCGGATAAATCTATGGAGTCATGTCGATATTTCCAAGAACAACTTCAAAAAGGTACGACCGAAACAATACAGATACAAAGCGGCGAATTTACAACTAGTTTCGGGTTTAAAATCCCGCAGGGCTGCTCTTTGTCTGGGGAAGCAAAAAATTCAGATCTTGAGAAGCTCAAGAAATTACTAAGGTCTGATTGGATACCAGAGAATGACTTTTTTGCCGATGGCGATACTGGATCAAGTTATACATTTCAAAATAAAAATAACTATATCGTCTGCTTCTTCAATCAACGATGGCACCATATGAGCTCTCCTACAGAAAACGGAATGTCTGACAATTCGGCTCAAAGATTTCTCAATAATTTTTCCGTCGTGACAATTTCTTGCACTGATCAAGCCGTGTTTAAGCCGTTTCGGGATCAGTGGGTCGCAGAAAAACAGAGATTAACGAAACAAAACGGACAACCACACTCGCCCGACATCCGGGATGCTCAGTGCCCATTACCTTGGTGTGATTCCTGTCGATGGCAGGTATTAGAGCAACTTAACCTTATGGATAGTCCTCATGGGAAGCAAGTGGTTGGTCACATAACTACAAAAGAGGTCCATTCCGAAGCAGGCCGATTATATACAACTCCAATAAAAGGCACCGTGATTTTTGACCATCCACCATTTGTTAAGGGAAACATTTTTTATCTACTGGATAGATATCTAAATGATGACCCATCTCGCATTTGGTATTACGGAAAAATTTATGAGACGCCCTTATTACATTCTCCTCGCAATGAGATTTGCGAAAAACCAGATAAGGATTGCTGGTGGCGAATAGAAGAACCCTACGAAGAGCCGGAATTGTGGTTAAAGGTTAAATCGTCCGAAGGTATCATGGGATGGATAAGCGATGAGAATCTCATCTGCGTTGGGGAAGGCCCGGATTGAAGTCAACAGCATTAATGGTTCATAAAATAATTTCAATTTGATTTTCAGATGAAATACCTCATTTATATCTACGGTTAGCAAATGAATACGGCGGAACGGAATGATTCATGCCACGGTTAAGCGCTTATCTGATCGTCAAAAATGAAATCCGTGATCTGCCGGCTTGTCTGGACAGCTTGAGAGGGGTGGCCGACGAGCTGGTGATTGTGGATGATGAGTCGACGGACGGCACGGGGGCCTTGTGCCGCAGTCGCGGCGCTAAAGTGTTTTCTCACAAGCTCGAAGGATTCGGGTCTCAAAAACAATATGCGCTTGAGCGCTGCACCGGAACCTGGGTGTTGTCCATCGACGCGGATGAGCGCGTGACACCCGAGTTGGCCAAAGAGATTCAAGGCGTGATCGCTCAAAACACCTCGGTCGCGGGTTACGATATTTCGCGCCGCATGTACTTTTTGGGGAAACGCCTGCGCCACGGAGGCGTCGGCACGGATTGGGTGATGCGGCTCTTCCGTCGGGAAAAGGGGCGTTACCTTCCTTTGGAAATTCATGAGCAGGTTCAAATTGACGGACCGACCGCGAAATTGAACGGGCCGTTGGACCATTTTTCTTACGCGACGTTGGACGAATATCTCGAAAAAATTCCCACCTACACCGCGCTCGCCGCTCGCCAGCGGTGGCAAGCCGGAAAACGGTTTTCGACGTGGCACCATTTAAGGCCGGCCTGGGAACTGTTCAGTCGGGTCATCGTCAAAGGGGCTTGGTTGGATGGCCAGGCCGGTCTTATTTACGCGGCGCTGTCGGCTCACGCCGCGTGGCTGCGTTCCGTGAAGTTGTGGGAGATCGAGCAAACGACGCATGAATAAAATCCTGGTCGTCCGCACCGACCGCGTGGGCGATGTTCTTCTCACGACCCCCGTTTCAACGGCGCTGCGGCAGGCTTTTCCGGCGGCGCGAATTTCCTGGCTCGTGCGTCCTTATACGGCTCCCCTTTTGGAGCACAATCCGGACGTCGATCAGATCCTCGTCGATCGCGGCGCATCCGCAGGCGAGCTCACCGCGCAAATCAAAAAGGAAAATTTCGATGCGGCGATTGTGGCGTATCCGCGATGGCGGATCGTTTGGGCGTTGTGGCGCGCGGGAGTTCCCGTGCGTATCGGGCCGGCGAGCAAACTTTATTCCGTTTTGTTCACGCAGCGGATTTGGCAGCATCGTTCGGAGGGGAAAAAGCACGAAGCCGATTACAATCTGGAATTGCTCGAGCCGCTCGGCGTGCCTTTTAAGCGCTATCCGACGCGCTTGGTGCTGACGGATGCGGAAAAGAGGAACGCGCGCCAGACCTTGGAGTCGCATCGCCTGACGTTTTCAAAGCCGGTCGTGATACTTCATCCCGGGTCCGGCGGTTCCTCGGCGCGCTGGCCGCTAACGCATTTTATGGAATTGGGGGACAAGCTCCAGGCGGCCGGCTGCGATGTGGTTGTGACGGGCGGTCCGGGAGAGAATTATCAAAACATCATGATCGACAATATGCACCGCATTCCCGTTTTTATCGCGGCCGGAAGCGTGAGCCTTCGGGAACTGGCGGCCCTTTTCTCCTGCGCGGATTTGGTGGTGACGAATTCCACCGGACCTTTGCATGTGGCTGTCGCGCTGAACGTGCCGACGGTCTCCATTTATTCGCCGATCCCGACGTGCCATCCGACGCGATGGGGGCCTTATCCGGCTTATCCCGAAGGCCGCAAAGAGCATGCGGTGCTAGTGGCTCCGTTAATCGGAGAAGAGGGAAACGTTCAGGAGGATATGGGCGCGGTTTCTGTGGAGGAGGTCTGGCGTCTTTGCCAAAATCAATTGGCTCGGAAGGCGGCTAGCGCCGGATCGGCCAAAGCTTAGGCGGCGTCTTCGTTGAACTCGTCATCCATGTCGATGGGTTCAATCGAGCTCATGCCTCGCTTGACCTCGGCAATCACGTCGCTGGAGGTGAGTTCCGCCAAGGCTTCGAAGGGGATCGGACGTCCTTCTCCTTCTTCGCCCGTCGCTTCAGCGCCGATTTCGAGTTCTTCTTTGGACTTTTTTTTCTTCGGTATTTTCATGGGCTTTTCCTTGGGCCAAACCTAGCCCCGAAAGGTCTTGTCCGCAAGTAAAATATCGGTGAGTTAAGGAATGTATGCGTATTATGTACTTAACCGAGTCAACGGGTTGGTCGGGCGGGGCCCAGCAAGTACTCTGGATGGCCGGAGCGCTCCAGAAGCGCGGGCATGAGCTTCTCCTGGCCTGTCAGCCGGGCAGCGACATCCTCGAACGTTCCCGCGCTGCGGGTCTTCCTACAGAAGAAGTGCGTATGCGGCAGGACTACGATGTTCCCGCAGCCTACCGTGTGGCGGAGCTCTTGAAAAAGCATCGGACCGAGCTGCTGCACGCGCAGCATTCGACCGCTCACGCGCTCGGGCTTATGGCGGCCTGGTGGGCGCGCGTTCCCGCTTTTGCCGTGACGCGCCGGGTCGTTTTTCCGCTCAAAAAAAATGTGTTCAGCCGTCTGAAATACCTCTCGCGCCGGATCGACGGCTATGTCGCCATTTCGGAGGCGGTCAAAAACGAACTTTCAAAAGCGGGCGTCGGTCCGGAGCGCATTGAGATCATTCCATCGGTCATGAATCAGCGCGACGGAACGCCGCAAGACCGGCTGGACGTGCGCCGGGAACTCCGGCTTGCCGCGGAACGGCCCCTGATCACGACGATCGCCAACTACGCGGATTTCAAAGGCCAGGATTATCTCGTGCAGGCCGCCGTCGACGTCGTTAAAAAGTTTCCGGGCGCGCAGTTTTTACTGGCCGGACGCGACACCGAGAAGCTGCAGCCGCTCGTCGACCAGTCGGGGCTAACCGCGAGCATCCGTCTGACCGGTTTTCGCACGGACGTCCCGCGCCTGTTGGCCGCGAGCGATATTTTTGTTCTGCCTTCCTTACAGGAAGCGGCGGGCACCGCGTTGCGCGAGGCCATGGCCGCGGGACTCGCCTGCATCGGCACGAATGTCGGAGGGATTCCGGAATCGATTGCCGATGGGGAAACAGGGCTCCTGGTGCCGCCCGCCGACGCCGGGGCGCTGGCTTTGGCTATTCTCCGGCTGCTTGAGAATCCGCAGAAAACCAGAACCATGGCCGTGCGCGGAAGAGCTTTCGTGCGCGAAAACTTCACCCTCGAGCCCGCGTCCGTGAAAATGGAAGCGTTTTATGAACGGCTGCTGCCGGTGAACGCATGAAGCGCTCGGTGCCTGTTCTTCTGTATCACCACGTGTCACCGGACCGGCCCATTACGCCGTCGGGTTTCGAAGCCCAGTTGCGCTTCCTGCTCGATCAGCAGTATCGGTGCTTTTCGATGGGAGATCTTTTGCATGTGGTGCGCGGCGAGAAAGCGGTCGGGCAGCCGGCGTTCGTTCTCACGTTCGACGACGGCTACCGTGATAATTGGGAGCATGTGTTCCCTATTCTGGAGAAACTGTCCATCCCGGCGACGATTTACCTTGTGACGGAGCGCGTGGGCGCCGAAGGATTTTTGACTTGGGCCGATATCAAAACCATGGCGGCTTCCGGTTTGGTGACATTCGGCTCGCACACGCACACGCACCGCCACTTTATTCGCCAACAGCCGTATGAGAACCTGGAAGAAGAACTCCGTCAGTCGAAGTCGCTCATTGAAGCTCACCTCCATGCCCCCTGCGAGCATCTGGCGTGGCCTTGGGGCGATTATGAATCGTCGTGGCTGAGGCTCGCCAAGACGGTGGGATATGCCACGGCATCGACGACTCTCTCCGGAGCCAATACGGCCGGAACTAATCCCTATGAGCTTCGGCGCATCAATGTCCGTCGTGAAAGCATCGACTGGATGAAATCCCGTTTGCGCTGGAATGAATTTGCGGTTCCGTCGGCCGCCTTTGGTTTTTTCTACGGCTGGGACCGTCGTTTGAAAGTCTGGTGGAACCGCGAGTCGCCTTATTCTCATGGATAACCCCAAGCGGATCCTGGTGATCCAGCTCAAGCGCGCAGGCGATGTGATCGTGACGACTCCCGTGCTGCCGGCTCTGCGCCAAGCGTTGCCCCAGGCCGAGATTGATTTTCTGGTCGACAAGCCTTTCGCGCCGCTTCTCGAAAACAATCCTTCGCTGCACCAGGTTCACCTCTATGACCGCCAAGCGCCTTGGAAAACGTGGCGGAATTTGCGGGCGGCGTCTTACGATTGGATCATCGATTTTCAAAGTTCGCCGCGCTCGATTTTGGCCGGCCTATACAGCGGCGCTCGCGTGCGGGCGGGATATCGCGTGAGCTTTTGGGGAATGTTCTTTCATCGAACCATCAAGCGTCCGGGAGCGGGTCTGTCCGCCACCGAGGGAAAAATGACTTTAGTGCGGGCTCTTTTGGCGAGCGCTCCGGCGGCCGGCGAAAGACGCATCTATTTGACGGACCCGGAACGAAATTGGGCGGCCAAAGAAATAAATGAAAAGCCGGCGGCAAAAGACATCGTGGGGCTTATCCCGACTCATCGCCGATCCTCCCGACGTTGGCCCGCCGCGTCTTTTGCTCACCTCGCGCGTCTCCTTGTCTCTCAAGGTCGCGCCGTCTGGCTGTTCTGGGGCCCGGGCGAACAAGACTATGTGTCGGCGATTCAGCGCGAAGCTCCCGGAAGCCGGATGATTCCTCGAACCTCTCTGCGTCAGATGGCGGCGCTCCTGGAGCAATGTAAGATGGTGGTTACCAATGACAATGGCCCGATGCATCTGGCGGTCGCGGTGGGCACGCCGACGGTGACGCTGTACGGACCCACAGACCCGGTCGCCTGGAATCCCGGCGGACCGCGCCACCGCGTGGTGCAGGCTTCCGGATTAACCTGCCTGGGCTGCAATTTAAACGCTTGCCCTTTTGGTCACGAATGCATGGCGTGGATCGCGCCGGAAAAAATCTTTGAGATGACGCGATGACGGTCGGTCAAAAAAACGACCGGCGAAAGGTCATTCTTCCGTGGTGGGAGCAAATCCTGCGCGGACACCGGAACGATCTCTTGGCGCAATCCATCCGGCGTTTCGCCCGGCTGGGAAGTTGGGGTTACGGAGCCGGCGTCAAAGGGCGCGAGCTCGCTTATCAGCACGGGTGGCTGGCGGTTAAGCGCCTGCCGCAACCGACCATCTGCATCGGCAATATCACAGTCGGGGGGACAGGCAAGACGCCGCTCGTGATTCGGCTTGCCAAAGATTTACTGGCTCAAGGGCTGCGCCCGGCGGTCCTGTTGCGCGGGTACAAACGGGAAAAAATAAAACGCGCGCCGGTCCTCGTGCGCGACGCCGATGACATTCGCGCTACCATCGCGGAATCCGGCGACGAAGCCATGGAGCTGGCCGAGCGCCTGCCCGGCGCCTGCGTGGGAGTAGGCGCCGACCGTTACGCCGTCGGCAACTATATTCTCAAACATCACCCGGTGGATTGCTTTATCCTGGATGACGGGTTTCAGCATCACCGCTTGGAGCGCGACATCAATATCGTCACGGTCGATGTCACGGATCCCTGGGGAGGCGGACACCTGCTTCCGGCCGGGCTCTTGCGCGAACCTCCCGACGCTCTGCGCCGCGCGGACGCGGTCGTGCTCACGCGCACGGGCTCCGTCGGGCCGGATCGCCTTTCCGTTTTACGCGCAGAGGTGTCCATGAACATGCGCCCTTCATCAGGACTTCTCGAAAGCCGTCATGAGCCGCGCCAGCTGATTTCGCTTCAGCAAAGTAAGAACCTGCCGCTTTCCGAACTGAAAGGAAAAAGAGTGCTGGTGGTGTCGGCCATCGGAAATCCGAAATCGTTTGAAAATACCCTCACGCAGCTGGGGGCGCATCTCGTGGCGACGATGCGGCTGGCGGATCATTCGGGGCGCGTCGAGCAGGTGCGGCAGTGGATTGCGCAAAACAGGCGTCACGCCGAGTGGGTGCTGATGACGGAAAAAGACGCGATGCGGTGGGGATTGGAAGAAGGTCCCTCCGGCTTGCCGGCCGGCCGGCAGGCGTACGCGCTGCGCATGGAGCTGGTATTCAGCGACGGGGAAGATCATTGGCGAAAATTGATCGCCCTGATCAAGCGGTTGGCGCATGCTCGATAAAATCTTCACCGTCGGCTTGGATCTTTTGGCGGTGGTGACGCCGATCTCGATTGCCGCGACGAACCTCATTTTCTTTCCGCTTGCGGCGCTCTGGCTTTTCGGCGCGGGTTGGACGTGGCCGCGATGGCCGCCGGTCTGGGGTTGGCCGGAAAAAGTGTTTCTGGTGTATGTGGGCGTGAGTTTTCTCTCGGCTTTTATGGGGTTGGATGTTCGCCACAGCCTGAGAGAAATAATGAACAAGGATTTTTACATTTTGATCGCCATCGTCCTGGTGGCTCTTGTTCGGACCCGCGCGCAGAACGCCCGCCTGCTGAAACTGTTCATGGCGGCCGGCCTAGTGAGCGCCGTATGGGGTCTGGTGCAGTATGCCATCGGCGTGAATATCGTCGATAAATCCGACCCCTATTTTTTCCATTTACCGGCGGTCCTTGCCCATTGGCCACGGCGGGCTTTAAATCTTTTGGCCATGATCAACGGCCGGGTCATCGGAACGCGCGGCCATCCCTTGGCCTATGCCGAGTGCCTGCTCTTCAACTGGGCGTTTGCGATCTGTTTTTTGTTATCCGCGCGCGGACGTCAGTGCATCCCGTGGATCCTCTATATCGTTCTCACGGGAGCGGCGCTCCTGGTGTCGCAAAGTCGCGGCCCGTGGATTGCGGCGGGGATCATTCTTGGCGTGGCCATTCTCACCTCTTCTTCGCGGCGCGCGTGGCCGCTCGTCGGAATTGGTCTTGTTTTTTTATTGGTTTTTGCCGCCGTGCCAACCTTGCGGGTTCGGGCGGCCAGCATTTTGGACCTGTCCCATCACTCCAATAAAGAGCGCATGCATATGTGGCGGGCCGGCTGGCAGTTGTGGACTTCTCACCCGCTCTTGGGGATCGGTCCCGGAAACGTGAAAGAAGTGTCCGTCCAGTATCAGAATGCCGACGAGCGTGTGTGGGGACCGTGGGGACATCTGCACAGCATCTACGTGAATTTTTTGGCCGAACGCGGCGCTCTCGGACTTCTGTCTTTTTTACTTTTTATAGGCGCTCTCTGTCGGGAGTTGGTTCAGGCGATGCGAAAATCGGCCGGTGACGCGTGGGCGTCCGACGTTTACCAAGCCGCCTTGCTGGGCGTGATGGGATTTTTGATTGGCGGCCTGACCGAGGCCTCGTATAATACGGCGGTCGTCATCATGACGTTTTATTTTGTGATCGGATTGGCCTTGGCGCTCGCACGTCATGAGAAAGTTTCGCTTGTCTGAAAAGCCGCTGTTACTCCTGGACCGTGACGGGACTCTCATGGAAGACCGGCACTACCTCACGGATCCCCGACAGGTTCGCCTGTTGCCCGGCGTGCCTCAGGCGCTCCGGCAATTGAAGCGGGCCGGATTCAAACGGGTGGTGGTGAGCAACCAATCCGGCGTCGGAAGAGGTCTCCTCACGCTCGCGCAGCTGCACCGCGTGAACCGCCGTTTTGTTCACCTCTTGAAGATGAACAAGGCTTCGGTCGATGGGTTATACTGGTGTCCGCATCAGCCGTCGGCGCGATGTTCTTGCCGGAAGCCGAAGTTGGGGTTGGCCAAGCGGGCCGCCGCCGCTCTCGGCGTTTCCTGGAAAGGCAGCATCAGCGTCGGGGATAAACCGAGTGATGTGCGTCTGGGGCAACGTTCCGGCGGGTGGGGCATTCTGGTCCGCACAGGCTACGGGAAGCGATGGAAAAAAAATGAGGTCAAACCCGACCACGTCGCGCGCGATTTAAAAACCGCTGTTCCGTGGATCATCAAGAGGGGAAAGGACGATCACTATGGACATTCAAAACGAAAAACTCGGATCGCTCGTTAGCCGCCTGTCGGCCACGCATGTGGAACTCTGGCATGAAGAGGATAAAGCGCGCGTGCCGGACGACCGCACCGTCGCCCAGGCCAAGCGGCGCATCGATCAGCTGAATCAAACGCGCAACGATCTGATCGAGAAGATCGACGAATGTTTTCTGAAAAACCAGCCGAAAGGATAAGACATGGCCGAAACCATGGGCAGCCTCATCGACAAAATCTGCATCGCGGAGCTCAAGATTTTTCACATCCAGGAGCAAATCGACCGGACGGACCTGGCCGACGAGCTCCGTCAGCTCAGCCGCGACCGGCTGGCGGTGATGACGCGCCAGCGCGATGATTTGATAGCCGAGCTCAATGACTTGGGCGCCTCCTGGGCGCGCGGCGCGTGGCGTCCGAAAGTGTACCGGCAGTTCAAGATGTACAACGATCCGCGCTTTCAGATGAAGTCTCGTGCCTAACGCGCTTCTGCGTTTCCGCGTTCCTCTCGGTTTTTTGTTCGCCGGGTGGTACTTGGTGATCGCGCAGCCCGCCTCGGTGTCTCTCTACAGCCTCTGCGCGGTCATTGTTGTTCTCGGGTGTCTCTTGCGTTCCTGGGCGGCGGGATATCTGCTTAAAGGAAAACGCGTGGCCGTCGGAGGGCCTTATGCCTACATCCGCAATCCGCTTTACGTCGGAAGCTTTATCATCGGCGCCGGGTTTTGCGTTGTGCTGTGGCGCCAGCCGTTTTCCATGCCTTCCATCCTGATCGCGCTCGCATTTTTTCTGGGATTCGGAATTGTCTACCGGGCCAAGACCTTGGCGGAAGAAAACGAGCTTGCCGTAAACTTAGGAGAACCCTACCGCGTCTATGCGCGGCAGGTGCCGGCCTTTTTGCCGACGCGCGGTCATGTGAGCGGTCTCGGAGAGCAGCGGTTCAGCGGAGAAATTTATCGGCGGAACAAAGAGTATGAATGTCTTCTGGGAAGCGCGGCGCTGCTGATTTATCTCTACTGGAGATTTTATCATGCGTCTTAAAAGGTACGCCTGGAGCGCTGCGGTTTTGGTCGTGACGGCCGCGGGTCTGGAAGCGGCTCCGGTCCGTTCTTCCATGGTGATCAGCGTTTCTACGTTCGGCGCCTCGGCGATCATGCCGTCTCCGTCGACCGCGACTTGGCGCACGGTCCCCAATTCAGCGTTCGTTACCGGGGAAGATCTCCGCTACGTGGTGAAATGGGGGCTGGTGGTCGCCGGCTATTCCGATCTTTCCGTCAAGGAAATCGTGGCGATCGACCGCCGTCCTACCTATCATATCGTGTCGTCCGCCCGCTCCGGCGGCGTGGTGAGCGCGTTTTACAAAGTGCAAGACACCAATGAGGTGTGGCTCGATCAGGGGGCGCTCGTCACGGTGCGTTATGAAAAGCGCATCCGTGAAGGCAAATATCAGATTGAAGCGAGCAGCCTGCTCGATCAAATCCATCACCGGTGGAAGACGCGCGCGTATCGATTGGACAAAAACAGCTATGAAGAAAAAGAAGGTGATTTGCCTCCGGATGTCCTGGATGCTTTTGGAAGCCTGTATTACGTGCGCACGCTGCCCTTGGATGTGGATCACACCTACACCTTCGATGTTCATGATAACGACAAGGTCTATCCGCTGGTGGTCGATGTTCTAAAACGCGAAACGATCAAAGTTCCGGCCGGCCGTTTTGACTGCCTGCGCGTGCAGGTGTTCCTGCGCGGCCCCGGACTCTTTGTTGCCAAAGGGAAAAAGCTCGAAGTCTGGATGACGGCGGACCAAAGCCATGTCCCCGTCCGGATGCGCTCCGAGATCTTCATCGGCCACATTTCCGCGGAGCTTTTGCCGGAGGAATCGAACGATACCGACGCCGCCCAATAACCTCGCCCACAGGAGATTTTTCAGCATTCTTCAACTCTGGGCAAAAATGACCAGCCCCACCAACTCCAGCGTTACGAGTAATAGCGGAATCAGCCACCATCTCGGGTTTTGCTTCAGAAAGGACCAGAACTCGTTCAAAATGCTCACGCGCGTTTCCCGTGGTTATTGTAAGCGCGGTGGGAAATTTTTAAAAGGAAGCAATTTGTAAAGGGTTGAATACAAAATAATTAATGGGAAGGGTGCCGTGGCTGCCCCCTGACGTTGTCAAAACCGTAAAGATTTTTGTAAGATTCCATGTGCTTCACCACCGACGTAAAATAACCTCCAAACGACGCTCGTTTATGCCTTGGCCGCCTTGTCTCCATGCCGCTCTCTAACGCGCGCGGAATCATTGATCGTTTCAGCCGGTTGAAGACGCTCGTGATCGGGGATGTGATGCTCGATCATTACATCTGGGGAACGGTGTCCCGGATCTCTCCCGAGGCGCCGGTTCCGGTCGTGCAGATGTCGCGCGAAACGGAGATGCCCGGCGGCGCCGGCAACGTGGCGGTCAACATGGCGGCCCTGGGCGCGGACGTGCATGTGGTGGGGCTTTTGGGAGAAGACGCCGCGGCCGAACGTTTGGTCTCGCTTTTCCAGCGCGGTCCCATTCATACCGATTCGACGGTCCGAACGCCGGAGCGTCCCACCATTGTGAAGACCCGCATCATCGCTCATCATCAACAGATCGTGCGGCTGGACCGGGAGATTCGCGCGGAAGTCTCCACCTCGTTGCGCGACCAGATCTGGCTGCAGGTGGAGCGGATTCTCCCCGAGGTGCAAGCCGTTGTTCTTTCCGACTATGCGAAAGGCGTGGTCACCCCTTATTTGATTCATCGCTTGATTCCGCTGGCACGTAAGCTGAAAATTCCTATCACGGTGGATCCTAAAGTCGAAAACTTCCATTTTTATAAACACGTCACCTGTGTCACTCCCAACACGCAGGAAGCCATGGACTCGGGCGGGGTGCGCTATCTCCGAGACGACCGCGATATGGAAAAGCTGGGACAGCAGCTGCTCAAAAAAATCGACGCCGATTCCATTCTCATCACGCGCGGCGAACACGGCATGAGCCTTTTCGAGAAGAAAAAACCGGTCTATCATATCCCCACGCGCGCCCGCGAAGTCTTCGACGTGACGGGTGCCGGCGACACGGTCATCAGCACGCTGACCCTCGCGCTCGCCGCCGGAGCCTCCGTGCGCCAGGCGGCGGAGCTGGCCAACTACGCGGCAGGAATCGTCGTCGGAAAATTGGGGACGGCGAGCGTCACCGGACCGGAGCTTTTGAAAGCGGTGAACCATCATGGCTGATCATCGGCAGGACGTTTTGGCGGTCATTCCTTCGCGCTATGCGGCGCAGCGCTTCCCGGGCAAACCGCTCGCGCTCATCGCGGGCAAACCGCTCGTGCAGTGGGTGTGGGAAGCGGCCGCGGCCGCCAAACGCGTGACGCGCGTGGTGGTGGCGACCGACTCGGAAAAAATCGCGCGCGTCGTCCGCGGCTTCGGCGGCGAAGCCATGATGACCTCCCCGCGCTGTCCTAGCGGCACGGACCGCGTCGCGCAAGTGGCGCGCTCTTCCCGCGCCGGCATCGTCGTGAATGTTCAGGGAGATGAACCGCTTTTGTCGCCGAACACGATCGATAAGGTGGTGGAAGTTCTGCAGCAGGACTCTTCCGCGGTCATGTCGACGGCGGTGCGCAAACCCGATCACGAGCGCGAATGGAAGGACCCGAACGCCGTCAAGGCGGTGCTTGACCGGATGAACTACGCGCTTTATTTCTCGCGCGCGCCGATTCCCTCTTTGGCGCGCAGCGCCGGGGCGCCGGTAGCGCCGCGCTGGATCCATATTGGGCTCTACGCGTTTCGCCGGGCTTTTCTTTTTCGCTTTGCCGCGCTGCCTCCATCAACGTTGGAGCAGGCCGAGCGTCTCGAGCAGCTGCGCGTGCTGGAGCACGGGTGCGCGATCAAAGTGGCGGTGGTCGCTCAGAAAACATGCGCCGTCGATAGGCCGGAGGACGTGAGAAGAGTCGAACGAATACTGTCGAAGTTGCCGATGAGGGAAAAATCCATATGACCAAGTACATTTTCGTTTCGGGCGGCGTGGTGTCGTCGCTGGGCAAGGGCATCACCGCCGCGTCCTTGGCGCGGCTGCTCAAATCGCGCGGACTCAAAGTCGACATGATCAAGCTCGATCCGTACATCAACGTCGATCCGGGAACGATGAGCCCGTATCAGCACGGCGAAGTGTTCGTGACCGAAGACGGGGCGGAAACGGATCTCGACCTCGGCCATTACGAGCGCTTTCTCGATCAGGACATGTCCCGCAAGAACAACTGCACCACCGGCCAGATTTACGACAGCGTGATCTCCAAAGAACGGCGCGGCGAATTTCTCGGCAAAACCGTTCAGGTGATTCCGCATATCACCAACGAAATCAAATCGCGCATCACTGCCATCGGTCCGGGCAAAGACATCATTGTGGTCGAAGTCGGCGGGACCGTGGGCGACATCGAGAGCCTGCCGTTTTTGGAAGCCATCCGGCAGATGCGGCTCGACGTCGGACGCGATAATGTCCTGTATATTCATTTGACCTTGGTGCCGTATATCCGCTCGTCGGAAGAAATGAAAACAAAGCCCACCCAGCACTCCGTCGGCAAACTCCGCGAGATCGGCATTGAGCCCGACATCATCGTGTGCCGCACGGAACGGCCGCTGGTTGCCGACCTGCGGGAAAAGATCAGTCTCTTCTGCAGCGTTCCCGTGGACAATGTGATCGAGGCGCGCGATGTGCCGACGATTTACGAAGTGCCGCTGGCCTTTGAACGCGAAGGGCTGGATGAACTCGCGCTCATGCAGCTGCGGCAGCGCAGCCATCGTCAGGGCATGCAGGAATGGGCCGCGATGGTCGAGAAAATCAAAAATCCGCGCAAGCGCGTGACGGTCGCTTTGGCCGGAAAATACGTGGAACTGAAAGACGCCTACAAATCCGTGTGCGAGGCGCTCTTGCACGGCGGGATCGCCAACGACGCCCGCGTGCAGATCAAATATCTGGATGTGGAGTCGCCGGATTTGGAACGGGAACTGGCCGACGTGCAGGGGATTTTGGTGCCCGGCGGATTCGGAGATCGCGGCGTCGAGGGAAAAATTGCCGTCGTGCAGTATGCCCGCGAGCGTCAGGTTCCTTACCTCGGGCTGTGCTTGGGGATGCAGTGCGCGGTAATCGAATTCGCGCGCAACGTGTGCCACATGAAGCATGCCCATTCCACCGAGTTCAACGCCAAGACGTCGCACCCGGTGATCGACATCATGCCGGACCAGAAAAACGTTCATAAAAAGGGCGGCACGATGCGGCTCGGCGTGTATCCCTGCAAAATTAAACCGGGGACCCTGGCGGCGACGCTCTACGGAAAAACACAGATCGAGGAACGGCATCGGCACCGCTATGAGCTGAATCCCAAGTACCGCCGCAATCTCGAGGGACGCGGCTTGCGGATTTCGGGTGAATACGTCGAGCGGCATCTGGCGGAGATCGTGGAGATCCCGTCTCATCCGTTCTTCATCGCGGTCCAGTATCATCCGGAATTTAAGTCGCGGCCTCTGCGCGCGCATCCGCTCTTTAAGGGGTTCATCGCGGCGGCCCTGAACTTTAAGCAGGCGGCCAGCCGCGAGACTACGCCTGCGCCGCCGCTGCCGGTATGACGCTCGCCGTAACCGTTGGCGGCGTTTCATTCAGCAACCGGGGTCCTTTGACGTTGATCGCGGGGCCCTGCGTCATCGAAGACGCCGCCTTTACGGTCCGCTTGGCCAAGTCGCTGGCGGGCATCGCGCGTCAGCTGCGCTTACCGTTTGTCTTTAAGGCGTCTTACGACAAAGCCAACCGGAGCTCGATCAATTCCTATCGCGGTCCCGGCCTGCGCGTCGGCCTGGATATTCTTCAGCGCGTGAAGGAAGACGTCGGCTGCCCGGTGCTCACCGACGTGCATTGGAAAGAAGACGTCGAGGATGTGGCGCGCGTGGCGGACATCCTTCAGGTTCCGGCTTTTTTATCACGGCAAACGGATCTCCTGCTGGCCTGCGCGGAAACCGGCCGCGTCGTCAACGTGAAGAAGGGGCAATTCATGGCGCCTTGGGATATGGAACACGTGGTGCGAAAGCTGGAGTCCACCGGCAACAAAAAAATTCTTTTGACCGAACGCGGCGTCACCTTCGGTTACCATAATCTCGTCGTCGATATGCGCTCGTTAGCGATCATGAAAGAGTTTGGATACCCGGTGATTTACGACGCGACGCACAGCGTGCAGCTTCCCGGGGCGCTGAACGGAGCGTCCGGCGGACAGCGCCAGTTCGTGGAACCCTTGGCGCGCGCGGCGGTGGCGTTGGGCGTGGCCGGTCTTTTTTGCGAAGTGCATCCGCAGCCGGACAAGGCGCGGTCGGACGGTCCCAACAGTCTGGCGCTCGGCACGATGAAGCCGTTTTTGAAGCGGATGCAAACTTTAAACAAAGTGGCAAAATCTCTCTCTTAGGAGGCGCCGGTGAAATGTCCACAATGCCAGGTTGAAAATAAAGATCAGGCCAAATCCTGCCGCAAATGCGGAATGAATCTGCAGCTTCCGCCGCTGTGGCAGCCGACGTGGCGATGGCACCTGAAAACGCTCGGGATCATTTACGCCATTCTCATTGTTCTATTCTTTGTGACGAAGGCGGCCTTGAAGCCTTTTGTGCGGCAGCTTCCGCCGGAGGTTACGCCCTGGCTACACGGCAAGTGAAGATTCCGGAATCAGCGCTCTTAAAGCGCGTTCGCGATGTGATTCGTCTCGAGGCGGACACGGTGCGCGCGCAGATCGGCGGCGTGAATCGTCGTTTTCTCGACGCAATCCGGCTCATGACGCAGTGCAACGGCCGCGTCGTCGTGTTGGGCGTCGGCAAATCGGGGCTCATCGGGCGCAAAATCACGGCGACTTTGGCCTCGACGGGAACGCCGTCCACCTTTGTGCACCCGTCGGAAGGAATGCACGGGGATTTGGGGATGATCACGCCGCGCGATGTGGTCCTGGCGCTCTCTTTTTCGGGAGAGACCGAGGAGCTGAAGCGTCTGTTGCCGTCGATTCAGGCCATGCGGGTGCCGCTCATCGCCCTCACCGGGCGCCCGCATTCGCGGCTCGCGCGCGCGGCGACCGTCACGCTTTTGATTTCCGTCAAGCGCGAGGCCTGCCGCTATAACTTGACGCCGACCACATCCACCACCGCGATGCTCGCCGTGGGAGACGCGCTGGCGATGGCGGTCATGGACGGACGCGGATTTCGCGAAGAAGATTTTGCGCGTTTGCATCCGGGCGGGATTTTGGGAAAACGGCTTTTGTGGACCGTCCGGGATGTGATGCACCGCGGCCGGAAAAATCCGGTGGTACGCGAAGACCAGCTGGTGCGTCAGGCGCTTCAAGTGATGACCCGAACGCGCCTGGGAGCCACCAGCGTCACGGACCGCCGCGGGCGACTGGTCGGGTATTTCACCGACGGAGATTTCCGGCGATTGGCCCCGCAGGAGCCGCTCATTCTTCAGAAGAAAGTGAAGAGCGTGATGACGGTGCGCCCGCATGTGGTGATGGCGGAAACGCGCATCGGAGACGCGGCCGAGCTGCTGCGCAAATTCCGCTGCGACAATTTGCCGGTAGTGGACGCCAAAGGTCGGCCCATCGGCCTCTTGGATGAGCGCGATCTTCTGTCCGAAGGGCTGCTTTGAGTCTTGGCCCCATCGCCAAAGGATGGCTCTTGGGAGCGGCGCTCGGCCTGGCGGGATGCCGGCCAAAGCCGCCGGAGCCGAGCGCGGTGATTCCCGTCGCCAAGAGACCGACGCAGGTGCTGAAAGATTTTGAAATGAATGACGTTAAAAACGGCGAAAAGACCATGACCTTGATTTCCATCGAAGGCCGCATCTACGAATCCCAAAACGTCGCGGACGTGGACCAGCCTTTGATCTACTTTTATAAAAAGGGAAAAGAGTCGTCGCACCTGAAAGCGCCGGCGGGACGCGTGCAGATGGACACGCATGCGGTCGAAACCTGGGGCGGCGTCACCGTGGTGAGTGCGGATTCGAGCACGCTCACGACCGAGCGCCTGCGCTATGATCCCGTCAAGCAGAAGATTTTCTCAGACGACGCGGTGCACCTGGAAAAACCCGATTCCATCACGGACGGCATCGGCCTGGAGACCGATCCGGATCTTGTGACGGTGAAAATCGGACACCAAAAGGTGCGCTTTAAAAAAGGAATGAGCTCGTGAACACGGTTTCGAAGAGAGCGGTCTTTTTGGTCTTAGGTCTTCTTCTTTGCCTCTTTTTGATTTCCCATGCGCGCGCGGCGGATTCTGCAGCGCCGGCCACCATCACGAGCGACGAACTCGAAATCCGGGACAACGGCGCACTGACTTTTTTTCGCGGACACGTGGTGCTCAAGGAGGATCCTTATCTTCTGCATTCCGATGAGATGATACGCACCAAAGCCACGGGCGTGGTGGAGGCGCACGGCCATCTCGACGGAACATGGCTTTCGGACAAAGGCGAGAAAATAAAAGCGTATGGAAAAAAGGGACGCTATACCCCCATGCCTCAAGTGACGGATTTATGGGATGAGGCGCGGCTCATCCGCTGGGAAACCGTTCGCGACACGCAGCCCGTCCAGCTCACCTCCGATCATGTCACGGCGTATCATCAGGAGCGCGAATTTTACGCCAAAGGCCACGTCGTCATCACCCAGGATCCGAAGATGCTGTCGCGCTCGGACGAGGCCAACTACGATCAGAAGATCCAAACGATCCACCTGTATGGACCGACGCGCGTCTTTGTGCATGTCGCCGATGCCAAGGGATCGGGTGATTTTACGGGCGAAGAGGGATGGGTGACTCTGGCGCCTAAAACGGCGCGCCTGGTTGGGCAAGTGCAGGGACACGTGATTCCCGGCGCATCCTTATGAGTTTAGAGGCGCAAAAGCTCGTCAAAACTTATGGCCGCCGCACGGTAGTGCGCGGCGTGGAAGTGCATGTGGAACCGGGCGAAGTGGTCGGCCTTCTGGGACCGAACGGAGCCGGCAAGACGACCTGCTTTCAGATGATCATGGGGCTGGTTCGCCCGGACTCGGGAACGATTATGCTGAACGGAGACAATGTCACGCAAAAACCGATGTATGAACGCGCGCGCCACGGCATCGGATACCTGGCCCAGGAGCCGTCCATTTTTCGCCGCTTGACGGTGGAAGAGAATTTGATGGCGATTCTCCAAATGCGCGAATTTCCCGGACAGGATAAAACGCAGAAAATGAACGGTCTTTTGAGTGAGCTGGGCTTGGAGAAACTGCGTCATCAAATGGCGCAGACGCTTTCCGGCGGAGAAAAAAGACGCTGCGAAGTGGCTCGCGCGCTCGTGACCGATCCCAAGTATCTGCTTCTGGATGAGCCCTTTGTGGGCATCGATCCTTTGGCCGTCGCCGATTTACAAAGCGTCGTCGGAGGGCTCAAGTCCCGGGGGATCGGGGTGCTCATCACCGATCACAATGTGCGCGAGACGCTGGAGATCGTCGACCGCGCTTATATCGTCTATGAAGGACAGGTGCGGGTGGAAGGCACCGCCAAGGAAATCTTGGCCCATCCGGACGCGCGCCGTTTTTATCTCGGAGAAAAATTTAGTTTATAGGAGGGAAACCATTTATGCAAATCAATATCACGGCGCGCCACTTGAGACTGACCCCGGCCATCAGCGATTATGTCCAGAAGAAGCTGGAAAAAGCCAAACGGTTTCTGGATCATTTGATCTGGTCGCAGGTCATCCTGGACGTGTCCAAGCAGCGTCATTCCGCCGAAGTGATTATCCATGCGGCCGGACACACCTTCACCGCCAAAGAGGAATCGGCCGATCTCTATGCGGCGATCGATCTGGCCTCGGACAATATCGACGAGCAGCTCCGGCGCTACAAAGACCGCCATCGCGAACGGCGCCCGCAGTTCCGGCGCAGCGCGGGACGCTCACAGAAGTGGTCGACGGACTCGGCTGTTTCCCTGGCCGAGCCGGTGGACCCGCGGGTGAGCAGCCTGCGCGTCTTAAAGCTGCTGCCGCTCTCCATCAACGAGGCGATCTCGGCCATGGACCATTCGGACAGCGCGCATTGGATTTTTGAAAACCGCGACAACCGGCGGGTGACGGTGGTGTACCGGAAACCGGACAAGACGTTCGGGGTTGTCGAATCGATTTCATAATTAAGAGGAGGCATCTATGCTAGCGAACCAGGAAGAGAAGTGGGCCAACATGAGGATTCTCGATTTCTTAAGCCCCAACGCCGTGTTGACGGAGTTGTCGGCGACGACGAAGAAAGGAGTGCTCGAAGAATTGGTCGGCCTTTTAGTCAAAGATGGAAAAGTGAAGAACGCCGCGATGACCGTGGACGTTTTGGTCGAGCGTGAAAAGCTGGGATCCACCGGGATCGGACAAGGCATTGCGATCCCGCATGCCAAGACGGATCAGACCCAGGACGTGGTCGCCGCTTTCGGGTTGTCCCGGCGCGGTGTGCAGTTCGACGCGTTGGACGGCGAACCGGTGAATATTTTCTTTCTTTTGGTGGCGCCTCCGGACGCGGCGGCCCTCCACTTAAAGGCGCTGGCCCGCATCTCGCGCCTCCTGAAGGATAAATTTTTCCGTCAGGCTTTGCGTGAAACCAAAACGGCCGCGGAGATTTTAAAGCTGATCAAAGACGAGGACCAATACTAAATGACGACGCTTCTGGTCGCCGATCTGCTCCGCGAAAAAGAGAATGATCTTCAGCTGACGCTTCTGGCCGGGGCCAAGGGGCTGCGCCGCGAAATCAGCGTGTCGGAGATCAACCGGCCCGGACTGGCGCTGAGCGGCTACCTCGACTACTTTCCGTCGGAGCGCGTGCAGATCATGGGGTTGGGCGAGCACACGTATTTGTCCACCTTCACGCCGGCCCAGCGCAAGGCGATGCTTCATAAAGTGTTTTCGTACAGCAAAAAGCTCCCCTGCATCGTCCTCACGCGCGGGATCAAACCGCATCGCGAAGTGATCGACGTGGCTGAAGCGCTGCAAATCCCGCTCTTGCGTTCGGGGCTCGTCACCGCGCACCTCATCGGGGAGCTCACGGTGTCCATGGAAGAACGGCTGGCGCCGACCACCACGATCCATGGAGTACTGATGAATGTGTACGGTCTGGGCGTTCTTCTCGTCGGAGATTCCGGGATCGGCAAATCGGAATGCGCGCTCGAACTCCTAAAGCGCGGGCACATGCTCGTGGCCGACGACGTCGTGGAGGTAAAGCAGCGTCTCGGCGGCGTCCTCTATGGGACCGGCGCGGAACTCATCCGCCACCACATGGAGCTGCGCGGCGTGGGCATTATCGATGTGCAGAAGATTTTCGGCGTGGGCAGCGTGCTCGACCGCACGCGGATCGAGCTCGTGATCCGGCTGGAAGAATGGAAACAGACGGTGGAGTATGACCGCGTGGGACTCTCGGACCGCACCACATCCGTCTTGGGCGTGCGCGTGCCGGAGATCGTCATGCCGGTGCGGCCGGGACGCAATTTGGCGGTCTTGGTCGAAGTCGCTACGCTGAACGAACGTTTGAAATTCCGCGGGGAATTCACGGCCAAAGAATTCAATAAGAAGCTGATCTCGCTCATGGCCAAACGCTCCTCGGAAAACAAGGCTTCCGCTAAAAAAGAAAAGGTCAAGAAATTCTCATGAAAAAAGAAAAAGAACCGGTTTTATTCTGGATCGTCACGGGACTCTCCGGCGCGGGGAAATCCCAGACGATCAATTGCTTCGAGGATTTCGGATTTTTCTGCGTGGACAACATTCCCGTCGAACTTCTCCCCAAGATGGCGGAGCTTTGCTCGCGCTCGGGCCGACCGCTCCAACGCGTGGCGCTCGGCATTGATATCCGGGAAGGCGGGTTTTTGCGCGATTTCCTCAGCACCGTCGAGCAATTGAAGAAACAAGGGGTGGACTGCAAGATCGTATTTCTCGATGCGGACGACCGTTCGCTCTTGCGCCGGTTTTCCGAGACGCGTCGTCGCCACCCTCTGGGGACGAGCGTCCAGGCCGGAATCCATGAGGAGCGCAAACAGCTCCTCAAAATCAAAGAGCTCGCCGATAAAATCATCGATACGACCAATCTCACGCTCTCGGAACTCAAGCAGCGGATCCTCGAACTCCTCGACAGCCGAAACGAACATTCCGACATGCAGCTGAGTGTGGTGTCCTTCGGCTACAAATATGGGCTTCCGGTGGATTCCGATCTCGTTTGGGATGTGCGCTTCATGCCGAACCCCAATTACAAACCCCGTTTGCGCACCAAAACAGGCCGCGACGCTCCGGTCCGCCGGTTTGTTCTGGCGACTCCGGAAGCCAAGCGCTTCGGAAAAAAGTTTTTTGAGCTCGTCACGGAATCGCTCCCGCATTATGTGCAGGAGGGAAAAAGCTATCTGACGATCGCGATCGGGTGCACGGGCGGGCGTCACCGCTCCGTGGTAATGGCCGAAGAGCTGGCGAGCTATTTAAAGAAGCGCAAGTTCAAGGTCCGCGTTCATCACCGGGATATTGACCGGTGATCGCCGTGATTGTCATCACGCACGGACAGTTCGGTCAGGAGCTTCTGCGCACCGCGCAGGACATCGTCGGGCGCCAGGAGGCCGTCGCCGCTCTTTCCGTCACTCCGGACATGGGCTTGGAAAGCGTCACGCAGGCGTTAAGCGAGACGCTCGAGCGCTTGTCCTCTCCCGACGGGGCTCTGATCCTCGTCGACATGCTCGGCGGAACTCCCTGCAACACGTCGCTTCTGAAAACAAAAGACCTCCATGCGGAGATCATTACCGGTGTTAATCTCTATATGATTCTTTCCAGCTTTACGCACCGCGAAACGCTGGATTTAAAAGCGTTGGCGGCCAAGGTCTCCGAGGACGGCAGAAAAGCCATCGTGTTGGCCAAGGACCTCTTGATGAAAAGGCTTTCCTAGTGACGGTCGAACTCCTGCGCATCGATGATCGCCTCGTGCACGGCCAAGTCGTGGAGGGCTGGGTGAAAGCGCTGCGCATCAATCACATCGTGGTCGCTTCCGACATGGTGGAAGCCGACGACACGCAGAAAGCGCTCTATATTTTGGCGGTACCGCACGGCGTGGGGCTCTCGTGCCTGAGTGTCGTCGAGGCGGCCCGCGCCTGGAAGGCCAATCGCTGGAAAGACGAACGCGCGCTGGTCCTTGTTTCCACGCCCGACGATGCCCTGCGGCTTTTGGATTCCGGAGCGCCGGTCAAATCGGTCAATCTGGGCGGGCTCCATTACCGCGCCGGACGCGTCCAGGTGCTCAAAGGGATCAGCCTGGACGATCAGGATGTGCGCTCGCTCAAAGCCCTGGCGTCGAAGCATGTGACGTTGGAAGCCCGGCCTCTTCCGCTGGATGAGCCGGTCGACATCGCGCTTTACCTGCAGCGCTGGCAGGACGAAAGACAGGCCATGGGGGAACAACCCCGATAATATGAATAAAGTCCATTTCATCCTGGGTGTCCACAACCACCAGCCCATCGGAAATTTTGATTTCGTTTTCGAGTTGGCTTACACGAAATCCTATTTGCCTTTTTTGGAGGCCATGGAAAAGCATCCGGCGATCCATTGGAACATGCACACCACGGGCATTCTCTGGGAGTGGCTGGAGCGTCACCATCCGGATTACGTCGATCGCATCGCCGAACAGGTGAAACAGGGGCGGCTCGAGATTTTGACGGGCGGCTACTACGAACCGATTCTTCCCATCCTTCCCGACGCGGACAAATCGGGCCAGATCCAAAAACTGACCCGCTACATCCGCCACCGTTTTAAAACAAAACCTCAGGGCATGTGGCTGGCCGAGCGTGTCTGGGAGCCGCACCTGCCCAAGATCCTCTCCGATAACGATGTGGACTATACCCTAGTGGACGACACGCATTTTCTCTCGACGGGAATGACGCTGGAAGACATGTGCGGCGCTTATTTGAGCGAAGAGCAGGGCAAAACCGCGACGGTGCTGCCGATCCGCCAGGACCTACGCTATGCCATTCCCTTTAAAGATTCCGGCGAAACGCTCAGCTTGCTTCGTCAATACGCCTCGCCCTCCGGCCACAAGGCGCTCGTGATGTTTGACGACGGCGAGAAGTTTGGACTCTGGCCGGAGACCTATAAGCACGTTTACGAGGGAGGATGGCTGGAAAAGTTTTTGACCGTCCTGGAAAGCAACAAGGACTGGATCGTCACCTCGCGGATCTCGGATTACCTGGCGACGCACGTGCCGCAAGGCCGGGTGTATTTGCCGACGGCGTCCTATTCGGAGATGGGCGAGTGGACGCTTCCCGCGCAGGCCCAGGACGTCCTGACCGATCTTCAGAAGCATTTGCCCGCCGAAGAGCGCGACGCCGCCAAACGCTTCGTGCGCGGCGGGTTTTGGCGGAATTTCCTCACCAAGTACGAAGAATCAAACACCATGCACAAAAAAATGCTGCGTGTGTCGGAAAAAGTCCATCAGGCGCTGGGGAGCGCCGCGTCCTCGGCGCCGAAACCAAGCGCGAAAGTGCAAAAACTATTGGACGCCTTGTGGGCGGGCCAATGCAACTGCGCCTACTGGCACGGCGTCTTCGGCGGTCTTTATCTTCCGCATCTGCGTCAGGCGCTCTACCGCGAACTTCTCTCGGCGGAAATGCAGGCCGACAAGATTCTTCATGGCGACAAAATCCAAGTCACGCAGGACGATTTTGATAAAGACGGCCGGCCGGAGATCCTCGTGGAGGCGCCGGGACAGAATCTTTATATTTCGCCGCACAACGGCGGCTCGGTCTTCGAATGGGATCTGCGCAAGGAAGGAATCAATCTGCAAAATGTCCTGACACGCCGCCAGGAAGGCTATCACAAGCAGCTTCTGGAGTTTGTCGCGCAGCATGGGGGAACCGACACCGGTCACGTCAAAACCATTCATGATGTGGTGCGCGTCAAAGAGCCCGGTCTTGAAAAGCGGCTTTTCGTCGATTGGTATCGTCGGACCAGCCTGCTTGATCATTTTCTGCACCCCGACACCAAAATCGACGACTTTTACAGATGCCAATACGGCGAGCAGGGTGATTTTATTAAAACCGGTTATCAGACGGATGTCATGGAAGGAACGCACCCGCAAATCCGTCTCACGCGTTTAGGGGCCGTGTGGATGGGGGACCAAAAAAATATGGTGTCGGTGGAAAAGACCCTGTCGCTCACCGACGCCAAAGAATGGCAGGTGGTCTATCGCATTCAAAACGTGCACGGTCCCGCCTGCCACATGTGGTTCGGCTGTGAAATGAACCTCGCCTTTTCCAGCCAGGACAAACAGGACCCGATCGAGCATCTGCAGCAAACGCAATGGCTGCGGCGCGATCACGGCTACGGGCTGGTGCTCAAAGTCCAATTGGATCTGCCGATGGATCTCTGGGAATTTCCGCTGGAAACGGTGTCACTGTCCGAAGAAGGGTTTGAACGCACGTATCAAGGGACTGTCCTTTTGGCGCATTCCAAAATTTCGCTGCAGCCGGGCCAGGTCTGGATCCGCTCCTGGCGCGTAGGAGTCCAGCCCGAATGAGCCGGCATGCCTTGATCCTGGCGGCGATGTGGGCGGGCGTGATCTCGCTGGATTTCACGGCGTGTGGTCCTTTTATGGTGTCGCAGCCGCTCGTCTGCGGCCCGTTGTTCGGCTGGCTCATGGGCCAGACCGCGGTGGGCGTGATCATCGGAGGCATTGTGCAGCTTCTGTGGATGGATTTAAGTCCCGTGGGCGTGAGCATTCCCTATGATGCAACCGCGACCACCGTCCTGGCGGTGTATTGGGCGACGCTTCCAGCTCACAGCGCTCTTTCACAGGTGGTTCTGGCTCTTATTCTGGCGGTCCCCTTCGGATTTCTTTTTCGCTGGCTCGATCAGCTGGCGCGCCGCATCAATACGCTGCTCATGCACGGAGTGGAGCGCTTTCCGGATGAGCGTCTGTCCTGGGGACTGTGGCTGGGAATTATAGGCGGAATTTTGTGGTCCTGGATCCGCTACAGCATGGCCTACGGCCTCGTTTTCGCTTTGGGTCAACTGGCGTGGAACCGCTTTGCCTATTCTCCGCGCTTAACCCCGCTCGATCAAGGGTTGACGATGGCGATCATTCTTCTTCCGGTGGCCGGGATGGGCGTGACGCTCGAGCTCTTTTTGTCCGAGGAGCCGGAGCGGCGCTGGTCGCCGTGGCGCTCGGGCAAGACGATGCGCAAAGACGATTCGGACTTATGATGACGCTCGCTCTCCTCCAGACTTTTCTGAGGTCCTTTTTCCTGCAGGCTCTGTGGAATTTTGAGCGCATGCAGAACATCGGCTTTGCCTTCAGCATAGAACCGCTTCTCAAACGGGCGTACCGCTCGAAGGAATCCTTCACGCGCGCGCTGCGCCGGCATTGCGAATATTTCAATGTGCATCCCTATTTCGCGCCCATCGTCATGGGCGTCATTTTTAACAAAGAAAAGAGTCTGAACGACTCCAAGCGCAGCGAGGATCCGACGCTCACCGTGCTCAAAAATACGATGGGCGGCGCCTTTGGCGCGGTGGGCGATCATGTCATTTGGGGAACCTGGCGTCCTTTTTGCGCGGTGATGGCCCTAAGCGTAGGCCTCTTGGTGGGATATCCCGCGACCAATGGGGCGGGTCCGGCTTCGCTCTTCAACCCGTCGGGCGCGCTCCTCTGTGCGAAATGGTGGGTGGTTGGATTTCTTTCCATGTTTAATTCGATCCATATCTGGCTCCGGTGGCGCGGGCTTCAGAAAGCCGTGGCCGACGGGCCGCTCGTGGTGCGCTGGGTGGAATCGCTTCATCTTCAAAAATGGGCCGCGCAAATCCGGCGCGTCGGGCTGCTCTTTCTGTTCACGATGGTGCTCGTCTACTTCGCGCGCTGGACGGCGTCGGAACTGCTCATCTGGATGATCGCGGTTCTGCTCGGAAGCGCCATCTTGAAACGGTGGAGGCTTTCCACCTTCGTTATTTTTTATCTGGTCTGCGCGGTGTCGATGGCGATGACGAAGCTGGGGATTCACTGGCCATGACCGAAAAGAATTTTATCGTGAAGAACCGTCTCGGGCTTCATGCCCGCCCCGCGGCGCTTTTTGTGCAGACGACAAACAAATTTAAATCCAGCGTCAAAGTGCGCCGGGGGGATCAGGAAGTCGACGGAAAATCGATCATGGGCCTCATGATGCTGGCCGCCGAAGAGGGCTCGACGCTTCTCATTCTCGCCAATGGGACCGATGAACAGGATGTTCTGGCGGCCCTCGATAAACTGTTCGCAGACCGCTTCGGTGAAAAGGATTAACCGCCATGGTTGAATCGCGACCTTCCCGTTCGCCCGTTATCCTGCGCGGGGTTCCCGCGTCTCCCGGGATCGGGATCGGCAAAGTCTTCCTTATTAAGGAAGAGGCGTTGTCCTACGTTTTTCGGGCGCTGTCCCGCGATGACGTCAAAAAGGAAATCCAGCGCTTTCGTCAGGCGGTGAATAAAACGCGCACCGAAATCGGTCAAACCCGCGACAAGGTGCTCAAGGTGCTGGGAAAATCGCATGCGTCGTTGATCGACGTCCATCTCCTTATTTTGGAAGACGAGCTCTTCACCAAAGACATTGAGAAAAAGATTACGCAGGACCTGATGAACGCCGAGGCCGCTCTCGTGACCGTGTTAAACGAGATCAGCCGCACGTTCGACAACCTCGGGGACGAGTATTTTCGCCAGCGCAAAGACGACATTGTCGACGTGGGAAAACGCGTGATGCGCCATCTGCTCGGGCGCCAAAGCGGGCAGCTCGCGCAGCTCTTGGAGCGTTCCATTGTCATTGCCCATGACCTGGGGCCTTCCGACACTCTGTCGCTGCGCGATGATTTGGTGGAAGGCTTCGCGACCAATATCGGCGGCCGGACATCGCATACGGCGATTCTGGCCCAGGGTTTGGAGATTCCGGCGGTGGTGGGTTTAAAGGAAGTGACAAGCCACGTGCACTCCGGGGACCTCATGATTGTGGACGGCAATGAGGGCATCGTCATCATCAATCCCACGATGGCGACGCTCGAAAATTATCGGAAAGTGCGCGAAATCCAACTGTCGGAAATGCGCGACCTGGAAAAGTACAAAGACTTGCCCGCCCAGATGCTGGACGGAAAACAGGTGGCCTTGGCCGCCAATATCGAGTCGCAGGAAGAAATCCGGACCGCTTTAAGCCACGGCGCCGAAGGCATCGGACTTTACCGCACCGAATTCCTTTATCTCAATCGCAAAGATCTGCCGAGCGAGGAGGAACAATACCAGAACTATGTGGCGGTCGCGCGTCAGATGCTGCCGTACTCCGTCATCTTGCGCACCATGGATCTGGGAGGAGACAAGCTCTCCCCGCTCGGGGTCCAGGGATTAACCCAGGAGCAAAATCCTTTTCTGGGCTTGCGCGGCATCCGGCTGTCCTTGCGCTTTCCGGATATTTTCAAGGCCCAGCTCCGCGCCATCCTGCGCGCGTCGGTGGAGGGAAAACTGAAGATCATGTATCCCATGATCACGAGCCTCGAGGAGCTTCGCCAGGCCAACAAGATTCTGACGGACGTGAAGGAAGAGCTGAAGGCCAAACGGATTCCCTTTGATCCGCACATGGAGGTCGGCGTCATGGTGGAGACGCCGTCGGCGGCGATCATCTCGGACTGGCTCGCGCGCGAAGCCGATTTCCTGTCGCTGGGAACCAACGATCTTATTCAATACACGCTGGCTGTCGACCGGGTGAACGAAAATGTCGCGCATCTCTACAACCCCTTGCACATGGGCGTGCTGCGTCTCATCCGCATGGTGATCGATGCCGGCCACAAATCCGGCAAGTGGGTGGGCATGTGCGGCGAGATGGCCGGAAACCCGGCGTTCACCCGCATCCTCCTGGGGATGGGTTTGGATGAATTCTCCGTGCCCGCTGCGGCGGTGCCCCGCATCAAACGTCTGATCCGGGAAATATCATTTGACGACGCCAAGAAAGTGGTCGATCGCATTTTCAACCAAGAAACCGACGCCGGCGACCCCAGCATCTTCTCGCGCATCTCCTAAGACGATTCTTCATGGACATCCGAAACTTCTGCATCATCGCGCATATTGATCACGGGAAATCCACGCTGGCCGACCGCCTGTTGGAATTTACCGGAACGATCCCCAAGCGTGAAATGAAAGAACAGATCATGGATGGGATGGAGCTCGAGCGCGAGCGCGGCATCACGATCAAAGCCAAAGCGATCCGCATGCTCTACACCCCGCCGGGATCTTCCACGCGATATATCTTGAATCTCATCGATACGCCCGGGCACGTCGATTTCACATACGAAGTCTCGCGGGCGCTGGCCGCTTGCGAAGGGGCGCTCCTGCTCGTCGATGCCACGCAGGGCGTCGAAGCGCAAACCTTGGCCAACGCGACTTTGGCGCGTGACGCGGGCCTCGAGATCATCCCGGTGATCAATAAAATTGATTTGCCGGCCGCGGATCCGGAAAGCTGCCAAAAGCAAATTGAGGAAGTCCTCGGGATCTCCAAGCAGGCGGTGCTGGCGAGCGCGAAAGCCGGCAAAGGCATCGAAGAAATTCTGCAAGCCGTGATCGACCAGATTCCACCTCCCAACACGGACGTGAAGGCGCCGCTCAAGGCGCTCGTCTTTGATTCCGTCTTTGATACCTTTCGCGGCGTCGTGGTCTATGTGCGCATCCTGGAAGGCGAAGTCAAAACGGGCATGAAGCTGCAATTTATGCAGACCGGCCGGGAAGTGGTCGCCGAAGAAGTCGGCACCCTGCAATTGAAATACATCAAGACGGACCGGCTGGAAGCCGGAGAAGTCGGCTACATGATTCTGGGATTAAAAGAGCTCAAGGACGTGAAGATGGGTGACACACTCACCGCGCTCGACCGTCCGACGGCCGCCGCGCATCCGGGGTATAAGGAACTTAAACCTTTTGTTTTTGCCGGCATCTACCCGGTCAATCCGAGCGATTATGACAATTTGAAGAAAGCGCTCGAGAAGCTCCATCTGACCGATTCCGCCTTTTCCTTCATGCCCGAAACCTCGACGGCGTTGGGCTTCGGCTTTCGCGCGGGATTTCTCGGACTCTTGCATTTGGATATCGTGAAAACCCGCATCGAACGGGAGTTTGAAATACCGCTCATCGCGACCGCCCCCAACGTGGAATATGAAGTCGTCACGCTGCAGGGTGAAAAAATGGCTTTGGACAATCCAGCCCAGTTTCCGGACCCCGGCATCATTAAGGAAATATTGGAGCCCTACGTGACCGCTACGATCATCGTTCCAGGGGATTACGTGGGCGCGATTATGCAGC
>Ga0206852_1015_pt1 | contig 77778 bp, 68 predicted proteins | sample Alteio_BWOrgCont_14_FD_152849 | JGI IMG/M metagenome (GOLD analysis project Ga0206852, IMG submission 152849) | Enriched cells from forest soil in Barre Woods Harvard Forest LTER site, Petersham, Massachusetts, United States -... | ecosystem: Environmental > Terrestrial > Soil > Temperate forest >... | reverse complement strand
ACTCACACCGATCAGTGGCAAAGGGCCTCGTTTTGCATTTATTGATACATTAAGCTCGCGAATTTTCACGCTCTTTTTCTCTTCGCTTTCTTCTTGGAATAAATGCGCTTGTCCACCCGTCATCGAAAGATAAACTTGGGCCAGTAATTCCGCATCTAATAAAGCGCCGTGAAGCTCACGATTCCTGTTATCGACGGTATAACGCTGACATAAAGCATCCAGGCTGTTGCGTTGGCCAGGGTGTTTTCGGCGTGCCAACAACAAGGTATCGATAACATTACAATACTGCGTGATAGCGGATAAATTTCTTTTTAAAAGCGTTAATTCATAATTTAAAAAACCGATATCAAAAGGCGCATTATGGATAATAAGCTCCGCTTCATTAACAAAAGCTAAAAACTCATCCACAACTTCAGCAAACTTAGGTTTGTCTTTTAAAAATTCTGTGGTTAAACCATGCACGTTGACAGCACCGGCATCAACTTCACGTTCAGGATTGATATAACAATGAAAACGTTTTTTGGTTAAACGTCGATTGATCATCTCAACACAACCAATTTCAATAATGCGATGACCGTACGCGGTTTCAAGCCCTGTGGTTTCAGTATCCAGAATGATTTGACGTGTGCTCATTATTTTCCTAATAATTGATCAATGGCTTTATTCGCCAATTGATCGGCTATTTCATTTTCACGATGGCCACTGTGGCCTTTCACCCAATGCCATTCGATTTGATGCGGGGCGGCAGCTTCTACTAAACGTTTCCATAAATCGACATTTTTTACGGGTTTTTTAGCACTGGTTTTCCAACCGGCAGCCTGCCATTTGCTAAGCCATTCGCTGATGCCTTTGCGCACATATTGTGAATCGGTGGTGAGCGCGACTTGGCAGGGTCTTTTTAAAACCAATAAAGCTTCGATAGCCGCTGTTAATTCCATGCGATTGTTGGTCGTTAGCGTTTCGGCCCCCAATAAAGATTTTTCAATATCACCATAACGTAATAAAGCACCCCAGCCACCCACACCGGGATTGCCGCGACAGGCGCCGTCTGTAAAAATTTCGATTTTGTCTTTCATAGATTTTGTAGAGACAATTCACGAATTGTCTCCTCCCTATTTTCTCCTTTCAGGAGAAAAGAGACAATTCGTGAATTGTCTCTACGAAACCTCACCCCATGCAAATGCGGGAGATTTCTCTCTGTTTAATAAAAATCCCGTTTCTTCTTTCCTAGCCGTTACGATAGAAACTGCGCCCGCTAAAGGGCAAAACCAAGCGATCGCTTTATCCAAGCCCCAACAAGAACGAAGTTCTTCTTGGCCAAGACCGGGTTGAAAGCCGACACTATAGCGTCGTAATTGACTAAAACCAACAGATTGTAAATCTTCCAATAGTCCATAGGTGGAGCGCCATCTTAATCGGGGAAAATGCTGGCGTATGGCTTGTAGACGCCAAAGGGAGCCTATTCCACTCGGATTAAAACACAGCATCACCAACAGACCTTCAGGCTTAAGCGCCTGGTAAATCTCTTTGAAGAAATGTTTAGGATCGTGCACCAGCTCGACACCATGCGGCACTATGATCAAATCAACACTGTTGGGCATCAACGCCAGCTCGTCATAATGGTTGATGACCAACGAGGCTTCTTCGGCCACACAGTCTGTTTGTTTGAGCAAGATGTGATGAATGATAGGGCTCGCACAACGCAATAATTTAGAAGCGGGACCGCCTATTTGAACGCAATGATCACCCCATTTAGAAGCAATTAATTTCGCTAAAACTTCAGCTTCCAATTGCAACAAGGCCTGCCCAGGAGGGCTCTGGAACCAGCGATCTAAGGCTATTTCCGCTTTTGACATGTGGGAGTCCGTCCGTTGGGGTTGAAATATAATAACAGAATGATTCTGTAGGGGCGATTCGTTTAGCCGTCTTGATTGAGCCGAGATCTCGCTATCGGGTAGAGACAATTCACGAATTGTCTCTCTATCCTGTAATGAGAGAGACAATTCGTGAATTGTCTCTACCCGATAGCAAGATCTCGTTACAGGGAAGGAGGGCGAGGGTCGCCCCTACAAGCAGTCCGACCGTGTGAACGTTGACTAAACATGGGCGCTCTTTAGAATCCTGCGCTCTCTTATTTAATACCGAGGTTATTATTATGTTTAAAATTACAGACGCAGATGCGAAAAAGCGCGATGCCAAAGCGAATCGAGGCCCTACCCTGCTTGGAACGTATGAAAGAGAAGCTGACAAAGCTGAGGAAGGTCTCGCCGCAGCGCTTCGACACCGTTTTATTGGACGAGGACACCCCGAATATATTGGACCAGGAGACCCCGAAAACTTCACCCCTAAACGAGAGCTTCCTGATGTGACTGCAATGACCAAAGCTGAGATAGATGCGTTAGTCATGGCTCCAGCTCCAACTCTAAGGAGATGATACGGAAACAATTGCCCCGCCGGCCATTTCCCCTTAACATGCCCCCATGCGTTTAGGAACATTTTTCATAGGCCTACTCTTCGGCCTTCTACTGGCAGGATGCGGTGGATCCTCACATTCAGCCTCCGAGCGCTTCACGAGCTCGGGCTCGCATTGGTTCAGCTCAAAGAGTGTTTGGAAGGAGATGGGGCCTCATTTGCGCCTCGCCTCTCGCTCTGATCTAGCCAATTCACGTGCTCAACTGAATTGGTTAGTGGCTCATCAAGCTTATATTGAGCGCACGACAACCAGTGCTGCTCCCTATGTCTTTTATATTTATCAGCAAACTCGCGCCCGCGGACTTCCCGCAGAACTCGCCTTACTGCCCATGATCGAAAGCGCTTACAACCCCTTTGTGTTTTCACGCTCAGGGGCGACGGGTTTGTGGCAAATGATGCCAGGAACCGCTTCCGGTTTTGGTTTGCAAATCGATTGGTGGTATGACGGACGTCGTGACATCGTGGCCTCTACAGCAGCGGCTTTGAATTATTTAACCTATCTACACAAATTATTTGGTAATTGGCTGCTGGCCATTGCGGCTTACAACTGCGGCGAAGGCACGGTGGCGAATGCTATTCGACGTAACCAAGCTTTGCATAAAAGCACTGATTTTTGGTCCCTACCCTTACCGCTCGAAACACGCGCCTATGTGCCGCAATTATTGGCGTGGGCAGCTATAGTCAAAGATCCTCGTCGTTATGGATTGCATCTTGTGGATGTGCCGAGCCGTCAACCCTTTGATGCCGTCCATGTTTCTCGTCCACTGGATTTAAAAGAAGCCGCTAAGATGGCGCATGTGGATACGGCTGTTATTCATCAACTGAATCCAGGCTTTCGACGCTCAAGCACTTCACCGGATCACGGTTATAATTTACTGCTTCCCACCGAAAGTATTGAAATTTTCAAGGTGGAATATGCGCGCGTGCCTAAAGCAGCTCCAACGACGCCTTGGCTTTATCATAAAGTGCGTCCAGGCGAAACGCTAACGACCATCGCGCGTAAATACAACACCAGCACAGCGATCTTATCTTCGAACAATCATCTGCGTAATAATATGATTCACCCCAATCAGCAATTATTGATTCGTAAAGGCACGAAGGTCTCTACACCGCGCATTACGACGGAAGAGGCGCGTTTTGGTGCGGATCATGTGCCGGGCCCTCAACAGACCATTCATACCGTTGCACACAGAGAGTCCTTAAGTCATATTGCGCATCGTTATGGGGTGAGTGAACGTCAGATTCAATTCTGGAATCGTTTAGGTCGCGGTGAAGTGCCGCATATGAATCAAAAATTGGTGCTGTGGTTAAAGCATCCTATACGCTCCTATAAGGCTTATCATGCTACGAGCAGCAGCACACGTTACCAGGTTAAAGCCGGCGATAATTTAGGACGCATTGCGCAACGTTATCGTGTGTCTACGCGTGCACTACAAGCCGCTAATGGCTTGAAAGGGACTGCGATTCGTAAGGGTCAGTGGTTGGTAATTCCAGGTCGTGCTACTGCTACTGTCGCAGCGCGTAAAACAGCAGCCGCTAAAACACCTGCACGCGCGCCTGTTTCACAAAAAACTCGAAGTATAAAAGTTCAGCGCGGACAAACGTTATACAGCATTGCTCGACAATATCATGTGAGCCCACAACAACTGATGAGCTGGAATCATTTGCGTAATGGGCAATTGAAGGCTGGGCAGGTTTTGGTGGTGCATTAGAGCATCTTTCCTGTAAGAGGATCTCGCTATTGGGTAGAGACAATTCACGAATTGTCTCTTTCGTTACAGGATAGAGAGACAATTCATGAATTGTCTCTACCCGATAGCAATATCTCAATTCAATCAAGACGGGCGATTCGACCCATTTTAACTCCGGCACCCCAACGGCCCTTTGCAAGCTGGTGACCCATCAGCCACAACCAGCGCCACCGGATCATCAGAATCAGAATCAGCTAGCGGAGCAGGTGCAGCCACAGGCACAACAGCCTGACTCTGATATCCAAAAACTCCTGAACCAACAGAAACCCTACGCGAAACAGGTGCAGCAACAGACTCGGGCACAGGCAACTGACTGGGGGGAGATGATGTTACAGCCGAAGTCGCTACTTCCGCTTCTAGGCCAAAATCTCGACGATTGGCTGGATTAATGGCTAAACCCAAGCTAGCACCTCGGGATTTTACTCCCTCCCAATCTTTTCTTTTTAGAGCGTGTATCAGGCCTTGCACCTGTCGTCCATCGGAGGTGGGTCTTTTTAGACCCCATAAACCATAGGCTATTTTCTCAATCCGGCTCCATTCCTTAGTCTGTTGTTGTTTGGCATAAGAAACCCTTAATTCCAATTGGCCTAATAACACCGGCAAATTATGCGACGCATTGGCTGAGGCTTCTACTGAGTTCTGAGATGAGGCATGGTTTAATGCAGCCTCTAAAGCTTCTCGTTTAAGATGCCATTTTTGAGGGTTCGAGCAAAAATGCACTCGTTTATCATTCCAACGTTTATAGGCTTTATAGAGCGAATGCCCCACAACCCAACCCAAAGTAGCAACACCGGCCGCCATCATAAAACTACCGCCGGGAACGAATAAACCCAACGTAAAACCCAAACCCCCCATTAAGAGGCTATAGCCTAAACGCCAGGAACTGTGCCAACGTTTATCTCGATAATTCACTAAAAAAATATTACGAAGATCTTTATAGATATTTTGGGCGATGCGCGGCAGCATTAAAATAACGTATAGGCTAATACCAACTACTTGTAAAAATAGCCCTAAGGAAGCGCTATAACCCAGCTGCGCCATAGTTTCTTTGCTGTAGACAGAAATCCACGTCAGTACAGCGCCTAATGCCGCCGCTATGAAAGCCCAGCTTTTTGCTAAGCTCGCTTTGGTGTAAATCCAAATAGAAGCATAGGCGAACAACCCCCCATGCGTACGACTAGAAGCATTATTAGCACCCACTGTCCATGCAATAGAATTTCCAAGACTCGCTGCATTTTCTAAACGTGATGAAGCTGCTACTGCATGCACAAGAATATCTTGGGGACCCATAGCTCCTCCACAAGCCTCATACAAGCGACTCAAATGAAAGAAATAAACATCTTTTGCAGTCTCTGGTATTGAACTCGCCGGCCTTAATCCCTCCATGATTTCCAGAAGCCTATTTTCAACCCACGTTGTTTCTTCAGAGCTTAAGCTCTCTGTTGTTTTGTCCATCAAATCCGAACCCAAGCGAAAAGCAATGGTTCTTAAACTGGATTTAATCGACATTTGGTGCTTTAGATAACGGGCTTGTTCAGTGCGTGAGTTTTCGGCGTTCAGATTAGGTTGAGCTAGAGAAGACAATAAAGAGCTTTGAATGAGTTGGAGGTATTCATATATCATCATGATAAGGTGCTCGTTGGTGGGGGCTGGAAGCGCCAGTATAGTGATAATTCATCCTATTCAAAATACATTTATAGAAAACCCAAGAGTGAAACTCCATGGTGTCAGACCAGTTTGGTCTGACACCAAAAGAATCCAGAGTGTCAGACCAAACTGGTCTGACACCAAAAGAACCCAAAGTGTCAGACCAAGCTGGTCTGACACCAAAGAACCCAAGAGTGTCAGACCAGTCTGGTCTGACACCATGGATATGGATCCCCATTTTCGTGGGGACGAGGTTTCTATTTTTTGCGCCTTCTATATACTTCGTGTTTTCTTTATGAGGATCCCTATGAGCGCTCAATTATTACTTGGAAAACCCTGTGCGGAGGCTGTTAAAGCTAAGGTGGCCGCTGGAGTGCAGGAACGTTTGGCTCGGGGTTTGAAGGCTCCGGGGCTTGCGGTTATTTTGGTGGGTAATAGCCCCGCTTCTACAGCCTATGTGGGACATAAACGCAAAGCCTGTGCTGAGGCAGGTATTTATTCAGAATTGCATCATCTGGATGAAAACAGCACCCAGGCTGAGCTGGAAACAATGATTGATCGCTGCAATGAAGATCCTAATATCCATGGCATACTGCTGCAGTTACCGCTGCCGGCGCATTTATCAGCGGATCCTTTATTGGAACGCATCAACCCCTACAAAGATGTGGATGGCTTCCATCCCTTCAATATGGGGCGACTCGCGCAACGCCAACCTTATTTGCGACCTTGCACGCCGCTCGGTGTCATGACGCTCTTAAAATACAATAAACTCGACGTCACAGGCTTAAATGCGGTGGTGGTGGGCGCTTCCAATATAGTGGGCCGGCCCATGGCTTTAGAATTACTCTTGGCTAAAGCGACTGTCACGGTGTGTCATCGTTTCACTAAAGACTTGGGCTCATTAATTAAAAATGCAGATCTCTTAGTCGTTGCCATTGGCAAACCCGGCATCATTCAAAGCGAGTGGATTAAAGAAGGCGCTATCGTCATCGACGTGGGTTTTAATCGCTTAGACGATGGCCACATTGTAGGCGATGTTGATTTTGAAAGCGCCAAAGAAAGAGCCGCCTGGATTACACCCGTGCCAGGTGGTGTGGGCTTGATGACAGTGGCGACTTTGCTAGAAAATACTTTGTTTGCGGCCAATGCAGGCAAATAATCCAGCTGGTTTAATGATGGAAACAAAAGCCCTCGAAGTCCTACAAAACACCTTCGGTTATCGAAGCTTTCGTCCCTTACAGGAAAAAATTATTCATTCTGTAATTGCCGGCGAAAACAATTTTGTATTAATGCCAACCGGTGGCGGAAAGTCGCTGTGTTACCAAATCCCCGCCATGGTGCGTGAGGGTGTTGGCATTGTGGTGTCTCCACTGATTTCATTGATGCAGGATCAAGTCCAGGCTTTAAAAACCAATGGCGTCGCAGCCGAATTTTATAACTCCAGTTTAAATGGCCGAGAAGCTTGCGAAATTCTAGCCAGGCTGCACAACAACGAATTGGATTTACTTTATATCGCGCCTGAACGCTTAATGTCGGAATCTTTTTTAGAACGTTTAAATGAACTCAACATAGCTCTATTTGCCATTGATGAAGCACACTGCATTTCACAATGGGGACATGATTTTCGCCCTGAATACGCCACCTTAGGCAAACTGCGTGAATTGTTTCCAAACATTCCCGTCATTGCTTTAACAGCCACTGCGGATAAACAAACTCGTCATGATATTTTAAATCGCTTGCACTTTAATCCCGACAGAATGCACATAGCGAGTTTTAATCGACCGAATATTCGCTACACCGTACTCGAAAAACAAAAGCCCTTTCAGCAACTCACTCAATTTTTAGACGAACATCCCCAAGACTTTGGCATTGTCTATTGCTTAAGTCGTAAACGTGTCGAGGAAGTGGCCACCAAATTAAAAGCGCAGGGTTATTCTGCCCTGCCCTATCATGCAGGCTTAACCAACAAAGATCGGCAATCGGCACAAGCAGCTTTTCAACGTGATAATGTGCAGGTTATTGTGGCCACCATCGCGTTTGGCATGGGCATTGATAAGCCCAATGTTCGTTTTGTCGTTCACTATGATTTACCTAAAAACATCGAAGGTTATTATCAAGAAACCGGTCGCGCGGGTCGTGATGGACTGCCTTCTGAAGCTTTATTGCTCTATGGCTTAGCGGATATTGCGATCATTAAATCCTTTGTCCAACACCATCCAAATGCTGAACAACAGCGCATTGAATTGCACAAATTAAATTGCATGACGTCCTTTGCCGAAGCACAAAGTTGTCGTCGTCGTGTGTTGTTAAATTATTTTAATGAAGCTTTGGAAGAAGATTGTGGCAACTGCGATATTTGCCTTAATCCACCGGAGCATTATGATGCCAGTGTTGATGCACAAAAAGCCTTATCCTGCGTGTATCGCGTACAACAACGCTTTGGTGTGAATTATGTGATCGATATATTGCGCGGCAAAGAAGATGCTCGCATTAAACGCCAAGGACATGATCGCTTGTCCACCTTTGGCATTGGAAAAGAACTCAGCCAAGAAGCTTGGTACAGTCTTTTTAGGCAGCTCATTCACCTGGGATTTTTAGAACAAGATATCGCCAACTACTCTGTCTTGAAACTCACTGAAAGTTCTAAGCTTGTGTTAAATGGTCAAAAACAATTAACACTGGCTAAAGCACGCATTAAAGCTAAAGTCTCGAAAAAAGCCGCCAAAAAATTACCCGCTTCAGCACTGAATTACGACAGAGACTTATTTGAAAAATTACGGTGCTTACGCAAAAGTCTCTCAGAAGAAGCTAAAATCGCACCGTTCATGGTATTCAGTGACGCCTCTTTAATCGAAATGGCCACTTACCTACCTAAAAACAAAGAAGATTTTTTATCGATTAACGGCGTAGGCCAAAAGAAATTAGAAAGTTATGGAAATGATTTTCTGGAATTGATTAAACAATTCAAATAAGGAGAACAAGATGCGAGTTATTATTCACTGCCTGGCTTTAATCAGTTTATTGATATCATCTGCGGTTTTAGCGGATACAGTGCATTTGCGGATTGATCTCAATAAAGAAGTTTGGCATTTGCATCCTGATATGACCTATGAAAAGGAAATTACGACTCAGGCGACTTTACTGACTCCTTATGCAGTTTCAAAGTTTTCAACCCAAGAAGAATCATTTTCTCCGGATACTGAACGCTTAGAGCTTCTAGAAGCTTATGTGATTCAACCAACGGGAGAAAAAATTAAAATCAGTGAAGATCACATCAAAACACGCCCAAGTCCTCTTGCTCTGAGCACAGGCGGTTTTGCAAATAGCTATATCACTACGGTTGTTTTCCCTGAATTAAAGCCCGGATCACAAACTTTTTTACGTTGGAAATTAACGCGATTCAAGCCTGAAAAATTCCTTGGATTTAACATCATTGACACTCCCCTCTTTGAAGCTGAAGTGACACGACAAGAAGTGATTATTCATCAACCCAATGCTGTGAATTTACACTGGGCAAAGTTTGGGGATTATAAAACTACAGTAGAAAAAACTCCCAATGAAACGCTTATTCACGCATGGATCAAAGATAAACCCGCTCAAATTTCCGAAGGGAATATGCCGAGCCCCTTAGATTTTCAACCTGTTTTTCTAGCCTCTAGCACTCAAAATTGGAAAGAGATAGGACGAAAATATTATGCAATAAGCCAAGATAAAGTAAAACTCACACCCGAAATTCAGACACTCGCCAATCAAATTGTCGGTGATAAAAAAGGGCTTGAAGCCGCACAAGCGCTTTACGATTGGACCGCTCAAAATATTCATTATATCTCCCTCGGCTTGAATGAAGCCGCAGGATATACCCCTCACAATGCCGATGAAGTTTTGAAGAATCGTTATGGAGATTGCAAAGATTATGCCATTCTTTTACAGAGCTTACTCAAAGCTGCCGGCATAAAATCCTATACGGCTTTAATCAACTGGGGAAATGAGTTTAGAGTCTTGCCCACTCCCAGTCCCTTTCAATTTAATCATGCGATTATTTATTTACCCGATTATCATTTATTTGCAAATCCTACCGACAGAACAGCCAGCTTTGGCGTTCTTGATCTCCGACTTTCCAATAAAATAGTGGTTATTGCTACAGAGCAAGGAGAGCTCGCCAAAACGCCTATGAGCAGCCCTACTAAAAATCGCTACACCTTAAAGAGTGATATTTATTTAAAAGAGAGTGGCGATATAGAAGGCACAGACATCGCTCATTTTTATGGCTCAATGAACAATACTATTCGCTCCATCGATCAAAGCAGCTCATTAAAGACGGTAGCTGAAGGAATTTTAGCCACAACACCTGAGGGTGGGACAGGTAATTTAAGCATCTCGAATCCTTATGATCTAGATCATAATATGGTGATTAAAGGTCAATGGAATTCCCTTCAAGTTTATTCTATGAACAAAACCCTTTATTTCAGCGTTCCTTATGGTATTGATTATTTATCCCCCCAAAGTCTTCTACAAAACATTACTTACGGAAAGCGTTTATATCCAGCCTTTACTGAAGCCAGGACGATAAAATGGAGTTATCAACTTCATTTACCTCCACATTACGTCGTCAAAGACTTAGCTAAAGACCAAAACTTTAAAAATTTAGCCGGCTCTTATAAAAGCCACTACCAACGCAATAAAAACGGCATTCAAGTAACCAGAGAACTCATTATAGAAAAAAGCTATTATCAACCCGGAGAATACACCGATTACAATGAATTAAAATTTATGGTCGCGCGTGACGGCAGAAGTATTCTAGTACTAGAAAAAAATTAATAGGACAATAGTTTGATTGACGAAGAATAGTCATTGTTCGCAGCTTGAGGGGCGAAGGGTATAGACAGAATCCAGCTATTACACTAGCATTCTCTTGGATTAGAAATCTAAACATAGGAGATTTTTTTATGAAAAAAATTATTTTTGCTGCTATTTTAACTTTTGCTGTAGTAGTACCGAGCTTTGCTATAGCTTCTGAAGCTTGTCACGTCACTCTATTTGGCATTGATTGCAGGCCCCAGTAATTCTGAAAACTGAGAGAGCGAGGCTAAAAATAATTTCGTGGGTTGGGCGTAGGTTGGGCTGAGTCTTCGAAGCCCAACATGGCGTGCTTTCTGAATCAAAAATATCGAACAAAGTATCCTTAAATAATTTATGAAGAAATTTAGGCGGCACCATGTTGGGCTTCGAAGACTCAGCCCAACCTACCCCTAATCTCACTCAACATTTGTTCCCCGGAGTTTGGCAATATGTCTTCACTTATCGAGCAAGAACGTTTAATTTCGCATGCTTGTCACTCAAAATCAATTGATGAAATCGTTCAAGCTATCACAGAAAAAATTAATCAGAATAAGAATTCCTATTACACCCCTGAATATCAACTTGAAGTATTGCAACAACTGCAGGGCTTTGATTTTGGTCTTTATCTAATGCAAAACCAAGGAATAAATGGTTATTGGACGCATTACATGCTCACCCATCCTTGGTTTGGCGCTAAAACAGGCAAGAATAATCGTGGTGAAGATTTCACAGAGCTTGAATCTTTTATTTTAAATAAAGCGCCCTTACTCTTGGCTACTCAAGAACGCTTTGCAATATTCCTTAAAGAAAATCAAAAAATGGTGAAAAATAAGGCCACATTGGCCTGCATCCCTTGCGGCATGATGGGGGAGTTATTGTATCTTGATTACTCTGAGCTTAATGAAATTGAATTAGTTGGCCTTGATTATGACCAAGATGCTTTGATACATGCTGAATTATTGGCCACACAAAAATCACACTCAGGCTTCCTGCGCCTTGCTCAGCAGGATGCATGGGCTTTAGAGGAGGATGCTGCCTTCGATCTGATTTCTAGCAATGGATTAAATATTTACGAAGATGATCCCGAAAAACTTGAAGAACTTTATCGTCGATTCTTTTGTGCATTAAAACCCGGTGGTAAATTAGTCACGAGCTTCTTAACGCCACCCCCTACTTTAACTGACCAATGTGAGTGGGATATGTCTAAAATTAATCTAAATGATTTAATGCTACAGAAATTAATTTTTGTTGATTTGATTGAGACTAAATTTCAAAATTATCAATGCTCTTGGAAAATGAAATCGTCTTTAGCCTCGATAGGCTATGTCGATATTGAAATAATCTATGATAAAGCTCGAATGTTTCCTACGATAGTTGCTTACAAAGCCTGAGGTTGATTTGGTGGCAATCAATAATTAAGTGATCTTCTGAAATGATGGCCGGCTAATAACCTTGCTTAAATGTTTGTTTAGATCTGGCCATCTATCTTCTAATCCTGAAAGGCCAGCTTTTTTTAAGGCTAGAAGCTGGACGGCAACGGCAACATCGGCCATCGAGAAATGGGTACCTGCAAGCCATGCTTTATTCGCAACAGATTGATTTAAATAGTCGAGCAGAGGTGGTAATTCGTTTGTCATTGCATGGTCTGCTATCTCATGATTCCCTTCAATCTTAAAGAGAGCAGGTTTAATGATCCTTTCGACAAAGATTTTTTTATAGCTAATATCTGATAACGTTACATCGGCATAATGTTCAAACCAAAGCGCGCTTGCATATTCTTCTGGATTACTGGGGTACAATACTGCGCCAGAGCTTGGAAATTTCTTGTCCAAATAAGCGGCAATAACTGCTGAATCTGCTATACCGAAAGTACCAACCTGCAAGGCTGGAATTTTACCGAGAGGGCTCGCTTGTGCAAAATCGACTGGCACCACTTGGCCACTTAAAGTTAAAAATCGTTGCGGCGGAATTTCAATTTGTTCATATATCAGGTCTTTTTCAACTAAGGCGACCATGACTTTTCGCACATAGGGTGAGGCTTTTAGGCCCCATAAAATAATTTTTTCGTTATTCATTTGCTGCCCTATTGGCTAAAATATTTTCTAGGGAAGCATTATACCCATCGCGCCTGAAGATGCGATGGGTATAGATCTCATAATATGCAAGGGGTCAAAAGCTGTTTCATGAAGCTGGATTTCCATGAAAAATTACTTCATGAAACGGATCATAAGCTATTTCATGAAGCTGAATTTCTCTGAAAAACGACTTCACGAAACGGCTCTTGAGCTGTTCGTGAAGCCAAAGCCGTAATTGCATCTACAAAAACCCATAAAAAAAGGGGGCATAAGCCCCCTTTTTTAATCAACACTGTGTCTACCAGCGTTCTTTCTCTTTCTTGTCTTTAGCCATGTTCACGTTCATTGCGCGACCTTGAACTTCACGACCGTTCATCATTTGAACTGCTTTCTCAGCTTCTTCAGGAGTGCCGTACATTACGAAGCCAAAACCTCTGGAACGTCCAGTGGCTTGATCTTTAATAATGTTCAACTCAACCACTGTGCCAGCTTCCCCAAATACGGTTCTTAACTCTTCTTCTGTAATGCCCCAAGCCAGATTACCTATGAAAATTTTACGATTACTCATGCTACTTACCTCTCTCTATCAATGGAGACGGGCCTCCTCGGAACAAGAACCTACTGGCCTGACCTCAAGAACACTCGTCAAAATACTCGGTCTTAATTCCAACTGAATGGTTGTAAGATCGAAACAACGTGACATGGTACTGGAATATGCTGTTTTGGGCAAGCTTGGTGTGATATGAAACCGTAGGGTGCCGGCTTAAAACTGGCCGACTAAATTGGCAGGATGCCAATTTAGCCCGTCGGCTTTGCCGACGATCCATCGCTACGCGAAGGACAAGGCGCATGGATGCGCCGCAGCAATCGCCCGTCTATCCTGTAACGAAAGAGACAATTCATGAATTGTCTCTACCCGATAGCGAGATCTCGATTCAATCTAGACGGGCGACCGCGAGGGTCGCCCCTACTTCTGCCCCACCAACAACCCATCCTTAAACATCAGAACCTGTGCAGGTAGATAGTCTTGGGGCTTGTAGGTTAATAAGGTTACAGGGCTATCTGAGTCCGTTGAAGATGCCGTGGTGGCTGCAGGGCTATTATCAGCCGCTGTACTTCGCGCCGGGGCTTGACCCATGGCTCTTTGGAAAATAGGTAAGCCGCAGGCATTGGCCACGTCATTCATCCCGGCGCCCACTTGAATGCTTCCATTCTGACATTTATAAGCACCAATCTCTTGGCCATCGGCTCCGGCATTGGGTGCGCTGCCTTCCACTAAACTGGAGCGTTGCTGAATACTGGACACCTGACCATTTGTAAAAATAACAGCCAAATTAACGGGAGAGGAAGCGGCGGCCGCCGCAGCCACGGCAGCTGCAGGATTGCCCCCAACAGTCCCTGTTGGACTTCGTAGCATGGAAGGCGCGCCGGGCATGGTCCCTAAAGAAAAAGCAGTTTGGTAATACCACACTAAATTTCCGCCCGCGCCCTTTTGTTGAGCCGATGCGGGAACTTCTGTCTGCACGCTATCAGGCTGACCGCAGGTCGCAATAACGCTGTTGACCGTGTCTCCGGTATACACATATTGCATATTGGTGGCGCAGAGGAATTGATCCGCAAAACTATTTGAACTGATCAGGCAGGCCATTAAGATCCATTGTTTTTTCATGCATATTTCCTTTAAATCAATCCAGCAAAGAAGGCCCCAGCCTAAATTTATCCATAATATTGGGTAAATAGGGATTAATCGCTGTAGGCGCCATCAGCTTATAGCTGGCGGTATTATCCTCTATTTTTAACATTAATTTAAATTGTTTAGCATTCGATGTTGTTTCTAGCGTGGATTGATCTAACAATCTAAACCAAGCCCAGGTTCCATGTTCTTCCACAATAGGATGCAACTTTGAAAGCGTGTCAAAACGCAAGCTTGCGAAACCGGCATCGGGGCCTGGCCAATGTAGGATAGTGGCCTCTGAATGGTTGGCACTAAATTGCAACACTTGCCCGTCAATATTCAAAATCGCAGCACGCGCAGAAGGTGATAAGCCCTCAGGTTTTAATTCAAATTCTATAGCCGCCCCACTGTTGTCGGTCGCATAAAACATTTTACGAATAAGAGACGCTCGCAAAAACATTTCTAACTGAGTTTGAGCAATCGGCAAAGTTTTGCCATCTACTTTTTCCCACTTCCAATAGAAGTGTTTGGTGTCTACAAAAGGTTTTACATAATAATTAAAGAAGCTGTCCATCGTACCTTCAGGACCGAAGAAACTATTAAAGTTTTCTAAATTAATATCCGTCTTTGATCCTTTAAAAACAGGATAATTATTATTAATATGCAAATTATATTCAGGGAAAACAGTCGTTGTGTATAAATAATCCAAATAAGCGGCTGATCGCGTCAACATTAATTCCCAAGAACCTTGGGTTAAGGATTTCAACCAATATTGAATAGGTACCGGCAAACGATTCGCTTGAGCCAATAAAGCGCTGAGTGGGTCTTCCTTATTATCTTCTTGAATGTGTTTAATGGAAGCGAGATAAGCGGCATTATTCACATCACGAGCTTGCGCAATTAAATTCAAATAAAGACCTAAATTACCCAATAATTTATGAGTGTCTTGAAATTCTTTACTGCCATTCACATAATTGGTCACCATCACTAAATTATTATCAGCATTTTCTTGATTGTAACGAATATTAATGGAGGCATTATTGATCATAATACGAATTAAACGCCAAAAAGTAGATTGTGGATTCGCCAAATTACCAATGGATTCTTGGGCTGTTTTGAAATCGGGTGGCGTTGAAAACTGAATGTTATACATCGCTTTTTTCCAACTGGCGGCATAATGCTCAATATAAGTCTTACGAATTTTATCCGTCAGCTTGGTTTCATCGGCCGCTGTTTCCGGCCACACCAAAGGCTCACCGAAAACCCAATCATTGGCTTTAATTTCAGACAATAAAAGCGGTATTTTCTGATCATAAATCGCATTAAAGTTTTTAAGATCATAAAGACTCGGAATGCTGGCGTGTGAAAAATCAACACCGGGTAAGGCGTGTTTCTGTGATAAAAGTGGCTGTCTGGCTTCTTGATACTGATCTTCCAAAATCAGCAATCCATCTTCATCTAAAGCATAAGAATCTAATTTCTTTTGAGCTGTTTTAATTAAATCAAGATCCTGATCCAAATGCCTAGAGGACATTTGAATGAAGTAATCAAGGTGAGTTAATAGCTGCGCCTGATAACCTTCATCTTCTGAAAATTGTTTTGCAAAGAGTGTCGCAAACCAATGATGAATATAAGCCACATTTAAATGCTTGGGGTCTGATAACATTAAATAGGTTTTTAAGCTACTGAAAAGCGCATAAGACTTATTATTTTTAATGGAAGATTGAATGCGTTTTTGCAAACTGTCTTGAACAAAATTCGCGAAGTTTTGATTTAACAAGCGCTCGTAGGCTATAACAGTTTTATTCTGTAATTGATGCGTCTCCCCCATACCCACCCAACGATAATGAGCTACATTTTTTGTCTTTGCAAAACCCTTTACGGTCGCGTGCAACACATTCAACTGCGCCATCCAGGGTTGATGATGCGAGAGCTCTTTAGCCGAGGCTAAGAGTTTTAAGCCATTTTGTAGCTCAGTAATATGACTCACATTTTCCTGATACACAGAATGCAATAATAAAGCGGCCAAGGTTAAAGCCAGCGCTGTGGCAGGATAAGCCCCTAAACGACGCCATGCTTTACGCACTTGATGAAGCTCTTCGAAATGAGAGGCATGGCTCAAATGATTTAATAAGCCATAGGCAAAATACGATTTAGAAATCAGCAATGGTTCTTCGTTTCGAGAAGGTCTATTGGCATCCGTCAATAGAAGAGTCGTCGCTGGATGCAGACTGCTCGAAAAATAAATGCCATTAAGCTGAGTGTCACCTGCACAGGGCAATTGCGTGATGAGGCGCTCCAAAAAGGGTTTCAAGCGCTCGAGCTGCAAAGGGAAATCTTTTAAACGCCCCCGTTTACGCAAACTTCTTTCCTGATGCAAACGCCAAATTAAACGTTGACTCATTTGCGCAATAAAATGATTGAATTGCTGATTAAAATGCTGAACTTGTTCTTGCGCATTCTTGGCGGAGGGCAGCATGAAACCTAATAATTGCTTACGCTCTTCGGGGCTCAGATCATTAAAAAATTCCGAGAAACCGCCCATTAAATCAACCTTACTGATTAGCAAAGTGATGGGCAGAGGGGATTTCAATCGTTGTAAACTACTGATCTGTGCTTTAAGGATATTCGTATAAGTTTGAGCGGATTCATCATTCTCACACAGACGAGGAAGATCAATCACCAACAAAATACTACTAAAAGGCTGTTGGGGCCGACATTCACTCGCTGATTTTAAAAAAGCTTGCCACAAGGATTGATGAACACGATTGTTGGACTCGGGCATGGAATGACTGCCATCGACATCCACAAAAATACCTTGTTCACCCAAAAACCAATGCCAGGGAGTTTCTGGAATTCTGTGATTAGCATCTTCCATTTTTAAAGACGCATGTTTCAATAGAGCGGTTTTTCCAGAATCAGGAGGCCCCAGCAATAGAATCCAAGGACGCTGATAAAGCCCGCGTAAACGATAGGATTTGGCGTGTCGAATAGCATGAACAGCCTGGTTGAATGAAATCTTTAAATTAACTAGAGCATCTTTATGTAGGGACTCCACTTTTAAAAGTGAAGGATGAATGGGCGATTTCAATAAACGATAAACGCCATAAAACACCCAGGCCAATACTAAAACGACGGTACAGGCTAATTCAAAATAAGGAGAAGGTAGATGTGTTTGATATTGCTCGGCCAAGCTTGGGCCCAAGTGCCAAATAAAAATAAGCGCCACAAAACTTAAAATGAATTTGCCATTCAAAAAATATTTTCTGATAAACACAATCACTGGATTCATGTGGGGCTACTTAAATTTTTCAACGCCTGTTCCACAGGCTGCGACATTTGTCGTAAATGTTGGTGATAAGGCCAATAAATAGCAGACATGACCATCGCTCCGAGTAATAAGGTCATCCACACCGGAGGCAAATGCCAACGCAAAACTCTTTTAGGCGCCTCACCCGATTGATGCACAATGGATAATTTACGACAAGGCTCACCCCGATGCGCTCGGATAATACCATATAAAGCTTCCGAGAGATTGGTGAGCTCATCGTGCCCATAACGCGTCCCGCGATGTTTTCCTTCCAAACCAAAACTAAAGCAGAGATACGATAATTCAATCAGATCAAAATACAAGATGCTGTCGTGCATACAGCGCTCTAAAATAAAAAAACAGCGCTCGGCGCCGTTGGACTCATCTTGAAAAGTCGTTAATAAATTACGTTGTTGCCAAGCGGAATGCTCACCCCAAGTCGAATGCTGAATCGTTTCATCCACCAAAGAACAGAGAAAATAACGAGCCGCGATCACAACCTGCGATTTATAACCCAAGGATTGCGCCTTATACTCAAACACTTCAACTTCATGGCAGAGCTGCTCATACAATTTATTCAAATCAGGAGAACCTGCAAACTCACCCAAGCGCGTCGCCAAAGTCAGCAAAGGTGCAGCGGCCGCAACCAAAGGATTAACCGTACGACTCACACTGAATAATTGCGATTGAGCGCGATTGGGGCCTGCGAAACTCGCGCGCTTCAGACTGTTAGAGCTTAAACCCGTAAGATTATTTTTCTCTTCCTGCTGAGTCTTCACTAAAAATTGCTGCTGCTGCCGCTGATTCTTCTGCAGCAGCTCTTTCAGCTCCTGCTCCAGGATTTCATAGGAAGTGGCTGTGGCGAGATCAGTCTCTATCATGGGGCTTGGGCCTCGAAAGTCAAAAGTGAAAGGCTCATTATACCCATCCCACCTCAAGATGCGAAGTTTAGAGCTTCAGCTTGCGAGAAGTTGAGGTGTTCTGATTGAGCAAAAAGTGAGGAATAGTCATTCTATTTTGAGCTTTTTGCGATTGAAGAACGCCTCAAATTCGAAGTAAGATGAGGCTCTAAACTTCGCATCTTGAGGTGGGATGGGTATATATAGCCTAAAAAAGACTTCGTCTTTTTTAAAATCTTTGCCTGGGGGGGGGTCGATTTAGCCACAACGATACCAGCCGTAGGGGCATCCCTTATGGGTGCCCCTACGGCTGGGATTTATCCTTTGGATCTAGGAGCCACCACCGAATCAGTAGAACTCGCCGTTGCAGCATTACTACCTGGCTGCACCCTGACAGAAGCCTGAGCTGCTGCCGGCTGTATAAAGCCTAAACCTGCACCTGCACCTGCACCTGAAGCTCTTTGCATTAAAGGTGTTCCTTCAGAACTTCCCGTTGTCGGGGCTGCTACTCTACTAGGCGGATGCTCTATGCTAAAACGTGTGCAAAGATCGTGGAAGGCTTCGAAATCTTTCACAACAGTCATGCTCGTGGCCAAGCTTTCAAGATCATCCAAGTTGGCTTCCTGAATAGCCCCCTTAAAACTTTCAAGATCAAGCTTCACTTGCGTTGGCAATCTATAAAGATCTCCTTCGAGATCTTGGCGAACAGCTTCGACAAAATTGAGTAGCGCGGTTTTGATGTGTTGACTGGGAGTGCAGTCATCGGCTTCTTGCTTAGCAACGATTTGATTTATTTTAAGCTCATCAAGATAAGCCTCTAAGCTCATGCTTGAAAAGGCTGTGAGCGCACTACTGACTAAAAGGGCCGTCAAAACGCTGGCAACCACAAGCCACACCCCAAGATTAACGCCCGGAAGTAATGTGCTTATCAGCAAAGGTAGGCCTATATAAACAGCATAAGAAGCGCCGGCACCGCCCGCCAAAGCTAAAAAACGAATGCCGATATTTCTTAAATTTTTATGAGCAAAGGCGGCTATAAACTTTCCAATGCCATAAACAAAGGGGTAAATCACTAATTGGATCGGGAAACTTAGAATGGAAAAATAAGCCGCTAAGCTCCATGGACCCATTTTTTTAGAATTAACCGCAAGGCTCGCTCTGACCTGTGATGAAAAAATCCAATACAAACCAAAAAATAAACTGCGATTTAAATTCAACATTCCAGCTTGTTTATCAGCAGGATCATTCACCCAAGATTGTTGCCGTATTTCATCGGCATAAAACTTTCGCGCTTCGGCTAGTGTGAGTAGGAGTTTTTCATGCTCTGCTGTCTTTAAACGAATTAAGGACTTATTAGGATCTCGCAGGTAGCCCTCACCGGCATAGGGTAATTGCCTCAAATAAGCTCCTTGACCCAATTTCATCGCAAGCTTGTAATAACCAAAACCTAAAGCACCCTCTACCTCTCCCCCTCTAATTATTTGATCCCCTAAAGTAGGTGACATATTCAAATAATATTGCGCCAATAAGGCCGCAGCCTCTGCTCGTAGTATGCGCAGATACTGACGACCTTCAACAAGCTGCTTTAGTTTTACTAGGCTTTCTTTTCGAGTTTTTGGAGTTTTAAGAGCGCCGGCCAGGGAAATAATAATATACCTGCCATCATCGGGAAGTACTTTTTCCTTTTTTTGTAGACTAGAATCTAAGCCTAAGATTGCTCGCTCAACACGTAGGTATCTCAAGAGAGTGCTGGATGTAGGATCAAGGGATGTTCTAGAATCGCTAGCCATAACAGGACGGGGTAGAGTTATACTGACCGGAGATACACGAGAATTACTGGTTAAATAATTATTTTCCCAAAATACAAACAAATGATCGGACTCATAATCATAATCCCCAGTCTTATGTCTTTCAATCGTATAGTGTTGGTGTGCAGCTCCATAAAAATCTTGCATGGCCAAGGCCAATCTCGAATAAGCCCCCGCATAGGGATTGGCACTACTGGGATCTCCTTTGAAATTCACCACACTTTTCTTAGGGCCCTGCATGGCATCGTATTCTAAATAGACCTGCCCCACTAATTGCTTAATAAGCTGATCTTCATCCGCTATACGACCTAACAATACACCCGCCGCCAACCAATGAAGATAATCAAAAAATGAGTTTTCAGATCCATAGGTCCGCCTCACCCTCTCAATATATTCCTGACCGCCTACATAAAAGCGACTGTCTAAACCAATATCAGAGGAAGGCCTCTCATCAAGCGGCAACAATCTTTCTAGAGCAACAGAAGAGCCTGAATTTAAGGCCTGAACGAATATTTGCGTAGCGCCTGCATAAGCCGTATCTCTGCCATAAGGATCAAGATAAGGTGGGCTGTAGGGATCTAGCCTAAGCTTATGCCCTGGCAAATTTGGCAAATAATGATCCGCGACATACAAAAGAAAATCTTTTCCACAATGCTCTATACCAACAAAACCAATATCTTTTAAAAATTCAGGGGGTACTGTGGATCCGGAATATTTGCTATCAAGCAGCTTTTTAAGACTGTCTCGAGCGCTTAGCACACCGTTTGGAGAGAAATAATGGGGAGTGCTGGCTGCCCGCACTAACCAAAAAAGAACTGTTGTATCATCCCGATTCTTCGCTTTGCAATCAATCGCCATTTCATTACAGATTAGATTGCCATGAAGAAAGTCGTTTAGCTCCGTAACAGGCTTGTGGTAGGTAGTTGCATATCGACGTGCTTTACTCTGATACTGATTCAAAAGTCCAGCAATCGCATCAAAGTTACGATGAACACCAGGCACTACTAGAGCCCCAGAAGCCTCTGCAGGAGTTGCAACGGCTGGAGTATAGGAACGCCATGCGGATTCGATTTGCTCCTGAAGTCTGACTAACTCATCTCGCGCTGTAATTTCACCCCTAGAAACTGGGACTACAGAAGGAGCACCTTCCACCTGATAATGCGTTTTTGGATCAATTAAGCGTTCATAAGCTGCACCCAATTCTTTAAAGCCTTCTTCCGTCCCCTCCTTATCCGGATGCGCTCGAGGCTGTAAAAAATGTAAAGGTGAATCCTCCTTCCTATAGGCTCCAGCGGCAATAGAAAAATATCGTTTCTTTATTTCACTTTGAGTCGGTTCATCTGTGGCACCGAAACCCATAATAGCCAAATCCGCTATTTTTGCGGCTTTAGCGAGCGCAGCAGTTTCAAATTGTTCCGCCATGATGCATCCCCTTGTTTAATAGCTATCCAGTATATACGAAAAAGCTTAAGAAATTATTAGGGGAATTGACTGTTGTTAGGCTTTGAAGACTCAGCACCAACCAGCAGCTCAGCCCAACAATAGGCCGCAAAGCCACCTATCATCGCCGCCCCTTTGAGGCTGAAGCTGGAGCTGGAGCTGCACCCGCAGCACCACCGGTAGCTTCGCGGCTAGGCGCCCCTACTCTTCTTCTGCCCATAAAAGAAGGATGCCCTCTTCCTCGAGCTGAAGCACCAGCAGCACCTGCAGCTGCAGCTGCGGCAGCAGCTGGCGGCTTAGGCTTTGCCTCCGCTAGCAGCGCAAGCACCGCAGATGTCTTAAAAGCTGGCGCTAGCTCATTAGCCTGCGCCGCCTTCTCTATAAGCACTTTGATATTTTTGATAGTGAAAACATCCGGAACTTCGCTTAATACCTCTAGAAGCTTAGCAAGGCCTTCCGCGTGTTGAACCTGGGCACGCACTAAATCTTTGCACTCTTTGGTGGCTCCTGGAATTCTTGCTAGTGTTTGGAATATGGCCGCCAGCGGTACTGCAGAGGCCTGATGCATCACAAAAATAGGCGCAAGTTCTACCGCTATATCGGGATTAGCTCTTAAAGCAGCTTGGCCCTTTTCCAACAAGCTTGGACTTATATTCCCTAATGTTCTAAGAGCCAATGCTAATGCTTTCTCCGTGGCAGTAGTCTTTGGCAGTGCGACTGTTACAGCGGCAGCGGCAGCGGCCGGGCTTGTGGCAGGAGCTTCGGCTGAAGGAGTAGGATCGGCGCCAGCTCCCGCTCGAGCGCTTGGAACAGGGGTTTTTGTTGCTGCCACTCCCGAAGCACTGTCGTCCACTGGAGTGGCAGAAGGCGGAGCTGGAGAAAGCGATCTTTGTTGAGCGGATACTCTAGACATCGCAGCTTCTGCAGCTTCGACTCGAGCTAATAATGCTGCAGCAGCTTCTTGAGCGATGATTTTTTCAGCTTCGGCTTGAGCTTTGCCTGCCCTGGCAGCTTCTATTTGCAGATTAAGAACTCCATTCTCTGCTCTTAGAGCCGTAACGCTTTCTTGAGCAGCCATTGCTGCAGCCTGTGAGGCTGCTAACGCCCCTTCAAGGCTACGGATCTCATCTGTTGCAGCTTTTAATGCCGCTCGTGCGGGTGCAACCAAAAATTCAACTGCACCCCCCACTCCGGAAACAGCTCCAGCAGCCTGCGACCAGAGCCTCTTTGTATTTTCTCTAGCTAAAGCAAATTCATCGTCCTGCTTAAACAGCTTAAAGATACAGAGACTTGGCTCATTACCATAAAAATAGGCGTCATTAAATAAGGAATTAGAATTACCCCCTTTTGCATCCACAGAAGCTAGAAGTGAAGCATAACTAACATCAATCGTTTCTGACTCCTCCTTCTTGATTTCTAAAAAAACCGTAAGAGCTTCTAAACGACGTGTATCATCAGGACTAGAACCCGAACGGGATTCAGGAGTCGGATATGCCTTTAAAAATCCTTCTAACAACGAACGCAAATCACCTAGTTTCATACGATAGCTTTTCCCTTGCGTTGAGCAGATTGAGCTTTAAATAGCAGTAGTAGACACTTTCGGCACTACAAACAGCGTAGATGAAGCCGTGTTTTCCCTCGAGAAATCCTAGCTTGATAATGTAAACATGAATGAAAGCCCATAAGGTTTTAAGGCAAATAGTGAACATGGATTTGGAGGCTTCTTTATTTTTATGTTTTATTTCGGCTTTTAAGGAGGAGTATCTATTTTGCTTATCAAGCAGTGTCTCGAAATCATCACAGGTATAATGCCACAGGACGCCTTCAAGCTTCTCAATGGGGATTTTTTTTAGTAATTCAACATTCTCATGCACTGGTTTGTTGCTCCAATTGGCGCATCCTTTCGGAAATAAACGCAAGATGTCATCAGGCCTCTTAACGCCGTATTTCAGAAACTTTCCAAAATAGTTATTACTACGCTCGATTTTATAGGCTTTCTTTTCATTCCGTAGAATGGCATTTTTAATGGGTTCTTTTAAGCTAGGAGAAATAACTTCATCCGCATCCAGCACTAAAGCCCAATCTTGCGTGGCAAGACTGAGGGCATAGCGTTTTTGAGGGCCAAAGCCCGGGAAATCTTCAGTTTGATAAATTTTAGCATTGAAATTTTCGGCAATTTCAAGCGTGCGATCTGTGCTGCCTGAATCGACTATAATAATCTCAGTGGCAATGTCCTGAGCGGAAGACAAGACTTCGGACAATTTTCTTTCGGCATTTTTGGTGATGATGACTAAAGATAATGACAAAATTAGATCCTTCTTTAAATATGAGCAACCTACAGCGCCCTATGTCCGATATCGCTGCGATAAAAACATCCAGGCCAATGGATTAGTTTACAGGCAACATAAGCGTGTTTCTGAGCTTCAGCAATGCTCTTCCCTAAGGCTGTCACACACACTACTCGACCACCCTGCGTGAGTATTTGATTGTTTTTTTGCACGGTGCCCGCGTGAAACACTTTAGTATCGGGCAGTGCATTCGCTTGATCTAAACCGCTTATTTCCAAATCCTTAAGATAATCGCTGGGATAACCTTCGGAACACATCACCACACCCAAAGCTGGGCGCGGATCCCATTGAATCGCGGCCTTATCCAATGAGCCTGTTAAAGCACTCAAACAAAGCTCCACTAAATCACTTTGCAAACGCATTAATAGGGGCTGAGTTTCGGGATCTCCTAAACGACAATTAAATTCTAAAACTCGGGGCTCACCTTTGGCATCAATCATTAAACCGGCGTACAAAAAACCGGAATAAGGGATGCCTTCTTTGGCTAAGGCTTGAACGGTGGCGTGCATAATGTCTTTCATGACTTTTTGCTCTAAAGCGGCATTGAGCAAAGGCGAAGGTGAATAGGCGCCCATACCGCCTGTATTAGGGCCTACATCATGATCATCACGTCGCTTATGATCTTGTGAACTCGCGAAAGGCAGAATGTGCTGAGCTGTATCCACCATCGCAATAAAACTTAATTCTTCACCTTCTAAAAATTCTTCGATGACGATGGAGTGGCTTGCTTGTCCGAAGCGTTGTTCTGTCAACATGCTGTCAATGGCATCCAAAGCTTCATCTTGAGTCTCTGCTATAACAACGCCTTTGCCTTGTGCCAAGCCATCCGCTTTAATGACGATAGGGAATGTTTGTTGTGCTAAATACGCTTTGGCTTCATCTACTGCCGTGAAACTCCCATAACGCGCTGTTGGGATTTCATGTCTTTGCATAAAGTCTTTACTGAAAACTTTGGAGCTTTCTAATTGGGCCGCGGCTTGGGTTGGACCAAAACAGGGAATGCCCGCTTGATTGAATTGATCAACCACACCCAGTGCTAAAGAAGCTTCTGGGCCTACAATGCAAAGACCTATCCCCTGTTCTAAAGCAAAGGCTTTTAATTCTGGAATAGCTTGAACGTCTATGGCCACATTAGACACTTTAGGTTCTGTCGCTGTGCCGGCATTACCGGGCGCTACGAAAACATGTTCAACCTCGGGGGTTTGGGCCACTTTCCAAGCTAGAGCGTGTTCACGACCACCACTACCGATAATAAGCACTTTCATGATCGATTTTCCCTACAAAAAAATAACCCCCGGAAATCGGGGGTTAAAGAATGAAAAAAGAATTGCTTGAAAACTATTCTTTCTTGCCACAACAACGTAAGGCACCGATCAGTGTATAAACACCCGCGATACCAATAACGATGTAAGTCGCTTTAGCTAAGGGTTCCTTATTAGCAAAAACGAGCTGCACTAAGTCAATTTGGAATAAACCCAATAAGCCCCAATTGATCGCTCCAGCGACTGTGAAGGCAAAAGCAATCCAACCAATTACGCCACATTTCTTCATGAGTATCTCTCCTTGATGTAAGTCCGCTAAGACTTCTTCCCTCTACCCTAAAGCGCCTAAGCGGATGGGTTAAAATAACGGGCCGTGGATAATAATATAGAAAAATCGTTGGGAAATGAAGGGATATATATTGGCCATCTTGATTGAACCGAGATCTTGCTATCGGGTAGAGACAATTCATGAATTGTCTCTTTCGTTACAGGATAGAGAGACAATTCGTGAATTGTCTCTACCCGATAGCAAGATCCCGTTATAGGATAGATGGGCGATTCAAATCAATGCCTAAAATGCCGTATACCGGTCATTAGCATCGCAATGCCTGCTTTATCAGCAGCGGCTATGATTTCAGGGTCGTTCTTAGAGCCACCAGGTTGAATGATGGCGGTGATGCCCGCGTTAATGGCGATCTCAATGGCATCGGGAAAGGGAAAGAAAGCATCGGAAGCCATGACAGAGCCTTTTAAATTAAGTTCGGCGTAGCGTGCTTTTAAGATGGCAATTTCTGCACTGAAGACTCGGCTGCATTGTCCAGCGCCTATGCCTAAAGTCGATAGATTTTTGGCGTAAATGATGGCATTGGATTTGGTCCACTTGACCACTGTCCAAGCAAAAATTAAATCTTCCATTTCAGCACTGGTGGGCGCGCGTTGTGTGACTGTTACTAATTGCTTAGGATCTAAATTAATTAAATCACGTTCTTGTAACAATAATCCGCCACTGATGGAATGATGCGTTAAAGCTTTGGAGTCGCGATTGGGTTTGTAGCAGAGCACTCGCACATTAGGCTTGTTATGCAGTAAATGAATTACATCATCATGAACCGCAGGCGCTAAAATCACTTCCACAAATTGCTGCGCTAAAATCATTTCGGCCGTGACATAATTAAGCGGCGTGTTAAACGCAATAACTCCACCAAAAGCCGAGTTGGGATCCGTGGCATAAGCCTTTTGATAGGCATCGAATTGATCGCTGGCTGCCGCCACGCCACAAGGAGATCCGTGCTTAACAATGACGCAAGCAGGCACTTCTTCCGGCAAATCTTGAACGCAATTGATAGCCGCATCGCTGTCTAATAAATTATTAAAGGATAATTCTTTGCCTTGCAATTGCTCGGCATGGCCCAAGCCCAAGCGGCTTTGATCTTGATACCAAGCGGCTTTTTGATGTGGATTTTCGCCATAACGTAAATCCATTTTTTTACGAAAATAATCTTGATAGACATTGGTAAAGAGAGAATCTTCGTCTTGATCTATTTGACCCAAGTAATGTGCCACAATGGCATCATAATGCGCGACATAGGCGAATACTTTTTGGGCTAATTGGCGTCGCATCTCTAGAGACGTGCCGCCTGTTTCTTTTAATTCTGTAATGACTCTAGTGTAATCAGCAGGATCAACCAAAGCTGTCACGGCGCTGTGATTTTTAGCGGCGCCTCGTAATAAACTCGGGCCTCCAATATCGATATTCTCAATCGCTTTTTCCACGGTGCATTCTGGATCTTGAATGGTTTGCTCAAAGGGATATAAATTGACAACCACCAAATCGATGCTTTCAAAATCATGCTCTTTTAATACGGCATCATCGATACCGCGTCGCGATAAAATACCGGCGTGAATTTTATGGTGCAGTGTTTTAACTCGACCGCCCATGATTTCTGGAAAACCTGTGTAATCGGAAACTTCCGTAATACTAATGCCATTGGCCATTAAATATTCGGCGGTTTTACCCGTCGCTAGGATAGTGATGTTCAGCGCCACCAAAGCTTCCACAAAAGGGAGTAATTGCGTTTTATCGGAGGTGCTGATTAGAGCTGTTTTAATGGGGGCTGTTGAAGGCTGCATTTAGTCTAAACGATATTGATGAATTTTTTTACGCAAAGTACCTCGGCTAATACCCAATACGATAGCGGCCTTGCATTGATTGCCGCGGGTGTATCTTAATACGGCTCTTAGCAAAGGAATTTCAATTTCTTCCAAAACCATGTTGTACAGGTTGGCAGGATCATGTCCGCCCAACTGTGTGAAATAATGATGAAGAGCCACCTCAACACTGCCACGCAAGCCAGACTGTGCTGAACTGGCAGGTTGATGCGATCGAGTTGCTAACGGCATGGCTAACGCCAATTCGGTTTCTAGCATGAGATAGATTCCTTTGCTTATAAGATTTTCTAGAAGGTGAGGGTATCCAAACCTACCGCAGGGTGAGGCTCAACGAGCCAAGCGGTCGCTATTTAGCAAAATTTAAGTTTGTAAGTCAAGAGGACTTGTAACAAAATGGGTGTTCTTTTATGAAATAAGACCTGATCTGGTAATTTTACTGTAGGGGCTAAAGGGGATTTAGATGCCATTTTCCAAATTAATGAGCTGCCTTATTTTCATCGCCCTACTCGTATTGGGCCTGGGCACTTGGTTAGGCTTTACTAAAATTTTGCATAAAATACCGACTACAACCCAGGTTAAATTATTCAAACCCTGGAATTTAAACAGCGATGAACTGGATAAAAAATTCAAAGTCATCGAAACATTAGAGGGAGATTGTTGGACGGCTTCCAACGAAAATCCTCGTCCCGATGCCTGGCGCTGCCGTGTCGGCAATAGAATCATGGATCCTTGCTTTAGTTCAAACCCCACCGCTAAAGTCGTGGCGTGCAGCAGCTCCCCTTGGAGCCACAAAATTAGCCTGATTCAGCTGACCAAACCCTTAGATAATTCCGTGGCGAATAAAGCGGATTTTTTCAATACAAATCCTTGGGCCCTTAAATTAAAATCCAAACAAAAATGTTATCCCATTGGCGGAGCAACACAGGGATTTGCGTTAATGCGCAATAACTATAGCTGTGGTAGTTCCCCTCAGGAATTACAGCCTTTATTGTTTGGACCCGTTGATTGTCATGCTGGAACTTGTCAGGTGTTTTATTATAATCCTAGCCAATCTGTCATTGTGAAAAAATCTGTTCGGGAGCTTTGGTATTGATGGACAATTCACGAATCGCTCGTCTTGATTGAACAGAGATCTCGCTATCGGGTAGAGACAATTCATGAATTATCTCTCTCGTTACAGGATAGAGAGACAATTCATGAATTGTCTCTACCCGATAGGGAGATCTCGTTACAGGAAAGAAGGGCGACCGCGAGGGTCGCCCCTACGCCAGTTTGATTTGGACACACCTCGAAAATTCCATATTTACAGCCAGCTTAGTGAATTCTGTTCGATCTTCTTTTTAAAAAATTCAATTAAAGATTCACAGTCAGAGCAGCTTAATTTTGCTTGCATAGTTTGGCTGTAAAACTCAATGGTATGCGCGGATAAATTAAGCACTTCTGCCACTTCTGCATAAGACTTTCCTTGCAAGATATAACGCAGGCAATGCAACTCAGATTCATTCAGATAAAGACACACATTATCTTTCTTAAAATAATATCGACGCCGAGTCTTAGCTTCACTGCAGCTATCGGGGCTCAGTACAGACATTGGCGCTCTCTCCACAGTTGCAGCTTTTCTTCATTTATGACTAAATGAGCGAAATTTAATCATAACTTGATTAAATGATTAAATGGATGATATCCCTACTTGATGTGAGAGATGACTTACATGAAAAAAAAGCTAACAGAAAAAGAACTGGCTCTGACTAAGCGCGTCGGCAGTTTACGCAATTTAACCGGCCTTTCTCGCCGCGCCTTTAGCGAGCGCTACGGCATTGCTTCTGGGACTTTGCAGCACTGGGAGATTGGCTCTCCCACCATCAGCCTTTCAGGCGCTACACGCCTGATCAAAGCACTTCAATCGGGCGGCATACACTGCAGCCTAGATTGGCTGTTGCAAGGCCTGGGCAAAGCGCCTGAGCTGCCTCTTAGCCTATCCAAAGTAATGCCACATCAGCTAAGCACCCCTCATGAAGCGGATCGCGAAAATCAGCTCATTGCAGAGGAATTAAAGCTGTTTCATAAACACTATCCTGATGCCATCGACTGCGTGGTCAGCGATGATGGCATGCAGCCCCTTTATCATCCGGGTGATGTGCTCGCGGGCATACGACATTATGGGGCGGATATTGAAAAAATTATTGGCCTGGATTGTATTATCTTTACCAAAGATTCAGATTTGTTATTACGACAACTTCGAAAAAGCCCTATCCACAGCCATTATAATTTAGCCTGCATTAATCCCCATACCCGCGTGGAAAAGCCTGTTTTGTATGAAGTAGCGATAGTGAGTGCGGCGCCTGTTGTGTGGCTGCGTAGGGGCACAACAGCCGTAGGGGCGACCCTCGCGGTCGCCCTTCTTGATTGAACAGAAATCTCGTTACAGGATAGATGGGCGACCGCGAGGGTCGCCCCTACGGCAGAACCATGTTGTTTTTACGCCCTACGATGTGGTGTCGTGAGGACGCTACTGACGACAGGAACATCCCCCGTAACGGCAGCTGACTCCCCACCAGCCATAGGTGCTACAGCGGCACCCGCCGCAGCGTGAGCGACAGGTATTCCTACCAAAGTAGCCGCATCAGTTCTAGCTGCTGTAGCCGCATCCGATGGAGAAGGCGTACGCGCTAAAGAAGCGCCCTTACCCAAATTTGAACCATAACTTTCACTCACGCCTGCACTTGCCTTGAGAGCTGCTGTCTCACCCACATTCGCAGGGTGATCCACAGCGGTTTTAAACAATACTAACAACAGTGTTACATCCTTTTTTAGATCTGGTGCTGCACCAACAGTACTCTCAAGGTCACCAAGCTGAACATACATCCCTAGAAACGGATCCTGATGCGGAGCGTACACCTTTACAGGGGTCTCATATACGCCAGGCGCATTGTCAGGAACCTCAGCATCCCCCTTCTCAGAAGGCAGATAGAGTGCTTGCTTAAGATCTTGACGAACACCTTGGGTAAATTTAAAGAACTGGGTGGCAACGGAACGATCAGCTTTTGAAGTAATACCATACCTTTTAGCCATGGCATTAGCCCTTCTATTGACTAAAGCTACATCCATAGGCGTTTCCACCAGCACCGTGGAAAGCGCTATAACCAAACTCGATGCTAAGAGCGAGGCCAACACAGTCACTGCCACTACAGCGATAGCGATATTAACACCCGGAATAACCAGACCCACTGCTAGGGCACTTAGCTGTAAAAAAATGAAATAACCCGCCACACCACCTGCGGCTAAACCCAGAAAACGAACAAAGCTATTTCTTAGATTTTTATGGCCAAAAGCCGCGCTTAAAAACTTCCCAATGCCATAGACGAAGGGATAAAGCAAAGCCTGGAAGGGGAACGTTAGGACAGCAAAATATTCTATGGCTATCTGTAGTGTTTTGCTCCTAGGGGATTTTCCAAGAGCCTCGTGAGCATCTTTAGAAAACAGCACATAAAAACCATAAAATAAAGCTCGTTTTAGCTTCAACATCCAATGGGGATGAGCCTCGCTTGACCAGGATTGCTTTACAATCTTATCCACATAAACTTTTCGAGCCTTGGGTAGTTCAGCTAGTTCAGCTAATGTAAGAGCAGTTTCAGTAGCTTTAGGGGTGCTAGCTTCGTTTCCATGAGGCGAGTGAGCAGCATCACCACTAGCCTCAGCTGATACAGAACTGGACATGCGTGTTAAGTGTTGGGCACCTCCATGCGCTCCAACCAAGCTTGGATTTTCTGGGACTGGGACTTCATAATTACCAAAATGATGAACGACCGGTTTTGCTGAAGCATCTACTGCCTCAGATCTTCCACTTCCAACCCTTCCTTGAAAAGCAGAGGGATTTAAAGACGCCCCACTTCCTTCAGAATTGGATGGACTGACAGCAGGAGCAGCACCAACTTCCGTCCTAGGAGAAACAGGAGCTGGAGTAGGAGGAGTTACAGCACGGGTAGCAGTAGGCCTAGCAAGAGCGATATTAGGATCAACATAAAAAATAGGAGCAGGAGCAGCATCACCAGTGGGGGTGGCATCAGCAGCAGGAGTAGCATCAGCATCATCAGTAGGGGTATAAGCGGGAGTAGCATCAGCAGCAGTAGGAGTGGGGGGTAGTGGTAAGAGGGAGGTAGCATTAGCAGGAATAGCAATCACATCAGCACTAACCGCACGAAGAGGAGCTGCGTCAATCTTTGCTCCCATTGCTTCTAAAAACACCCTCATCGCAATGGCCTCTTGATTCATTGACTCCAGTGAAACACGAATAGGCTCCTCAGCTGGGTGAGCTTTCCTGATGGCTTCCTCAAGAAGTGCTCGGCCATCTATGGCTTCGTTAATAGCCAAATAGACTTTATAAAATAAATCTGGCTTTTCAGCGTCCTTAATTTCTGCAAATTTGGTAGCCTTTAATTCAGCAATTAATTTATTTGTTTTAGCTATAGCTGCCACTAATTCTGAATAAGGGAGATCACTTCCTATTCTTTCTGATGCGGCATTAGAAGAAGTCTTTATCACATCTAAGTGCCCGTTTAAACTGGCCTTCAAACGTCCAAATTCTGCCTGCTCAGCATCAAGATTAAGACCTTCATGACGAATCGCTTCTTGCGTCAATGCCTCATATTCATCTTGAAGCTCACTGGAAAGCTGCGAAGCTTCCTCAAGATCCTCAGAAAAAACGACTCTCATCGCCTGATTGAGATCGAGCAGTGGAACTATTAACTCTGAACGCTGATTCAATTCAGCTTGCAATGCAGCCATAGAAGCCGCTGAAACAGCATTAACTTCTTGATATAGAGCCTCAGAGTCCGCCTCAGAAATGTTAATCAAATAATCTTTTACGACATCGCCAGCGCTTCTCCCTGGAACAGAAAGCTCATCTATTATTGCCTGTCGATGCGCCCTAAGTTTGTCAGGAAGTCCAATGGCTAAGGCTTCCCCACCCAATGGTAATCGTGCTAGAGCGGCTAAAGCATTTTTTAGCAGCAAATATTTTAGATCCGCGCTTTCTGTTCCTGATCGAGACATGTTAACTCTCCCACTTTTTGATGATTCACTCAGTTTAACAGTGCTAGCTTAAGGTTTTCTTAAGTGCATTTATTGGCCTAAGTTTAGCAGTTTTTAACGGAATTGCCTGTCGGGCGGCGATCTATTATGCTTGTTTTGATAGATGTTCTTTAAAGGAAACAATCCTTGAGATATCCAAATCGAAAGCGCTGGGTTCTTTGATGTAGCTGTAATAATAGACGCCGGAAGGCGTTAGTAATTTTTTGGCGGGATAAGTTGAAAGCTCCCATGAAGGGGACTCAGCCTTTTCCGAACGAAGAAATAATAGTTTTTCTCGACGTCGAATGGCCTCTAAGGCGGGAATGGAGGGATTGGCTGAAGCTTGAATTCGATCTTCTGCCAACTTCATGTCCCCTTCGGATCGAATGACGAAATAGCTTGGCGTTCCTTGAAACGAAATAAAAAGGAAGCTGCCTGAATTATCCAGAAGATAATGCTCAACACTCTCACTTTCTTTCTGCAGTGTATTAAACAAATCAAGATATTCATTTTCTTGAAAGCATTTCAAACTGTCTTTGGAATAAATAAGGCTGTTAATGATCAATTGGGTTAGGTTGGCAAAATATTCTTTTTGTAGCTTTTTAATGGCTTGATTCACTCGCTGAGTGAAATCAGGATTTCTTTTATGGATAAACTGATCAACCACTTTACGATTTAACAAATCAATGGCTAATTTACTATCAGCCTCACTCGTTAACATCATTTTTTTGAAGGGACTTCCTTTCAATCTTTCACACACCTCACTGCCTGTCAGGCCCGGCATGGAATAATCAATGGCTAATACTGAAATTTCTAAAAAACGATCGGCATTATAGACTTCTTGATGAATCGCATCGATATTCACTTCTATGCTGCGTTGATTTTGTCTTAGACCTTCTGAATGAACCACAATTCTGTCGACCAAAGGAGTGGGTTTGTAATCTTTGGATAAATAGCCCAACACTTTCACAGGATCCGAATAGATTTCATAACAGGCTGTGTCTTGATCCAGAATTTGCACTAAGTTTTTAAGATAGGCCGGGACGTCATCAACGAATAGAACTCGCGTAGGGAAAAAACAAGCACTGATGCGGTGATTCATAGCTGAGTCATCCTTGAAGGGTTTCAGCAGTTCCCGCTGAAGACAGCGGGAACTGCTGGTTTAATTCCTAAAGATGATAATACAGAAAGGCTTGTTTCTAAAGCTTAGCGAACAATAAAGCCCCATTCGTTCCGCCAAAACCAAAGGAATTGGAGAGCGCTGCATCAATTTTCATAGGGCGCGCCACGTTCGGAACAAAATCCAGATCACAACCTTCACTGGGATTCTCTAAATTGATGGTCGGTGGCGCTATTTGATCGCGAATGGCTAAGAGGCAGAAAATAGCTTCCACAGCGCCCGCGGCGCCTAAAAGATGCCCAATCATGGATTTCGTGGAGCTCACTGCCACCTGCTTCGCATGATCGCCAAAAGCACGTTTAATGGCATGCGCTTCACATTCATCACCCGCAGGCGTTGAGGTTGCGTGGGCATTAATATAATCCACTTGCTCGGGTTTCATGCCCGCATCGCGTAAGGTATTCACCATGGCCATCATGGCACCTTCACCATTAGGTGAGGGGGACGTCATATGATAGGCATCAGCGCTGGTACCATAACCCACTAATTCTGCGTAAATTTGAGCGCCTCGGGCTTTAGCGTGTTCATAAGATTCCAAGACTAAAATACCCGCCCCATCACCCAATAAGAATCCGTCTCGATCCTTATCCCAGGGACGACTCGCTCGCTGAGGATCCTCATTACGCAAGGAAAGAGCACGGCAAGCCGCAAATCCACCCACACCCAAAGGACACACAGCGGCTTCACTGCCCCCAACAATCATGACATCCGCATCTCCAAATCGAATGAGTCTGGCCGCCTCACCAATATTGTGAGTCCCGGTAGTACAGGCCGATACAACGGAAATATTAGGGCCCTTAAAGCCATAGCGAATAGAAAGATGGCCTGCCAACATATTGATAATCGTCGCTGGAATAAAGAAAGGAGAGATCTTGCGTGGCCCGCCTCGCATATAAGCTTCATGTGTTTTTTCAATGGTGATCAAGCCACCAATACCTGAACCCACCGCCACTCCAACGCGACTCGGATCTTCTTGAGTCATATCCAAAGCGGAATCCGCCAAAGCCTCAACAGCCGCGGCCAGCCCGTATTGAATGAACAAATCCATCTTTTTGATATCTTTCGACGAAATACCGTAGTGCTCAGGATCAAAGTTTTTGACGGAAGCTGCAAATTTGCAGGCAAAATCCGTGGTATCAAAGCTTTCAATAAGGCTCGCGCCACTTTTACCCGCCAAAATCCCCTTCCAAGTGGTATCCACAGAATGTCCTAAGGCCGTAACCATACCTAGACCTGTAACTACAACGCGACGTTTGTTCATAGGGATTCTCCAAAAGGGTTCATAAAAGCCCCGTAGTTTATGGCATTCACAGAGAGAATCAATAGGCATAGGCACCTTAGGCAAGATTACCCAGAACTGCGACGGCTTGTCGCAGTAGGCAGGTACCAGGTACAAATTAGCGTTTTTGTACCCGGTACCTTGGGCAAGAAAAGGTACCAGGTACAAATCGGCGTTTTTGTACCTGGTACCTTAGGCAAGGAAAGGTACCAGGTACAAATCGGCGTTTTTGTACCTGGTACCTTAGGCAGGGAAAGGTACCGGGTACAAATCAGCGTTTTTGTACCTGGTACCTTTTTGGGCAGCCCAACCCCCCTCCTCTTGAAATGACCGATATCCCCCCCATATAAGCATCACCCATAAATATCAGGAGAAGCCCATGACCCTAGAAGTTCAAGAACAAACCCTTGGTTTTGAAGCCGAGGTGAAGCAGTTGCTAAATTTAGTGGCTCATTCTTTATATTCCAACAAGGAAATTTTCCTGCGTGAATTGATTTCCAATGCGTCGGATGCTGCGGATAAATTGCGTTATGAGGCTTTGAGCGATGCGGCTCTCTATGAGGGCGATGCTGAATTAAAAATTATTATTGATGTCGATAAAAAATCTCGCAGCATTACTTTGCGTGATAATGGCATTGGAATGAATCGCGACGAAGTGATTGCCAATTTAGGAACTATTGCCAAATCCGGTACTCGAGCTTTCCGTGAAATGTTAAATGCGAATAAAGATGCCAGCTCACAATTGATTGGTCAATTTGGTGTTGGTTTTTATTCGGCCTTTATAGTCGCTGACAAAGTAGTCGTTCGCACACGTCGTGCCGGCACGACGGCTGATCAAGGTGTTTACTGGGAATCTGCTGGAGAAGGTGAATACACGATTAAAAACATTGAAAAGCCTCTGCGCGGAACTGAAATTACCTTGCATCTTAAAAAAGATGAAGAGGAATTTTTAGAAGAATATCGTCTGCGCACGATTATTAAAAAATATTCGGATCATATTTTATTGCCCATCATGATGGCGAAAATAAAAAATGAAGATGACAAAAAAGAAGAGGCGCCTGAATACGAAACAGTCAACAGAGCCAATGCTCTATGGACTCTGCCCAAAAATGAAATTAGCCAAGAACAGTACGAGCATTTATATCAAGATATCAGCCATGATTTTGAAAAGCCTTTAAGCTGGAATCACAGCAGAGTAGAAGGTAAAACAGAATACATCAGCTTATTGTATCTTCCTTCGCGCGCGCCCTTTGATTTATGGCAACGCGATCAAAAACGCGGCCTGAAACTCTATGTGCGTCATGTCTTTATTATGGACGATGCGGAGCATTTCTTGCCTAATTATCTGCGTTTTGTGAAAGGAATACTGGATTCCGATGATTTACCTTTGAATATTTCACGAGAATTATTACAGTCCAATCTGCTCATTGATCAAATGCGTGCGGGCTGCGTGAAAAAAGTCTTGAGCATGTTGGAAGACTTACTCAATAAAGAACCTGAAAAATATAAAAGCTTTTGGAAGGAATTTGGCCAGGTCTTAAAAGAAGGTCCTGCCGAAGATTTCGCTAATAAAGATCGTATTGCTAAATTATGTCGCTTTGCCTCAACAGCGGACGATAGCGAAGAGCAAAACACCTCATTGAGCGATTATCTTTCTCGCATGAAGGCCGACCAAAATAAAATTTACTATATTACGGCCGACACCTATACAGCGGCTAAAAATAGCCCTTTATTAGAACTTTTCCGCAAAAAAGGCATCGAAGTTTTATTACTGACAGATCGTGTTGATGAATGGTTAGTGGCGCATTTTACGGAATTTGAAGGAAAGCCATTTCAATCGGTTGCCAAAGGTAAATTGGATTTCAATGAGAAAGACGATAAGGCACAAGAAGAAGCGCTGAAAAAAGAAGAGCAAAACTTGGAAGGAGTCTTAAAACAAGTCCGCGACCTATTGGGCGATAAAGTGAAAGAAGTGCGTCTCACACATCGCTTAGTCGACTCCCCTGCGTGTGTGGTTTTTGATGAAGAAGATATGGGCGGCCATTTGGCGCGATTAATGAAAGCCGCAGGCCAAGCCATTCCTGCCTCTAAACCTATCTTAGAATTAAATCCCGAACACGCCATCGTTCATCGCTTAAAAGAAGAACAAGATGAGACACGCTTTGCTAAATGGACTGAGGTTTTATTAGCACAGGCTTTGTTGGCTGAGGGCGAGCAATTGGAAGATCCTGCGGCTTTTGTTAGGCAGGTGAATGAATTGTTGTTAAACACCTAAACAATGCTTAGACCACCTGTCATCCCCGCGGAAGTGGGGACCCAGATCCAAATAGGCAGCGTTCCTTTCCCGCGTAAACACGCGGGCAGAATTCGATAAACGCACCCGCCTTCCAGGCGAGAAAGGAACGCTGCTGGATTTAAGCTGGATTCCCGCCTCCGCGGGAATGACAGGTAGTCTAAGCATTTTTTTATTTACAACAACAGCCTATTATATTCATCCACAATCTCCTGAACCATAATATCCATGATACTTTGCTTGGCTTGGTCATCGAGAGTTTGGACGCCTTCTTCGCGGAAGCCTGAATAGCGCTCTTCCAGTACTTTAACGGCAGAACCGCCAGGGAATTTAGTGGAGAGTATTTGACGAGCAGCTTTTGGACCAATTTTCTTATAGAGCTGATTGCGTAAATTGGCGTCCTCTGCATTGGTATTTAAAGCCCATAATTCAATGGGGCCTAAAGTCGAGGTTAAGAGCTGCGTATTTAAACCATCTTTAGTAAAGAACTCCGCTAAGAAAGTAGCACCACCTTCACGAGGACCATGCACTCGTGTTTTTAAGGCATTTTGAGCGGTTTCTGAAAGACCAAAAACTTGCGCCGTATGTCGAATAGCTTGCTCGGGACCTGCGTCCATAATAAAGACGGAGGTCGCAAATTCCACCATCACCGGATCAAAATCTTCCAAAGATTGCGATAAAAGAGCGACCTGAATTTTCCATTTTCGTCCTTCGCGCATATCCTGTACGACTTGTTCACGCACGGCCATGGCTTTAGAAGTTCGATGGAATTCATCAAAAACAATACGTTTGGGATCTTCACGAATTTCACGAATACGCTCTTGATGATAAGAACGATAGACCTCAGGCATATCAGCCACATTGTCTTCCACCAAGAAATAATGTCGCACCAGGGTATGACGCGCCAACATATACATCACGGCAGTTTGACGATTAGCGGCTTCCCCTCCGCTGCGTGCTACTTCATCCAAATCCAATGAAACCACGCGGGCTTCACCTAAATCAAATTGTGTAATTTGTGCAATGATCGGATATTCACGCACCGCACTTGAAATCATACGAGCGAAAGCATGAATCAATTGCTCACCCGTAGGGGCAATGATTTTGCCATAAAGATCTTGAATAGCCGGCATACGAACCACGGTCGCCACATCCGCCAGCACTGGCATGGCATGACGTTGAGCTAACATGGCCTCGTGCGCAAAACCTGCAACAAATAAAGCATCGGTGATTTCCCACCAGGTGGTTTGCACATCACTCACAAAACCAATTTCTTCTAAAATACCATCAATAACTTCTTCTACGCCGGCGGCATAGACATTCGGATTAGCTTCATCTGCAAGACTTTTATACAACTCATCAACGATCAAACCCGACATATCGGCCACACCATCGTAACTTCGCTCTGAATTAACGGGAGTCGCTAAGAGTGTTAGGAAATTAACTAAGAAGCTACGTTCCGTTGGCGTCGGCAAACGACAACCCAACTGAGTATCAAAGGGATTAATAGCGTAATCAGGCCGCATACGCAGGCGATGATAAGCCACTAAATGTTTTTTATCGGCCGGCAAAGCATCTTTTAACAGCAATATTAAACCACTACTGGAAGGACCCACATCAATAATGGCAATACGAGGCAAACGTTGTAAAGCCGGTGATAAACAAACCGCTAGATTAATAGCATTGGATAAGACCGATTTACCAGAACCGGGACGCGCATAAAATAAATCAATCCACGTAGTTTGCTGCGATGAGCCCGGATGATAAGGCAAAGGCTTACCATCGGGTGAGCGGAAAAGTACCGCGCCCACAGCCCAAGGCGATGAAGGCCTGAAGAAAGGCAGCATATAAAGCACATCGGATAAAGGCGCAATAGAAGGCGGCGCTGGACTCGTGCCTGATATGCCGACCATCGTAGACACAACACCCTCGAAGGCGTCTCCTGATACTTCAGAAACATCACAAGAACCCCAACCTTCAATGGCTTTTGCTAGCATGGCGGCCCGCGCACGCAATAAGCGCTCATCATTTTCGGGGGCCCAGGTCACGGCTGTCACACGTAATTTTACGACCGCATCATCGGCGTTGGTATTAATATAATCCAGTAATTTTAAAGAATCGTTAATCAGGCGATTTTGAGCTGAAGTAAAACTTAAAACCGAAGAAAGTGCTGATCTTAATTTAAAAGAAGATAAGCCTTCGCTCTCAATTAAAAATGAAATACGCCAAGGAATTTGAGCCTGTAATACGCGGGTTAAAAGACGCGCAAAGGGTTTAATGTCTTTGGGGAATAAATCGATGAAGACGGTGGAATAAATACGATCTCCCACACGCGCTGCACGTAAACTGAGATTTTCAGCATCACGCGGCAACAATTGCTTAGCCAATTGCGGCCATAAAATATCGGATATTTCGCCCTGAATACCACTTAATTCTTTAACACTGATTTTGTCACCCGGCAAAGAAGGGAGCCAAGATCGATCGGTAAATTCAGGATCAGCAGAACGTCGCATCACATAAGCGGCTTCATGCACTTCAAGCACATTGGCCACCAAACCCCAGGTGCCCAGATCGGAGAGAAAAGAACGAATAAAAGAATCATGACTTTCACGCAATTCTGTGACAGCGGCTAATACATTTTGTGTTTGACGAAAAGGAGGTATTTTTTGCTGTACCAACATTCTTTTCTTATCTTTGAAAGCACGCTTGTTTTGCTCACGCGTCAATGATTTCAATTTAGTCCACAACACCAAGTAGACTTCTTCATGACCGCAATATTGAGAAAGAAAATCCACACGTTCTTTAAATAAATCTTCTAACTGCAAATCCAAACGTTGCGCTGTTTCTTGAGAAGGCGCTAAAATTTCAGTGAGCTGTTCACGAACTTCATCGCGATTATAGGAAAAAATAACCTGCAATAAATGACCTGATTGTGACATCGATGTTTGTAAAGATTGGCGCAAGCCCTGATGAATAAAGTTGAACTCAGCTTCACCCACCAAAGCGCGGGTGCCTGATAAACGGATAATTGAAAGCAAGGAGCCATCGTGAGCCACCAAGACAGTGGCGCTGTCCGCTGTTTGAATATCACAATAAGCGGCCGTTGTTTGTTTTAAGGCAGAGCCGCCCCAAGAAAGAAAGCTATCAATCCCATTTAGAAGACTGTCGACTATATTATTCACAAGCTGCTCCCATTATCCGCTTATCCGCCGCCAGCCCCAACCAAACGCGAAATATCCGTTCCCCAAATACTGGCCGTGTTGCTAGTAGTTCCCGTTAACACGGATTCGAAGGTAGGTATGAGTGTCGGTAAAATACAGAGTCCTGCACCCACGACTAAAAGAACCAGCCCCTGCCCTACGGTGACTTGAGTAGGGTTTTGTTTGTGTTGATGGAATTTAAAAAATGCCCCCACAATAAAACCTAGACCCGAAATCAATGCCACGGCGGTAATCATCCTAGCCGTCAGAGCCATGGTGTTGCCCACATTCTGCGCCACCGTGTAGAGCGTCAAGGCCGAGGCTGTTTCAACAACGCCAAACACCAACAACATCAGTAAACTGCATCGCATCAATTTTTTCATTTTCATTTCCTTTTAATGCGCAGCATTAAATTGCTGCATTCCATCCGCCGCCCAAGCCTCAATTTGAACCGTAAAACGAGAAGCTGTGGGTAAGAGGCGTAGCTTAGCTGCGAAAGCTTCTGCTACGCGTGAATAATGCTCAATACGAGCATCCACCAACAATCGTCCATAAAGAGCGGGATTACTAACCCCCTCCCCTAATTCTTTCTCTACATACTGCGAGCGCAACTTAAAATTACGATAGGTGTTTTTCATGTCGCCCGCATAACTTAAACCCATCGCCATCGCGCTGAACATGGTGTGCGCTAAAGCACAGAGTTCAGCTTGACTCATCTCTGGCAAATAGATCATCGTACCGCCGCCAAAGTCACCTTGACCTACAGACTCTAGGAAAAAGCATTGCGCGCAGAAAGGACAAGCCGTCAATAAATTGTCGCGACTATTATTGGCATAATTGCCATTCCAATTAATAATTTCTAGATGTTGATAGGCCATGAAGCCACAGAACTGACAAGAATAATGATCACGTTCCCAGATGGATTGTTGAACATTCAGAAAAGAAGGATCCCCTTTTCTCAACATAAACAATCGCCAGCTATCAGCGCTGGCGGTTAATTTGAGATCATTTGTGCTCATTCCTTTGACCATTTTATAGTTAGCACAGACACGTGGGACGCTCTCAAAACTGCCGTAGGGGCGACCCTCGCAGTCGCCCTATAAAAAATCATAATGCCTAGGCATTATTTTGACAGGGCACCCGCAAGGGGTGCCCCTACGGCAGACGCTATTATTTAGATCCGATCAAACTACTAATTGAGCTACCGCTTACTTTAGCTGTGTTGCCTGTACTTCCTGTAATGACGGATGTCGCTGTAGGAATTAAGGTTGGGAACAATACTAAACCCGCGCCAATCACCAACATAGCCAAACCATTACTGAGTGGCACTTGAGTTGGGTTTTGTTTGTGTTGATGAAATTTAAAGAAGGCCGCCATGATAAAGCCAATGCCCGCTACCAAGGCAATAGACTGCATGATTTTAGCAGCGCCTGCCATCGTGTTAGTCACATTACCTGCGATTGAAGTGGCTTTTAAAGCCAAGGCTGCATCGGCAAATACAAAAAGTACCACCCCTGCTAATAAACAACTTAATCGAATCACTACATTAATTAGTTTCATTCCACTCTCTCCTTATACTCATTGATTGATGGTCATCCCTAAGGACTTCAGTACTTTAACACAGCTCCCGAAAATTTGTAAAAATTTTTAGGCGCCCGTAAAACCAACAACAGATCTTAATAGATCAACAGTCCCCATAATGTGGACACACAGAATACCGCCCAACATAAACATAAGCGCCTTACCAATACCGCCTTGTTGCTGTCCGCCTTCTTTTCCTAGGTGAGATAGCAAGACCACACCACGAATAAAGGCCACAACCCCTACGATTCGCACAAATAAGACAATGGGCTTCATCAAAGCACCGATGGAAGGATCATTCGTGGTGGGATAAGGCAAAGGATTAGCCGTTCCCCAAAAGGCCATTAAAAAAGTACTGAGCATGGTGGGCAAGGCCAGCAGGATGACGCCCGCTAAGAGCATGAAAACACAGCCAGCTAATCCGCCGTGCTGAGACGTCATATTGCGCATTTCACCATACTGTTTGAGCTTCATGATGCCAAGGAAAATCATACCGATGCCCATAACCACTGAAATCGATTGAATGATTCGGGCTATAATACCCAAATTTTGCATTATGATGGCGGTGTCGGGGCCGCCAAGAGCTAAAGCTAAGCCAGGAGAAAACAGCAAGATTAGGCACCACAAACTCTTTGACGAGATTGAGCGCGGCATTTTAGCTATCATCACTGTTGAAAATAATTAACTTACCAGAGCTCGTTGTTACTACCCCAGCTTCTGCATCAATATTTTGCACCACTCCATATTGCTTCACGTTATCTCCCACCGCAACGGAGCGAGAACTGCTGTCCGTTCCTTGAATCCAAGCGCGACCCGGAACAATGGCTCGCAAGTAATAATTGATAGGAACGATGACCGGGCCCGCTTTCTTGATGACGGGCTTAGGCTGCAATGAAGTTTGAATTTGATTAATTTGATCCGACAAGACCCCCAAGGTATTACTAAATTGAGCTTGAGCCGAATTAATGCTATCCACCGCTGACTTAAGTTGTTGCACCTCGTTACGCAATTGATCGATAGCGGCTTTATTTTGACTGCCCTCACTTAAAGCATTTTGCACGTCATCGATTTGCTGCATGGGCATAGTGGGCGTTTCAATGACGGTTGCTTGAGCTGGCACGACAGCCACAGGAGCTGCCATCTCTTTGGGTTTTCCCCCCGTAAATATCTTAAACATCAGCGCTAAAAAGACAGCGATTAAGGTAATAATAATGATGCGTTTATTCGCTCGCCACAAATCCGCCAAAAGATTAGCATTGGGCGGCGGCAAGCCTGCGGTTGGCTCCTGAGCCTCTCCTTCTACCACATATTCACCTTCTGGATATTGGTATTCCTGATCCCCAGCTTTATTGTCATCCTTCATAATTACCTCTTCAAATCACATTAAAATACAAAATTGCCGGACTTCGAAGATTCAAACCGACCCACAGGGTATCGTAGGTTGGGCTGAGTCTTCGAAGCCCAACAATAGGCGCCCAAGCAATGGGCATCCTTACTGTTCTGGCAACGGAGTCGGCAAAGTCAAATCGTTCATAATCAACAAGCCAATACCTGTGCCACCGGGAATAGTAATCGTTGGCGGCATCGTAAAGTTTGAACCCATCACTTGCGAATACTGTTGGCCCACGGTTCCCAAACCAGCCATTATCTGTTGTGTTGGATTTAATTGCTGATAGGTGGTCACAAACACACCCGATCCTGAAGTGGTTGTACTACCCGAATTCTGAATAGCGGTTGCTATACCTTGCAAGAAGGAAGAAGCAAAGAGCGTGCCATAACGCAGCATGTAGTGATTATCCACGGCTCCACTGATCGCAGTTCTTGCGGTATCAGGATCAATAGCCACCGCGTTTAACTGAATACTTTTCTCAAAATCAGGAATGCTCAAGGTTTTGAAAGAAACCAAGAGTGCTTTGTCCACACGATTAAAGCTACCCAATAAAGTCGCTCCTGTTAAAGGACCGCTGACTATCTTGGCTAAAATAGGTGTTTGCTCATCACTATTAATAGAAGTTTCAATCACGGCAAACATCACAGAGCCCGCTTTAAACGTAGGACCTGTTGCTTGTTGTGACGCACTGCCTGCAGCACCACCACGCGCACCCGCACCACCGGCTCCACCTCCAGCACCTGTAGCGCCTTGGCCCTCCGTATAATTTTGCGTCGTCACATTACTCCAGGAAGTCATGAGTTGATTCGCTTGAGCCGACATTTGCGCTTGCAAAACCTGAATCATGCTTTGTTGTTGCTGATTATTCGCTTGCTGTGCTTGCAAAGCTCTGATCGCAGCCAACTGTCCCTGAGGCGTCGTTTGATCAATGGAGGGCAGGCTAGAAGATCCTGTACCACCGTTTGCGGCAGTTCGGTTCACATAGGCGGCGTTGGCACTGACAGGTGTCGCGGCTGCGGCCGCTGCAATTTCTGCAGGGCTAAATCCCGCTTGACTCAATTCATCCGCAGCAAAACCGGCAACCTTAAGTTGCTGAGCTGTGAAACCTGCCGCCTTTAATTCAGCCGCTGTATAACCCGCGGCTTTTAAGGCTTCTGCACTACAACCTTGCTGTTTGAGTTGGGCGGCTGTAATGCCTTTAGCACGATCTGCTTTTAAGGTATTCACATCGCAGGTACTGCCTGTAGCACTCGCACCATAACCCGCTTCAGCTGGCGTGAAACCGGCTCGCAATAAATCACCGGGGGTGTAAGCGGCGGCTAATAATTGTGCGGGAGAAAAACCAGCTTTCTTTAAAGCACTCGCACTAAAACCTGCTTTTTGTAAGTCAGCAGGACTAAAACCCGCTGCCTTTAACTCCGTTGCGCTGAAGCCCGCCGCTTTTAATTGCGCTGGATTAAAGCCTGCGTTTTTGAGCTCAGCTGCACTAAAACCTGCCTTCTTTAAATCAGCGGTATTGAAGCCTGCGTCCTTTAAATGCGCCGCCGTGAAACCCGCCGCTTTTAAGTCTGCTGCCGTGAAACCCGCCGCTTTTAATTCAGCAGGAGTGAAACCCGCCGCTTTTAGGTCTGCGGCTGAGAAGCCTGCGTCTTTAAGATCTTGTGCACTAAAGCCTGCGTCTTTTAATTGCGCGGCGGTAAATCCTGCTGACTTTAATTCAGCGGCTGTATATCCGCCCGCTTTCAAGGCCGCCAAACTACAACCTTTGTTTTTAAAGTCTGTGGCAGAAAGACCGGCTGCACGTCCTTTCTTAATATTCTCAACACTGCACTCTTTACTTTGTGCGAGTGCCTTCATGGCGGCTTCAATTTGTTGCGCTGTAAAACCGGCCTTTTTTAAATCATCGGCACTGTAACCTGCTTTAGCTAAATCATCAGCCGTGAAACCGGCAGCTTTCAGTTCAGCCGCTGTAAAGCCCGCCGCTTTGAGTTGTGCCGCCGTAAAGCCCGCGGCTTTGAGTTGATCTGCACTAAAACCTGCGGCCTTGAGTTGAGCGGCTGTAAAACCGGCGGCTTTTAATTCTGCGGCTGTGAATCCCGCATTTTTAAGATCTTCTGCACTAAAGCCCGCCGCTTTGAGTTGAGCCGCGGTAAAACCCGCCGCTTTTAATTCTGCGGCACTGAAGCCTGCATCTTTTAACTGCGCGGCCGTAAAGCCCGCTTGCACCAATTCTGCCAAACTGTAACCACAATTCTTAAGATCAAGCGCACTGAAGTTTGCCGCTTTCAATTCAGCGGCTGTGAAACCTGCTTCTTTTAAGGGAGGACACATGCACGCCTGACAACGCAATTCTTGCGCTGTTACACCGGCGCTGCGCGCTAATTTAAGGCTTTCTACCGTGCAACTGCCCGGTGTGGGTTGCACATTAACGCCGTTTACATTAATGGGGCAAGTAGTGACAGTTTCACCTGTCGGAGCTTGCAAGCTTTCCATATTACCAATGAAAATAGGACGCGTGATGGTGGGAACCGCACTGGTGCCTTGTCTCTTAGCTTGCGCCACCAGCATTTCATTTTGTTTTTGCTGTGTTTTGACATACAAATCGGTAGGATTACCTTTGCCGGGTAAAGACTTAATTTGAGGCGCGCCCACGACACCCGCAGATCCTGCCGTAGCACTGATTCGATGATAGTAAAACCAAAAGGCAAGACCTGCGCCCACGATGACGCAAATGCTCACTAAGGCTAGTATCACTCGTAATTTAGAATTTTCTGCTGCCATAATTAAATACCTTTCAGAGGACGGAAGACAGAAGACGGAAGACAGAAAGTCGATTTCTGTCTTCCGTCCTCTGTCTTCCGTCCTCCGTCTTCTGTCCTCTGTCTTCCGACCCTACAAACCCTGAATACTCAACTGCACTACTTTGCCACGATCGGAGGCTAATACAATAGGTGATTTCTGTAATTCATAAGCGTGCATGCCATCAGCACTGGTCATGAGTGAAATCCAACCCGGTGAGAGAACCGTCAATCGTGTGCGTAAATACATATGACCATTCGCTGCAAGCCACCCTTGAGACTCGCCGCCTAATACTTCAAGTGGCTTAGAATTAGGAGGAGGAATTCCATCCAACACACTTAATAACTGAGGATCGCCCTGCCCTGGAGTATCATCGACTAATACCATCGCATTCGGTCCAAGGCCTGGAACACGTAAGTCCACTCGGTAATCGACGGCTTGTTGACCAGGCAATAAGGTGATCATCACGGGTGTGTTTAAATCTTTTAGCATCACCGCCAGATTGCCAGACTTATAAGAATCAGAAGCCTGCACTAACAAGGTATTACCCTTTTTATTCCATTGAATGTTAAAGCCCTTGGGATCTCCCAAATCATAAGCACGGATAGGCCAAGCACCTCCGGTGCTGTCTAAAAATACCAGTGAAGTCACAAAGCCTGCCGCCAAACGTATGATGGGAGGCGTCGCTCCCGGCGACAAATTCACCACCACGGAACTGGAGGTGGGTTTAGGGGGTAACTGTGGAGCTTCGGCCGCTGATTTACGACTTTGATCAAACAAATAATGCAGCATACGAATCTGATCAGGCGTTAAAGGCATTAAAGTGCGCGCCATATTAGAAAAAGCCTGATCCGCCACAGCGGTATTGGGAACCACAGGAGGTGGTTCTAATCCTATGGGTGGCGTAATAGCAGGTGGTGGCGGTGGTGGTGCCAATAAGTTCTGAGGTACTGTGTTGATGGAAGTCACTTCCTCGGTAATAACCGGTAAATTAGTACTGGCGGCAGGCGGAGCACTTTGAGCGGGTGGCGTAGCCGCTTGAGCTTGAGCTGCAGGCGCCGTTCCTAAAGTGCTGAGTTGATTGTTCAGATTATTTTGTGCGGCCGTAGAGGATAATGCATTATCCAGCATGCCTGTTTCATTGGGCGCCGCCATTAAAGCTACCCAAGGCATCGACACACAGGTGATCAGTAATAAACTGAGGCTACTATATCTAAACTTAGTCATATTTAAGAACTTCCACCCGTCGATACAATAAAGTTATTAATTGCAATGCGGGCCGGTGCTTCTGTGATGGGCATACGAATGACCACCAAGGTTACGGTTGCCGGCAGATTGAAATTTTTGGTCGAGCTAGTATAGGTGATTAAAACAGGAATAGATATTTTCCAAGCATAACGACCATTCAGTACCGCGCGATCCAATAATTGAGGCGCACCTGTGATTTTTGCACTGGAAACCATCTGCAAATCCACCAAGGTTTTTAAGTTGTTGGTGCCTTGCAAGGCTTGCAAAAACCACTTCCAGCCGTCTGCGCTAAAATAGTCGGAGACGCCTTGTAGCTGATCACGCCAGTGCACATAATCTAGGGCAAAGGTTTGACGCACCGCCGTGGATGACCACTGCAGCACAAAATCATCCGATACGACAGGATCGCTGAGAGGATGCACATTGATCAGGCGACCATCGGAGGTGGCTGCAAAATATTGCGGCTCCGGCGGATGCGTTAATTTGTAGACTATGCCAAAAGCCAACGCACAATTAACCAATAAAACCAGTAATAAAGAAAGCACCGCTTTGCGGTAATTATCGCGATAAAAATTATTGCGTAATATAACTAATTCAAGTCCGTCTTGTGTCATATTATTTACTGCCCTGCTGGGAACGATTCACTGAAATTATTAATTCGAATACCTTGGGCCGTATCCAGCGTGGAAACACGCATGATGGTTAAGGTTACTATTAAGCTTTGTTTCTTATTTTCACTGGCACTGGAATAGGTAACTAACAAGGGAACTTGTACGCGCCAGGTATAATGGCCACTAATAATAGCTCTATCCAAAACGATGGGGGCATCACTGACAACTGCGGACATAATCAGCTTATTGCCTTGCAAAGAACTGAGCGTTCCTGAACTATCCAGCGCATCCGAAAAGGCAAGCCAACCACTGGGGGTGAAATAAGGTTCGGCGGCATTGAGCTGCTTTTGGTAATTCACAAAATCTAAATTGTAGGCGGCGCGCACGGCGAGACTCGCCCATTGAATAACATAATCTGAAGTGACGGTGGGTTCACTGAGCGCCTGCATGGGAACGATGCGACCATTACTCAACGTTGCATAATACTTAGGTTGAGGGCGAGTGATATCCAGAAAAGCTACAACGGCAACCATTAAGACTGAAATAAAGGAAAGGATTAAAAGTATACTTAAAATACGACGATAGTTATCGCGATAAAATTCATTACGCTTTAAACCGGCTAGTTGTCTCTCAGTTGGCATCACGCTTCCCTTAAAATCAGCGTCGATGCGACTCTGATTTTGTGCTCTTTTGTTTGTGCCTCAACCCGGAGCTTAGCCGCCAGTAGTTAAAGGGCACTGTTAAAAAGTCCATATTGTAACAAACAATTAATCTGCACACAGCAATTCATTAAAACATTCAATCATAATAACTTACGGGCGGATAATATCGAAATACCACCTCTACACGTCTGTTGGCGGAAGTTTTTGTTGAGCTTGCGCCTGCCAGCACGGGCTTTGAATTAGCCCCACCCGCAGAATACACCAAACGCGCATCGATACCGTGCTGCCATAGATAGCTCGCCACTTGCTGGGCCTGCTTGGCCGTTAAGGCTTGAAGAGACTGGTAATCCGCCGGTAAATCACTATAACCCGTGACTTGCACTGAGACCAGAATATAGGTTTTAAGTAAGCTGGCGACATCTTTTAAGATGGGCTGGTATTTATTGACGAGATTGGCAGAGCCTTCGTTAAACGCTTGATCACTGGGTAGAATGATATCAACGGTTTCACCCACCGTATTCACAGACACACCTTTGGTCTGCAATTGCTGTATGAGGCGCTCTCGTTCGCTGTGGGGCTCTGGGTATGAGCAGGCGCTGAGCAAAAGAATCGCTATTAACAGGCTTAGAAACTTGAATTTCATCTTACATCCTTGCATACAAATTAAATCCCTGCAGTAGGGGCACCCCTTGCAGGTGCCCTATCAAAATAATGCCTAGGCATTACATGATTTTATAGGGCACCCGCAAGGGGTGCCCCTACGGCATTATGTGCTTGTTGTGTCGGTTGAGGTAGCGGCTTGTTCTTTCTTCAAGCTAATGGCTGCGATCAATCCGTCGGCTAATAAGGCTAATTCTTCACCCGTGGCTGCAGGTTTTATTTCAGGTGGGTAGAAGGTTCCTTTTTGCATATCGCTCACGACTTCTAGAGCAATATTGCTGGCTTGTTGCGCTGTTTTACCGCAAAGGCGTTCTAGGTATTCAATCTGATCGCGCACATCGTAACGATTCAATAACGGCCTGCGGAAGCTGCTCATATCATCCACTTGGAGTACGCTCTGCAGATATTCATTCGTGTTCATTGGTAAGAAGATATCCAATTGGCCCGGGATACCTTCTTCATTCATATCCGCTAAGGCCGCCATATCGGTGCCCTTGATGGGACTTGCCTCATGATGATGGCGTCGCATCACAGCGACAGAGTTCTCAATTAAATTATCAGAAACGTGCTCATGAAGCGTATCAGCCAAGGCGCTGATTTCATCACCACCCAAATCCAGATTGAATAAAATAGGATTCGTGTTCACGGTTTTTTCAAAACGACTGAAAGAATTCACCATCTTAATAACATCAGCATCCAGCGGCATATCCACTTTCAAGAAGTGATTGAGGCGAATCATTTTGCATTTTTTAGGGTTCGCATAGAACATTTTGGCGCGCACAATTTTTGATTTAAAGAGTATATGAGCTTCACCCTCACGCTGTTCTTTAAGATCTAACAAATCAATACGAGCGCGTTTTTCTAATTTAGCGCCTTTGGAATCCGCATAATTACCAATCATGCTGCCGCTGTCCACTTGGAAGCTATCCACATGCGTTACATACGATTCACCCGCTGATTTCATAAAGAAATCCCACGTGTCGATAGGATCTTCTAATTTCATACAAATTTTAATATTGGTATTCGCACCAATGGAAGCGGCTTCTTCTTTGGAAGCTTTCTGGAAAGCCGGTAAATCTTGTCCTGCAAAAATAACGGAGAAACCTAAGGAACGTGCTTGTGCAGGCACTACCGCAAAACCTTTTACCGCGTAATAACCATATTCATCCAGAATACAGAGAAAAGGTGTTTTAGCATTGGTGGGTTTACTTTCAATCAAATCCGCATAAGAGCCTTCCACGTCTTCACCTAGACCTGCTGCCATCATCGCTTTTAAAGAAGCAATAATAACCTTACCCAAGTTGGATAATTCATCCGGCGCTTTTTCTAAAGCAGGCAATAGCACCACTAAAATACGTCGATTTAACACAACGTCTTTAAGATCCACTTCCGCGAGCTTAGTTCGCATGATGTGACCATAGGTATCCGCCAAGGAAGTAAATACCCGCGTTAACTGCATGGTAATAAAGCCATGCTGTTCTAATACTTGAGACACCTGCTTACCTTTTTTCTCACCGTTATAGCCCGGCAAGGTTAATAGATAGTTTTTAATTGGCTCCATAACGGTTTCAGGCAAACCTTCGAGACTGATGGTGTCTTGTCCATCACGAATAAAGGCTTTATCCATCACCATCGCTTCTAAGCGATTCAAGTGGAAATAATTACGAATGGTATTGGCGTCTAATAAAATATTACCGGCATCACGCATCGCCACCAATAATTTCATTAAGGCTTCAATAAAGGCAATAGCACGACCTTTCCACATATCACCGTCGGAGGAAGCGGAAGAGGAATCCATCATGCTCACCACCAATTGCGATAACATACTGGAAGAGCCGCTGGAGAAAGGATTAATGGTATTGGATAAACGTTTTTCTTGAGGGCCGACAATATCGCGAGCACCTGTCATAAAGTTAATCAATAATAAATCGTCTTCTCGGCCCATGGCGCGAGCCATAGAGAAGATCTTGGCATAGAGTAAGTTATCACCCTTACCATCCACATAAATGAAACCACTGGATTGCAACATGGCATTATAGGATAAAGAAATGAGGGCTTCGGTTTTACCACTACCCGTGGATCCAAAAATTAAGACGTGGGTTCGCATATCTTCATTAGCAAACCACAGCTCTTCACTGGTTTTTTTCTCATTACCAAAATAATAAATACCCCGGGCCATGCTTGGTTTTTTCGCGCCAGGTCGTATATCGTTATAATCTCGTTTTTTGGAAACTTGTGGTAAGCGAAAGGGTAAGGTCACTTTGCGCGTTATATTGTAGACAAAAGCTGTCACGCTCAAGATGAAAATGATATCCGAGATGGAGGGTATCAAAACGCCTGCCACGGCACCGCAAATGATGAAACCCGTGACACAATTCGGATTTTTGAAAAAATCCGTAAAGCGCTGGCCCATCGTGCGCACATCACGAATGATCTGCTGCTGATTTTGCTCTTGCTCAGCGTTTAAGCCGCGTTGTTGAAAGACTGCCATGTTTTGCCTTCTTCTATATACAGAGTCTCTTTAATACTCGCCTCTAAACCATCGATGGCGGCCTTAACCGTGGGAACGCGCAAAGCGCAACCCAATTTCTTTTCAGCCAACCAATGCGCAAATAATCCTGCCACTTCAATAACCGCTGTTTGTCGGCCCACGCTGTTTAACATGTACCACATACGGCGATCTAAGGGCTTTAACCATAAGAATTCTGCAGTGGCCAATACACCATCACTGCGAGCAATTTCCAAGAAGCGCGCCAAGATGGTTCCCACATAAGCATGTCTTGGCACAACCCAAGCCAAAATGCGACTATTTTGATATTTGCGTAATTGTTCACGCACCCCTGAAAAATTTAATTTACCGGAAGCGGAAGAGCTGGCAATTTGATCTAAAAGATCGTCGGCGATTTTGCGATCTTTATGAGCGCGCGCTAAAAAGATAACCAATAAAGCTTGGACATGAATAGGCAGGCTATTTAAACCACGCCATAAAGGACCCAATTGCATCACAAAAATACGCTGCGCGGCGGTGGGAATAATCACCCAAGCCAATTTATTTTGAATGGGTTCAACCCGAATTAAATTATGTTCTTTGCAATATTCCAAAGGCATTTTAGCGGAAGCCCAAGGACCTTTATCCACGGGTTGGCTGACGAGATCTAATTTAAGAATGGGCGTAATTTGTGGCCAAAGCTTATCTTCGTAGATCTTTAAGCTTTGCATGTCGAAAGTGTTACGGAATCCGGCTCCGGAGCGTCGGACATAGAGCAGCAGGCCCAATAGAGCGCCTATTGCAGCAAAAGGATATTTCAGCCAATGGCCCACCTGTTCACTCAAGGCAATCAAACTATCAAAGTGAACTTCTTTCCATCCTGCTGTACTAATATAACTCACGGCTTCATTTAAACTTTCCACGTTAAAGAGCGGCAAGTGCAGCATGGCGGCCAGATCATTCAAGTAACTCACAACCAATTGAATGGCGAAAATTTCATAGAGTCGAACATAGAAAACGGCGAGAACGATGTATTCTTTTTTGGTCCACCAAATAATGATGCCCGTGCCCATAATAATGGCCAATAACCAAAAAAAATTGCTGGCTGAATCGGGTTGGTTCTGTTGACCTTGGCGCATAGTACTTTACCTCTGCCTTCTTAAGAAGAAGGAGATCCCTCTGCTTAAAGAAAATACATGAAATTGTAGTCTACCTTAATCAATATTCAAAACAAGTCCAGCAATGACGGCTGTCATTCCCGTGGAGGCTATCCAAAATAATGCTTAGACAACTGTCATTCCCGCGGAGGCGGGAATCCAGTCAAAATAGGTAGCATTCTTTCCCGCGTAAACACGCGGGTAAAAGGCTTCGATAAACGCACCCGCCTGCTAGGCGGGAAAGGAACGCTGCTGTTTTAGACTGGATTCCCGCCTCCGCGGGAATGACAGTTGTCTAAGCATTATTTTGGATAGCCTCCGCGGGAATGACAGAAAAAAGTTATATGTTTTCGCGGGGGATGATAGGGAAAAAGAGATGTTAAAAGAGAAGATAACGCAATAGACGCCCCCAATAATGCGGTCCTCCGCATTATTGAGGAACTAGACGATCACCCACAAAGGAATAACGTTTGTTCATATGAACAAACTCGATGATATTTTCAGGCTGGACAGCTCCTTCCGCTAGATTCAAGAGAGGCTGCTCCAAGCGATCTTTCAGGGGCTTCATGGAAGTTAGAATGGCGGCTTTTTTAATAGCGACTTTAATATAGGCTTCGGAACCTGGCATTAGCTTGGCACGAATAGCTCGCACGGCTTCTTCTTCGGTACTATAAACGGGGCGGCCTTGCAGGTATTTGGATACGGAGTGTAATTGCTTTTCCCACTTGGCTAGATTATGGCCTTCGCTTTGATAAATGGACACGTAGACCACCTGCATATCGTCGGTGAGAACGATTTTTTTCTGCTTCAAGCCTTCTTTAGCCTTCATTTTCTGCTGGAGCTTAATGATCTCTTCACGCGCTTCTTTCAGCGGTTTGGCTGCATTACGCAGGAACAAAGAGCTTTCCCAATCTCCAGACGCTAAGAGCTTGTCGATGGCCTGCAAGATACTTTCGTTGACTTCAGCATAATGCCCCTCGGTGCGATGAGGTTGATCATAGAACTCATCCAGGAGCTTTTTAAGTCGCTCATTTTCCGACTCAATAGATTCAACCAGCTGCTGCTTGTTTTCATCATCCGCTAATTTTTTACGCGAGGTAGTGTCGAAACTCATGGTCATTGGGTGCGCTCACTCTGATCAAAACAGCCATAGGGGCGCCCCTTGTGGGTGCCCCATAAAATCATAATGCCTAGGCATTATTTGACAGGGCACCCACAAGGGTCGCCCCTACGGCTGGAAACTAATAATGCTAGGAAAATAGCATACTTTGGCAGCAATTCCCAAGGGGAATTGCTGCATCAAAAGATTAACGACTACGAAGGAATGGGACTGAGGTGGCGTTGTTATCAGACTCGTCACGATCATTGTCACGAGGGTTAACCGCTATTTGGTATTGAGTAATTTGACGACGGAACAGGCCTACGGCTTGGTTAAATCGTTGAGCAAGAGCCTTGCTCTCGTCTGCACTTAGGGCAACTAATGGATTATTTTGACTCATTTTCTCAGACCTTATTTTATTGACTTATATCCAGTATATCGAGCTAAGCTTAAGGAATTCTTAAATGCCCAATATAATTTCTCTGTTAAATTGGCAATCCTGCCAATTTAACCACAAATTTCGTCCTACGAAAACAGGAGACAATTCGTGAATTGTCTCTACCCTCCAGCAGCCCCAGCAGTCCCCGCAGCTCCTGCAGCGCCACCACCTGCGGCGGCTCCGCCACCTGCAGCTCCGCCACCACCGCCGCCTGCGGCACCACCACCGGCTGCTCCGCCACCGCCACCGCCGCCTTTACCTTCGGATGAAGACCCAACTCGCTGGCCATGAGCCCCAAGACCACTTTCACCAGCGCCACCCGCTTTGGTACCCACACCAGAAACAGCTTGTTCCATTTGATGTGCCATTTGACCCACATGCGATTCTTGTTTTTGAAGACCAATCCAGCTCATCGCATTTTCAGGCAGCACGTGAATTAGGCTATAACATTGTTGAATGAGCATATACACCAAGTAGGAGTAAATAACCAATAAGGTGGGTGTCACCACCAAATACAAACCAATCCTGGCCATCCAACTTTGTTGGTCGTTAGCTTGAGCAGTACCCGCATTCAAGGCATTGTTAAAGAGGCTATTACCCAGACCTGTATCATTGCCATAGAGACTGCTAATAACACCTGAATAGCCCGTATTTAAAAGTAAAAGGGCCACATAGGATAAAATCATACCGGCTAAGAGGCCAATAATCAGTAAGGTAGGTCGTATAAAGACACTCAAGAGCAGCATCAGCGATTGCTCGGATTTTCCTAGGAAATCGTGACCTTCAGGATGCGTTAAACCTAAGCACACCAAAGGCGCTGCTACCATGGCTTCAATGACGGTAATAAACCAACCCACACTGGCAAAGGTGAAAATGATATAAGGATAAAGCGGGACATAATAAGCCAGCAGAATCCCTGAAGCAAAGAGCATGGAGACCAGCACCATGACCATGGGCTTAACCATATCAATCATGGCATTAACCGCCATACCCAAGGGCTGAATAGCACTACAGATACTGGCCACGATCATGACGATAAAGACCGCAATAGCGCCCCCTATCCAGATGGTGGAAGCCGCCCCAATCATAGCCACACCCAGCTGATGAACAAATAGGATGGGGTTTACACTGACAACCGTAAACATGTTAAGCAAATTAATAATCGGCTTAGCAAATTGTATGAATAGAGCATTCAGTATGGCATTACCGCTGTCATTGAGAAAACCAGCCACGTTATTGGTCGCAGTTGAAACCTGTTGAGCTGGATTGTCTGGCGCTCCTGGACCCTCCGGCATTCCAGGAATATTTATATTATTATTCGTTGGAATATTCGCCACAGGAATCGCTGGGTTTATATATTGACCTCCATTTTGATAACGACTGGCACTATTTTGCTGAGCATAAAAGGCATTGATCGTCGTCGTCACACCCAAAGCCAGAGGCGTCTGATCCGGATTCTGCTGTGGGTAAATCGCATTCTGAGCTTCTTGAATATTCGCATTAGCCGCCAGGGTAGAACTTAAAATACCACCAAAATTAGGAGAAGGAATAGCCCCGCCCGCTAAACCAGCGTATTGATCGTTCAACATGGAAACATCCCAATAATAACGACCCGCCATAATCCAGCCATCGTATTTAGCTCGATCAATGAAGGTGGTATAGGCTTTGACGGATGATTGTGCCTGTATCGTTGAATAAGGCATCATGAGGTTTTGATAATCCACCATCGCATTAATGACAGCAGTCTGTGCATTCGCCAGCACAGCCGCAGGATCTATGTTTTGACCACTGCAATAACCGTCCGTGCTATTTAAAAAATAGCACGCATACTGCTTAGCCACAGCACTTGTATCCAAAACCATTTGCTGAGTCGCGGCTTGTGACATGCTGCACAGCATGGGAGCATTAGGATCCGGCGTAAAGGCCGCAGGGCCCGTGTTTTTATTTTGCAGTGTACATTTAGCCAAGGCATCCCAATTCGCATAACCACAGGAAGCCGTAGCCTGAGTAACCGTTTGGCCTTTGGTATTATTGAGACCTGGAAAAAGAACATTAAAGTTAGTATTGTCCGTTTGCGGTGTGTAGCTTTCATAGGCGGTGGGATTTTGGGAATTGTTATTAGCAGGATCCACGTAGCTTACGGCATTACTGATTTCCATACAGGTTTGATTGGCTAAAAGTTTTTGAGCCGAAGCCAGCTGAGCCCCCGATTCCAAATTAACAGCCGCATTCGCATAAGCCTGCGCTGGGGGCATATACAAAACTCCGCCCGCCTGCATATAACTCAAAGCCCAACTCCAGGTGGAGTCGGCAAGATTCACGCCTTGAACCACAATTTCCATCACCAAAGTTTGGTAAGTTTCATAACCGGTAGAAGGAATAGGCACTAACAAAGCCATACCGAGAGGAATACGTAGAATGGTAAACCAATTCTTGCTTCGACCTTGCCCACCGCCCATGAAAGAGCCCTCACCCGCAGACTGTAAAACAATCGTGGTGGTGGTGTAGGCAAGCCACAGGCCCGCTACCACAAAAATACCTTGGTTAAATTTATAGAAAATTTGGCCCATCAAGCCGCCCGTAATGCCATGAAGCACATTACCCACGGTGCCAAAAATTTGGCTCAAAAAGATGATGGAAAGATCACTGGAGGGTGCGGCCGGTATGCTATCCGTAGCCGCCCAAGCTAAGACGGGAAGAAAAAGCACACCAAAAAGTGTTAGAAATAGCGTTAAAAATCGTTTCATTATGCACCACCTCGCACTAAAGCGTTGAACCACTCTTTGAAACTACAGCCCAAACGACGCTGTTTCATTTGAAAATAATTGAAATGCTCTTTGAAAATATAGGACAACAATAATAATAAAAGCACCAAAACAAAAAAGCCTGCGGTTAGTTGGCCCACAACAAAGAGATAAATCATATAGGCCAGCATTACAGCAAAAAGCAGCATATAAACGCGCAGTATCAATAGGCTAAAACTCATTTTCTTTTGTATATCAGCCTCAGTCAGACCATATTTCGCCATGCTTTCTTCAAAGCTTAAAGCGGGCGCGGCTGTCTCACCGTCTTTTTTACGCCTCGTTGTTTGAAAGACATCCCGATAAAGATCACGAATGGTAGAGCCTGAACGCTTGATGCTATTAAGGCCAATCCAAGCCTTTATATCAAAGTTTTTCTTCAGGCCAGATTTTACGCGATCCTTAAATGCCATGAGATACCTCTTGCGTCCTTTAATAGAAGATTCATCTTATCTGTTTTTTAAAGCTTGGACAAATTAAAAAGCCGTAGGGGCACCGGATTTAAAATTGGCCGAATCGCCCGTCTAGATTGAATCGAGATCTCGCTATCGGGTAGAGACAATTCATGAATTGTCTCTCTATCCTGTAACGAGAGAGACAATTCATGAATTGTCTCTACCCGATAGCGAGATCCCGTGACAAGAAAGACCGATATTTAGCATTTTCCAATTTATGGTGTATTCTTCTTTCTTCACGGAGATCTTAATAGAGAGGAAGAAAGATGCCTGATTTAAGTCATGCGGCCGTCCATCAGTTCTGGCGAGATTACCAGGACCCCACCATCTATAGAGTTATTAGCTTTATGGAGGGCGTGGAAGATTGGACTACGGATGGCGATCCTTCTCTAGAAACTGCCATGAAACGCTTGGGCGATGCGCTCGAAGACATTGGCAATATCGATTTACAACAAGAAACCCAATTTATCACTTTAGGCGCCAGCATTAAAACGGGGCGCTGCTTACGCTTGCTCATGTGCTTGGATATGGCCTATCCAGGCGCCGCGGCCAAAGTCTTGATGAGTGCCGAAGAAAGTACTCAATACGATGAAGACACGGCAGGCATCTTTTTACGTCGCAATATTGTGTTTGAACGTTTACGCTTACTGAGTCGCGTTTTTAGTTCAGAGCGACTCAAGCTGGTTATTAAAGCGCTGGAGGAAGGTGATTTATGAGCAGGAAATTTCTTAGCTATTGCAAACCCTTTTGTAAACCCAGCAGTCTTATTGCCTTTGGCCTGGCCTTGGGAGCCGCTTCTTTGGCCTTCGGCGCTAATCCAAACCCAGCTCCAACTTCCGCAACCTGCACCAGCATGCTCTCCACAAAAGCGGATAAAAATGGTTGCTCGGCCAATATGGGCACCATACGTTCCTGCATTCAAAATGGCGTAGCGGCACAAACACCCGGAAGCGCGACCGATTTAAAAGCTCAGCTTGCTAACACCAGCACCGCTTCGCAAACTTTGGCGAAACTGGATTTTCAGTGTCAGTATATTTTGCTATTGGATGCAGAGAGTAACGCTGGAGCCTCCGCCCCCTCAACCAACAGCTTGGGTGGTAGCTTGAAAAACATGCTGGGTCTTTCTCCAGAACCTGCAGCACCTGCTACCGCTCAGGATAATTCCGCCGCAGAGAATCAAGCGGCACAGTTGAATAACTTAAAGCCTACTCAACTGCCCAGCAAGAAAAATACATCCGATCAAGACAACAAAAGCTCTATCAACTGGTTCTAAGAGGAAAGACGCTATGAAAAAAGTATCAATTAAACGCTCTTTGGTTTTGATGGCTGTAACAGGCAGCAGCTTGCTCGGCGCGGCGAGCGTAAGTTATGGCTTCGTCAGCAACAATGCCCCAGGTTCCGGTGGCGGCGACGAAATCGTTCAAGCCATTCAGCAGCTTGGCAATACACTCACGGCTCTTGCAACCTCGGGCGCGAATACACTCAGTGATGCGGTTTATCAGGTTGATCAATATTTACCCAGCACGGTACAAGCCAACACCGCTAGCGCCGACTTGCAGTCTGAGGTTGTTGCCGCTACAACCACTCAGACCTTGGCCGGCATTAAATCCAGCTTACAAATTTATCCTCAACAAGTGATTCCACCCTTAAAAACCAGTGCTAATGCCATGACTCCCCTGCAAAATTTGACCTCTCAAGTGACGGCCAGCGACACCTTGTCTTCGCCCAAAAATCAACAATCGAGAGTTTTTAATGCCAATCCAGCGAAAGCACCGGACAATGATAATTATTTCGCTATGGATTCTCTCATAGGCCCCGAGGCCTATACCCCAGATCAACTGAAAGCGTCTCAATATTATATTCAATACCTCACTCAAGCTTATTTACCTTTGAGCAACACCATTAATTTTAAGCCTTTAGCAGGCCTCGACTACGATAGCTTTGCGAACTTTGTGAGCAGCAATAGCGTTTATCAAACTTACCAGGCCAGCGTACGCTCCTATATTGCCTTAACGTCAGTGGCCCTCAGCACTTTCAATAGGCTTCAAGCTGAACGCACTGTGCAAGAAGGTTTAGGAACCAGCGTGGGTTTAATGGAACCCTCCAGTGATGGCACTTTGGAGGCCGTGGCTGATGCAAGTCCTCTGCAAGTTCAAGACTATATGGCGAACCGACGCGTTAATAATGTGCAATGGTATGTCGATATGGCTGCCAATTCTCCGGCTACAGTCCAACGTGAAAGCTTATTTGTCCTGGCCGAAATAGAAATGCAATTACAACAATTACACACGGACAATGAACGATTGATAGCCACTTTAGCGGCTCTTGAATTAGCCACCGCTCAAGGCCAAAAACCTGCCTTGGCTGTACAAGAATCGAATGTGAATGCCGCCATTGGAGTCATCACGGGTAATAGTGCAGCGGCTCAAGCGTCTCAAACAATCCCGCAAATACCTCAATCTTCACAAACTGGGCAGCTTCCAGCGATGTCTGGGACTGGTCAAACTGGACAGATTCCTACAATGCCTGGGACTAACCAAAGCGGGCAGATTCCGACGCAATAATGTCGCCTCTCCCGTAACGGGATTCGGCCGCAGGGGCGACCCTCGCGGTCGCCCTTCTTTCTTGTAACAGGATCTTCCTATCGGGTAGGGGTGATTCACGAATCACCCGTCCATCCTGTAACGAGATCTCGGTTCAATCAAGACGGCCGAATCCATCCCAATCCCATCACCAACACACACAACAAATAAATCACCGCTGGTAGGCCAAGTGCTACCGATACCAAAGCTAAAAGTAAAAAACCACCGGGAAGATAGAGATAGATTAAGGCCATGCTCATCTTAATTAAACCCACCAGCACTAATCGATGTTTGCGTGTTTTGATCTGATCATTCGCTGCTACATAGACTTGCATCAACATCGGAATTTTGGATTTATCATGGGTTAAGCCGTAAATAAGGCTGCAGCTTCCGATTAATCCCAAGACAATCCACACGATGGGAGGAAACTGAAGACTGTATTGAACACTGGGAAGCTTCATCAACACACTGCAGAGCAAGGGTAGGCTGAGGCTCGCGATAAAAAGCTGTAACAAGCTGTAGCCTCGCGAAACATAGGCTATAAAAACACCGGCACTATAAACCCAAGCCAAGGCCCAAAAGGCTAAAAACAAATTCAATAGAGCCTCTAGGGGCGCTCCATCAAATAACCAATGCGGTACAGTCAATGAATGTAAACTCACTCCCTGCAAGAGCCAACTGCTTAAAATGAGCAATGAAGCTATGAGCAACAGGGCCGCTAATAAAATAAAGCTGATGGGATAATCACGCTGAATGAGCCTATCAAAAAGCCGAGCACCTAATTTGGGATGCGCCACCAAAAGGAAGATGATCGTTAACAACACAACAGCCTCGAGATTGAGCCCGAAGATCAATTGAATGCCTAGAAGATGTGTGCAAGTCCAAGCTAAACTGAGAGCCCCCATCATTAAGCTGATCATTAACACCACGGTGGTATTTAAACGCGCGCAAACATCCGCTGTGATGCCTAAGGCGTTTTTATTCGGTGTTTTCAAGAAAGGAAAGCTTAGGCGGCTGTTAAAAGCATCTTGCTGTTTGATATAGGCATAATACGCATAAGCACCCCCCATGACACTCATGGCGACCCAAGGAAACAATCCCCAGTCTGAAACCCAAAGGGAATTGAACATCGAGATCGGCGCTTTTAATTCCGGTTGTAATACTTGAATAAGCTCTGTCATTCCGGCGAAAGTCGCCATGATGCTGAGCTGGAAAATCCAAATTAAACTGAGCGCTTGCCACTTTTTAAAGCGGGGTTTTTCAGTTTGTGTGGGTGCTAGACGCTTTCGGCTGATGGGACAGAAAATTAAAATCAGTATGAATAAACTGTATAGCCAATGCGCTTGGTAAATACGAAGTGTAAGGCTTGGATAATAACGCGCCAGTATAAAATCGATGATTAATAGTACGGGGGCGATTAATAATTGGAGGATTAAATTAGGTTTGACTTTTTGCATATAAATACTTCCTAACCTGATTTATTTTATATACTTTAGATTGTCATTCTCGCGGAGGCTATCCGGAATAATGCCGAGACAACTGTCATTCCCGCGGAGGCGGGAATCCAGTCCAAATCAGCAGCGTTCCTTTCTCGCCTGGAAGGCGAGTGTGCTTATCAAAGCCTTTTACTCGCGTGTTTACGCGAGAGAGGAACACTGCTGATTTTAGACTGGATTCCCGCCTCCGCGGGAATGACAATAACGAGTTAAAGGTATTTAAATTGGAAGCACAATCGTTTACTCGGTTTGAGCCAACATCAACTTATAAGTCCGCTCAGAAATAATCCCTTCCTTGAATTTTTTATCGACATCCACGCGCATGGATTGGCCGAATTCATTCACGAGTTCTCGAGTGGTGGAGGTAATTTGATCTGGATCGCTATTCAATAAACGATCCCGCATGGCTTCTGTAAAAATTAGATATTCTCGCAAAGCCACACGTTTGGCGTCCACGGTAGGCACCAGACGCTGCCAAATAATTAAGCGCATGGTTTCAATAATATCAATGGTTCTACCTAAACGTTCTTCTTTAGCAAAGCTGCCCACCAAACGACGTATGGTTTCAGGAACGCCATTACTGTGCAAGGTGGTGTAAACCGGATGGCCTGTCATGGCCGCTTCCAATACAGCACTGATGGTTTCTGCATCACGTGTTTCACCCACTAAAATCAAACGAGGTTTGCGTCGTAAGGCATTACGCACACCGGCTGAAAAGCTCGGCAAATTGCGAGGTATTTCGGATTGGGCGATGATGGCCGTGGGCGTTTCAATCCCATCGTACACAAATTCAATCGGTGATTCGTAAGTTAAAATTTTGCGGTTACATTGTGGCTCTTCGGCAATACTACGAATAATAGAGGCCAAGAGTGTACTCTTACCTGAGCCTGTTGCCCCTGTGATATAAACTACGCCATCTTCTGGCGCGATAGCACCTAAAATTTCTGGAGGCAATTGCAAATCCGCTAATAAAGGCGGCGTTGAAGGAATGGTTCTCAAGGTGATTTGTATGCCTTCATGACCATCCACATGACAACCCGTGCCATTCACCCGATAACGATAACGCTCATTACGCGTGGGTCGAATTTCATAATGCGTGTCAACATCCTCACCGCGCATAACTTGCAGAGTACCATTCGGACCATAAAGCGCATTCAGCAACTCACTCACTTCCGTATTGGATAATTTGCGCCGAATTAAAGGATAAAGACGCCCATAAATTTCTGCGATAATGGGATAACCTGTTTGAATGGTAATATCAGAGGCATTTTCTTTATTGCTGTACACCAACAATTCGTCCAAGTTTTTAGGCTCGAAACGTGAAGGCTCGTTGGGCATGATATAACCATCAACCGCTCTACTCATTGGTTATGACTCCATGGTTGAGATCATTATCAGGTTTAGCAATAATGGGCTTCCACTTCTTAGCATCCGGTTGTAATTCAGAGTTGCTGGTAATACGAATAATTTGATCATCAATACGGATTTGATGAGCATCCCCCGTAATACCTAAATCAGCTTTAGCAATGAAAGGTGCGCTGACCATACCCTGCTCAAGTAATTTACGATAGAGAACCATCCCTACATAATCACGCTTTAAACGCGCTAAATTAGACGCAAAAATGGCATCCGCTTGTCGCAGGCCTTGTTGCCATCCTTCTTGCAAATATTGATTCCAGACAACACTTTCGGCCCGATTATGCGGCAATAAAGAATTATGAGGCAAGCTAGGTTTCTTGAAATTCAACCACAAATAGGTACGCCATGTGGGCGGGGTCGTTACAAAACGAGCGGGGGCGATGAGCTCATAGGTTTTATTGGCTAAGCGCAAGGCATTGTCGCTCGATAGACTTAAAGTTTGATCCGCCTCGGCTAACACGGGCGGCAGTACATTATTGTTAATCAAAATTAAATTAAAATTAAAAATATGATCTAGGTAAACACTTTCCTCTTGCAACGCATTATCAATATGTTCCGCCTGCCACGCCAAAGCACCTTGCGCACCTAAAGTCATAGCGACTTCGCGTAAAGCTTGTTGTTTAATAGGGCTTACGGCTTCAGAAGCTTCTGGCAGTTTATCGGTATTTACATAGCCAATCATGGCCTGTGGGGGGTTTTGGGTGCATCCGTTGAGTGCGGATAAACTGAAGATAAGAGAAAGTATAACCAGCGATGTTTTTAATCTCATGGTTTACCTCAATAGTAACGCAATTCGATAACTCGGCCCGCTGCAGATTTTCCAGGATAAACCACAATGCCCGCTTTATTCTGCGCTTGGAAAGTTACATCACGCAAGATATCGGCTAGAGGCTCATTTTGTGCGTTGACGGCAATCAATATAGGCACCGCTGGCGCCACACCTAAGACTTTTAATCGGTAGTGACCGGCGGCCGCTATTTTTTCCAAGAGAGGCTCTATGGGCCCATTCCAAGAAATAGAGCTGATTTGCTCCATACCCAACTGCTTAGGATTAACGGGGGCTGACAGACGAACTTGTGGATTTGTCGCAATTTTGATGGCTGAAAGTTCTTGTAAGGATTTGTCGATTGAAACAGCCGCTTGAGCCAATTGAGCTTGGGTGTTTTTATCCACTTCAGTAACCGGGGCGCTATCTGTCGTGATATACGTATAATTGATTTTTTTACTCTGACATGCAGCCAGCTGAAGCACTAACAAGAGCGCACTTAGGGTCAGGAGGATGAGTTTGGTGTTCTTCATTCGGCTTCTATAAATCCATAAAAAGCTATAAATCCCTATGAAAATAGCCTTGCCATTGAAGCAAGAACTGTCGAGGCTGTCAATATAAAACCGTAGGGGCGCCGGCTTTAAAATTGGCCGAATCACCCATCTATCCTGTAACGAGATCTCCCTATCGGATAGGAGTAATTCACGAATCATCCTTCTATCCTGTAACGAGATTTCTGTTCAATCGAAACGGGCGACCGCGAGGGTCGCCCCTACGCCAGTTTGATTTGAGCAGCCCAATAATTCAATGCAATCCTTTGTTCCAACGCCTTGGTGTAATAAGGGGTATACGCTATACTAATCCAGTCATCAAAAAGGAACCTCCATGGCAAACATAAACCCAGATGCAAATTGGCGAGATTCGGCCCGCCCTATTAAATTCTTCATTTGGGACGCGGTTTCTGTTTTTCCCTTTGCACTGTTTATCATGCATATGCGATGGTGGACTTTCTTTGTTTCATTTGGGGTAATGGTATTTTTCACCATTCTCAATCGATTTGGATTTAGCCTGCAGGTATTTACACGCTGGTTAAGAACCAGCATTGCAGGCCGACGTAAATTTTCCATACCTTGGTGGATGCATTAATGAATATAAACAAAAAACTAGCCTTAATTGCTAAGAATACCGGTTGTACTTTCACCCTAAAGGGTCGAGAAATTACGCTGAATGAGGTTTTTTCGGAATCAGGTTTATTGCCTGGCATCACTAAGCGTGCGGATCAACTCGCGTCTCTTTGTTTTGGTTATGGCATTGGCGCAAGCTTTGAGGATACGGAAAATGCCGTATTAGGCGTTAAAGTTGCCTTTGATGATTTCACACCAGAGGTTTTGCGCTTGATGTGTTTAACCGATGTTTTGTTTGAATTAATTAAGGCGAGTCCTTCGCGTACGGAAGTGTCGTTGGATGAATTGCTATACGATTGATTATCTTATTCATGGCGTGTCAGCCGTAGGGGCGACCCTTGCGGTCGCCCTTCTTGATTGAACAGAAATCTCGTTACAGGAAAGAAGGGCGACCGCAAGGGTCGCCCCTACGGCTGACACACCTTATTTCGCGGGTATTTCCTGCAAAATCCAGTGATAATAATGCCGCAAACCTTCCTCTAACGAAGTAAATTTCTCGTCATATCCCGCCTTACGCAATGAACTGATATCGGCTTCTGTGAAGCTTTGATAGGCTGCCTTTAAACCGGCTGGGAAAGCTATGTATTCAATCTCACCGTTCCCGTGCAAATGAATTAAGCTGTGTGCGATATCATTAAAGCTGCGTGCTTGACCCGTTCCCACATTGTAAATGCCAGAAGGCGCATCCGGATTATTTAAAAACCACAAATTCACTTTGACCACATCATCAATGTACACAAAATCACGTAACTGATCGCCAGGAGCATAAGCGCCGCTGCCTTCAAATAATTTCACTTTATTCTGTGCGCGTAATTGATTCGTTAAATGAAAAGCCACACTGGCCATAGAGCCTTTATGCTGTTCATAAGGGCCATACACATTGAAATAACGCAGGCCCACCACCTTGGACTCAATGCTGGGCATTAAATCCAGCATATATTGATCAAACTGCCATTTAGAATATCCATACACATTCAAAGGCTTTTGCTCGCGTGATTTATCATCGAAAACTTCGCGTGCACCATAAACCGCAGCACTGGAAGCATAGATAAAGGGAATTTTTTTACTCACACAATAATGCAATAATTCTTTCGAATATTCATAATTATTGCGCATCATATAACGACCATTCCATTCCGTGGTTGCAGAACAAGCACCCTCATGAAATATGGCTTCAATAGGTTGATCAAAGGGGCGCCCTTCTTTTATTTGCGCGAGGAAATCCTCATAATCTTGATAATCATAAATTTTGTAATTGGAAAAATTAAGGAATTTTTTACCATCGCTCAGATCATCGACCACTAAAATGTCAGAGCGACCTTCAGCGTTTAAGCCTTTAATAATATTACTGCCAATAAATCCTGCACCACCGGTTACAACGATCATTCGCGATTCTCCTTGATTTTCTCAATTAAAGAACTGGTTGAGCGCCCTTCTTTAAAATCTAAAATAATAACTTGGCCACCTGCTTTCATCACAGCTTCTGAGCCTGCAATTTGGTGCACCTGGTAATCTCCACCCTTTACTAAAATATTCGGTAATACCGCCTCAATAAGGCGTTGGGGCGTGTCCTCTGAAAAAGAAACCACAGCATCAACTACATCGAGCGCCGCTAAAATCTCCATGCGATCTTCAAGAGAATTAAGAGGACGTTCAGCGCCTTTCAAGCGCTTAACCGATTCATCGCTGTTAACCGCCACAATCAAACGATCCCCTAAATTTTTGGCTTGCTGCAAGTATTGCACATGGCCTGCATGCAAAATATCAAAACAGCCATTGGTCATAACAACCACTTCACCGCGTGCCTTAACATCAGCCACCATCACCAATAACTCAGCTTCCGTTAGAATGCCACCATGATGACTGTACTGTTTGCGGATAACGGATTGCAGCTCAGACACACTGACGGTCGCCGCCCCTAATTTCGCCACCACGATGCCTGCTGCTAAATTCGCCATAACAGCGGCTTCTCGCAAACTTAAGCCACTGGCAAGACTCGCGGCCAAGATGCCTATCACGGTATCACCCGCCCCGGTTACATCATAAACACTTTGAGCAAAGGTAGGGATATTCAGCACTTCCCCATTTTTTTCGATTAAAATCATGCCCTCTTTACCACGCGTTACCAACAAGGCTGAAAGCTCATAGCGATTAATGAGTGTCAAAGCTTGCTCCACCAGCGCTTCATCATCAGCACAAGGGCCTACCACAGCCTCGAATTCCTTGAGATTGGGCGTAATGACGGTGGCTCCCCGATAATGACTAAAATCCGTTAATTTGGGATCCACTAAGACCGGAATTCCCGCAGCTCGCGCCAAGGCAATAAGTTCTGGAGCATTGGCCAAGGCCCCCTTGGCATAATCGGATAAAACCACTATTTGGCATTTTGGCAATTGCTTTTGAAATTGAGTTAAGAGCGGCTTGGCATTGTCTGCAGGCGAATCCCCCTCAAAATCAAGCCGTATAAGCTGCTGGTTTTGGCTCAATACCCTGAGTTTAGTAATCGTGGGCTGGCCTGATACTCTTAACAGAGCGCTAATCACCTGAGCCTGAAGTAATTTTTGATGCAGATCATCTGCCTCTGCATCATCTCCCGTGACACCCAGCAAGGTAGAGCTGGCCCCAATAGAAGCAATATTTAAAGCCACATTGGCAGCCCCGCCCGGGCGAGTTTCCATATCGCGAACGTGCACGACAGGAACAGGCGCCTCCGGTGAAACACGTGTGGTATTGCCATACCAATAACGATCCAGCATAACGTCGCCACAGACTAAAACAGCGACTTTGCTAAAATCAGGAAGCTGAAGGGTTGAAAACATGCGGCTCTATTCCTCAATCAATTCGTAATAAGTAGAACAATAAGGGCATTCGATCTTTCGACCCGGGCTCTCTTCAATGGCCAAATACACGCGCGGATGAGCATCCCACAGCAGCTGATTTGGTAGCGGGCAGGATAAAGGTAAGTCTGCCGCTGTAATGCGGCATAAGGTCGTAGTGCAAGCTCGCTCTTTGGGAATCATGGACTTCCTAGGTTCATTGAGTGTGAGGGGAGTTTATCATTGAAGTAGGTGGTTTAAAATGGTGGTTTATTTTTATATAAAAAAAAAGGAGGCTAAAAGCCTCCTTTTTATCGATCAAACTACTCTTACATTGCGAAGGTATAAGCCACACCCAATGACAAGATGTTTTGAGGAGCAGAGTTAACAGTACCATCGCTTGAGTTGTTACCCATGATGTACATGTACTGAGCGTTAACGTCCCAATCTTGAGCGAAGTTATAAGACAAACCAACTCCGAACAAAGGTTCCCAGTTGTTTTGGTTGCTAGTAGTAGCATGGTCTGTAACAACAGCGCCAGAAGTATAAGCAACTCTAGTATAAGCCACACCGAATTTACCGAAAACGTTTAGGTCTTCGTACAATTCAACTGTACCTTTACCAGCTAGGTATACATCCCAAGTTTGCCATTTGCTTGTGCCACCAGCAGTACCTGTGTACTTAGCTTCACTTGGAAGCCACCAGCCGCCCAATTCTAGAGCTAGCCATTCGTTGAAAGAATAACCAACATCTACGCCACCAGCGAAAGTACCGCTAGTACCGCCAGCACTGTTCCAGCTACCGCCGTGATTACCAGCTGCTGATTTCCAGTTATTTTCAGCCCAACCAGCGTTCACGCCTACATACAAACCAACTTGGTCTTCTGAAGACATTGCTGCAGGAGCGCTGTAGTTAGAAGCACCACCAGCCAAAGCAGACGTAGAAACTAAACCTGCTGCTGCAAGAATAAGAAGTTTTTTTACCGACATTTAAATTCCCCTATTGTCAAAAAAATTAATGAATTAACAACTAACACCGAAATTCTATCCAAACTCCCGTATTAAATGCAACTCCTTTTTTGCTAGCCTCAGGAGTACATCCCCTAATTGCCAGCCCGCACAGAATAACGAATCAAAAATAATTAAACAAGTTTTTTTTACACCGCACGACAAGCCCTATTATCCACCCCATTGAGCTGCTCGTTTTTTAGGCAAATTCTCAGGAAATTCATCCTATTAAAGTTAAGGCAATACTCAGCATGAATTCTGTTTTTCTTGACGACAAAATACCAGGCAATATGGGATCTGTTAAAAATAGACTTAAAATTAAGGGGTTTTTCAATCATTCAAACTTGGGCGTATTGTGTTTTTAAGGACAACCAACGTGCAATGAGTTGAGGTGTTTGATGAGCGTGCTGAGCTTGCATGAGCTCGGCCACCCGAACAATCGTTGGCAGCAAATCTTTATCACGCAACAAGTCTGCCACCCTTAAATTCGCTAATCCCGCTTGCCGAGTACCCAAGACTTCACCAGGCCCTCGCATTTCCAAGTCCTGCTCGGCAATAATGAATCCATTTTGACTGGCACGCATAATGGACAATCGCTTACGAGCCTGAACTGACAGAGGATGCTGATAGAGGAAAATACAGTAACTCTTCTCACTACCCCTACCCACCCGACCGCGCAATTGATGAAGCTGGGCCAGCCCCAAACGCTCTGAATTTTCAATCACCATGAGTGAAGCATTGGGAACATCAACCCCTACTTCGATAACCGTTGTCGCCACCAAAAGATCAATTTCTCCTGCTTTGAAGGATTTCATGATCCCCTCTTTTTCTTCTGAGCTTAAACGACCGTGCATTAAAGCCATCCGTAAATTGGGCAACAAGGCCTGTAACTGTAAGAGAGTCACTTCGGCCGCCTGGCATTGCAAAACTTCAGATTCAGCAATCAGCGTGCAAACCCAATAGGCTTGTCGACCCTCTGCCGAGTGCTCTTGCAACCTGGCCACGACTTCGGCTCGGCGAGCATTCGATACCAGCGCGCTCGTAATAGACTGCCGGCCGGGAGGCAGCTCATCAATAATAGAGGAGTCTAAATCAGCATAGGCACTCATGGCCAAAGTCCGAGGAATGGGCGTTGCTGTCATAATCAATTGGTGAGGCTGTACTTCAAATTGCCCCCCTTTTTCTTTTAAAGCCAGGCGATGCTCCACCCCAAAACGATGCTGCTCATCAATAATGAGCAATTTAAGCTTGGCAAACTCGACATCCGACTGGATCAAGGCATGAGTCCCCACCACCACAAGCAGCTCGCCACTGGCTAAATCCGCCAGAACTTCTTGTCGCTTTACACGCGGTAAGCCGCTACTCAACACAGCCACTCGGATCCCCAAGGGCTCAAACCAAGGCCGCAAGCTTTGACAGTGCTGCTCGGCTAACAATTCCGTAGGCGCCATCAAAGCTGATTGAAACCCGGAAGCCACCGCTTGCAAGATGGCCAGAGCCGCAATGATGGTTTTACCCGAACCCACATCTCCTTGAACCAAACGCAACATAGGACGAGCCTCGCTCAAATCCGCCTGAATCTCCTTCAAGACGCGTTGCTGCGCAGCCGTTAGACGAAAGGGCAGGCTTTGCAACAGCCGCTCCTGTAGATGTGTTTCGATTAAAGCCGTCCCAGAATACGATTTCTGTTTGGAGCGCAGCTCCAAACAAGCCAGCTGCTGAGCTAATAATTCTTCAAAGGCTAAGCGCTGCTGCATGGGATGCCGCCCTGAGAGCATCTGAAGCTGATTCACCGTACTGGGCGGTGAATGTAAAAAATGCAAAGCCTCTCCCAATGAAGGGAAATTAAATTCATCTAATATAGCTTGTGGCAAATATTCATCTAAGCTGATTTTTCCCTGAGCAACAGCCTCCAAGGCCTGCTGCATGAGTTTGCGTATCACGCGCTGCTGCAAACCTTTGGTGGTTGGATAAATAGGCGTTAAGGTGGCGTTCAACACCAAGGCATCCCCCAGCTTCACTTCCTGTATTTCAGGGTGGATCATTTCAAACCCACGACGAGGAATAGCACGCACCTCACCAAAACAACGTAATTTAAACCCAGGTTTCTTAAAACGCTCTAACTGCTGCGCATTAAAATGAAAGAAGCGCAAACTAACATAACTACTGCCATCAATGAGCTGACACTTTAAGCTAGGCTTGCGTCCTCTCAGTAATTGCGCTTGAAAAACCTCTCCTTCAATCAATGCAAACTGACCATCCTGCAATAAGCGCATGGGTGTTATTTGAGTTCGATCTTGATAGCGCGAAGGGAGATGAAAGAGTAAATCTTGGACGGATTGAATACCCAGCTGCGCTAAATTTTCAAATGTACGCGGGCCGACACCCTTTAACTGATGAATCGAAACCCGATTGGCTAGAGGTGTTTTTGTTGGGGCGGATTGTTCTGTAATTTGCACGGTTTTACCCCAGGAACAAAACAGCATCCATCTCCACCACGGCGTTTTTGGGCAATGCACTCACAGCCACCACGGCACGCGCGGGAAAAGGTGGTTTACAGAATTCTTCCATCACTTCATTCACTAGGGAGAATTGCTGCATATCTAATAAATACACGGTGAGCTTGACGATATCATCTAAGCTTCCACCGGACGCCTGAACGATGGCACTTAGATTTTTAAACACTTGTCGCACCTGTGCTTTAAAATCACCTTCAACCATCAGCATGGTTTTAGAGTCTAAAGGAATTTGTCCAGAAATATATACCGTGTTTTCCACACGCACCGCTTGTGAATACGTGCCAATAGCGGCAGGAGCTTCATGTGTTTTTATAATGATTTTACTCACGATCCTCTCCTGAAGATTTTACTGACCCAACGAATTTTTCGTAAAGCACGCAGCACACGCGCCAAGTGATCCCGATCTTTTACCATCAATGAGAAAGTGACTTTATAAGAACGACCATCACGATCTTCTACTGAAATATCATCAATATTAGCTTCAGCCTCTGAAATGGCTGTTGCCATCCTGGCTAAAACACCACGCTCATTGATAACCTGCACAGTAATCACCGTTTTAAATTCACCTTCAGCTTTTTTAGACCACCGCATGGGCAAAGATTGCTCGGTGTTATGCCCTACTTTAATTTTCTGACAGTTCGCCATATGCACTAAAATGCCCTTGCCTGTGGTCAAAATACCCACAATAGGATCTCCCGGAATAGGATGGCAACAGTTAGCAAAATTAACCATCATCCCTTCTGTTCCCCGCACAGCAATAGAAAAAGCAGATTCTTTGGAAAGATTAGCCAAGGCTTCTGGCTCTAATTTAAGTTGCGCCATAATGTCGTAAAGTCGTTGAGCCACAACCGGAGCTATACGATTACCTAAACCCATATCGGCCAACAATTCATCAAAGCTACTAAAGCCCGTCTCCTGCACAATTTTATCCATGGCTTGATGAGGAACAGAGCGCAAATTCAAAGCCATTTTGGCGAGCGCCTGATTCAATAATTTTCGCCCCAGCGTAATTGATTCAGATTGTCGTTGTGTTTTTAAAAAATGGCGAATACTGCTGCGCGCTTTACTGGTGACTACAAAATCAAGCCAAGCCGGATTGGGACGAGCCGCCTCAGCGCTAATCACCTCAATGGTTTGTCCATTTTCCAAAGGAGAAGACAACGGCGCTAATTGCCGATCAATTTTCACAGCCACACAGGCATTTCCCACATCCGTGTGTACGGCATAGGCAAAATCAACGGCGGTAGCACCTGAAGGTAATTCCATGATCCTACCCTTAGGGGTAAAGACATAAATCTCATGAGGAAATAAATCAACTTTCATACTCTCTACAAATTCTACGGAACTACCCGTGTTTTTTTGCAGCTCTAGCAAACTCTTTACCCAGCGTTGCGCGCTTAGCTGTGACTTATTGGGCACGCTATCATCTGTTTTATACAACCAGTGAGCCGCAATACCGCTGGTTGCCATTTTATCCATTTCCACCGTGCGAATTTGAATTTCAATGGGAAGTCCATAGGGGCCAAACAAGGTGGTGTGCAATGATTGATAGCCATTGATTTTAGGAATGGCGACATAATCTTTAAAACGCTCAGGAACAGGCTTGTAAAGATTGTGTGCAATACCCAAAACACGATAACAGGTGTCAATATCTTCAACAATAATACGAAAGGCATAGACATCCATAATCTCATTGAAAGGAATGCGCTTGACTTTCATCTTGCGATAAATACTGTAAAGATGTTTTTCTCGTCCACGCACCACACAACGTGAACTGATGCGACTATTGGCAATAGCATCGTTTAAGGTTTTTTCAATGAGAGCTAATACTTTTTTACGATTCCCTCGCGCCTTATGAATGGAATTTTTAAGCACATGATAACGATGCGGATACAAAGCTGAAAACGCACACTCTTCCAATTCCACCGAAAATTCTCGCATACCCAGGCGCTTAGCGACGGGCGCAAAAATCTCCAAGGTTTCACGCGCAATGCGTTGTCTTTTATTCTGTGGCAAAGATTCAATCGTGCGCATATTGTGCAAACGATCGGCAAGCTTTACTAAAATCACACGAATATCTTTGGCCATCGCCAAGACCATTTTGCGTAAATTTTCAGCCTGCGCTTGAGCACGCGTAACAAATTCAATTTGAGTCAGCTTACTCACACCATCGACTAAGTCAGCGACTTCCTCGCCAAATTGTTGTGCCAAAGCTTCTTTAGTGATGCCCGTATCTTCAATCACATCATGAAGCAATGCGGCCATTAAGGTTTGATAATCTAATTTAATATCGGCCAAGATAGAGGCCACGGCGACGGGGTGCGTAATATAAGCTTCACCGGTTAAACGTTTCTGACCTCGATGAGCTTCGAAGGCTACGACATAAGCCTGATGAACTAAGCTGATTTCTTCGCGACTTAGATAATCGAGCTTTCGTCTTAGTCTTTTGAATAGGCGCATAATTTTTTTACCTTTGGTAAAAAAAGGGTCCACACTGGTAGGTTTCGGTCATTCCCGCCGTTGGGAGCGGGAATGGGCCATGGAGATATTACTCTTCTGAAATATGAGACTCGGGCTTTTGTTCTTCTTTAATGGTCACGAAGACTTCTTCGATTTCTGAACGTTCCATAGGCTCAGGATCTCTAAGATCAAAACCGGCTGCAATTTCACGCAAAGCGATCACAGTGGGCTTGTCATTATCAATAGGGACCAACGGATCTGCGGCACCCAATTCCAGTTTGTGGGCTCGCTCGGCGGCTTCAATCACTAAATCAAAGCGATTTCTTAAATTCTTCAAACAATCTTCAACAGTTACTCGTGCCATTTCTATACCTCAAGTTCATAAACGGATAATTAAGGCCCCCGATGAGGCCAAAGCTCACTTCTATACTAAAACGCAGGTTTACACAAGTCGGGGGACAGAGGACGGAAGACAGAAGACGGAAAACTGATTTCAATCTATCCTCTATTCTCTGTCTTCTGTCTTCTGTCTTCTGTCCTCCGACCCCAGCAACCCCCTCAATAACTCCGCCTGCCTTTCACACTGGCTCACCGTGCGTAGGCGTCCCGCGCGCACGATATGAAGCAAATCATCCAGGGCCTTTTCGAAGTCAGCATTGACCACTAAATAGTCAAATTCATCGATATGGGCAATTTCTGAACGGGCCAAATCCAGGCGCTTCTTGATCACGGATTCATTGTCTTGCTGACGCTGAATTAAACGCTGCTCTAATATTTCAATGGAGGGTGGCAGTATAAAGATACTGATGGAATCGGGCATCCATCTGCGGATTTGCTGAGCACCCTGCCAGTCGATTTCTAAAATAACATCATTGCCTTCGGCTAATTGTTGCATCACCCACGAACGTGAAGTTCCATAATAATTGCCATAGACTTCAGCATGCTCTAGGAAATCGCCTTCATGAATTTTCTGATCAAAGCTTTCTTTAGAAATAAAACAATAATCAACGCCTTCCACATCGTTGGGCCGAGGTGGGCGAGTGGTAGAAGACACTGAGATTTTAATATGACTCAGTTTCTGTACCAGGGCTTTTACCAAGCTGGTTTTACCCGCACCAGAGGGTGCTGCAATAACGTATAAATTAGCTTTATTACTCAAGATTCTGCACCTGCTCACGCATTTGTTCGATCAACACCTTTAACTCCACATCAGCCTGAGTGACTTCAGTATCCATCGATTTACTACCAATTGTATTGGCTTCACGATTTAATTCCTGCATGAGAAAATCTAAACGGCGACCCATCACACCACCTTCTTTTACAATGCGCTTTACTTCTTCCACATGGGCTTCAAGACGTTGCAATTCTTCAGCAATATCGCTTTTTTGAGCCAGCCAAACAAATTCTTGTTCCAAGCGATGAGGATCCAAACTCAATTCAAGCTCTGCAAAGCGCGCTAAAATTTTTTCACGCTGCGCTTTCAAGACTAAAGGCAAACGTCCTTTAATCGTTTGCATATGCTGCTCAATATCAGTCAAACAACGATTTAAAAAATCGCCAACACCGGCACCCTCGCGGTGTCTGGTTTCAATAAATTCATTCAGTGTTTCATCCAATAAATTCAACAACGCTTTTTTTAAGCCCGTTACATCTAATTCAGCCGATTTTAAAACACCGGGCCAACTCAAAAGATCCATTAAATTTAATTGAGCGCCTTTGAATTGCTGCGCCACACCCTCACCCAAACTGCTCAGCTTAGCGATCAAGGCCTCATTCACTTCAAACTGCAAGGCCTGGTGGCTGTTTGGCTGAAACTTTAAAGCCACATCAACTTTTCCACGGCCCAAACGATGCTGTAACAATTCTCGAACTTCTTTTTCATAAAGACGAAAGGGTTCCGATAAATAGAGATTTAAATCTAAATAACGATGATTCACCGAGCGCAATTCGCAGAGCAAAGTCCCCGCAGGATTTTCCTGAGTTTTTCGGGCAAAAGAGGTCATACTGGCGATGGAAGTCATGGGTTTCCTAATAAGGCAACGTGATGCTATGATGCGCACCCTCTTTAACAAGCCGAGATCATAGCCATGCGACCCTCCCAACGTCAACCGAATCAGTTACGCCCCCTTGAATTTACCCGTCATTATACTAACTACGCCGAAGGCTCAGTCCTGGTTTGCTTTGGGAATACCAAAGTATTGTGCAATGCCACTGTGGTTGAAGGTGTGCCTTATTTCCTCCGAGACTCAGGCCAAGGCTGGATTACGGCTGAATACGGGATGCTGCCTCGCTCAACGCACACACGCTCCGATCGAGAAGCGGCACGTGGCAAACAAAGTGGTCGCACTCAAGAAATACAGCGTTTAATCGGGCGAGCCTTGCGTTCCGCTATCGATCTTAAGGCTTTAGGGCCCTTCACCATTACGCTAGATTGTGATGTGATTCAGGCAGATGGCGGCACACGCACAGCGGCTATCAGTGGTGCTTGTGTGGCCTTGGTGGATGCTATACGTAGCCTACAAACTCGAAAACTAATCACCACCGATCCTTTGAAACACATGGTAGCAGCCGTTTCAGTCGGTATTTATAAAAAAACACCTGTTTTGGATTTAGATTATGCCGAAGACTCCAAAGCTGAAACAGACATGAATGTCGTGATGAATGATCAAGGTGGTTTCATTGAAGTGCAAGGCACCGCTGAGAGCGCGCCCTTCACTGAAAATGAATTACAAGACCTATTGAGCTTGGCGAAAATAGGCATTCAACAAATCATTGAGGAACAACGGCGTGTGTTAGAACAGCCGTAGGGTCAATCCACTAAGCGTGGTGTCAGGCTGCGGCAGCCTGACCCACACCTCTATACAAAATACGGTATTTTATTGTTTTTCAGAATAGCCTAAGCTTTTCGTATTAAACCTAACACGGGTTGACACCTGACACGTTACGGGTTACGATATCGTTGCTTATGGGTATTCCATGATTAGAAGTTTTAAGCATAAAGGTTTAGAAAGACTCTATCTTTATGGAGACACATCCAAAATTAACTCTCTTCATGAGAGGAAGCTACAGATGATTTTGGCCCGATTGGATGCAGCTCATCAAGCTGAAGACATGAGATTACCAGGATTCGACTTTCACCGACTTATTGGTGACATGAGAGAATATTTTTCAGTCAGTGTGAGTAAAAATTGGCGCCTAATCTTTAAATTTGATGGCACTGATATTTAGGATGTGAATTATTTAGATTACCACTAGAGATTGTTATGATGCGCAACCCTCCACACCCTGGCGAGTTTATTCGCGAAATTTGCTTGAAACCTTTAGCCTTAACAGTGACCCAAGCTGCAATGCAGCTGGGTGTGAGTCGTAAAGCTTTGTCTGAATTGCTAAATGGCAAAACAGGAATTAGCGCTGAAATGGCC
>Ga0206852_1014_pt1 | contig 78732 bp, 83 predicted proteins | sample Alteio_BWOrgCont_14_FD_152849 | JGI IMG/M metagenome (GOLD analysis project Ga0206852, IMG submission 152849) | Enriched cells from forest soil in Barre Woods Harvard Forest LTER site, Petersham, Massachusetts, United States -... | ecosystem: Environmental > Terrestrial > Soil > Temperate forest >... | reverse complement strand
TGCATTTGGCCGAAGAGATGATCGAAGAAGGAGCCGACGCGCTGGACATTGGCGGCGAGTCGACGCGCCCGGGCGCTGAAACCGTTTCAGCGGAGATTGAGCTGGGGCGTGTCCTTCCTGTGATCGACGCGATCCGCCTCCGCTGGCCTGAGATTCCGCTTTCCATGGACACGCAGAAGGCCGGAATTGCCGAGCAGGCACTCGCGCGCGGAGTGGACATGATCAATGACATCTCCGCTTTGCGTTCCGATCCGGCGATGGTCGAGGTGGTGGCGGATTCCGGCTGTCCGGTGGTTTTCATGCATATGCAGGGCATCCCCTCTTCCATGCAATCCGATCCGCATTACGGGAATGTGGTGGATGAGGTAAAACATTTTTTTGAGGAACGTTTGGCCTTCGCTCTTCGTCATAACATCAGCGAGGACCGCGTGATCCTGGACCCCGGCATCGGGTTTGGAAAAACACTTGTTCACAACATGGCTCTTCTGAAACATCTTTCCGATTTCTTATCTCTGGGCCGGCCTCTATTGGTCGGGGTCTCCCGCAAATCTTTCATCGGAAAACTTCTTGCGCAAGACCAGGTGCTGCCTGTGGAAGAACGGCTGGAAGGGTCGCTCGCGGCCGCGCTCTGGGCCGTTCAACAAGGCGCGCGCGGCCTGCGGGTGCATGATGTCGGAGCGACACGGCGGGCCCTGCAGATGTGGGAAGGGATACAAAGCGCATGATCCAGCTCCTGTGGTCCACGTATCTGTTGCCCGCCGTCGATATTCTTCTCATCGCTTTTGTTTTCTATCAGGTTCTTTTGCTGATCAAAGGGACGCACTCCGTTCAAGTGGTCATGGGGCTGGCGGTCCTAATGGGCATGACGCTCGTCATCCGGCACTTTCTAAAGCTTCCCGCGGCAACCTGGCTGCTGGAGAATTTTTGGTCGGGCGCGGTCGTTCTTTTGGCGGTGGTGTTCCAACCGGAGCTGCGCGCGGCGCTCGCGCAGCTGGGCAGCCGTCCCTTGGGCCGCATCATCGGACCCACGCGGCTTTCCTTTATCGATGAGATCATCGGGACGGTGCAGGAAGCGATGCAGCGCCAAATGGGAATCCTCCTGGTCCTCGAACAGGACGTGGGACTGCGCAATTACGCGGAGACCGGCACCCTCATCAACGGAGAACTTTCCAAAGAACTGCTCATGGCCATTTTTCATTACCGTTCCCCGCTTCATGACGGCGCCGCGCTTATCCAAAACGACCGGCTGGTGGCGGCGGGATGTCTTTTGCCGCTTTCCAACGATCCCAGTCTCGCCAAAATTCTGGGGACCCGTCATCGCGCGGCGGTCGGACTCTCCGAGTTCACGGACGCTTGGGTAATTGTGGTATCGGAAGAAACCGGCGTTCTGTCCTTGGCCCACGGTGGGCAACTGGAGCGCGAGCTGACCATCGACGATCTGCGGCGGCGGCTGCGCGATATCTACGAAAGCCGCGCGGAAAAAAACCAAGCGTCCTGGGTGAAAACTCATGCGTGATTGGAAGAGCAACTGGGAATTGAAACTCCTCGCGCTCATTATGGCGACGCTCGTCTGGATTTTTGTGAAGCTGCGAGCCAACGGATGAGCCAAGCGCCGGTGCTCTTCGGGACGGACGGTGTCCGCGGTGTCGCCGGGGAATTTCCTCTTCAGAAAGCATTCGTGCGAAAGTTAGGGGCCGCCGCGGCGGCCGTATACCGTCAGGAAATAAGGGATCGTAAGCCGCAGCTTCTCTTGGGTCGCGACACCCGCCAATCCGGTCCTTGGATCGCCCAGGCTTTTGCCGAAGGCGCCGCCGTTGAAGGCGTGCGGGTTCTGGACGTGGGCGTGACGTCCACTCCGTCGCTCGCTTATCTGGTTCCCAAAAAACAGATGATGGGAGGCGTGATGATCTCCGCGTCCCACAACCCCGCCGAGTTCAACGGGATCAAACTGTTCAGCCCGCTAGGACGCAAATGCCCCGACGCCTGGGAACGGTTGATTGAAAAACGCGTGACCGATATTCCTGATCCAAAATCCTCCAAAATCACTCTTCGCAAAGAGTCTCAAGCCCTGAAAGACTATCTCGATTTCCTCAAACACTCGATTCCCCCCCGGACGTCCTTCAAAGGGATGAAACTCGTCATCGATTGTTCGCATGGGTCGCTTTCGAAAATCGCGCCCGCTTTTCTCCGCCGGCTTGGCGTTCAGGTTATCGCTATCGGGTCATCGCCCAACGGGCGAAACATCAATGCGGGATGGGGCTCGCAGCATCCCGAAAAGATGCAGGAGCTGGTGCGGGCGAAAAAAGCGCACGGCGGAATGGCGTTTGACGGAGACGCGGACCGGATCATTCTGTGTGATGAAGCAGGCGAGATTTTGGACGGCGATTACGTCATCGCCTGCGCCGCCCATTGTTTAAAGGAAGAAAATCGGCTGGCCGGCAACCGGGTAGTTGTGACAGTGATGGCCAATTTGGGCCTGATGAAGGCTCTGCGCGCCTGGGGCATTGATCCTCTCATCACCCCGGTAGGAGACCGCTTTGTGTCCGACCAGCTGGAAGAATGCGGGGGGGTTATCGGCGGCGAGCAATCCGGTCATATTATTTTTCACGATCTTTTGCCGACGGGAGACGGGCTTTTGACGGGACTTCAGATCTTAAGCATGCTGCAGGCGCGCCGCAAGCCCTTTTCCTGGATACGGACTCTATTTACGAAATATCCGCAGGTGCTGCACAATATTCAGGTACGGGAAAAAAGGCCGCTCGAAAAATGTCCTCAAGTTCAGCTGGAAATCGATTACGCCGTGAAGGAGCTGGGAGACGACGGGCGCGTGCTGGTGCGCTACTCGGGGACGGAGCCTCTGTTGCGCGTGATGATGGAAGGCCCGAGCGAGCCCAAACTCCAGGAACTCGCGGGACGCATCGTGCGCGAGGTGCGCCGCCTGCTCGGGACCGCATGAAGCTCGGCGTCAATATTGACCACATCGCGACGCTTCGGCAGCAGCGCCAAGAAGGATTTCCCGAGCCGGTGTACGCCGCGCTCATCGCCGAGGAGCATGGGGCCGACAGCATCGTGGCGCATCTGCGCGAAGACCGGCGGCACATTCAGGAGCGGGATATCCGGCTGCTCAAACAAGTTTTGAAGATTCCTCTGGCGATGGAAATGGCCGCCACCGAAGCGATGGAGCGCCTCGCGCTGGACGTTCATCCGAAACGCGTATGCTTGGTTCCGGAGAAACGGCAGGAGCTCACGACGGAAGGGGGGCTGGACGTCATCGCGCACCGGACCGCTCTGAAAAAAACGGTCCAGCGGCTTTCCGCCAAAAAGATTGAAGTCAGCCTTTTTATCGATCCCGACGGCGATCAGGTCCGCTGCGCGCAATCTCTGGGGGCGGATACGGTAGAATTACATACAGGCGCCTATGCTCAGGCGCAGGCGCCGGCCCGCGATCAGCAGCTGGCCAAGCTTGTGAAGGCTGCGGAGCTGGCGGCCAAATTAAAGTTACGTTTACACGCCGGTCATGGTCTAACGTATAGGAATGTCCAGCCGGTCGCGCGTCTGCCCGGCATGGAAGAACTCAATATCGGATTTTCGATTGTCGCCAGAGCGGTTTTTATCGGCTTCGGGGCGGCCGTCCATGAAATGAAGGAGCTACTGCTATGTGCGGAATAGTCGGCTATATCGGAACCAAGCAAGCCTCGGATATTTTGGTCAATGGATTACGTCGTCTCGAATACCGGGGATATGACTCGGCGGGCGTGGCGATCCTAAACGGAGAGGGCATTCAACTCAAGCGCAGCCCGGGAAAACTGTCCGTGCTGGAAGATCTGCTCAAAAAGCAGCCCCTCCAGGGCACGATCGGTCTCGGTCACACGCGCTGGGCGACCCACGGCCGCCCGTCGGAAGAAAATGCCCATCCCCATACCGACTGCAAAGGGGAAATCGTTGTCGTTCACAACGGCATCATTGAAAACTATATTGAACTGAAAAAACAGCTCACCGCCAAAGGACACACCTTCAAATCCCAGACGGACACGGAAGTCCTGGCGCATCTGGTGGAAGAAGCCTATGACGGCAAAGATTTAGCCGGCGCGGTACGGAAAGTGCTCAAGCAAGTCCAGGGCTCCTACGCCATCGGCGTGTTGACGTCCAAAGACCACAGCCGCTTTGTCGCCGCGCGTAAGGACTCGCCGCTCGTGTTGGGTTTGGGAGACGATGAAATGTTCGTGGCCTCCGACGTTCCGGCGATTCTGCAGCATACCCGCCGCGTTATTTTTCTCGAAGACGGCGATGTGGCCGAGCTCACGCAGAAGGACGTGAAGATCACGGACCTGGACGGCAAGCCCATCCAGCGCAACGCCCAGACGATCATCTGGGATTCGGTCATGGCGGAAAAAGGCGGCTACAAGCATTTCATGCTCAAGGAAATTTATGAGCAGGTGGTCACCGTGCGCGACACGTTCCGCAGCCGCATCAGTTTGGAGGAAGGGCGGGTCGATCTCGAAAATGTTTTGCCTGTGGCGGCGGCGAAAGCGTTTTCCAAAGTCTGTCTCGTCGGCTGCGGGACGTCTTACCACGCCGCGCTCGTCGCCCGGTTTTGGCTGGAAGAGTTGGCGGGCATCCTCTGCGATGTCGAAATTGCGAGTGAATTCCGTTACCGAAGATCCAAAAAAGATTCCGGTACGCTCATTGTCGCCATCACGCAGTCCGGGGAGACCGCCGATACGCTGGCCGCGATGAAGGACTCCAAAGCCAAAGGGCTGCCGACGCTCGCCCTCTGCAACGCGGTGGGTTCGACGGCGACCCGCGAAGCGGATTACACCTTGATGACCCATTGCGGTCCCGAGATCGGCGTGGCGTCAACCAAAGCGTTCACCGGCCAGCTCACCGGCCTTTTTCTTTTGGCGCTTTATCTCGGCCAGTGCAAAGGGACAATCTCCAAAGACGTTCTGCGCACGCTCCTGGAAGGTCTCTCGCATCTGCCGCTGGCCATCAGCGGAGCGCTCGACGAGGCGGGCAAGGTGGAGCAGGTCGCCAAAGGGTTGTTCCGCAAAACGAATTTCCTTTATTTGGGCCGGCACCTCAACTATCCGATCGCGCTCGAGGGCGCGCTCAAGCTGAAAGAAATTTCCTATATCCACGCCGAAGGCTATCCCGCGGGGGAAATGAAGCATGGGCCGATCGCGCTGATCGACGAGAACCTGCCCGTCGTGGCGATCGCGACCGAATCCTCCGTCCGCGACAAAATGCTTTCCAACATGCAGGAGGTTAAAGCGCGCGGCGGCATCGTCATCGCGGTCTGCCACGAGCAGGACGCGGAAGTCTCCAAGCAGGCCGACTATCTTTTATCGGTTCCGACCGTTCTGGAGGCTCTGGCGCCGATCATCACCATCATCCCGCTTCAGCTCTTGGCCTACTACATTGCCGTACTGCGCGGCTGCGATGTGGATCAACCGAGAAACCTCGCCAAATCCGTCACCGTCGAGTAAAATGATCCGATATGGAAATCGGAACGGATATCGTCGAAATCGATCGCGTGGCGCGTTCGATCAAGAACCCGCGTTTTTTGAAACGGGTCTTCACGCCGCAGGAAATCGCCTACTGCCGCGCGCGTAAGAATTCCGCTCAGCATTTCGCCGTGCGATTTGCGGCCAAGGAAGCCGTATGGAAGGCCGTCGGAAAGCCGACGCTGCTGCACCGCGACATCCAAATACGCAACCGGCCGAACGGCAAACCCATCGTTATCTTTCCTTTGCGCTTTAAGAAGTTGGCCCGCCGCGTTTCCATTTCTCTTTCCCATGGCCGCGATTACGCCGTCGCGATGGCCCTTTTCCAGTGAAGCTCAAGACGTTGACGCCTTCCTGGGTGCGCGGCGTCATTCCCAAACGTCCTTCCTCATCACAAAAAGGAAAAAATGGTCACGTGCTTCTGGTCGCCGGAAGCCGCGGCATGACCGGAGCGGCGATTTTGAGCGGACTGGGCGCCTTGCGCGTCGGCGCGGGTCTTTTAACCGTCGGGATCGTTGAAAAAGAACGCCCGATTGTCGCCGAGCGTCTTCCGGAGACGATGACGCTGGCTCTGCCTCAAACCCGTCAAGGCGCGCTGGCCGCCGGCGCCTGGCCGGTGCTTTCTCAATTTTTGAAAAAACGCCCGATCACGACGGTGGCCGTGGGGCCCGGCCTTTCGCAAAATGGCGCCGTCCGGCATGTGGCGCTTTCCATCCTCACGAAGTGCCATATGCCCATTGTTTTGGATGCCGATGGATTGAATGTCTTGAAGCCGAAAGATATTCCTCGCTCGGCTCGTCTTATCATCACGCCGCATCCCGGAGAGATGGCGCGTTTCCTCGGGCTCGCCGGCAAAATTGATGATAACGACCGCGTGAGCGTAACGCGAAAAACCGCGCGTTCTCTCGGCATTGTGTGCGTCCTCAAAGGACATAAAACGGTCATTTCAGACGGCCGCCGGACGATGATCAATCACACCGGCAATTCCGCCATGTCGACTGGAGGCATGGGAGATGTGCTCACCGGCATTATCGCCGGACTTCTTGCTCAAGGGCTGAACCTTTTTGACGCCGCGTGTGCGGGCGTTTATTTGCATGGCCTGGCCGGGGATTTAGCGCGAGTTTCGGACCGCGGCCTTTTAGCCTCCGAGCTGGCCGGTGCCATACCGAAAGCGCTCAAAAAAATAGGAGTCAAGTGAAGAGACTTTCCGGACTTGGGGAATTCGGCTGGCTGAAACGGCTTCTCCCAAAACTTTTTTGGCCCGCCGCGCTGAATTCACAATTGTGCATAGGACCTGGGGATGACGCGGGAGTAATGAGGATAAGTCCCGGGAAGGTTCTCGTCGCCACGGCCGATGCCATGATCGAGGGCATTCATTTTGAACGAAAGTGGTTTTCCTGGGAACATCTGGGAGAGAAAGTTCTCGCCGTCAATTTGAGCGATTTGGCCGCGATGGGGGACGTCAAACCGCTTGCCGCTTTAGTCACGGCGGCTTTTCCTGGGGATACGGCTGTGCATAATGTGGATAAGTTCTATAAAGGTTTGAAAAGTTGTGCACAGCGGTGGAAAACCGGTCTTCTCGGAGGCGATACGGTAGGATCCAAGAAAGGCTGGTTCGTGTCCGTCACGGTTTTTGGAGAAGCCCGACCGCAAGACCTTGTGAAACGTCAGGGGGCAAAACCGGGAGACTATCTTGTGGCCACAGGTCCCTTGGGGCTGGCCGCAGCGGGTTTGGAAGTTCTCCAATCCGGAAAAGCGAAACAAAGATGGACGCGGCCTTTGGTTGAATCTTTTTCCCGTCCGCAGCCCCGGTTTTCCGATGCCCGCTTTCTCGGTCGCCGTCATCTTGCGACAAGTTTGATGGACAACTCCGACGGCTTGGAAGCTTCCGTGAAGATTTTAACCGAAGCGTCGGGAACGGGCGCGGAAATTCATCTCGCCGATCTGCCGATCGCCGCGGCGCTTTCCCGCTGGGCTAAGACCCGAGGGCGTCCGGCTTGGGACTACGCTTTGTCGGGCGGAGAAGATTATGGGCTTGTCTTTACGGTTCGGCCTGTTCACTGGGAACAGGTGAAGCGCGGATTGCCGGGAGCGGTCCTTGTCGGCCGGATAACATCGAAGAAAGGCTGTTGGGTTCTTTCTCCGCGCGGGAGGCGTGCTTTAACAGGTTATGGCTTTGCGCACTTTAAAAAGAATTCGTAAGTCGACCGTGATCGACAGCCCGGAGGCCATGCGCCGGTGGGGTCGGGAGTTCGCTAAAACGTTGCGCTGGGGCGATGTGGTGGCCTTCATGGGGCCGTTGGGCGCGGGGAAAACCACACTCATCCAGGGCATCGCCGCAGGATGGGGGTCGCCAAGCCTTGCGGTCAGCCCCACGTTTGCGCTCGCGCATGAGTACCCTTCCAAGCGCGGAACTCTTTTTCATATGGACATGTATCGTTTGTCTAAGCGCGAGCTGGCGGATTTTCCGTTGGAGGATTATCTGGGCCAGGGGGTTTGCCTCATCGAATGGGCGGATCGGATTCGCGATCGCTGGCCGGAGCGGACTTTTCAGGTGAGCCTGGACTATTGGGGAGAAAATGCCAGGCGACTGACGCTTCACTCATGACTCCACGCCAGCGCTATCTCGCCATCGAAACCTCCAGCCCTCGGCTCTCTTTGGCTCTTGGAAATGAGGAAAAAATCCTGGCGGTCTATAGAGGCCCGCATGACTGGCGGCATGCGGAAAGTCTTTTCGACGGAATGAAGACTCTCCTGAACCGCGCGCGCTGGCCCCTTCAGTCACTAAGCGGAGTAGCCGTTTCCGTTGGACCGGGGAGTTTTACCGGAATTCGAATTGGTCTGGCCATGGTGCGAACGTTGGGGCAATCGCTGAAAATTCCCGTCGTTGGGGTGAGTTCCTTGGAAGTGATGGCGGCCGGAGCCAAAACAAAAGCCGAATGGCTCGTTCCCCAGATCGACGCTTTACGCGGTCAAGTGTTTTCGGGACTTTTTCAGCGGAACGGTTCGGGATTCCTGCGCCGCATTTGGGCCGAAACGATGACGCCTCCGGAGGCCTGGATAAAGAAGATCAAAAGACGCTCGGGCAAGCAGTCTCTTTGGATTTCACCACCCAAAGGATGTTATCCTGATGCCCAGGTTCTTCTGGATCTTGCGCGTCCCCGGCTCGCCGCAGCAGGCCCTGAGTCGTATCAATCGGTTCTTCCTCTTTATATAAGGAGAGCGGCGGCGGAGGAACGCCGGCGATGAGAATCGAGCCTCTGGAGGCCGATCATCTCGATCCGGTGGCGGCGATCGAGGCGAAGGATGGAGACGCGCATTGGTCGCGCGCTCAGTTTGAAAAAGAATTGTCCGGAGAATTTCGCCGGTTCTTCGTGGTTTTAGACTCCGATCCGCCGGAAATTCTGGGTTACGGCGGATACTGGAAAGCGGGCCCGGAAGCGCAGATCACCAATCTCGTGGTGCGCCATGAGTCGCGCTGCCAGGGGATCGGGAAACGGCTCTTGGAATTTATTTTAGACTGTGCCCGGGGAGAGGAATGCGTCACCTGCACCCTCGAGGTCCGCGCGGCCAACCGGCATGCGCAGTCCTTGTACCGGTCGCTGGGATTTGAAGTAAAAGGAACGCGGGAAAAAATTTATCACAATCCGGAAGAAGATGCGGTGTTAATGGAGAAGAAACTGTGAGAGGAATCGCAAATCGAATATCGAATGTCGAGTATCGAAAAAAGATCATTTCTTTTTTAGTTTTGAGTTTCTCGATATTCGATGCTCGATGCCATTATGTATTGGCGGCTAGCGATACCTACTACAACTATCTCCAGGGTATGGTCGAGGAACGCTCCGGCGACGCGGCCAAGGCGCTGGACACCTATGAAAAGGTGGTGAAAGAAGACCCCCAAGCGCTGCAGGTGTTTCGCGATATCGCCGAATTGCGTCTGCGCCTCGGACAGACGGACGCCGCATTGCAGGCCGCTGAGCGAGTGAAGGACCTCGCCCCGGGCGATCCGGACTCCTTTATCTTTCTCGGAAATGTTCTCGTGGCTCAAGGAAGTCTGGCCAAAGCTGCCGAGGCCTATGAACAGGCATTGAAACTCGACCCCGAGAATATTCGCGCGCTGGAAAACCTGGGGAATTATTACGCGCTTTTGGATCCGGACAAGGCGCTGGCCTATTATCAGCGCTATATCGATCTCAATCCGCGGGATGCCGATATTTATTTCCAGATGGCGCTCGTGTATCAGAAGCGCGGGAATTTTTCCAAAGCGCTGACCCTGTACAAGCAGTCCATCGAATTGGATCCCGAGCAGCTTGCTTCGCATTTGGCCGTGGCCGATCTTTACGAACAGCAGGCCAGTACGGCGGCCGCCATCGGGGAGTACACGATAGCGACCCAGCTTCAGCCCGCCAACCCGCTCATCTTCCTGCGCCTGGGCAATTTGTATTACCGGGACGAAAAATGGGATGACGCCGAGCAGGCCTTCAAAGCCGTGCAAACGTTGGCGCCGAAAGATCCGACTGTCTATTATTGGCTGGCGCGGGTGGCCGAAGAAAAGAAAAACTGGAAGGAAGCCGCCGCGGACGCGGAAAAAGCCTACACGCTCAGTCAGGATCCGCAATTTTTGCCGTTGACGGCCTACTATTTGACGCTCGACCGACAGCTTGAAAAGGCGATCAAAGTTCTGGAAAAAGCCAGAGAAAATGATCCGGACAATGCCAACGTGCTGCTTTTCCTCGGGATGAATTATTTGGATCTGGAAAAAGCGGACAAAGCGCACGAGGTCCTGGTCAAAGGCGTTTCGCTGTATCCCAAAGATGTGCAGATGCGTTTTCAGCTGGCCATGGCCGAAGACCGGTTGGGTCATTTCGATGAGGCGGTCAAGCAATTTCAGACCATTCTGACGATCGACCCCAAAAATGCGGCCGCCATGAACTATCTCGGATATTCCTGGGCGGACAAAGGAACACGCTTGGAAGAAGCGGAAAAACTGCTGCGCAAAGCGGTCTCTCTGGATCCGGAAAGCGGCGCCTATCTGGACAGCCTGGGCTGGGTTCGTCTAAAACGCGGGGATCCTCAGGAGGCCCGTCCTCTTTTAGAAAAAGCCGTTCTTTATTCGCCCGATCCGCTCATCTACGATCACTTGGGTGACGCGTATCTTGCCGGACAGCATCCCGAGGCCGCTCTTCAGGCCTGGTCCAAGGCCTTGTCTATGGATCCTAAGAATGAGACGGTGCGCAAAAAAATGCAGCAGGAAGGCGAACGTTTTTTTAATTCTCCGGATGCCCATAAGTATTTGAAATTTATGGAAGGCAATCTAAAGCAGATTCAAAATGTGCGCTCCGACCTTACTTTTGATGGAAGTTTGGCCAAGCGCAAACTTCACGCGGATGGAAAATTTTACTATGCGCAGCCGGACCGCGTGCTGCTGGACGTCGCGGCTGCGCCCAAACGGTCGCCGGTCCGATTTTCTTTACAGGGAACGACTCAGCATGTGGAACCCGCCCAGTCGAATCTGGCGCTCAGTCAAATGGCTTTCGACGGACTCGGGTCAATCGCCCAATTTCTGTCGGGCCGTCTGACAGACTCCCTCAAAGCGACGATCGACCCGCGCACGGGCGTGCAGATCCGGTTTTCACGGCCCAATCCCAGCGGCGGCCAGGATGACATCGATGTCGTGTCTTATGATTTTGTGGAAGGCCTCTGGCTTCCCACGGAAATGCGCGTCCACAACGCCACCACGGGCTGGGAGGCGGATATTCAATTTTCCGGCTGGATGCTCAATCAATCCGATAACGAACTGCCCTTTAAATGATCCGCGCTACGGCGCACGCTAAGGTCAATTTTTTTTTAGAGATCACCGGCAAACGCCCGGACGGCTATCACACGCTTTCGACGGTTTTCCAAACGATTTCATTGGGCGATGAGCTGAGCGTGGCTCCCGCGGCGAAACTCTTACTCACCTGTTCGGACCGCCGTTTACCGGTCGATGAACGAAATCTCGTGATGAAGGCCGCGATGCGTCTGCAGGACGCCCTGAAGGAATCCCGCGGAGCCGCCATTCATTTGGAAAAGAAAGTCCCCATGGGCGCGGGTCTCGGCGGAGGATCTGCGGATGCGGCGGCGACACTCCAGGCACTCCTGAAACTCTGGGGTCGGCGTATCGGTGTATCCGCCTTGAAAAAATTAGCGGTCGGACTCGGCGCGGATGTGCCGTTCTTCCTGAAGGGCGGGATTTGCGCGGCCACGGGCATTGGCGAAAAATTAAAGCCCTTAAAGCCATGGCCCAAGACTTGGCTCGTGCTTGTCTATCCTGGATTCGGAGTGTCCACCCCGGAAGCCTACGCCAAAGTTAAACTGCCTTTCGCGAGCCCGGTGACACGTCGACGCATTGATAAGGATTCCACTCTTTTCAACCGCTTCGAAGAGCTTGTTCTCCCCGATCATCCGGAGCTACCGCAGCTTAAACAAGATCTTTTAGATGCCGGCGCGACCGCGAGTCTCATGTCCGGTTCCGGTTCCAGCGTTTTCGGCATGGCCCGCTCCCACACCCAAGGCGCGCAAATCCTCGCGCGCATCCAAAAGAAATATAATCAGTGCTGGCTCGTCCACACACTTTAAACGCTTTATTCCCGGATGGTGTAACGGTAGCACACAGCCCTTTGGAGGCTAGAGTCTAGGTTCGAATCCTAGTCCGGGAGCTTTTCTTCTTTCCGCGCAGGAACCGTAGCCTCGTCTTTGGGCGCAATCTTGTCCGCCGCCATCAAGCCGTGATAAAAAGCGAAAGCTCCCTCGGCAAACTCATGAAATTGACGCGTTTGATTGGGATCTGCGAGAAGTTTTAAATGCCGTGAGTCGGTTCGCCTCAGCAGATCTTCGTCGGCGGTGAAATCCACATGCTCCATACGCTTGTTCTTGACCAGGCGGTCATACTCGGCTTCGTTGAAGGGGTAATGCGTCTTGAAGAGTTCCGGTCCGACATCATACGTGTAGACGTTGCCCCGGCGCATGTTCCAGCGTCCGTCCTGAGACATCAGAACAAATCTCGTGGAAATGTCGTGCCGGAATAAACTTGTGCCTTGAAAATAGTTTGTGTCGCGCAGCCCTAATAAATCCAATACCGTCGGGCCGATGTCGATTTGACTTCCCATCGTTTCGATCATCCTTGGCTGAAGGCGCGGAGACCAAAAGATCAAAGGCACCCGGAAATAAATCTCTTGGCGAAGTGCGGAGCTTTGCGGGGCCGTGTCCGGGAATAGCCAAATCCCGTGATCTCCGCAGAAAATAAAAAGCGTATTGTCGAAACGTCGGCTGGCGCGGACGCGGCTCATAAATTTCCCGATGGCATAGTCCGTGTAAAAAATCCCCTGCGCATATTTCTGATACATCGCGTCTCCTCGGACTTGGGGAGTCAGAGCGGCGGTGGGCGCGCCGTCATCCCAGGGGAAATGGTTGCTCAGCGTCATGATCTCGGCAAAATAGGGCGCTTGTTGTGTAGATAGAACGTTGAAGGCGTAATTGAAAAGATCTTCATCGGAAGGCCCCCAGCCGACTTTCCGATAGCCCTTGGGGATGCTCGAAAAAAAGGAATCGATACTATGGTGGGAAAGAAAATCCTGTTTGTTGTCGTAAGTCGGCGTGTACGATCCGATCCAGAGTGTGGCGTATCCGTGGCGCTTGAGAAGTGAAGGCCATGTCACTAGAGACAAATGCGGCCTAATGATGTATTCCGGGCTGTCCTGGACGGCGGGCAGGTAGGACGACTGAATGGCGAACTCGGCGCGGGCCGTCTGATAACTGTTCGCATAGAAATTTCTAAAAAGAAAACCTTCCCTGGCCAGCCGATCCAGAGTCGGGGTCATGGAAGGATCGGCGCCGTAAGCGCCGCTTTCGTAGGCTCTTACGGATTCCATGAGGATGAAGACGACATTGGGCTTTTTGTCCAGCTCAAATGGAAGAGGCCGGCTATTCGGTAAGGGAATTTTCAGGAGTGGAAAATCCGGATCCTCCGCATTTTTATAGATAGTCGAATTGATCAGTTGGTATTTTTGAACGCCCGTCGTCACGGACGCCGTTGGTCTTTCCGAGGAAAATGACGCCAGCCCGCTTTTCGCTTCTTGCCGAAGCGCAACCATGAAAGGGTCATTTTCGTTGTAAAGAATTTCCGGAGAGGCCAGAAACGCATGCGCCGCCGAAAGGCACGCGATCAGAACAAAAAGAATCTGCTTTGATATTTTTGACGGAGAGCGAACCTGCAAGAAAATCCAAGCGGCCATGGGAACTGCGAAAAAGAAAATCAGGTCCGCCGGTTTGGATAACACTTTGAGGCTGCTCCAGATGGAGCGTAAATCGTCCCACTGCCGGGCGGCGGCCGCGTCGCCCCAGGTGTGAAAAAAGCGGAAATGCAGCGTGTTCAGGAAAAAGAAAACGGCGAGGAAGGCGATCAGAACCAAACGCCCAGCCGAGCACGCCCATCTGCCGGGAACTTGCCGGAGAATCTCATTCATTAAAAGTAAAATCATGATCAGCGTGACATGATCCAGAAAACCAACGGCATTGCATCCGACGGCGGTGGTGTACGCGGAGTAGAAGATGACAAGGGATAAAAGAAAAACGGCGCCAAAGAGGGAAAGACGATTGCGTTTCACGGAAGTGATTATAAATGTTCTCTTTGAGGCTTATGTTTAACCGGGAGAATACGATGGTTAAACGGATCGGCCTCTTTATTTTTTCGTTTCTGGCCATTGCTTTAGCGTGGCCTCATCTTTTTTTGAAGGGTCAGGTTCCCGTCGACGGCAATGTGCTGCGTCTTTTTTATCCGGACTGGGCCTTCCTGCATGCTCATCCGCCGCTGCCCTGGAGATGGCCGTTGTGGAATCCTTATCGCAATATGGGAGAACCTTTCCTGGCCGACCCGCAAAGCCTGGCCGCTTACCCGCCCACGTGGATTCTCTGCCGGCTCTCCTCGTATCTGAATTTTTTACGTTTCTGGATCGCCGGCCACACGCTTCTGGCGGCCTATTTCATGGGACGGTGGATGTGGCGTCGAACGAACGATCCTGCCGCGGCGGCGGCCTCTGCGGCTGTCGTGGCGTTGAACGGATTTTTTATGGCGCATGGAACGCTCCTCACGCATTTTGCCTCCGCGGCTTATGTCCCGATGGTGTTTTATTTTTTTGATTCCGATCGGCCGGTTAAGTTGGGGTGTGCCTTGGCTCTGCAGTGGCTCGCGGGGTTTCCGCCTTTCAGTTATTTGACCGGTGTTGCCCTTTTGGGATGGAGCGTGATGGGCCGTCCAGCTAAACCAAAGCTCCTGCTGAAGGCCGGTGTGCTGGCGATGGGTCTTGCGGCTTTGCAGCTCATTCCGTTTATAGAGTTTTTTCTTCAGTCTTCCCGTCCCGTGTTTTTGAATCCGGCGATGGCCGCCAGTTTTTCCGAACCTTGGCGGCAGCTGGCGCGAATGCTTTTCATTCCTCAATGGTATGCCTGGCGCCCCCAATTAAGCGGCGATCAGGCCGTCGTGAGCTTTTATGCGGGACCCTTTGTCCTTTTTGCTGCGGTGTGGGCGCTTTGGAAAGGCGAGCGACGGGAGCGGATCATTGTTCTGGCCGTGACCGCATGGTTTTTATTCAGTCTTGGTGCGGATATTCCCGGCTACTCACAGATTATTTTTTTGCGGCTCTTTCGTTTCCCGGCCAATTGGCTGCTTCTCAGCATGATCGGACTGGCGTGGCTGAGCGGCATAGGGATTTCCCTTCTTACGCCAAAACGCTGGCGATGGATGGGAGCGGCACTGATCCTGGTGGATCTTTTGGCTTTTGCCCAGTACGTTCGAGTTCCCTGGTTCACGCCGTCCTATCTCGAGGAACCTCCATCCTTGGCACGGACCCTTCTCGCCTCCAGTCCCGCTTCGCGGCTATACCATTCTCCCGTGATCATGCAGTCTCTGGAACGCGACACGTTGAAAGAAGGGGAGGACTATCTTTTTTTTAAGGACTACTTGCCCCCGTCTTATGGAATGGCTTTTGGCATCAGAGAAGTCACGAGCTATCAAGTCTTGAAGCTGGCGCGGGCCGAGCGGTTTCAAAAGAGGCTGGCGTCCGAAGGCCCCTCGTCTCCTTTGCTGCGATGGGCCGCGATCGGAACCGTCATTACCCGAAATCCGGGTCCCGGTCCCTTGACGCCGGAAAATATCCGAATTCTTTCCATAAAAAATCCCGGAGCGCTTCTTTTTTTTGAGAATGACGATCGAGGAGAAAAGATCGACATTCGAACCGACGAGGATGGAAAGATCACGGCCCAGGTGAATACCGATAAAACGAACACCCTTATTTTTTCGGAGATAAGCTATCCCGGCTGGCGAGTCACTGTGGATGGAAAGCGTGAACCCTTAGAGCCATTTCAGGACGCGTTGATGTCCGTTCAAATTCCGCCCGGAAAACATGACATCGCGTTTCATTTTGTGTCGCTTCCTTTTTGGATGGGCCTGTTCATCAGCGTGGCGACGGGAATGATCGTATGGATCTGCTAGAAAAACCGCAGTCCCTTATCCGGAGGCATCCTTGGGAGACAAGCCGTTTCACCTTCTTACGGCGAATCCTTCATAAGGCGCATGTCTTACGGCCGGACCTTCGCGTGTTGGATGTGGGTGCCGGCGATGCCTGGTTGGGCAGACAGATGATGACAACGGTGCCGGGAAAAATGGATCTCACCTGTTGGGACAAAGGATATGGCGAATTGGCGGTTTCATCGGACGCACAGATCCGCTGGTGTCGGGACCGTCCTCAAGGAAGGTTTGATCTTTTGCTCCTGCTCGATGTCCTGGAACATATCCCGGATGATCGATCCTTTTTAAAAGAGATCGTCTCTCTCAACGCCGCTCCCGGCAGTTATCTTTTAATCACCGTTCCGTGCTGGCCTTTATTTTTTGGGGCGCATGATGTCCGCTTACAGCATCTGAGGCGCTATCGACCCCGAGATTGCCGGTCCTTATTGATCTCGGCGGGGCTCAACATCATGAGCGAAGGAAATTTTTTCCACGGTCCGCTCATCGCGCGCGCTCTGACCGTGATGAGCGAGAAGCTAAGAATTTCTCCACGGCCGCCGAAGGATCTCGGACAATGGGATCACGGAGCGGGACTCACGCGCCTTGTCACATGGGCCCTGACATTAGACAATCACTGTTCGGAACTTTTTGCTCGCTGGGGATGGTCCATTCCGGGATTAAGCTATTGGGCGCTATGTCAAAAGAAACCTTCATCGTAATTCCTTGTTTCAACGAGTCTCTCCGTCTGAACGACCATTATCTCTCCTCTTTAGTCGTTCCACCGGGCGTCAAGCTCATCCTGGTTGATGACGGGTCCACCGATGGGACGCGAGCTAAACTCCAGGCGCTCGCCCATCGGTACTCCGCTCAGATCAGCGTGCTGCCGTTGAACCAAAACGTGGGCAAGGGAGAAGCCGTCCGTCGGGGGATGCAGGCCGCCTTGAAGCAAGAGCCGGCCGTGATCGGTTACGCGGACTCTGACGGGGCCACGCCGGCGTCGGAATGCTTGCGTCTGTTGGATAACTTACAGCGGGCGCCGGAAACAACGGTCGCGGTTTTCGGGTCTCGGGTGAAACGGTTGGGAGCGGATATCCGGCGAACGGCGTGGCGGCATTACTCGGGACGCGTCTTTGCCACCGCGGCCTCGAAGGTCCTTTCTTTATCGGCGTACGATACGCAGTGTGGCGCGAAGTTTTTCCGCCATACCGCCGCTTTCCGCCATGCCGTTGAAAATCCCTTCTGCAGCCGCTGGCTGTTTGATGTGGAACTCATCGGTCGCATAGCCCTTGGGATTCGCGCATCGGGGGGCAACCCGGACGGCGATCTTCTTGAAATCCCTTTGCGCGTCTGGCATGACGTGCAAGGATCCAAGCGCAGACCATGGGATTATGGGCGGGCGATTGTGGATCTTTTCCGGATCATGAAAAATCTTGCTCAGGAACGCGTCCGGCTTCAGCTCAAGGCTTGAGATGTTGACCGGTCTCGCGTAATCGCGCTTCCAGCAGCCCTCCCTTTCGGGCGAAAAGAAGGAACGGACCATGATGCGAGTGGCGCGGGAACGGCCGATAATGGTCCAGGCACCATTGCATCAGAGGTAATTGGGCGTGGCCTTTGGCGGAAAGCCAGAAGGTGGTCGTGATGAGAAGTTCGGGTTTGCGCTCTTGTAAATCCTGAAGGATGCGTTCCGTAAACGGTTTTTGTAAAGGCCCGGTTTCCCAATGATCCGCCATTAAAATTCCCGTCGGCGGCCGGCGCCGGCTGTAATAGTAAAGCCCGGGTTCATAGCCGACCTCATAAAACGTTTCTCCCGGCAGAAGATTCTGCCCAATTTCCTCTCCCATTGTTTTAACCGTGACATACACCTCCCCGTATTTAAGCTGCGACCATTCGGTGGCGTTCAGACGGTAAAAAGGAAGCTCAATCATGAGAAGAGTAGCCGCGATCGCCCCGGGCCACGCGAAAGACGCCCAAGATGTTCGGCTCAGCTTGCGATCCCGGCCGATGAGACTCGTCGCGGCGCCCGCCGCCATGGCCAGCGGCGGCAAAAGCAATTGATAGTAGTGAGCGTAAAACCGGCCGGGCAGGATAATTCCCGCCCAAGCGGCCGCCGCATAACCCAACATCAAAATCCAGCGGCGATTTTTGGATTTGAAGGCCAGAAAAAATCCAACCACGGCCAAGAGCGTTAAAGGAGCCAATACGTAGAATATTTCGCGGTTAAATCCGGAGGTGAACGGAGTGTTCGCGGCATAAAAGCGGCTGTAGGTCACAAGCGTGTCCCAAAGAATCGGACCACGGCAGGTCGCGGTGAAATAACTGAATATCGCAGTCCACAATAAGGCGGTGGGAGCCAAGAGCGGAAGAAGGGCAGGGCCGATAAAACTTCTCCAGCGCTTGATCGAAGTTATTCGGGCGCCCATAAAACTCAGAACGATGATTCCGTTCACGAGGGCGATATGATGTTTGTAAAAACCAGCCGCTGCTAAAAAACTTCCGGCGATCCAAAGATCACGGGAGACCTCTTTTTCCTGCCAAGCGCGAAAAGCCCAGGCCACTCCCCAGACCCAACACGCGTTGACGAAGACTTCAGCGGCCGGTTGGTCAGCCTCTAAATAAGGAGCGGCGTTGACCAGAGTCCAGAAAGCGGCCGCCCAAAGTCCTGCGTGACGATCTCCGGTCATCCAAAAAGCCGCATAGTAAATGCCGAGGAGCGTGAGAACGGAAGCCAAGGTTTCTAAGAACAAGATGGCGCGTGGTCCACTGCCGGCGACGGCTTGAGCCGCGGCGTAAGTCAAAATAATCCCGGGAGGTTTGTTGTCCCAAAGGTCCGAATACAACGGCCGTCCCATCCGCCATTCTTGGGCCAGAACCGAAAACAGGGCGGTATCGCACTCCAAGGGTTCCTGAAAGGTATGGAGACGTTGCAGAAAAATGATCACTGCGCAGGCGCCCAGAAAGACAGTGACTTTACCGTCGAAGCGTTTCATGTCCAGATGATACTATGAAACATCCGTTTTCTTGGGTTGCGCAACCCTTCTCCGACGTAATACAATACGGGGGTTCAAGCCCCCTCCCGGGGGGTATTTTTAACGTCAATCGGTTAATTCCTTATGCGTCGTTATCTCAGTGCCTGCGTCGTGGCGGGCGCGATCGTTTTTGCTTTGGACGTCTGTTGGGGGCTGGATGCCCCGGTGAGTCTTTCCAGCTCGGCGTTAACGGGACCCGCGACCGGAGCCGCGCTTCTTCTAGACGAACCGTTTGTCAATCCGTTTGGGACGAAGAAGCCGAAAATCGTGAGCGGTTTTGGAAAGCGCGACATTCCCAACCAGCCCGCGCCGGAGATGCATGAGGGGATCGATTACGCCGCGCCGGCGGGAACCGTGGTCCGCGCGGCACGCTCGGGGAAAGTGATTTTCGCGGGATTTTCGAAGATGTACGCGAGCCGCGAGGATAAGACGGAACAAAACCGGTTTGTCATCATTCGCCATGCCGACGGGAAAAGCAGCCGTTACGTGCATTTAAATGTGTTGCGCGTTCGTCCCGGTCAGCAGGTTCAGTCGGGCCAGCCCATCGGCGTTTTAGCGGAGTCCGATGAATGGACGGAGCCGGTTCTCCATTTTGAGATTCGTGATGTGCAGGGGCAACCGGTGGATCCAAAAAAGATGATCACGAGCGTGAAGAAACCATGAAATCCTTGCATGTGCTGGTGTTGGCCGCCGGACAAGGAACGCGCATGAAATCCGCGTTGCCGAAAGTCCTGCATCCCGTGGCGGGTCGCCCGCTTTTGGAGCACGTTTTGAAAACGGTGAGTTCCCTTCAGGCCAAAGAGCTCGGTGTCGTGTTGGGCGTGGGACGGGACGTGGTTCAAAAGGAACTCACGGCGCGGGGCTGGAAGGATCTTCACTACGTGATTCAAGCCAAGCCTCAGGGAAGCGGTCATGCCGTTCTCATGGCGCGATCCTGGCTTAAAGCCAAGCGGGGATCGCTGTTGGTGGTCTATGGAGACACGCCTCTTTTGACGGTGCAGACATTGCGGCGCTTGGCCGATCACCATATGATTTCCGGAAATGCGGCCACCTTTTTGGCGATGGATGTTCCCGATCCGTCGGGCTACGGGCGCATGCTGGTGGACAATCATGGGTATTTGGAACGCATCGTGGAAGATAAAGACGCCACGCCGCAGGAACGCGCGATCACGCTGGTGAATTCGGGCGTCGCCTGCTGGGATATCCCGATGTTGCTGGCGGTGCTGCCGCGCTTGCAGCCCAACAACGCCAAACATGAGTATTATTTAACCGATGCCGTGGCTCTTTTGCGGAATCTGGGCGGCCGCGTCGGGGTGATCCGGGCGAAGAATCCGGATGAGACGCAAGGGATCAACACCCGCGTGGATTTGGCGCGCGCGGAGTTTATTTCCCGCCAACGGATTTTGGAGCATTGGATGCGGGAAGGCGTCACGATCGTCGATCCGGCGTCGACGTACATTGACGCGGAAACGGTGATTCATCCGGACACGCGCTTGTGGCCGGGGACGATCCTTCAGGGCGCGACCCGCATCGGATCTCATTGCGAGATCGGACCTTACGCCATTCTGGAGAATGCGGTGGTCAAAGACGGCGTGCGGGTCGGACCTTTCGCGCGGCTGCGCCCGGGAAGCGTCATTGAAGAAAAGGCGCACATCGGAAATTTTGTGGAAATCAAGAAATCCACCATCGGTCAGGGATCCAAAGTGAATCATTTGACGTATATCGGAGACGCGCACGTGGGAAAAGAGGTGAACGTGGGAGCAGGAACCATCACCTGCAATTACGACGGGTTCTCGAAATTCCAAACCCGGATTGAAGACGATGTGTTCGTGGGCTCCAATTCTAATTTGGTGGCGCCTATTCGGGTGGGTCGCGGGGCGATCATTGCCGCCGGTTCGACCATTACCGAAGATGTGCAGCCGCACGCGCTCGTGGTGGCTCGGACGCGGCAACTGAGCAAAGACGGTTGGGCTAAGGCGTTTCGGTCTAAACACCGGAAAGAATCGAGGAACCATTCATGAGCGAACGGCTGAAGGTTTTTTCAGGAAACGCCAATAAAGAGTTGGCCGAAGAAATTTGCGAGATCCTGCACGTGTCGCTCGGGGAAGCGGCGATCGGGCGTTTTTCCGACGGCGAAATCCGCCTTCAGATCATGCAGAACGTGCGCGGGGATGATGTCTTTTTGGTGCAGCCGACGTGCCCGCCGGTCAATGACCATATCATGGAACTCTTGATCATGGTGGATGCTCTGTCGCGCGCTTCCGCGCGGCGCATCACGGTGGTTCTTCCCTATTACGGATATGGACGACAAGACCGGAAATCCGAACCGCGCGTTCCGATCTCGGCGAAACTCGTCGCCAATCTCATCACGGCCGCGGGCGCCGATCGCGTGCTCGCCATGGACCTGCATGTCGGCCAGATCCAGGGATTTTTTGACATCCCGGTGGATCATCTCTATGCGATGCCCGTTTTTCTCGACTACGTGCGCGATAAAAATCTTCAGGATGTCGTGGTCGTGTCGCCGGATGCCGGCGGCGTGGAGCGCGCACGGGCTTTTGCCAAACGCTTGGACGCGGATCTGGCCATCATCGATAAGCGCCGCCCGCGCGCCAACGTGGCGGACGTGATGAACGTGATCGGCGACGTGAAGGGAAGAACCGCTATTTTGCTCGATGACATGGTGGACACGGCCGGCACGCTCTGCAAGGACGCCGAAGCCTTGAAGAGTTTCGGCGCCAAACGGGTCTTTGCGGCCACCACGCACGGCGTCCTGTCGGGACCGGCGCTCGAGCGTCTCAACAAGTCGCCCATCGAGGAGCTGATGGTCACCAATACGATTCCACTCAAAGGGAAGTCCTCGCCCAAAGTCACCGTCCTCTCGGTCGCTCCGCTCCTTGCGGAGGCGATCAAGCGGATCCATGAGGATCAGTCGGTCAGTCAACTATTCGTTTAATTTAAGGAGACCTGTATGAAAGATATCGTGTTAGAAGCGGAACAACGGCCTTTGAGCACCAAAGGCGAAATCAAAACAATGCGGCGCGGCGGTCGTATTCCCGGCGTGGCCTATGGGGACAAGGAGAAGCCCGTGACGCTGACCATTGATGAAAAAAGCGTCCAGACAATCCTGCATTCTCCCGGCGGGCGCAACGCGCTGATCAGTTTAAAAATCGGCGGAGCGTCGCATCCGGTTCTGATTAAAGAAATCCAGCGGCACCCCATCACCCGCGCGCTCTGGCATGTGGATTTCCAGCGCATCTCGCTGAAGAAAAAAATCGAGACCCGCGTTCCCATCCATGTCAAAGGCGAAGCTCCCGGCGTCAAAGTCGGAGGCGGCGTGCTCGAGCACTTGGTCCGTGAGATCCGCGTGCGCTGCTTGCCCACGCAAATTCCCGCGTCCATCGACGTGGATATTTCCGGTCTGCAGATGAACCAGGGCATCCGGGCCAAAGAACTTCAGCTGCCGAAGGATGTCGAAATTCTGATGGACGCCGAAAGCGTGATCGTCCACGTCCTCACCGTCCATGTCGTTGAAGAAACGCCGGCCACCGCGGCTGTGCCGGGCGCGACAGCGACCGAACCGGAAGTGATCAAGAAGGGCAAAGTCGAAGAGGGTGAAGAAGGCGCCGTCGCCGCAGCCCCCGGCGCAAAACCGGCCGCCGGCGGAGACAAGAAAGCGGCGGCTCCCGCCGCCGGACAGCCTGCGGGCAAGCCGGGCGCCAAGCCCGAGGCGAAGAAGCCCGAAGGCAAGTAATTGCCGATCCTTCATAACAATCCCCTCTCCCCTTGTGGGAGAGGGTGAAGGGTGAGGGACAAAGCCGTGCTTTTATGCCGATAAAAATGGTGGTGGGGTTGGGGAATCCCGGGAAAAAATACGAAGGGACCCGTCATAATATTGGACGTCGAGTTGTAGAAGGCTTGCTCGAAATTCCGACATCCGTTCGTACATTTCTCCCAGAAAGTTTCATGAATGAGTCTGGCAATGACGTTGCGCGTGAGGCCAAGCGAAAGGGAATTTCTCCCGATCAAATTTTAGTGGTATTGGATGAATTCCAAATTCCTCTGAGGCAAATTAAAATTCTAAAGAGCGGTTCTGATGGCGGACATAACGGGCTGAAATCAGTTCTTGAATGTTTAGGAACTCAAGAGGTCCCCAGGATGCGCATTGGGATAGGACCTCTTCCTGAGGGCGGCGATTCTGCCCAATTTGTATTGGGTCGTTTTTCGCCGAGCGAACGTAGAAGTATTGAACAATTAGTCCCGAAGTTGGAAGAGGCTGTCACGACTACATGTACTCAAGGACTCGATGCCGCTATGAATAAATGCAACGGTATCTGGCTCGTATGAAAGACTATCGCAACTTGCACAACGGTCCCCTCACCCTGCACCCTCTCCCACAAGGGGAGAGGGGAATTTATTAGAGTATGAAAGTCAAAGACGTCATGCGCACGTCCGTCATCGTTCTGCCTCAGAACGCGACGCTCAAAGACGTTCTCGATGAATTTCTCAAGCATCATCTCGATTCTCTCCCGGTCATTGACGCCGCCCAGCGCGTGGTCGGGTTTATCACCATTGACGACTTGGTCGATATTTTTCTCCCGCGCTATCATGAAATCCTGCGCGATTTCTCCGCTCTGGAAGACAGAGGCCAGCTCGTCTCGCTGTTCAATCAGGCTTTCACGGGGCTGGACACGCATCATGAGAAGCTGATTCTGGCGGCCGACGTCATGTGCTCGGACCTGCACTGGGTCCTTTCGGACGACTCGCTTTTGGAAGCGGCCGCGCATCTTCAGGCGCAAAACCATGAGCGGCTTCCGGTGGTGGACAAGGACAATAAACTGGTGGGCCTCATCTCCGATTTTGAAGTGATCTTGGCGCTCTTGCGCGGGACGCCGGCCGCTCCGGCCATCTCAAAAAACTAAACATATCCCATGGACTCGTTTGTTCATCTGCATTCGCATTCCGAGTATTCCCTGCTCGACGGGGCCGCGCGCCTCACCGATGAAAAGGGTAAACCGGGTGAACTTCTTAAGCGCATTGCGGAAATGAAAATGCCGGCGCTCGCCATCACCGACCACGGTAATCTTTACGGCGCCATTGAGTTCTATCAGGCCGCCAAGGCCGTTAACGTGAAGCCGATCATCGGCTGCGAGATGTATCTGGCGCCCAAATCGCGCCACGATCGCGACTCGAGCAAGGGCCAGGAAGACGCCTATTACCATTTCACGTTACTGGCGCGCGACAACGAAGGGTATCAGAACCTGATTCAGCTCTGCTCGATCGGATTTTTAGAGGGCTACTATTACAAGCCCCGTGTCGACAAAGAGGTCTTGGCCAAATACGGAAAGGGCCTTGTCGCTTTGTCCGGATGTCTCAAAGGCGAGCTCGCCCAAGCGCTCCTGGCAGGTAAAGATAAAGAAGCGCTCAAGATTGTCGATGACTACCAAACCATTTTCGGTAAGGAAAATTATTACCTGGAGCTCATGGATCACGGCATCGCCGACCAAAAGCGCCAGAATACCATGCTGCTCGAACTTTCCAAAAAGACCGGAGTGCCGCTCGTCGCGACCAACGATTGTCATTATGTGAAGAAAGAAGACGCCGGCGCGCATGATGCGCTCTTGTGCATCGGCACGGGATCGGCCCTCGCGGAGTCCAACCGGATGCGATTCGATGAGCATGAGTTCTACTATAAGTCCCCGCAGGAAATGTACCAGCTCTTTAAGGATTGTCCCCAGGCTGTCCGGCAGACGCTGGAGATTGCCGATCGGTGCACGGTAGACATCAAATTCGACCAGATGCTCCTTCCGCACTATGACGTTCCGGCCGGCCAGAACGCGGACGCGGTCGTGGAAAAACTGTGCCTGGAAGGCATGCAGAAGCGTTACGGGGCCGAGCAGGGAAAACACATGGAGCGACTGCGCTATGAGCTCTCCGTCATCCGGAAGATGGGCTTTTCCACGTATTTTCTGATCGTCTGGGATTTTGTGCTGTGGGCCAAGAAAAACGGCGTTCCGGTGGGCCCCGGCCGCGGATCCGGTGCGGGATCGATCGTGTCCTACGCGCTCGGCATCACGGATGTGTGCCCCATGAAGTACGGCCTTCTTTTCGAGCGGTTTCTGAATCCCGACCGGCGCAGCATGCCGGATTTGGACATCGATTTCTCCGACGGCGGCCGCGAGCGCGTGATCCAATACGTGCGCAACAAGTACGGAGAGAAAAGCGTCGCTCAGATTATCACATTCGGTTCGATGTTGGCTCGGCTTGTTGTTAGAGACGTGGGCCGTGTGATGGGATTTCCTTTGGCGGAAGTCGACCGGATCGCCAAACTCATCCCCCGCGAACTCGGCACGACGATCGAGATGGCGCGCAAAAACGTGCCCGAGCTCCAGCAGGAATGCCGCCAAAATCCGGAAGTGGAAAAACTGCTGCAGACCGCTCAGCGTCTGGAGGGGCTCAAGCGGCATACCGGCGTTCATGCCGCAGGCATCGTGATTGCCAAGGGTGATCTCACCCAATATGTGCCGCTAGCCAAAGGTGCCAAGGACGTCATCACGACGCAATACAATGATGAGGCGCTCCTCAAACTGGGTCTTCTCAAGATGGATTTTTTGGGGCTGCGAACGCTCACCGTCATCGATCATGCCTGCCGGCTGATTCGGGAGCGTCATAAGGCAGAATTCGATTTAAAGGCGATCCCGCTCGACGACCCTGCGACGTTTAAATTGCTTCAGGAGGCCAAAGCCAGCGGCGTGTTCCAGCTGGAAAGCTCCGGCATGCGCGACCTGCTGCGCAAGATGCGTCCCAACATTTTTGAAGATGTCATCGCGCTGATCGCGCTTTACCGCCCGGGGCCGATGGGCGCGGGCATGTTGGACGAATTCGTCAAGCGCAAACACAATCCCTCGTCGATCAAATACGATCATCCTGTGCTCGAACCGGTCCTGAAGGAAACCTACGGCGTCATTTTGTATCAGGAACAGGTCATGCGCATTTCGCAGGATTTCGCGGGCTTCACGCCGGGGCAGGCGGACGTGCTGCGCAAGGCCATGGGGAAAAAGATCCCGGAAGAAATTGAAAAATTGCGCGGCCAGTTCATGGAAGGCGCTAAGGCCAAGGGCATCAAGGAGAAAACGGCCCATCAGGTGTTCGAGCAAATCGTTACCTTCGGCGGCTATGGCTTTAATAAGTCCCACAGCACGGCCTACGGCCTCGTGTCTTATCAAACGGCATACCTCAAGGCGAACTATCCCATCGAATTCATGACGGCCCTTCTCACGAGCGAGATCGGGCACAGCGCCATCGGCAAAGACGAGGATTCGAAGCTGGTCATCTTTATCAATGAAGCCTCGGCGATGGAGATTAAAGTGCTTCCGCCGGATGTTCAAAAATCTTTTTCGGATTTTTCAATCGAAGAGGGCGCCATCCGCTTCGGTCTTTTGGCCGTCAAGAATGTCGGCAACGGCGCCGTGGAGGCGATTGTGGAGGCGCGCAAAACGGCCGGGCCTTTCCAGTCGTTTGAGGAATTTTTTCAGCGCATCGACCTCCGGCAGGCCAACCGCAAGGTGATGGAGTCGTTGATCAAAGCGGGAGCTTTCGACATTTTCGCTGCGGACAATCCCCAGCGTTCGCGCGCGCGGTTTCTCATGGAGCTCGACGGCGTCATGGCCCGCTCGTCCAAGATGCGCGAAGAGACCCAGAGCGGCCAGGATTCTTTCTTCGGCTGGCAGGACATGGCGCCGGCCAAATCGAAATCCAACGGATCCAGTAATACCCAAGGCGTCGAGCGGCCGGGCGCGGATTCCCGCGTGGGATGGTCGGAGCATGAGCTGTTGGCTTGCGAAAAAGAGGTTCTGGGGTTTTATCTATCCGGGCATCCTCTAGCGCGCTTTCAAACCGAACTTAATCTTTTTTCCTCTCATCGCGCGAACAAACTCCCTTCCTCGGGGAGCTCGGTGCGCGTGGCCGGTATGCTCTCCAACGTCCGGCGCCTGGTCACCAAAGCCAAAAAGGAGCCGTATGCCCGCTGCCGTTTTGAGGATTTGGAGGGAGAAGTCGATCTCATCGTGTTTCCCAAGGCCTATGCGAGCGGCATCTCGCAATTCTTGAAGCCGTCCGAGATGGTGGTGGTGACCGGGAAAGTGAACCGACGGGCCGAAGACGGCAATGCCGAAATTTTGGTGGAAGAGCTGACGCTGCTAAGCAAAGCGCGCGAGCAATACGTCAGCGAACTTTTGGTGCGGATGTCCTCTTCGGCCGTGGAACAGACGGTTTTGGAAGATTTAAAGGACGTGCTGTCCCGTTACCCCGGCCGCTGCCGCGTATGCCTGGAAGTGGCGACGCCGCCGGAGGGCACCGTGATCGTCGAGACCGACGTGACCGTTAAGCCCACCCAAGAACTTTTTGAAGAAATCGAAAAACGACTCGGTCATGAGTCCTGGAAGATTACTAAAATAGGAAGACAATAATTAAGGAGGATGTATCTATGGACATTGAACGCAAGAATGCCACCACACTGAAAGGCAATCCTTTCACGCTCGTTGGACCTGAAATCAAAGTCGGTCAAAAAGCCCCCGATTTTACCGCGCTCGCCGGCGATCTTTCGCCTGTGACGCTCGCTTCCAGCAAAGGGAAAACGCGGCTGCTCGTTTCCGTGCCGTCGCTCGACACCCCGGTCTGTGACGCGGAAACGCGGCGCTTTAACGAAGAAGCCGCCAAGCTCTCGGGCGTTGAAACGCTCGTCATCTCGGTGGATCTACCGTTCGCGCAAGGCCGCTTCTGCCAAACGGCCGGCATTAAAAACCTGAAATGTCTCTCGGACCATCGGGACACGTCTTTCGGCCGCGCCTACGGCACGCTGATCAAGGAGCTTCGCCTCCTTTCGCGCGCGATCTTCATTGTGGACGCCACTGACACGGTTCAGTACGTCGAGTACGTGAAGGAAGTCGGCTCGCATCCGAATTACGACGCCGCGCTCAACGCCCTCAAAGCCAAAGCCGGCGCCGCTTAATAAAAACGTTCGTCTTAGAAGTGAGGGATCGGGGCTAGGCCGCGGCGGTGGTCGATCTCTTTGAGCCAACGCAGGTAGGACGGAAATTGGCGCAGGAGCATGCGGAAAGAATTCCAGTTCATGCGTCCTCCTGCGTCATAGGTTCCGTAGGTTTCCAGGCGCCAGTGGATGTAGCTCGCCCAGGTTTTCCAGGCCGAGGGGCGCCACCAGCGGCTTGGCAAAAAGCGCAAGAGTCGAAACATTAAGGAGCGCAGCCTTCCACCATGGGAGGCTCCGGTTCCTGCACCGCGTCGATGTGACCAATGACGGTGTCGAGAGCTTTCTTCACGTTCGCCACGGGCCCGCGGTATTTTAGAACTCCATACTCATCAAGGATTAAAACCTCCGGCGTCTTTGTAATTTTGAGCCAGGCGGCTTTTCTGTGATTGTCTTGGACCACGGGCCAGGGAAGTTTTTCCCGCTCCAGAGCATGCGCCAGCTCGGGAAGGAGCTCCGTCGGCGATGCGGTGGCCGCCACGAAGGACACGCGCCAGTCTTTATAGTGGTTGTTTAAGCGTCTCAAGGCGGGCCAGAGAGATTGTTCCGTTTGGCAGCGGGCGGATAAAAACGTCACGACCAGAAGTTCGGTGGGAGATTTGTAGGACAAAAGCGTCCGCTCTTTTCCGTCACTGTCGATGACCGCGACCGATTCCGGGATGGTCTCTCCGATCAGAAGAGGATGAGTTGTTTCCGTCGCGGCCACGGTTGTTGTCGACGCCTGAGGGAGAAAACCTTGGGCATGCGTCAAAGAAGCGGTGAGAATGAGAATCATCAGAGGCAAGATTCTCTTCATGGCTGAGAGGATTCGCTGCAGACGCCGCCGGCCTCTCCACACTGAGGCGGTTGTGACGTGGCGGAAGATCCTTTCTCGCCCGGCGTGATTCCCAAGGATTGCAGCATGGCCGCCGCCGTTTGCTGATCGGCGCGGGTTTCCGGGATGGCGTCGGCGGGCGGTGTCAAGGTTGCGATCTTTTGGAGCTCGGCGATGCCTTTTTCCTTCATATCCAGATCGAGCCAGATCCGCGCCAGCACGAGATGGTTGATCGCGTAGTCCGGGCCGTCGTCCACCGCGAGCTGCGCTTGTTCCAAAGCCTTCTTTTTGTCTCCGATGGAAAAGAACCGCGGAGATTGACGGTAGAACTCGGCCAACAGCATGTGCGCGTAGGCATAGCGCGGATCGATCGCGATCGATTTTTGAAGCATTTCAACCGCTTGATGGACGGTGCCCAGGCTGTGAACGCCTTTGTGCGCATTGGCCCATTGGCCGAGCGCTTCCCCATAGGTGGCATAAGCTTCCGCGCTGGCCGGACTTAGATCGACGGCGGCTTTCGCCGCGTCGCGCGCTTGGTCCGCCCACTCTTCCCGTTCCGTCGAGGTTTTGGCGTGACGCACCGCGCGTCCGAGCGCTTTGGACAGAGCGATCCACAATTCCCCGCGATTCGGCTCCGCTTTGACGGCTTGCTGCCACAGGCGGATCGCCGTCTCGGTTTGACCCGGCTTGTCGCGGTCCTGCCAGGCGAGCTGGGCTTGCTGCGCCAGGGATCCGGTTTCCGCGCCGAGCGGACCGGCCAAAAGTAAAAAGAGCAAAAAGGTCCTCACAAGATTCCTTCCAAGTCTCGGATCAGCTGCCGTGCATTGATAAACTGATGCGCGCGGATGCCGAGGGATTTGGCCGCCAGCACGTGAGATTCCACATCATCGATAAAAACCGCTTTCTGCGGCGCCACGCCGGCCCGATGGAGCGTCGTCCGGTAAATGTCCAGGCCGGGTTTGCGTTGTCCGACGGCGTAGGAGGCGATGGGATGATCGAACCATTCGATAAAATCGTGGGTCTCCCGGATGTGCTCCCAATGCAGAATGTTGACATTGGACAAGAGCGCGATGCGATAACGTCCACGCAGGCGCTGCAGAATGGACACGGTATCGTGTTTTTCCGTAAAGATGCTGTTCCAAATGGGCATGAATCGTTTGAAGTCGAGGCCGTTCAAGTGAAGGTCCTTGGAAAGCCCTAAGAAAAAATCCTTCGGCTCGACGGTGCCGCGTTCGAAGGCGTCCCACAGAGGCGTCTGTATAAAATACCGGTGAATCTGCTTTTCCGAAAGCGTCGTATAGCCCTTGAGACGGCGGATCACTTTCTTGAAATCAAAATCCACCAGCACCCGGCCAAGATCAAAGATGATCAATTCCGGCGCGCTCATTTTTTCACCAAAGAAACGGATTTCTTGACGCCTTGAGTGACCAAGCCCATGATGGACTTTACCAAGTCCTGGGGCCATTTTTTGTTGCGCATCGCAAATTTTAACATGCCGCTGTTCACCGTCGAGACATCTTCCAGTTTGCCGGCGTTTTTTAAGGTGGTCCGCAAAAGCTCCCAGGCGAAAGGGTCTTCCGATTTGGTCGGCGCGCGAAACTCGTCCTCGCTCTTAAAGACCAGTCGATGCTCGGGGCCATCGAGGGTCAGCACGTTTTCTTTTTGGGCATAAGCGATCGCCGCCTCTTCAATTTTAGATTGCTCCTGCGTGAGCGCTTTGATCTCCGCCTGAAGGTCCGCCTTCTTGGCCTCCAGGTCCGCGAATTTTTGCACGAGCTGCACGCCGGTATCCTGCAGGTATTCGTTGGGCGTGAGGATTTCCATCGCCACCGGATGCTTCCAGGCCGGGCAGATCGCTTTGTACTCGCACCATTCACAAAGCCGGCTGACGCGGACGTTCCAGCGCCCGAGCTTGGTTTCTTCTTCGATGAGATGAATCACATCGATCACGTCCCGTTCGAGCGTCGCCAAGTCCGTCGGCGTGCGCGCGGACACGATTTCTTTGTCGGCCGCCAGATAATGCCAAATGAGTTTGACTCGCTTAGCATCCGGCCAGCGCTGCAGAAGGCCCAGTTGGTAAAGCGCCAGCTGGCGGTCTTCGTCGGCGTCTTGCTGCGTCGGCACCGTGTTGCCCGTTTTGTAATCGTGAATTTCGTAAGTCTCCGTGGCGGAGTCCCAGGTGAGTCGGTCGATGTAGCCCTGCACGCTGTAGGTTTTGTCTCCGTCCTTGAGCTTCATCTCGATGCGCTCTTCCAGTCCCAGCGTGCGGCCCTGGTTAAAGGGATGGTAGCGCTTGTAATAATCAACGATGCACTGTTTTCCGAGCGCGAAGTAATGCCCGGGCGTGATTCCTTCCCGGACCACCCGCACATGGCCGTGCCAGTTCTTTTCCCATTCACCTTCGTAGAACTGCAGCAGCTCTTCGACGGTGTGAAGCTTCGTCATCTTCAGGTCCCGGTAGAGCTTCTCCAAGGTCTCATGCACGCGTTTTCCGACGAAGGCTTCGACGCCTTCCGTCTCCGTGCGGATGTTCTGGATGTAGCGGAACTTGTATTTTTGGGGACACTGCTCGAAGGTTTCGATGCGGGAGTTGGAATACACTAGGCGTCGATTTTTTGGGCGAGCGTAAAATCCAGATCGCTCAGCCCTCCGACGGAGTGGGTGGAAAGCGTAAGTTTGACCTTTTTGTACTGGATCAGGATATCGGGATGGTGATCCATCGTCTCGGCCAAATCCGCCACATGGTTCACGAAGGCCATCGCGGCCACGAACCCGGAGAAAGTGTAAAGACGCGAGATCTCCGCCCCATGCCGTCCCCAACGGGGCACTTTCTTCAGTTGTTCAACGACCTCTTTTTCCGTCAATAATTTAGCCATACGAACCTCCATTTCGATTATATTAAAATGCGTCCGCGAGACGGTGCTTACAGGCCTTCTAATAAGCGCGCGATTTGGGCGGGCTCGGGGAGTTGACCCTTTAAGTCTTTAGGAATGTGACGGCTAATTTTGTAAGTGGCGACGCCGATGGGTTTGTTCGATTCCCATAGAGCGTACTCGACAATTGTTTTCCGTTTGCCCTTGCAGAGGATGATGCCCATCGAAGGATTCTCCTCGGGTGTCCGGACATGACGATCAAGAACCGTCAAATAAAATTGCATCTTCCCGACAAACTCGGGAATAAAGTCGCCGATTTTTAGCTCGACAGCCACCAGTGATTTAAGACCACGATGATAGAGCAACAGGTCAATAAAATATTCTTGCCCATCCAGCTCCAGCCGGTACTGACTTCCGAGGAAGGCAAACAGACCGCCCATCTCGCGCAGAAAAGTCTCGATCCGTGCCAAAATGGCCCGCTGGAATTCCAGTTCGCTGTGCTCTTCACCAAGCTCCAAAAGATTAAAGATGTACTCCTCTTTGACAGCCAGTTTGGCTTGCCGACGGACGGACTCAGGGACCGTTTGGTCGAAGTTGGTTTGATTGAGAAGAGTATTCTCATATGTTTTATTCTCAATTTGATGTATGAGCACATCTTTTGTCCACCCAAACTTGCGGGTCATGCGAATGTAGAATTCGCGTTGAAGATCATTTTTGCAATACATCAGGATAATGACGTTTTTAGTCCAGCTAATTTCTCTCACCAATGGTGAGAGTTTTGGTTGGACCACATAGGTGTCATAAAACTGGCGCATGCGCCAAAGATTCTGGGCGGAAAAGCCGCCCACTCCGGTGAATTCAATCTTCAGATCTTTGGCCAGTCGTTCAACAACTGACTTGCCCCAGGTATTGCCTATCTGACGCTGAACGATCAGTCGGCCAATATCCCAATACAGAGAGATCAGTTCTTTATTAACTGCTCGAAGCGCTGCGTATTGAGCAAGCCGGACCCGTTCTTTAATTTCCGTCAAAAGACGATGGTAATCGGCCGTAAACATCTTTCTCATGAAACACCTCCTACACCTTAGAGGGAATTCCAGGAAAAATATTCACGCCCCGGCTAAGGGAGCCATTTCTTTTTCAGTTCTTCCGTGATGGAGTCGGAGGTGTCTTGGTCCATCTTGGGCGGCGTGGGTCTGGTGGAGGCCGGCTTGCCGGTTTTTAAGAAGTCCTGCGTGGAGATCCATTTGGCACCGGTGCCGCGGATGAGCGTGCGGATGCCTTTGTCGTTGGAGACTACGACGAGATTTCGGGTGTTGGGAGATTCACGGACGCGGCGACTGATCCAATCGTCGGCGGTTTCGCTGGCCGTGAAGATCACTTCGATGGCGCCGCGGCGCAGACGATCGCCCAATCCCTCACGGCTGTCAAAAATGATTGTGAGCTGGTTGTTGCCTTGCGGCTTGGAAGACAACAAGAGTTCGATCAGGATCTCGCGCTTGGTCGGCCAAGGGCCACGGGGAATTTCCGGCAGCGCGTAGAGCAAATTGTATCCGTCGATGAGATAGTGAAGAGACACGCGCTAGCCCGCCGGCGGGGTTGTCACGGGGCGTCTGTCGATTTCGGCATGGAAAAATAAAACGTCGAGCCTTCATTGAGTTTTCCCTCGGCCCAGACCTTGCCTCCGTGCTTCACGATGATCCGCTGCACAATCGCCAAGCCGACGCCGGTTCCCTCAAATTCCTGCATGCTGTGCAGGCGCTGAAAGACACCAAAGAGTTTTTCCGAGAACTGCATGTCAAAACCGACCCCGTTGTCGCGCACGAAGTACGTGACGGTCTCCGGATTTTCTTCAGCGCCGATCTCGATCGTGGGAGACGCGGCGGGACGGCTGAATTTGATGGCGTTGGACAAAAGATTCGTCCACACCTGCCGCAGGAGCGGCGTATCCCCGTAAGCGTCTGGCAATGATTCCACGATAATGCGGCAGCGCGCTCCGGACTTGTCCTCTTGGAGCTCTTCGGCGACAAGGTGTACCAGATCTTCCATCGGAACCCGCCGCTTCATGAAATCTTTTCGTGCGATGCGCGAAAACGTGAGCAGGTCGTCAATCAACTGCGACATATGGAGCGTGTTTTTGCGGACCACGTGAAGAAGCCTCTGGCCTTCCGTGCTGAGCGTGTCCGCATGGTCCTCCAAAAGGATCTGAGAGAATCCCTCGATGGCGCGCAAAGGGGCCCGCAGGTCATGAGAGACAGAATAACTGAACGCTTCCAGTTCGTTCAGGGCGGCCTTCAGTTCGCTCGTCCGCTGCTCGACTTTGTGTTCCAGCTCGGTATTCAGTTTTTGAATTTCCGCCTCCATTTCCTTGCGGTGGGTGATATCGAAAAAAGAGGTGACGACGGCATAAGGTTTTTTCTCGCCGGGACGGAAGAGAGGCTGCGTGTTGCCGTTGAGCCAAATGAGATTTCCGTCGGCCCGGTGAATCCCGATGACGATGTTGGCAAAGGGTTTTCCGGTCCGCAGGCTGGCGGTGATAAAGAACTTTTCCGGAACGCTGGGCGCACCATCCTCCCGGAGAACGCCCCAGCGCGGGTCAAACGCGGAGCGGTCGATGAGATCGGTGGCTTTAAATCCCAGGATCCTTTCCGCTCCGGGATTGGCGGAAATAATTTTTCCTTGATCATCGATGACGATGACGCCTTCCACCAGCGCCCCGAGCACCCTGCGGTAGCGTTCCTCGCTTTCGCGTAAAGCCGCAATAATGCGGGAAATCTCGGGCGAAGGATGTTGCATTGGCAACGAACGGGGTCGCTTCCGTTTTTGGATCGGCATAGGACTGCTGGGATTATAGCGCGGAGCGGCTGGGGATTAGAAGCGAGCGGTGAGGGCCAGCGTCAAGGCGGCGTGGTCGACGGGGCTGCGGGACATGTAAACGACATAATCTCCCAACGAGCTTCTCGACCAGTCGGCCAAGGCCAGCGTCGGAGAAGTAAAAAGCGGGATATCGATGCGCGAGGTGAAAAAGGCTACCGGCGTCGTATAGCTCAAACCCACCATGCAGGTCCGTTGGTTGCCCTGAGTGTGGGAGCTGTTTCCCATATGATCGATGCGGAGTTGGCGACCGGAGAGTTTCATAGTGTACCCGTCGCCCATCAGAAAAGTGCGCGGGATTTCACCCAAGAAGGGAATCTTGCTGATCAGGTCTTCCGGAGTCTTGTACTGGGTGTCTTGGGCTTGGACTTGCACCGCGTAATTCATCGTTTCGCCCTTGGCATGGGCAACGGCCAAAAACCACCCCGCCGCGATCACGAACCCCCAAGTGACCATCTTTCGCCGTTTTTTCATCTTGGGGTAAATATGCCAGATGAGTGTTACGGCCAGATGGCCGTCATGTGAACACCATGTTAAATAACACTGATTAAAAACATATCTACTTCTAGATACGTTTTTAATATTACTTAGATAATTTCTTTTGCAGCAGCTGGTTGACGAGTTGAGGGTTGGCTTTTCCCTGGGATTTCTTCATGACGAGACCCACAAGGGAACCGATGGCACGTTCTTTTCCGCCTTTGTATTCTTCGACCGCTTTGGGCATTTCGGCGATGGCTTCGTCGCACCACTTTTCAATGGTCGCGGTATCTCCGACCTGGACAAGGCCTTTGGATTTGACGATAGCCTCGGGAGCCTGGCGGGTGTCAAACATTTCGGTGAAGACGTCTTTGGCGGTCTTGCCGGAAATGGTGCCTCTTTGAATGAGATTCACAAGCTGCGCCAGATGCTCGGGTGAGACGGGAGATTCCTGAATGGTTTTTTTGGCGGCGTTTAACCGTCCCAAAAGCTCGGTCGTCAGCCAATTGCACAGGGGTTTGGCGGATTCTTCGCCCGCGACGGCCGCCGCCTTTTCAAAATAATGCGCCAGGGCCTGATCGCCGACGAGAACCGTCGCGTCATAGTCGGTCAGCTTAAAGTCCGTGATGAAGCGGACTTTCTTTTTGTCGGGAAGTTCCGGCAGATCCGCCCGGATCGCATTCAGGTAAGCCGCATCCAGGGCGATCGGAATTAAGTCCGGTTCGGGGAAATAGCGATAGTCGTGTGCTTCTTCTTTGGAACGCAGGCTTTCCGTCACTCCGCGCGCGTCATCCCATTGGCGGGTTTCCTGAATCACCCGGCCTTGGGTGTTTAAAACTTCTGTTTGCCGTTTGATCTCGTAATAGATCGCTTCTTTGACGGCTTTGAAAGAGTTCAAATTTTTGACTTCAGCCCGCGTGCCGAGCTTCGTATGGCCGACCGGCCGCAGCGAGACGTTGGCATCGCAGCGCAGCGAGCCTTTTTCCATATCGCAGTCGGACACATCCAGGTACTGAAAGATCGATTTCAAAATGGTCAGATACGCGTAAGCCTCTTCCGGGCTGGAGAGATCGGGCTCCGAGACGCATTCGGCCAGCGGCACGGACGCGCGGTTCAGGTCCACGAGGGAATGATCCAGTTCGCGCGCGCCGATCGCATGCAGGAGCTTGCCGGCGTCTTCTTCCAGATGGATGCGGTGGACGCGGATGGTCTTCGGGCGGCCGTCAGCCGTCGTGATCACGATCTGACCGTTGATCGCGAGCGGCAAATCAAATTGGGAGATTTGATAAGCCTTGGGAAGGTCCGGATAAAAATACTGTTTTCGCGAAAACACCGAGTGCGGCGCGATCCGGCAGCCCACGCCGAGCCCGGCGCGCACAAGCAGCTCGACGGCTTTCTTGTTCAAATAAGGCAGCGTCCCGGGATGCCCGCAGCAGATGGGGCAGATCTGTGTGTTGGGATCGGCGCCGAATTGGGTCGAGCAGCGGCAAAACAGTTTGGAGTCTGTTTTGAGCTGGACGTGCACTTCTAATCCGATGACGGGCTCTAAAGTCATTCTTTTAATTTGGCCAATAATTTTTTGTCCGATTTATAGATCACGCGTTTCTGCGCTTCTTCCCTCGCCACCCAGGCGGCTTCCAAAATCTCGTCGGCGTCGTGCGTCCCGGTTTTCTCCAGGGCTTTCATCAAAAACCATTTCACGCTTTTCTTGACGAGTTCGCCGTCCCGCTGGAAATAGTATTCCACGTTCTCGAAAGGCTTTATAATCGCGCAGCGGTAGCCGGTTTCTTCTTCGACTTCGCGGAGCGCGGCATCCGGCGCTTTCTCCCCTTTTTCAATGTGGCCTTTGGGAAACGTCCAAATCTCATCCCCCTCGAAGTTTTCCACTTTGACCATCAAGAGGTTTTCTCCGTCCTGGACCACGCCGCCCGCGGAAAATTCAAACCGCGAACCCCTCACCCTACCCTCTCCCCGGGGAGAGGGCTTATGGGTGAGGGGCTTCTTTGTTCCAGCTTTGGGTTTGTTCATAATGGTGTGCCGCCGACAAAAGCGTTCCTTCTTCAAAAGGCCGGCCCAAAAGCTGCAGTCCGATGGGCAGCTTGCTTTTGGTAAACCCGCAGGGTAGCGATAGGCCCGGCAGTCCCGCCAGGTTGCAGGAAATCGTAAAAATGTCCGAGAGATACATTTGCAGCGGGTCCGACGACTTTTCGCCGATCTTAAAAGCCGGCGAAGGGCTGGTCGGCGTCGCGATCACGTCCACCTCTTGAAACGCTTGGTCGAAGTCCTGCTTGACGAGCGTTCGCACCTTTTGGGCTTTGGCATAGTAGGCGTCGTAATAACCCGAGGAGAGCGCGTATGTGCCGATCATGATGCGCCGCTTCACCTCCGGGCCGAACCCTTCGCCGCGGCTCTTCTCATAGAGCTCCAGCAGGTTCTTGACGTCTTTGGCGCGGCGGCCGTAGCGTACGCCGTCAAAGCGCGACAAATTCGAGCTCGCCTCTGAAGGCGCCAGAATGTAATAGACCGACAAGCAATGGTCCGTGTTGGGGAGCGAGATGGGTTTGGTCGTCGCGCCGAAGCTTTCCAAGACTTTAATGGCGTCGCGAACCGCTTTATCCACTTCCGGATCCATGCCGCTGATGAAATATTCTTTCGGAAGTCCCACGCGCAGTCCCTTCAAAGAGTGGCCAAGTTGCGCGGCATAATCGGGCACAGGCTGATCGACGCTGGTCGAGTCCCGGTCGTCATGGCCGGCGATCGCCTGCAGCAAGAGAGCCGCGTCCTGGGCCGTGGTGGCAAAGGGGCCGATTTGGTCAAGCGAGGAGGCAAAAGCAATGAGTCCAAAACGGGAGACGCGCCCATAGGTCGGCTTTAACCCTAAAATGCCGCAGAGCGCGGCCGGTTGACGGATTGAGCCCCCCGTGTCCGAGCCCAGAGCGAGCGGCGCCATGCGTGCGGCGACGGCCGCCGCGCTGCCTCCGGAAGACCCTCCGGGAATGCGTTCGGTGTCCCAGGGGTTTCGCGTGGTATGAAAGGCGGAGTTTTCCGTCGAGGAGCCCATCGCGAATTCATCCAAATTGGTGCGGCCCAGAAAAACGGCGCCCGCCGCGCGCAGTTTGCGGATGATGGTGGCGTCATAGGTGGCCACAAATCTTTCCAGAATTTTGGAGGAGCAGGTGCAGCGCTCGCCGCGGATGAGCATGTTGTCTTTGACGGCGATGGGAACGCCGGCCAGAGCGCCCGCATTTTCGCCTTTGGAAATTTTCGCGTCGACGTCCTTGGCCTGCTTCAGAGCCCGGTCGATAAAGACTTCATTGAAGGCTTTGATTTTCGGGTCGAGCGTCCGGATGCGGTCCAGATAGGCGGTCGTGATCGCTTCCGCCTTCATTTCTTGGGAGCGGACTTTGGCGGCAATCTCGGCGGCACTCAGGGCGGTGAAGCTCATGGTTCGACTCCGCTCACCATGACCCTGAGCGAGCGCGATGTGCGAGTCGAACGGGTCATTCGATGACTTTCTTGACCTTGAAGAGCGGTCCTTCGCGCTCCGGAGCGTTGGCGAGGATCTCGTCCGGCGACCCAAGCGTTTGCGCCGTGCTCGGTTCCACTTTATCTTCGCGCCACACGTTGGAAAGCGGAAGCACGTGCGTCGTGGGCGTGACGTGGTCGGTCTTCAGCGCGCTGAGTTTTTCCACGTACGTCAAAATCTGGCCCAGCTGCGCCGTGTAGCGTTCTTTCTCTTCTTCCGTCAGAGCCAGTCGCGCCAAGCGAGCGACATGCTCGACCTCTTTTCGGGTGATGGCCATGCGGCTATTTTAGCTTTAAGACGAGGGGGCGCTACAAGAACTTCAGTTTGCTGAGGATGGTCGCGAAAATGGGGCCGAAGGTGGACCAGTGGTCGGCGGTGGCTTGGCATTGCACGAGGTAATTTCCCTGCGGAGTTTCGATGAAGTAATGCACCATCTTGCGATCGGGATGGTTGGCGACCAGGCCGACAATTTTAATCGCCCGCATGCCGTTCACCCGCGCCGGGCTGCGCACCCAATCCGCCGGCTTGCCCTCACGCTCGAATTGCTGGTCGGCGGCGGCCTCGATGCTGCCGCTTTGGTCGCTCTTTAAAATTCCGATGGCGGCAGTCCCCCCGGCCAGGTCATCCGCACGGAAGGCCAGAGCTTTCGGGATTTTGACCGGTTTCCAGTCCGCGGGAACGGAAACTTGAACATTCAGCAAGTTGCTCTTATAGGATAGCCATCGCGTTTTTGAGACGGGCTGAGCGCCGCACAGCACCGCGGTACAGGCCAACAGGGCGCCCGCGCGGATCGTTCGATAAAGGGGGTGGCGTAGGGTCACAAACTTTTCCTCCTTGGAGCTCGACTATTCTTAACGGATTTTTAAGACTTTGTCCAGGTCTTTTCTGAAGCGGTCAAAGAACATTTCAGCGGTATAATACGTCCAATCACCAGCTGTGAAAAACCGCGAAGCTCTCTTTAAAAGGATTATTCTTTTCGGTACGGCGGCCGTCCTTCTTATCGGCGGCCCGCTCCTCGTGGCTCCCATCAAAAAATTAAAAGGCAAAGGGTTAAACAGCCGTGCCTGGCGCGCGAGCTACGCCGAGCGCCACTTGCCGGTGCCGCCCGGTCCGCGCGAGGGATGGTGGGGTGTGACCCTGGGCGTCGCTCGTGACAATCAACTCGGCTATGTACTTCCCGAACGTCACGTGCCGGGCTATTTTGAGATCGACCGTTTCGGGATGCAGACCGTTACGGGTGCTCCGAATCCGCGAAAGCATCTCTTGATTGTGGGAGCCAGCGTCGCCGCCGGGGCGTATGCTTCTAATTTAGGAAGAACCTATTTCTCTCAGCTGGCGTATCGGCTCAGCGCCGCGGCTTGTCCGGTCAAAGTCACCGTCCTGGCGACGGGGGCTTGGACGAGCACCAACGAGCTCCAGGCGTTTCGTCTCAGAGGAGTTCCCCTAAAACCGGATTACGTGATTTTCCTCGACGGCTTGAACGACCTCATTCTCAATAGCGACCGGCCGGAAGAAGAGCGCGTTCGGCAGTACCTTGAAAATATGCGCGAGGCGCGCGACATCGCGCTCGCCCATCACATCAAGGTTGTTTTCGCGCCGCAGCCTTTTCTTCCGGAAAAGAAAACAAAAAGCGGACTGGAAGAGCTGATTCTGGCCGAGTCCTATCCCCGCGTAGATCGCTTGATCAAGGCCGAGAATGACCTGCGGCGTGGACTCCGTTCCTTAACAAAACCCGACGAGGTCTATGTCGCGGACTGCTCGGGGGCTTTTGACCGGCGCAAAAAAACGGTATTCGCGGACATCTGGCATTTTTCCGACATCGGTCACGCGATCCTGGCCAAACGGCTGGCGCGTGATTTGACCCCCATCATCGCTCCGGCGCGAGGTTAAATTTCTCTTTGAGCGCGCGCCCAGGAGCGGCGTAGGAGATAGTATTCATTAAAAGGGCGATCGTCGGTAATGATCCGGCCGGGGTGATCTCCCAACACATCGGATAGCGGTACTTCTTGCGAGAGGATTTGCCGTGCGATCGTCCGGATGTCGTCATGTTCCCACTCGAGCAAATCCTTTTTTGCGCTCTCCGGAAGACGGGTCACGAACTGATCCACAGTCGGCGCTTCCAGCGGCTGCATCGAAGCGAGAAAATGCAGCCCTTCCCCGGCGAGCGATCGATATACTTTCACGTAAGGAAAAGACACCACGAGCGCGCGCGCGATGGCCTGGGCTTCCGGCCCCTCGCCGCCGGGAAACCACTGCTGCAGAATCCCGCCGGGAGCGAGCCGCTTTTTCAAAAGCGCATAGAATTCCGTAGAGTAAAGCAGGCTGGATCCGGCCGCTTCCACCGGTGGCGGAGGGTCGATCGTGACCACATCGAAGGTGTCGGACGTCCGTTTTAAGAACCGCCGCCCATCGTCGATCACCACGCGTCCGAGCGGATTTTGAAGAACGTGATCGGCATCCGCGTGATAATACCCGAAGGCTTTCTTCACGCTGGGAACAAGCTCGACCGCGGTGGTTTTAATGTTCCAACTTAAGAGCGAGCGGTACGTCGTTCCCATGCCGAAACAAATCGTCAGCGCCGAATGCGGCGCTCCCGAGTGAAAACTGAGCGGAAGATGCGCCATCGCTTTGGTGATGGTTGAAAGGGTCGTGATCCCCTGTCCGTTGACATACAGATGTTTGCCCATTCCTACTCCGGCGGAAATCACGGTGGCCGTGTGATCCCGCCGAACGATGCCTCCGGGATATTTTTCTTCATGGCTGATCGACACGCCCAAGGCGCAGGCCAAAAGAGCGACGGTGGCCAGGACCGAAACCGTTCGAAAAGTGGCCGAAAGCTGTCGGGCGTAAACCGCGAACAGGAGCACAAAGGGAACGGCCATCAAGACGAGCGAAGTTTTGACGCCCCATTCCGGTAAAAGAATATAGGAAGCGACCAGCGGCCCGATCACGCACCCGATGACGTTGATGGCATAAGCGCGGCCGGCATTGTCGGGACTGCCTTGCGAATAACGATCAATAAGTTTCGGCGTGAGATAGCCGAGAATGGCGCAGAACGGGAAAAGGCTGATTTCCACGCCGAAGGTGCGCAGATCGAGCCCCGGGTCATTTAAGATCAGCGGAAGAAACGAACTGACGGCGAGCCCCGCCGCCAGGGCCGCATTGGAAACGACCGCGTTTTTACGCAGACCCCGACGATACAAATAGGAGCCCACCGCCGTGGCCGCCAGATACACCGCGAGCACCAGGGCAAAAGCGTAAATCGTGGTGTTTAAGATCGGAGTGAAGGCGCGTGTCCAGATCACTTCCGCGCTCATCGATGTGAAGCCGGTGACGAATAAAATGAGGGCAATCCATGTTTTCCCTTCCCCCTCGATGGGGGAAGGTTGGGATGGGGGTGTTGGTCGTTGAAGCGGACCCCCCACCTCAGTCCTCCCCCACAAGGGGGGAGGAAGGGTGAGAGCGGCGGCGGCGATCAGGAAATTTGTGCAGCCCGCGACGACGAGCGTGTGATGGAATCCCAGAAGTTCCACAAGCATATCGGCGGTGAGGATTGTCCCGAGCACCGCTCCGATGACGTTGGCCAGGTAGAGAAAACTGAAGCTGGACGTGGTGGACGAATCGCGCTCTTTGATGAAGGCCATCATCAAGGGGAAAGTCGCTCCCATGCACAGACACCAAGGCAAGACGGCCACCGTCATGATCAGCGCCGAGAGAATCAGATAAGACGCCGAGTTCATCTCTCCGCCCGGCAATAAGAGCGTGTCTCCTTGCGCGAAGAGCCACGGCACGGCAAAAGCGCCGAGTCCGATGAGAAATTCACTCAGCGCATAGACATACGCGGCGGAAATTTTCAGACGCGCGGTCAACGGCGCAATCCATTTACCCGCCGCCCAAGAGCCCACGGAGAGCCCCAGCATGAATACGGAAACAATAACCGAAAGCACCGGCGTGATCACGCCGAAGTGGCTGAAAGCCAAACGCACCCAGACCACCTGATAAAGAAGGCCGCAGAATCCCGACAGAAAAAAAAGTCCAAAAAGCTTTTTACGCAGGCTCATCTATATTTTTTCCAGGCTGGCGTACTTCACGAGGAGTTTCTTCCATTGGCCGTTGTCGAAGAGGACGACGACTTTCAGCGCGTCGCCGGTGCCGCTTTTTTCCATGATTTTGCCGGAGCCGAATTCGGGGTGGCGCACGCGCATGCCCACGCTGAAGGCGAGAAAGGACGTCTCATCCATCGGCTCGGCGCTGTAGCGCGGCTGCAGGCGCTCAAGGCCCTGGGGCTCTTCCGAGGGCGCGGCGCGTCGCGGGCGGTCCGTCTCAATTTTGGCTTCCTCTATAAAGCGGGAGGGAGCGTTCCAGCGCGAATGGCCGAACAGCCGGCGACTGGCTGTCCAGGTGATGTGGAGCTGGTTTTTGGCGCGCGTCATGCCCACGTAGCACAAGCGGCGCTCTTCTTCCAATTCTTCCTGCGAAAAATCCGATTCTCCGATGGGAAAAAGACCTTCTTCCATGCCGGTCATAAACACACAGGGAAATTCCAGGCCTTTAGCGAGATGGACGGTCATGAGCGTCACGTAATTGGGGCCGGATTCGATTTCGTCGGAATCAGCCACGAGCGAGACCTGTTCCAGAAAGCCCGCGGTAGATTTATCCTCCGAGCGCTCCAAATATTCTTCGACCGCGTTCAAAAATTCGCGGACGTTCTGCGCGCGGGCCTGGGATTCCGAGTCGTCATCGCCTTCCAGTTCCTTCAAGTATCCGGTCGCTTCCAAAATCTGGTTCGTCATTTCCTGGGCGTTCAGCGTATCGCTTTTGGCCATGAAGCCGGACAGGAGCGCGTGAAATCCTTTCGCGGCGGCTTTCGCGCGCGGGGTGATCCCGGGGATTTCCGCGGAGCGTTCCAGCACGTTGAATAAAGAAAGGTTCTGCTCATGGGCAAATTTCTCGAACGCTTCGAGACTGGTCTTTCCCAATCCGCGAGTGGGGATATTGAGGATGCGTTTGAGGCCCAGCGTGTCGGCCGGGTTCACGATCACGCGCAAGTAGGCGATGACGTTTTTGACTTCGGCGCGGTCGTAGAAACGGACGGAGCCGATGATCTTGTAGGGGATTTCCAGGCGGCGCAAGGCGTCTTCCAACACGCGTGATTGGGCGTTGATGCGGTAGAAAATGGCGAAATCGGCATGGCGGTAATCCTCGGAGCGCACTTTTTGGTGGATAGCGCTCGCCACGGCGAGCGCTTCTTCGCGCTCATCGGCAAATTCGTTGGCGGAAATGGGGTCGCCGGCCGTTTTTTCCGTCCACAATTTCTTTTCTTTGCGGAATTGGTTGTGCTGGACAACGTTCCAGGCCGCGTCCAAAATCAGCCGGGTCGAGCGGTAGTTTTGCTCGAGTTTGACCACTTTGGCTTCGGGATATTCCTTTTCAAACTCCAAAATATTGCGGATATCGGCTCCGCGCCAGACGTAGACACATTGATCATCATCGCCCACCACGCACAGGTTGCGATACTTGGCGGCCAGCGTTTTGATCAACACGTACTGCGCGCGGTTGGTGTCTTGATACTCATCCACCATGATGTACTGGAAGCGTTCCTGCAGCTTTTCGCGAACCTCCGTATTGGCGCGCAGGAGCTCCACGCTTTTCATGATAAGGTCGCCGAAATCCAGCGCGTTCGAGGCCGTGAGTTTTTTCTGATAGAGATGGTAAATGCTGGAGACCATCTGGCGAAAGGGATCGGGCGACGTGAGCGCGTGAATCTGGTAAGACGCGGCGTCGATTAATTCGTCTTTGGAGCGCGAGATCATGGAGACCAGAACGCCCGGCTTGAACTTTTTGTCGTCGAGGTTCAGCTCCGTCAAGCAGTCTTTGATCAGCTCTTTTTGGTCGTGGTCGTCGTAAATCACGAAATGCGCGGACAGGTTGATCGCGTGGCCTTCGCGGCGCAACAGCTGCGCGCAAAAGCGGTGGAAGGTGGATAAGAGGACGCCTCGGCCGCGGCCGCCGGTCAATTGGTCGACGCGCTTCTGCATTTCTTCGGCGGCTTTGTTGGTGAAGGTGACGGCCAGGATGTGCCAGGGCGCGAGGTTTTGCGCGATCAAATGAGCGATGCGCGTGGTGATGACGCGGGTTTTTCCCGAGCCCGCCCCGGCGAGAACCAACAGCGGTCCCTGCGTGTGCAGCACCGCTTCACGCTGAGGATCGTTTAAATGATCGAGATACGGATTATTCATAAAAATGGATATCGCTCAAAATGCCCTGCCATTCATCCGAGAGCTGGCGCAAAAGACGGGAATCGCCGTCGACACTGATCAACCAGCGCGCTTTGGGACTGGACACCCAGAGATCCTCGCCGCGCACGAACCGGCCGTCGACCGTGCCTTCGTAGTCGAGCTCGAGGGCGGGCAGGCCGTGAAACGGTTCTTCCGACTGGGCGATGATCTTGTAATCCTTCTCAAGCGTCTTTTGCGCCTCCTCTTTTTCCACGGCGGCCATCCCCTGGGCCGCGGGTGACGATACATCCACCACGGCGGAAAAAGCAAGATGCATTTTATCACGCACGATGGTCGCGCCGACCTGCCGGTCGTCCGCGACGCCGATCAGCCAATCGTCCGGGATGGTGATTTTCACGCCGCCGGTCTGATGAACCCAAACGCCTCCATGCGCCGGATCATCCAGTTTGCCGGAGTCCTGGCGATTGAGCAGGCGCACGCTCAGGAGCCAGTTCTGAAAGTCCTGCACAATCCAGGGAAAACTGTCGCGGTTGGCCCGTAGCGACAGATGATAAAACCGGTTGTCCATAAAAAAGTAAATCGATTGAGTCTGCGTCACTCCTTCCGGGCCTTCGTTCAGCCACGTGACCTCGTAGGCGTTTTGGCCGGCCAGCGTCCGCGCGGTCGTGGCCAGCACCCGCGCGCCCGTGTTGCGCGATGACAGGTCATGGGTCGCGAACTCTTTGAGTGTGTCCGTCGAGATGTCGGCCGAGAGGCGGGAAGAATCGACCGGATCGGAAATTTGGCACACCACAAAGGCATCGGTGCCTTCCTGGGTTTTGCGCGTCAACAGCGGCCCAAACGGGAACGACGAAGGAACTTCCCACGGGTCAGGAACGAGAAAACTCAATTTGGCATCGCTGAAAAACAAGCGCGGCGGGGTGTCCACCGCGAGGACGCGAGCAGCAAGCAGCGAGCCACAAGCGAGGAACAAAATGTGCCGTCGGAGTGCCATGAAATTCTTGCTTGCTGCTCGCTGCTTGCCGCTCGCTGAAATTATCATCGATGTTCCATAAACACAACTGTCTCCACATGCGCCGTGTGGGGGAACAGATCCACCGGCTGGGCGCTGCGTATCTTATAAAAAGGAACAAGGCTTTGAAGGTCGCGCGCGAGCGATTCGGGATTGCAGGAAACGTAAGCCAGACGCGGCGGGTTCATCTCGAGGAGCGCCTGAAGCGCTTTGGGGTGCAGGCCGGCGCGCGGAGGATCGACGATCATGGCGGAAAGCTGAATGGAAAGTTTTGATCCGGGAAGTTTCTTCAGAAACTCGAGCGCATCTTCACAGACGAATTCCGCATTGCCGATGCTGTTGCGCTCGGCATTTATTTTGGCGTCTTCGATGGCGCCGCGGTTGGTGTCGATGCCGACGACACGGTCAAAAGAATCCGCCAGCGCCAGCGTGATTCCTCCCGAGCCGCAATAAAGGTCCACGAGCGCGCCGCGACATTCGGATCCCCATTCCTGAAGGAGCGCATAGAGCTTTTCGGTCCCGCGCGTGTTGGTCTGAAAAAACGAATAGGGGGAAATCTGATAAGTTCTGCGATTTAAGGTCTCCGTGATGGTGCCGGATCCCCACAGAAGCCGCATGTCCTCGGCCCGGGCGACGTCGCTCTGGGCGTCCGTGACTCCCAGCCACGCGGTGCTCAGCAGGGGTTCAATCTGCTGACGCAATCCCCATAAACCGTCATTCCCCGCGGTCACTGGCGGGGAATCCATGGATCCCCTGCCAGTGACCGCAGGGGATGACAACATAGAAGGATGGGCGATTAGAACCGCCATTCGATCGCCCGTGTTCTTGCCCTCGCGCAGCACCAGATAGCGCAAGTCTCCTTCATGCCGCCGGCGATGATACCCTTTGAGCCCTTGCGCATGGGCCCAGGACCTGACGCGCTTTAAAACTTCGAGGCTGCCGGGCGACATCAAGTAGCAGGTTTCCACGTCGATAATACGATCGAAGCGGCCCGCTTCGCGCAGGCCCAATACCAAATGCTCGTCCCACACGGCGAAGGCATATTCCATCTTGTTGCGGTAGTGCCACTCTTCCGGGGAAGCCACAATGGGGCGCCATTCTTCCACGTCGTAGGCAGAAAGCAATTGTTGAACGCGCGATTCCTTTTGGGCCAACTCGGCGGGATAAGGCGGCGGTTGCGCGGGAGCGCCGGGTTCGCAGCGGCATCCGCCACAAATTCCAAAATGCGTGCAATCCATGGGCAAAATCATCGCATTTTTCCGTTGAAATTCGTCCGAACCTGATATACAACGTATCCATGGCCACGCTGGAAGATTACGGTCCGATCACTCCTTACTTAGCGTCCAACGACGTTTCGGAAGTCATGGTCAACGGCCCCAATAAAATTTTCGTCGAACAGGCCGGCAAACTCAGTCAAGTGGACCGGAAGTTTCCGAGTGAAGGCGAGCTTCTCCGCGTGGTCCGTCAACTTCTGACCTTGGCCGGGAAAGCGCTGTCTCCCCAGATGCCGATGATTGATTGCCGTTTAAGCGATGGGTCGCGCATGACGGTCACCACGCCCCCTGTCACGGCCCAAACCTGTTTTACGATTCGCCGGCCGATGTACCGGGCTCAGGATTTAAATGAGCTGGTGCAGCGCGGCACGCTGTCGGGTCCCATGGCGGAGACGATCCGCATCGCGGTCCAGATGCGCCTGAATATCCTGATCTCAGGCGGCACGAGCTGCGGGAAAACGACCCTTTTGAACGCGATGGCCTCCGTCATTCCGAAACAAAACCGTATCGTCACCATCGAAGACACCTTTGAAATTTCTCTGCCTCATCCCAACTGGGTCGCACTCGAAACGGTTTTTCAGGGGCGCGGCGAAGGCGGCGCTTTCATCGATATGCGGGCGCTCGTGTCGCACGCGCTGCATCTGCGCCCTGACCGCATTCTTCTCGGAGAAGTGCGCGGCGGCGAGGCTTTGGACGTGCTGCAGGCGATGAACTCGGGGCATGACGGCTCGATGGCCACCATCCACGCGAGCTCCCCCATGGATGTCATCTCGCGTTTGGAAACCCTCGTGCTGATGGCCGGCTATGACATTCCACTCGTCGCGATCCGCCAGCAGATTTCCCGGGCGATCCACCTGATCGTTCAGATGCGCCGCACGGTGGACGGCAACCGGCAGATTGTCGCCCTCACGGAAGTCACGGGCGTGCAGGACAGCCGCGTCACGATGCAGGATATTTTTGTGCTCGGAAGAAACCGCGCCGGCCAAGTGGGTTTTTTCGCGACCGGCTACACACCTCTTTTTATTCAGCAGGCGTCCGTCCAAGGGATTCCCGTCCCCGGGAACCTTTTCGGCGTCGTTCAACCTCCTCAACAGGCGGCATAACCCATGAATTGGAAGCGCATTTGGACGGGAACGGCCATCGCCGCCGCGGTCCTATGGATTTTTGACATCGGCAATCTCATTCTCACCCAGCGCATCTTAGTTCCTGAACCCAATCTCACGTGGAGCGAGCTCATCGCGATCACCGGTTCTCTGATCGTCCCGAATCTGGTGGCGGGATTTCTTCTGAGCTGGCTGTATGTTCTGGCGCGGCCGAGGCTCGGTCCCGGTCCTAAGACGGCTCTTCTCATGGGTTCCATCGGTTTTGCCTTTGCCAATCCTCAGTTCTTCGCGGTCACGGTGTGGATCTCCTCTTTTACGGGAGCCCTCATCCTGCTGGTGACTACTTGGCTCAAGTTTGCCGCCGCCACGTACCTCGCCGGATGGCAGTACATTGAAAAAGCTCCTTAAGTCCTTCCTTTTCCTATTTTGTCTGGCATTCTGTCGCGCGGATCAGGATTCGTTCGGCACCATTTCCGGTTTTGTGAAGTTTCCCGGCGAGACGCCGCCACGCAATATGTTCGCCAATGCCACGGATCATGCCTGCCCTTATGGGATCGGCCAAAATCACCTCTTGGTGAAGCAGGAAACCCGCGGGCTGGAAAATGCCATTGTGGTTTTGGATCGCCAGGACCGGCGCGTGATGCCGACCCGTCTTCAGGCGGAGCTTGCCACCGACGGCTGCACGTTTGTGCCGCGCGTGCAGTGGGTGACCTTGGGAACCAGCCTGGCTCTGGTGAACAAGGACGGCGCGGTCCATCACCTGCACGCGTATCAAAATGGCAATACCCAGTTCGAAGCGGACCTGACGCCGGATTCTCCGACGGCGCGGCGGCCGCTCGTGGTCCCGGGGCTTTACAAAATCAACTGCGACAGGCATCCCTGGGAGCGCGCGTGGATTTACGTGTCGCCGCATGACTCGGTCGCCATCACGGATTCTCAAGGCCAGTTCACGATCAAGAATGTTCCGGCCGGGCGCTACCGGATCCAGGCCTGGCACGAAGGCTGGGTTCAAAAGGGAACGGATCCTGCCGGCCGTCTGGAATTTACGCCCATGTTGGATATCCGCCGCGTCAAGGTGCGCGATAATGAAGACACCAGCGTTACTTTTGATAATCTCACTCCCGCGTTAACGACGAACCCCGCCGATTGAGCTGCCTGTCTCAATTTGATATAAAAACTCATCCTAAGTAATCCCCTTTCATAAGGAGTGTTTTTGTGATGTCTAAGCTTTTATCCGGGTGGCTGATCGCGCCATCGGCGTCTACCCTTGGGCCGGAAATTGACCGGCTCTACAACCTGGTTCTGGTGATCACCGCCGTCATCTTCGTCTTGACGGAATCCGTCCTGATCTATTTCTGCCTGCGCTATCGGCAGAAGCCGGGCGAGAAGGCCGCGGCCACCCATGGAAATACGACGGCCGAGATCATCTGGACGGCCATCCCCGCGGCGATCATGATCACGCTCGGTTTTATGAGTCAAAATCTTTGGGCCAAGCTCCGCCAGCCGACTAATTTTCCCGAACCGGATATCGTCGTCCATGTGATGGCGGAACAATGGCTTTGGCATTTCAAGTACGAGGGCCCGGAGGGTGAAATCGAGGTCCAAAATGACTTCCATCTTCCCGTTGATAAAAAGGTGCGGTTCGAATTGACGTCGCAGGACGTCATCCACGGGTTTTATATCCCCGATTTGCGCATCAACCAGGACGCCGTGCCCGGACTCACCACGACGATTTGGGTGGAAGTGACCAAAACCGGTCAGTATGAGCTGCGGTGCACCCAGTTTTGCGGGACCAACCACTATCAGATGAAGGGGAATTTGACCGTCGAAAGCCCCGATGACTTTCAGGCATGGCTCAAAGGAGCCAAAGCCGCCGCGTTTTGAGGAGATCCGATCATGTCTAACACCGCCCATCATACCGCGCCGCAAACCTTCCTACGGAAGTGGGTTTTTTCCGTCGATCACAAGATCATCGGCTTGCAATACCTCTTCACCGGATTCGCTTTTCTGGTCCTGGGCACGCTGCTTTCCTTATTAATACGCTGGCAGCTCGGGTTTCCCGGGAAGGCCATCCCTTTCATGGGACACCTCGCGCGAAATGGAATGCCGAATGGCGTGATGCTCCCGGATTTCTATCACATGGCCTTCACGATGCATGCCACGATCATGATTTTTTTCGCGGTGATCCCGATCCTCGTCGGAGGGTTCGGCAATTATCTCGTGCCGCTCATGATCGGAGCCGAAGACATGGCGTTCCCGCGTTTGAACATGGCCTCTTACTGGACGTACGTCGTCGCGGGGGCCGTGATGGTCTACAGTTTTTTTACGGGAACAGGCGCCGCCAAAGCCGGATGGTTCGCCTATCCGCCGCTCTCGGTCGTGGAACCGGTCGGACAGACGTTTTGGATCATCAGCCTGGTGATTCTGGCGATTTCTTCATTGATGGGGTCCATCAACTTTATCACGACCATTCTGAATCTGCGCGCGCCCGGCATGACGATGTTCCGGATGCCCCTCACGGTGTGGGCGATGTTCATCACGTCTATTCTTCTGCTCTTGGCGCTTCCCTCCCTTACGGTCGGCGTCGCCTGCATGCTCTTGGACCGTGTGGCGGGAACAAGCTTCTTCATGCCGGCGGGACTCATTATCGGCGGAAACGCGCTGGAACGATCGGGAGGCAACCCGCTCCTGTGGCAGCATCTGTTCTGGTTCTTCGGCCATCCGGAAGTCTATATCGTGATTATGCCGGCAATGGGCATCATCTCGGACGTGATCTCGACCTTCTCGCGCCGGCCCATCTTCGGCTACAAAGGCATGGTGTATGCGCTGGCCGGAATCGCGGGCCTGGGCTTCATCGTCTGGGGCCATCACATGTTCACGAGCGGCATGAATCCGACGCTCGGCACCACGTTTATGATGTCGACGGTGGTGATCGCGGTTCCTTCGGCGATCAAGACGTTCAATTGGCTGGGAACGATGTGGCGCGGCTCGATCCGCTTCCGCGCGCCGATGCTCTGCGCTGTTTGCTTCCTCTCGATGTTTATCATCGGCGGCCTCACCGGGATTTTTTCGGCGGTGACGCCGGTGGACATCTACATCCACAATACCTACTTCGTGATCGGACACTTTCACTTCATGATGGTGGGCGGCGCGCTCTTCGGGATTTTTGCGGCAACCTACTATTGGATCCCCAAGATGTTCGGGCGCATGATGAATGAGACGCTCGGCAAGATCCACATCGCGATCACCTTCGTGCTCTTCAATCTGGTGTTTTATCCGATGTTCATCCTGGGCATTGCCGGCGAGCCGCGCCGGCTGTTCGACCCGAACTTCTATCCCGGCCTGGCGCATCTTCAGCCCATCCGCACCTTCATGAGCGTCTGCGCCATCACGATGTTCTGTGCCCAGGCGCTTTTCATTTTCAATATTTTTTGGAGCATTTTCAGAGGGGAAAAAGCCTCCGACAACCCGTGGGAGGCCAACACGCTGGAATGGACCACCACGTCTCCCCCGCCGTTTTACAATTACGAGAAAGTTCCCACCGTCTACCGCGGCCCTTATGAATACAGTCAGCCCAATCGCTCCCAAGATTGGGCCCCCCAAACAGAGCCCGCTTAAATGGGCCTGCGCGTCTACACGCTATTTATGGTCGTGGCCACCTTTTTACTGGTCATTGCGGGAGGCTTGGTGACGAGCACAGGCTCGGCGCTGGCTGTGCCGGACTGGCCGCTCTCCTTCGGTAAGTTCTTCCCGCCGATGGTGGGCGGCGTGTTCTATGAGCACGGCCACCGCATGATCGCAGCGACCGTCGGATTTCTCACCATTATTTTGGCAGTTTGGTTGTGGCGCGAAGCTCAGGAGCCTTTATTAAGGAAGGCCGGGTGGATCGCCTTGGGACTCGTATGCGCTCAGGGCATTCTGGGCGGCGTTACGGTTCTTCTCCGGCTTCCGGCGGTGACGTCCGTCGGTCACGCGTGCCTCGGCCAGATCTTTTTTTCATGGATCTGCTGTATCGCGGCGATGACCTGGTCCCAGCCGATCCTGGCGGCTTACGAGGGCGCCTCCAAGCTGCGTCGCCTGGCGCTGATGACGACGGGTTTTGTGTTTTTCCAGCTGGTCTTTGGCGCCATTTATCGGCACACCGGGCTGATGCTTCATGTGCATTTCTTGGGAGCTGTCCTGGTCTTTGTCCACGCGATTCTTTTGTACAGGCGCATTCAAAAATTGGCGATTGTCGACAGTTGGCTGAGCCGTCCGGCCGTGCTTCTCACGGCGCTAGTTTTTGCGCAGGTCGGTTTGGGAATTTCGGCGTGGCAGCACCCGACGGTGATGGATGCCACGGCGCACGTGGCCGTAGGGGCGCTGATTCTGGCGACATCATCGGTGATCAGTCTTGAAGTGTTTCGCCGGGTGACAGTATGAAACAGCGTCTTCGATCTTATTTTGAATTGACGAAGCCGCGGCTCACGTCGCTCGTCATTCTGACCACGTGGCTGGGCTATGCCTTTGCCGCGCGCCCAATGCGCTATAACGCTCTTTTCTGTCACGCGCTCCTCGGCAGCTGGCTGGTCGCCTCGGGCGCCGCCGCGCTGAACGAATATATGGAACGCGGCAAAGATGCGCTCATGAAACGCACGCAGAGCCGGCCGTTGCCTCAGAAGCGGCTCACGCCGGAAGCGGCCTATGGATTCGGCATGGCGATCAGCGCGATCGGTGTGTTGGAGCTCGCTCTCTTTGTCAATCCGCTGACGGGTCTTCTTTCTCTGATCAGTCTGGGAAGTTATCTCTTGGTTTATACGCCTTTAAAGACGCGAACGTCGCTCTGCACGCTCGTCGGCGCCATCCCGGGCGCGATCCCGCCCGTCATGGGATGGACGGCGGTCCGCAACAGCATTGATCCGGGCGCTTGCGTGCTCTTCGGGATCTTGTTTCTTTGGCAGCTGCCGCATTTTCTGGCGATCGCCTGGATGTACCGTGAGGATTACGCGCGCGCCGGCTTTCCGATGCTTCCCGTCATTGATCCGGATGGGGAAAGCACCGCGCGGATGATTCTTCTTTACACCGCCGTCCTTATCCCTGTGACGCTCATGCCCGCGCGCTTAGGGCTGGCGGGATTTTCTTATTTCTGGGCGGCACTGGCGCTGGGCAGCGCATTTTTTGCCTGCGGCGCGTTCACGGCTTTCTATCGGACGGCCGCCAACGCGCGCCGGCTCTTATTGGCGTCCGTGCTTTATTTGCCGACCCTTTTAACATGGATGGCATGCGCCAAGATCGCGTGAGTGAACTCGAGCGGAAAAACCGCCGCGTGGGGCTGTTTTTGGCCGCTGTGACGGTGGTTCTTTTTATTTATTCGTTTCTGATTGTCCGTCGGCGCGGGAATGAGCCTGAGCCCGCGAATTTAACGCCCGGACAAAAGATTTTGAGGGGCTTATGACAGGTCTTTCCAACGGACGTTTGGGAATGATGCTTCTCGTGGGCACCGAGACTCTCTTGTTCTCGAGCTTCATCGGAGCCTACATCGTGCTGCGCTCCGCCGCATCCTCCTGGCCGCCGCTGGGAACGCCGCATCTCACCCTCGGTCTTTCCGCCGTCAATACGGCGCTGCTCGTTTTCAGCACGGTGGAAGTGTATCGCCGGCGCATCGGCCAAACGTTCGTGTTGGGATGCTTGTTTCTCGTTCTGCAGGCGCTGGAATTTCATCGCCTTTACGCGCGCGGGCTGACGCTGCAGACCGGCACATACGGTGCGCTCTTTTACACGCTCATCACCTGCCATGGGCTGCATGTGCTGGGAGGACTCGGAATTTTGGCGGTCGCGCTGCGCAAGGCCGCGTGGGCGGAATATGCGGAGCTATATTGGCATTTTGTGACGGGCGTTTGGCTCGTGTTGTTCGCGGTCATTTACGTCATTTAAGGCATCAAGGAGACCTTATGGATCAGGCGATGGCGATCGAAGAATCAACAGAACTCATGGGGACCGTTCGCGGCAAGGTGGGGATGTGGCTCTTTTTGGTTTCCGATGCTCTCACGTTCGGCGGTCTTTTGTGCGCGTATGGAGCGCTGCGCATCGGCTCTTCCGATTGGCCCGTGCCGTCTCAGATTTTGGATGTGCCGCTCACGGCCTTTAACACGTTCGTCCTCATTTGCTCAAGTCTCACCATGGTCAAGGCGCTTTCGGCGATCCGTCATGGGGACGTGAAGGGCTTACGAAAATTTCTGTTGTGGACCGCTTTAGGCGGAATCCTCTTCCTGTCGATTCAGGCCTACGAATATCATCACCTTCTCTTCGTGGAAGGACTCCGTCTGAGGAATAATCTTTTCTGCGCGACATTCTTTTCGCTGACCAGTTTTCACGGCGCCCACGTCCTGTCCGGCGTGATTTATTTATTGATCATCCGCTGGCGCGCCGCCAAAGGGGATTTCACGGCGGAGCACAACCACCGCGTGGAAGTGGCCGGGCTCTATTGGCACTTTGTCGATTTGGTTTGGATCCTTGTTTTCACGTTCGTCTATCTCGTGTAACCGGAGACCCCTATGGAACAAACGCACGCCGAACCCAACTACATGAAAATATTCTGGTGGCTGCTCGCCTTGACGATCATCGAGGTGGGCGTCGTCTATGCGCACCTTCCGAAGGCGACGATGATCGTGGCCTTGATTCTTCTGGCGCTCTTGAAAGCGTTTTTAGTCGCCTGGAATTTTATGCATCTCCGATTTGAAAAAGCGGCCCTCATCGTCATGGTCGGATTCCCGCTGCTTCTTTTGGTCGATCTTTTTCTCGGCCTCATGCCGGACATCGCTCGTCGCATCTTCTAGTGGATGCCGTCGTTGTTGAAAATCTAGTCCATACCTATCCCGCCAAAAGACCGTCCAAAGTTGAGCGCCAAGCGCTCAAGGGAATATCGTTTTCCATTGGCGAAGGGGAGCTGTTCGGCCTTCTGGGTCCCAACGGTGGCGGCAAAAGCACCACCTTCCATATTCTCTCCACCTACTTCCGGCCGACGGGCGGCGTCGCTCGCGTTTTCGGGCATGATGTGGCGTCGGAACCCGAGCCCGTTCGACGGGAACTCGGAGTTGTTTTTCAGTCTCCGGGTTTGGATAAGAAACTCACCGTGTGGGAAAACCTGATTCACCAGGGACATCTCTATGGTCTTTCCGGGCAAATGCTTCGCGACCGTATCCTTTTTATCTTGAACCGTGTGGCGCTCACGGACCGCAAAAACGACGTCGTGGAATCGCTCTCGGGCGGAATGAAGCGGCGTGTGGAGGTGGCCAAGGGTCTGCTTCATCAGCCGAAACTTCTGCTTCTCGATGAGCCGAGCACGGGGCTTGATCCCGGCGCCCGTCGGGATCTGTGGGATTATCTGCACGAACTCAAGTCCAAGGAGAAGATCACGATTATCGTGACCACGCATCTCATGGAAGAAGCCGAAAAATGCGACCGCGTTGCCATCCTGCATGAGGGAAATCTTGTGGCGCTGGGGACTCCGGCGGAACTCAAAACGCAGATCGGCGGGGACGTGATTTCGGTGGAGTCGAGTGACCCCGAGAAGCTCGCTCAGGAGATTCATCAAAAATTTCAAGTCGCTACGCGTGTGGTCGACGGCGCCCTGCGCATCGAGCGTGAGCGCGGCCATGAGTTCATCCCGCAGCTGGTGAGCGCCTTCCCCGGCCAGATCCGTTCGGTCACCCTCGGCAAGCCCACTCTCGAAGACGTCTTCATCAAACTCACCGGCCACCGCTTTTGGGAACGGAAAGACCAATGAAGCATTTTTTCTTAGCCACCGGGACGTTGTGGCAGCGCGAGATTGTCCGGTTTTTCAGGCAGAGAAGCCGCGTGGTCGGCGCGCTCGGTCCGCCTATACTCTTTTGGTTTCTGATCGGTTCCGGATTGGGCGATTCCTTCCGAACTCAACGCGCGTTGGTTACGACCGACGTGAATTATCTGCAGTACTTCTTTCCCGGAACGGTGACGCTCATCGTTCTTTTTACGGCCATTTTCTCGACGATCTCCGTCATCGAGGATCGTCATGAAGGATTTCTGCAGTCGGTGCTGGTGGCGCCTTTGTCGCGGCTGACTCTGGTGTTGGGCAAGATCTTGGGAGGGACAACGCTCGCCTTCGCTCAGGCGGTGGTCTTTTTGCTTTTGGCTCCTGTCGCGGGCATTCATCTGCCGCTCCATGCCGTTCCGTTGCTCCTCATCAATCTATTGATCATTTCCTTCGGATTGACCGGCCTGGGATTTCTTCTGGCCTGGAAGCTGGATTCCACTCAGGGTTTCCACGCTATCATGAACTTGCTCTTAATCCCGATGTGGCTCTTATCCGGCGCGCTGTTTCCGGCTGAAGGCGCTTCACGGTGGATTCGCGTGCTGATGTCGCTCAATCCCTTGACCTACGGACTTTCCGCGCTGCAGCGCAGCTTGCTCGTGAATGGGCATCCTTTGGCCGCCGGAGTGGGCTCGCAGGCGTTCGGGTTCGCAATTTCTTTGGGGTTTGCGCTGGTCATGTTTGCGGCATCCGTATGGGCGGTTGAAAAACGCTGAATGATCCGTCACTTGCCCATCGTGAACGCCGTTCTCAACTCGCTCAGCGCGCTCTTGGTGGCCACCGGCTTTGTCATGATCCGGCAGAAAAAGGTGCTGCAGCATCGGGCTTGCATGGTGTCGGCCTTCGTGGTCTCCACCGTGTTTCTCGTGTCGTATCTGACGTACCATGCCAAAGTCGGGAACGTGCGTTACACCGGCCAGGGAATTATGAGAACCGTCTACTTCACGATTCTCATCTCGCATACGATTCTGGCTATTGTTATCGTCCCGCTTGTTTTACGCACGCTCTATTTGGCGATCAACAGCCGGTTCGACGATCATCGCCGCTGGGCCCGCTGGACGCTTCCCCTTTGGTTTTATGTCTCGGTGACGGGAGTGGTTATTTATGAAATGCTCTATTAAGCAGCGAGCAGCGAGCAGCAAGCGGCAAGCTGGGTTTTTACTGCTCACTGCTAGCCGCTCGCTGCTCGCTTGTCCTTTATGCAAGGACAGCCTCCCACAGGGCATGGCGCGAGGCTTCTTTTGGAGCATTCTTTTGATGTTGACGGTTCCGGCGGTGGTGGTGGGGGTTATCGCGCGAGCGGTGTGGCGGGCGGAGCGGAAGAAGCACCTACAGTCAGATTTTCATCATGAATGATCTTCATCAGTTCCAGTTCGGCTTGGCGAATTTCCGGATAAGAAGGAACGCGCGCATTGTTCATTTCGTCGCGCAGAAATTCAACGGTGATGGCGCTGGTGCATTGACCCAGAATCTCGAGGAAGGTGCGGCCTACGGCGCGGGGATAAGCGGCCACCAGCTTGGCCAGTGAGCGCGTCGAGGCTTTGGGCAGGACCCTTCGCAGGTCGTTCTCGGGTAGCGCCAGAATGTCATACATGCAAGCTTCGGCCATATCCCCTCCTGGCCAAAGTGTGACCCCAAACCATGAGAGTGTCAATGAGAAAGTGTAAAAAACAAGTTGAATTTACAGTGCGAATTGAGATTTCTTTGAGCGGGGTGTGATGGAATGGTGACCACGAAACCGGAAATACGCAAGGTGCTTCTTTTTGACCTCGATTGGACTTTGATCTATACCGGAGGCGCCGGCGTGAGAGCCCTGGATCATGCCTTCGAGAAATTGTTTGGCATACCGGAGGCCATGAAGAAGATCAGTCCGGACGGCAAAACAGATCCTGCCATTTGCCGCGAGATGATTCGTGTTCATTTGAGCCGCGAACCCGAGGGGCCGGAAATTGAGAATCTCTGCCGTGGCTATCTGGATCGCTTGGCCGAAGAAATTCCTGTCAGTCCGGGGTATCGCATTTTGCCGGGAATTCCGAAGCTGCTGGAAGAGCTTTCGCATCACGACGAGGTGCTGATGGGATTAGGTACCGGCAATCTTAAAGAAGGCGCAGCGATTAAACTGGCGCGGGCGGATCTGATGAAGTATTTCCGGTTCGGCGGCTACGGTTCCGACGCCGAGGAACGGCCGACCGTACTGCGCACCGCGGTCAAGCGCGCCGAGGCGCTGGCCAAAAAGACGTTCGGGCCGAAAGACGTGGTGGTGATCGGCGACAACATCCGCGACGTGCAGGCCGGCCAGGCCATCGGCGCCTTGACGGTGGCGGTCGCTTCGGGGCCGATGAATTCCGACGCCCTCGCGGCAAGCCGGCCGGATCATTTGTTCCAGGATTTGTCGGATACGCAGAAGGTGCTCGGTGTTCTTGCGTTTTGAGGAAAATCCCAATACCGGATTTGTGGATGACCGGGTATTTCAGGAGCGCTCGGAACCGCGTGTGGTTACGCATGCGCTGCGCCGTCGCGCGGGTCAGGACGTGTGGTGCCCCGTCACCGGGTTAAACGCCGACGGGCATCCGGTTCCGGCCTTGGCCCGCAAAGTCGAGGACTCCGGCGAGGGAATGTGTTATCTTGTTTATGGACATTTATGGGGCCTGCGCTTAAAAGATCCATCCTGCTCCGATCCCTGGTCGCTTGACGATTCTCACCAATGGGGAGAACCTTTTCTGCTGCTTCCCGCCGACGGCGCCGATCTGCGGTTTAGACTATGATTAATGTTTCGCAGCTCACAAAAACCTACGGCGCGACTCTGGCGCTCGATCATGTGACTTTCGCCGTTCAGCCCGGAGAAGTGGTCGGGCTCCTGGGCCCCAACGGCGCGGGCAAGACGACGATGCTGAAGATGCTCACCGGCTATCTGCCGCCCACGGAGGGCTCGGCGCGGGTCGCCAATTTTGACATTCTCGATCAGTCGCTCGCCGTACGCCAGCGCATCGGCTATCTTCCCGAAACCAATCCGCTCTACGAAGATCTCGCGGTGTATGAGTCCCTCGAGTGGACGGCGCGTCTGCGCGGCATGGCGCCCTCGATGTATGCGGGAGCGATCCGCAAAGTGATCGGGGAATGCGGCTTGGACAGCGTGGTGGGCAAAGACATCGCTCATTTGTCCAAGGGTTTTCGTCAGCGCGTCGGCCTCGCTCAGGCCATTTTGCATGATCCCGAAATTTTGATTCTGGATGAGCCCACCTCGGGCCTGGATCCTAATCAACAACTGGAAGTGCGTCAATTGATCCAGACGCTCAAACAAAAGAAGACCGTTTTACTCTCTACGCATATTTTGTCCGAAGCTCAGACGGCCTGCGACCGCGTCCTCATCATTCATAAAGGGAAGATCGTCGCTGATGGCACGCCGGATCTGTTGCGCCAAACGCTGTCCAAGGGGCAGCGGCTCCTGTTGGAGCTCAAGGCGCCGGCGGCAGATGCGCGGGAAACGCTTGCGCGGCTTCCGGGTGTCGAACGAGTGTCGGTTCAAAAGGAATCGGGCGCTCAGGTAACGGTGATGCTGGAATCCGCGGAGACAGACCTGCGCGAGGCTGTTTTCGAGTTGGCCGTGCAAAAGCACTGGCCCATTTTGCAGATGACGCCGGAGACGTTTTCTTTGGAAGATGTCTTCCGGCAATTGACGATTTCATGAGAAAGCGACCGGTTTTCGTTCTGGCCCGTAAAGAGCTCGTCATGATGATCAACGCTCCGGCGACGTACGTCATCGCTGTTGTCTTTCTTCTCATTAACGGCTGGCTTTTCGTCTCGCCGCTTTTCCAAATGAACCAGAGCACGCTCGACTCCTTTCTGCGGCCGCTGCCGCTGATCTTTACCTTTTTAATCCCGGCTCTCACCATGCGGGCGTTTTCCGAGGAATTCAAAAGCGGGACGATCGAGGTTCTGGCGACCTTGCCCATCGAAGATGTGGAGATCGTTCTCGGGAAATACCTGGCGGCGTTAGGCCTGATCGGCATGCTCGTGGCGTGCACGCTGTTTTATCCTCTGGTGCTTTTCTTCGTCGGCCGGCCCGACCCCGGTCAGCTCATCGGAGCTTACGTGTCGATTGTCTGTCTCGCCGCCTTTTTTGCGGCCATCGGACTGTGGGCGTCGGCCTTCACGCGCAACCAGGTGGTCGCTTTCATCGTCGGGTTTTTTGTGTGCTTCCTCTTTTTTCTGATGGACCGGGTCGCGGATTTTCTTCCGGGCGTCTTCTCGGGCTTTGTGCGCGGCTTGGGCATCGAAACGCATTTTGACGCGCTGGCCCGCGGCGTGCTCGACACGCGCGATCTGCTTTATTGGGCCAGCGGAACGTTTTTCTTTTTGGCGGCATGTCTGACGATTGTTCAATCCAAAAAATGGCGATAACGCTTCAGGAACGTAAACGGACACTGGCGATTACAAGCACGACCGGCCTCGCGCTGAGTGCGCTCATCATCATCCTCATCAATGTCCTGAGCAATTGGGTATTCTTCCGATTGGACCTTACGAAGAACCACGCCTATTCGCTTTCTCCCGCCAGCCGGAAACTGGTTCGCGATCTTTCCGATCCGGTCATTGTGAAAGCCTATTTCACGCCGGATCTGCCGCCTCCTTATAACGTCTATGAGCGCTACGTGCGGGACCTGCTCGTCGAATACCGCGCGGCGTCGCACGGCAACGTGCGTTTTGAATTCGTGCTGCCGAATCCGCCGGCGGATTTTGAGAAGAAAGCCGCCGAAGCGGGCCTCTTGCCTATTCAGTTTGAAGAGATGGGCTCGGATCAATTGCAGATCCGCCGCGGCTATATGGGGCTCGTTCTTTTCCACCGCGACAAGAGCGAAACGCTTCCGGTCTTAAAAGATGTGCAGCAGCTGGAATACGACATCACCAGCCGCATCGCCAAGATGGTTGTGCGCACCAAAAAGAAAATCGCGGTGACGTCCGGACATGGCGAAATCAAATGGCAGACCAGCCAGTCCAAGCTGGCGACGGACGCGGCGGACCTTTATGAGCTGCGCGATGTTCCTTTGCCGGGGTCCACCACCGCTCTTTCGGATGTGGACGCTCTGCTCATGGTGGGGCCCAAACAAAAGCTCGATGACAAATCGCTGGGGGCGATCGATCAGTTGATCCGGCGCGGAATTCCGGCGGCTTTTCTCGTCGACAGCAAAAACCTCATGATCAACCAATTCTACGTGTCCGCTTTGGATTCCGGTCTTTCGGAGTTTCTCAAGACCTACGGCGTGCAAGTGGGCAATCGCCTCGTCTATGACGCTCAATGCGAGACCATCGGGGTCACGCAGAACATGTCCGGTTTCGCCTTCACGACGAGCATGCGCTATCCTTATATCCCGCTCGTCGACCGCATTATGACGACGCACCCGGTCGGACGCGGACTGGACACGGTGGGACTGCCATTCACGACGACGGTTGAGCCGGTGACGAGTTTGCCGGCCGGGGTGCATTTCACGCCGCTCTTGTATTCGTCCCAGCAGAGTTGGCTCGCGCCGGCGGAACCCTATGCGAGCGTGGCGCCCACCAACATTCCTCAACCGCATCCTGATGAACCTCACGGCCCCTATTCGCTTGGCGCCGTCGTGGAAGGCACGAACCCGAAAACGCAAGTCATCGTTCTGGGAACGGCGCGTCTCATGGATCCGGGCCTTCCGCAGTTTCCCGGCGCCGACGCCCTGGTGAGCAACATTCTCGCCACGATGTCCAAGGATGAGACGCTGATCGGTATTCGGTCCAAAGGCGAAATCATTCGGCCGCTGAATCCCGTTTCGGGCGCGGTGCGGGAAATCGTCAAATACGGCGTGGTTCTCGGCGTCGCGTTTTTGCCCGTGGGGGTGGGATTGTGGCGCTGGAAGAGACGTCAAGAATGGCGTCACCTCATAACGGCGGCTTTTGCGCCCAAACCCGCCGTCTGAGATGTCCACCGCTCTGCTTAAAAAAATGTTCTTATTAACCGGCCTTCTTCTCGTCGTGCTCTTGGTCTATTACTACCGACAAGTGCCTCACTTTCAGGTTCCGTTCGCCAAGGCGGCCGGTTCCGTCGAGCGTATTCTTCTCGAACAAGGGCCCAAAAAAATAGAGCTTCACAAAGAGGGAAAGCTGTGGCAGGTGTTCTCGCCCACGTCCGCTCATTATCCGGCGGATGAGAACGCAGTGAAGACTTTTATCTCCACGCTCAAGGACGTCCAGATCGAAGATCAAATATCCGACCGCGCCGACCGCGCGTCCGAGTACGAAGTCAATTCCGAAAGCGGTACCCGCGTTTGTTTCATGGACGCAAGCGGAACAAAGCTGGCCGAAGGGATTTTTGGGAAGCAAGCGCCCGACGTGGCCCATCTCTATTTTCGTTATCCCGACAAACCCAATGTCTATTTAGCCCGGGGCCTCATCCGCGGAGAGTTGGGCCAGCCGGAGCTCAACAGCTGGCGAAGCCGCCAACTCATTGATCTTCCGGAAACGGGCATTCAGGAAGTTCTCATTCAAGGAAAAGGATTTGCAACGGATCTGGTCCGCAAAGGCACGGATACCTGGACGCTGAATGGAAAGGTTCTTGAACCGGCTCCGGTCTATCAGTTGCTCGGAGCATTAGGGCATCTGTCCGCCGACGAATTTGTCACGCCGTCCACCGCTCCGGTTTTCACCTACGATTCCCTGCAGTACGCCAAGATCGCGATCAAGACGGCGGACCGTACGGTGGAACTGCACATCGGTCCGGAATGGGTCCAACAACAAAAATATCCGGCGGCCGTTTCAGCGGAAGGCGGCGTCGCCTGGCTCTACGAGCTCCACGTCAAACCGCTGCTCCTCAAACCCTCCGACTTCCACATCAAATAAATTAGGCCGCGCGCGGAAGTTTCGAAGACAATTTCTCAACGAAAGCAATTTTCCATCCAAAGGCTTGTATGAGATTGCGAATACTTGCCCAGCGCGGATTGCCGTGTTTCGAAAGCATTCGAAAAAGATGTTCCCGGTTCAACTTTGTTTTTAGGGCAAGTTTGCGGAGTCCTCCGTGAGCGGTCGCCACATCCCGAAGCGCCAAAAGGAAGGTTTCTTCATCGCGTTCCTCGAGGCAGGCATTTAAATAGCCTAAAGCATAGGCGGGGTCTTTCAATCGTTCCAGAAGGTCTTCGTAATAAGTGGTATGTTTTTTCTTCATTTCGGATTCCTTTGATAATCTGCCCAACAGTCATGCGCTTTCCTGATGTCGCGGCTTTGAGTCTTTTTCAGACCTCCCCCAAGCAATAGGATGAGCGTGTGCTGCGGCTGTGCGAAATAGACGCGATATCCCGGCCCTGTGTCCAATCGAAACTCCCAAACCCCCTGTCCAACCCAACGATAATCTCCGAAGAGTCCGCGCCGCACGCGAGTCAGCCGGGCGTCGACAGATTGTCGCACGGTCATGACCTTTAGAGCGGAAAACCATTCCTTGTAAGGGCACTTTCCGTCTGCTGTGTAATAATAGTCGACTATTCTGGGAACAACATTCATCACGCATCGCCTTTAATAGTAGCGTACAAGCTACCAATTGTCAAGATATATAGAGATCCCTAATACTTAGAGTGAATTTCCGGAAAAATATTCACGGATTTTTTTAGGTCGGACCACGGATGTGGACGAAATCCAGCAAAAACCTGAAGCTGTTCGCTTCGGAGCTTTAAGTTCTGCTCCTTGCTGGTATTTATTAAGCGATGGTGACGCGTTTGTCCAGGTAGATGTCCTGGATGGTGTTCAGGAGCTTGACGCCTTCGGCGAAGGGGCGCTGGAAAGCCTTGCGGCCGGAGATGAGGCCCATGCCGCCCGCGCGCTTGTTGATGATCGCCGTTTTGACGGCCTCGGCCAAATCGGCTGCGCCGGAAGAAGCGCCGCCGGAGTTGATCAGGCCCGCGCGGCCCATGTAGCAGTTGGCCAATTGGTAGCGCGTGAGGTCGATGGGGTTATCCGAGGTCAGTTTTTCGTAGACGCGTTTATCGGTTTTCCCGAAGTTGAGTGCGGTGAAGCCGCCGTTATTTTCCGGCAGTTTCTGCTTGATGATATCCGCTTCGATCGTCACGCCCAAGTGATTGGCCTGGCCGGTCAAGTCCGCCGCGAGGTGGTAATCTTTTTCCTTCGTCTTGAACGCGGCATTGCGCGTGTAGCACCAGAGAATCGTGGTCATCCCCATCTCATGGGCTTGTTGGAACATCTGGCTCACTTCCCAGATTTGGCGGCGTGATTCCGCCGACCCAAAGTAGATCGTCGCTCCGACGGCAACGGCGCCCATATCATAAGCCTGTTTGACGCTGGCAAAAAGCGTTTCATCGTAGGTGTTCGGGTAGGACAGGAACTCGTTATGGTTGAATTTCATGATAAAGGGAATCTTATGCGCGTATTTGCGCGCGACGGAACCCAGAACCCCCAGCGTGGAGGCGACGCCATTGGCGCCGCCTTCGATGGCGAGCTTCACGATATTTTCAGCGTCAAAATACATCGGGTTCGGGGCAAATGAGGCGCCCGCCGAATGTTCGATGCCCTGGTCGACCGGCAGGATCGACACGTAGCCGGTATTGCCCAGGCGCCCGTGATCCAAGAGAGACTGCAGGCTCTTTAAAACCGGCGTCGGCCGGTCGGACAGCGAATAAATTCGTTCGACATAATCGGGCCCCGGAAGATGGATCGATTCCTTGGGGATTGTGGTGCATTTGTGCTCCAGGAGCTTCTTCGCGTCGGCTCCGAGCAGTCCTTCAATGTCAACGGTCATGATGGTGTGTCTCCTTTTAGAGTTTGAAAAAGTATTGACTCCATTATACCATCGCCTTCTATCCTTTATAGGTAGCGATGGCCATCATCAAAACGATCGGCATTAGGCCGATCGTAATGATGGCGAGATGGAACCGCTACGGTATAATGCCGCTAGTCATGGAATCCATCATCTTCTTGGATCGCGGCACGGTCATCGTTTCTTTTAGAAAACCGGCCGTCGCTCATACCTGGGTGGATTATGAGCGCACGGTGCCGGAAGAAACGGTGGAGCGCCTGCACGGAGCGACGATCGCCGTTACCAATAAGGTGAAACTCCATGACGCGGAGCTTTCCCAACTTCCCGAGCTCAAATTCATCGCGATCACGGCGACCGGTTTCGACAATGTGGACCTTGCCTTCTGTCGGCGGCGCGGCATTGCGGTGGCGAACGTCCCCGGCTACGCGCGGCAATCGGTTCCGGAGCACGTGATGATGCTGATTCTGGCGCTGCGCCGGAACCTCCCGGCCTACGAGAAGGCCGTCCGCGAGGGGCGCTGGCAAAGTTCTCCTCAGCCGACGGTGAACGACATCCCCGTCGAAGATTTGTGCGGGTCCACTCTGGGGCTTATCGGATACGGCGACTTGGCCAAAGGGGTGGAACGTCTGGCCCGCGCCTTCGGCATGGAGATCTTGATCGCCGAACATAAAGAAACGGGTTCGGTGCGACCGGGCCGCATTCTTTTTTTGGAAGTTCTCCGGCGCGCGGATGTGGTGAGCCTGCACACACCCTTGACGGATCAGACCCGCCACCTCATTGGCCCCACGGAGCTGGCGCTCATGAAACGTTCGGCTCTTTTGATCAATGCGGCGCGCGGTGGACTCGTCGATGAACAGGCTTTAGCGGACGCGCTTCGACAAGGGCGGTTGGGAGGAGCCGGCATTGATGTGCTCTCGACCGAGCCTCCGCGATCCGGGAACCCTTTACTCGAGCTCAAGCTGCCGAACCTCTTGGTGACGCCGCATATCGCCTGGACCAGCCGCCAGGCGCAAGAGCTCTTGGCGGAAGAAGTCGTGAAAAATATCGAAGCCTACGCGGCCGGAAAGCCGAGGAACATCGTCTCGTGAAGAATAAAATCCTGAAGATTACGCAGTTGGGGCAGCCGGTGCTGCGCCAGCCGTCCAAACCCGTGCCGCTCCCGCTCTCCCGTGTCCATGACCGGCTGATCGACGACATGATACGGGCCATGAAAAAAGCCAAAGGGGTCGGCATCGCCGCTCCTCAAGTCGGCATCGGCCTTCAACTCTTCATCGTGGCTCCCGAGCCGAGTGTGCGCTATCCCAAAGCTCCCACGATGCCGCCGGTCGCCATGATCAATCCCCGGCTCGTCAAACATTCGACGAAGATCGTGACGGATTGGGAAGGATGTTTATCGATCCCCGGACTGCGGGCCCGGGTCCCGCGCTATCACAGCCTTGAGATTGAATTTACCGATCGCAAAGGAAGACGGCTCGTCGGCAAACTCTCGGGCTTTGTCGCCCGTATTTTCCAGCACGAGTTTGATCACATCCACGGGAACGTGTATCTCGACCGTGTTCGGGATACGCGGACCTTCATGACCGAAGCGGAATTTCGAAAACGCCGGTCATGAGCCGCTACGGTTTTGCGGATGTGGGAACGGTGCTTCGCATCCGCGACTACCGGAATTTTCTGCTCTCCCGAATTTTTGCCACGCTGGCGACCCAGATGCAGGCCCTCGTCGTGTCCTGGCAGATTTATCAGATGACGAAAGACCCTTTGGCGCTGGGCTTGATCGGTCTCGTCGAAGCGGTCGTCTTTATTGCCTTTGCCACGCCGGCGGGACATTTCGCGGATCGGCATGAAAAGCGCGGGATTATTTTCACGACCCAAGGACTGCTTCTCGCGTGCGCGGCGGCTTTTATCGGGCTGACGCGCTGGTCCGGGCTTTCCGTTTATTGGCTTTATGCGGTTGTTGCATTTACCGGTTTTGCGCGCAGCTACATGTGGCCGGCGTCTTTTGCCTATTCCGAACTGACGGTTCCGCGAGCGATTTACGGGCGCGCGGCGAGCCTGAACGCCACCGGCTGGGAAGTGGCTTCGATTTTTGGCCCGGCGATGGGGGGATTCATTTATGCCTGGCGCGGTCCCGTCGCGGCGTATGGGACCGTCTTTATGCTGATGGCGTTGTCGCTCTTTTTTACGCTGAGGATGGGCATAAAGCCTCCGGCGGCGGCCGTCGTTCCGACGGAAAATCAGGATATCTGGGCCGGCTTCCGTTTTGTTTTTTCCAATCCGGCCATGCTGGGAGCCATTAGCCTCGATATGTTTGCGGTTCTTTTCGGCGGGGTTTATGCGATCCTTCCTATATTTGCCGATCTTTTGGGCGTGGGCGCCAAAGGCCTTGGATGGCTGAGAGCGGCGCCTTCCATGGGAGCCATTCTGATGGCCGGCTATCAAGCGTGGAGTCCGCCCTACAAAGAGGCGGGAAAGACGCTCCTCATCGCCGTTGCGCTTTTTGGAATTTTTACGATCGCTTTCGCTTTTTCGACCACCTTTTGGATGTCTCTCGTCCTTTTGGCCTTGTGCGGCATGGCGGATAACATCAGCGTCGTCATCCGGGCGAGCATCATGCAGGCTTTCACGTCGGACGCCATGCGCGGCCGGGTTTCCTCGGTCAACGGGATCTTTATCGGATCTTCCAATGAAATCGGCGCTTTTGAATCCGGCCTGGCCGCCAAGCTGATGGGAACGGTGCCTTCCGTCCTCTTTGGAGGCGTGATGACGCTGATCACGGTCGGCCTGGTCGCCTGGAAAGCTCCCATGCTCCGGCGTCTTAAGAGCCTGCACAAGCCCGGCTAAAATAGGTAAAATTTGCCTCAATTATGAAAACAAGCGAGCAGCGAGCGGCAAGCAGCAAGCGAGGATTGTCCCACATTATGCTGGCGTTCCTGCTTGCCGCTTGCTGCTCGCCGCTTGCTCCAGTGTGGGCCGATGACGCTCCAAAAAAGGACGACACGACGACGGGCGCGGAGAGCCCGATGATCGAGGCCGTGGATATCCCGACAGCGGATATTCTGGATCCTTACACCTACGCCACCACCTTCCGTTTCTACAATGAGGGCGGGATCGCCTCCCGGCTCATCATCGGTCCGCTGAAAAGGGTCAATTTAGGAATTACTTTTGACGGCCAGCGTATTATCGGTTCGGACGATCCCCACATGGTGCGCCCGTCGGTTTACTTTAAGCTGCGCGCTTTCGACGGCACGGATGTGCTCCCGGCGCTGGCCCTGGGTTACGATAACCAGGGTTATCTTTATCAGGAATCCACGCGCGACTATTTGGAAAAGGAGAAAGGACTGTATCTCGTCGGCACCCACGAGATTTTTATCCCGGATTTCGATATTCATGCCGGGATGAACATCAATGATTTTGACAACACCAAAGTGTATGGATTTTTTGGGGCGACCTATAAAATTGTTCCCTCCTTCGCGCTCTTGGCCGAATACGACAACATTCGTAATGGTCCGGAGAATCGAGTCAATCTGGGAGGGCGCTATTGGGTCGTGCCTTATTTCAATATCGATCTGGCCGCCCGAAACGTGGGACGCGGCGGCGCGCAAGGCGCCGAACGCATTGTGCGTTTAAATTACGTCGGGCATTTCCCCTGGTGATCCATGGCTGACGAGATTATCGCCTTGGAGTTTGAAAAGCCTATTGCCGAACTCGACAGCAAAATCGAGGAGCTGAGGTCGTGCGCCGCCACCGAGCACATGGATTTCTCGGAAGAAATCCGCACGCTCGAGGAAAAATGCGAACAGCTCAGGCGCCAGATCTATGGGAGCCTCACGCCCTGGCAGCGCGTCCTCATCGCGCGCCATCCCCAGCGGCTCTACACTCTGGATTACATTAAGGCGCTGTGCTCTAATTTTATGGAACTTCACGGGGACCGCACTTTTTCCGATGACGCTTCGCTCGTCGGAGGCTTGGCGACGTTCGAGGGAAGGTCCGTCGTGGTCCTCGGCCACCAAAAAGGCCGCACGGTTCAGGAATCCATGCGCCGCAATTTCGGCATGCCGCATCCGGAGGGATACCGGAAGGCGCTCCGTCTCATGAAGCTCGCCGAGAAATTCAAAAAACCGGTTCTGTGTTTTATCGACACGCCGGGGGCGTATCCGGGCATCGGCGCCGAAGAGCGCGGTCAAGCGCGTGCGATTGCGGTGAATCTCATGGAAATGGCGGCTTTGAAGACGCCGGTAATCTGCATCGTGATCGGCGAGGGCGGATCCGGCGGCGCCTTGGCCATCGGGATCGGCGACCGGCTCCTCATGTGCGAAAATGCCTGGTATTCCGTGATCTCGCCCGAAGGCTGCGCGGCCATTCTCTTTCGCGACGCCACGCGGGCGGCGGAAGCGGCGACGGCATTAAAATTGACGGCGCCCGAACTCAAAAGTCTGGGCATTGTCGATGAAATCATTCCCGAAACGCAAGGGGGGATTCACCGGGACCCCGCAATGACATTGGAAGCCATTCGCGCTTCCCTCATTAAAAATTTGGACCAGTTGCAGGGTCTTTCGGAGGAACAGCTTTTAGATCGCCGCTATCAGAAATTCCGTTCTTTGGGAACTTGGAGGGACAGTGAATTGATCCAAGTCTCGCCGGCAGGGACTCGCCGCAGGACCAAGAGTCAAAAAATCGCATGAGCAAACGAATTGCCATTTTGACGGGCGGCGGTGACTGCCCGGGACTCAATCCTGCGATACGCGGGTGTGTCATGGCCGGACTCGACAAGGGTTTTGAATTTGTGGGACTTCAGGAAGGCTGGCGGGGATTTGTCGAAGGAAAAACGCAGACTTTGGGTCTTGCCGAGGTGAAAGAGATTGTCGGTAAAGGCGGAACCATCTTGGGAACATCGCGCACCAATCCTTTTAAGAAGGAAGGGGCGGTAGAAAAATGTCTGGCGACCTTTAAGAAGCTTAAGCTGGACGCTTTGGTGGTACTCGGTGGCGAAGACACGCTCGGAGTGGCGGCGCGCTTCTATAAGGAACACCAGCTGCCGGTCGTAGGAGTCCCCAAGACCATGGACAACGATCTTTCCGCCACGGATTACACGTTCGGATTTGATACCGCGACCACGGTCGCAGTCGATGCCGTCGAGCGTCTTCGCGATACGGGACGCAGCCATCGCCGCATTATGGTTCTTGAGGTGATGGGACGTCACGCCGGCTGGGTGGCGCTCTTTACCGCCATCGCGTCCGCGGCCGATTGGGTTCTCTTGCCGGAGCGCAAGGCCGATCTCCAGGCGATGTGCAAGCATTTGAAGATGGTTCACGACCGCGACAACGTCGCCATTGCGATCACCTCCGAAGCGGTCGAACTGCCCGGGGTCAAGACGGGAAGCGAAGAACTGGATCAGTTCGGACATATGCTCTTGAAAAATCGCGGCATGGGCGAGAAAATCGCCGAAATTATCGAAAAAGAAACCGGCATCGAAACCCGTTCCGCCGTGATCGGCCACATTCAACGCGGCGGCAGTCCTACCCTCTTCGATCGGATGTTAGGAACTCGCGTGGGAGCCAAAGCCGCGGAGCTGGTGGCCGAAGGAAAATTCGGCCAGATGGTGGCCCTGCGGGGCAACGAGGTCATCGGAGTTTCTTTGCAGGAAGCCACGGCCACGCTCAAGACCGTCTCCCCGGAATGGCTCAAGCTCGCCGATACGTTCTTTAAGTAGAAAAATCAAAATTCCCCTTTAAATTCGATCGTTTGCATGTTATGGATACGAACATGCAGGCGGTTGAACTCTTAAAAGAAGCGGTAGCGCATGGCGCTTCCGATGTGCACATCGTTCCCGGCGCGCCGCCTCTTTTCCGGATTGACGGCCACCTCACGGCGCTGCCCAATTCTCGAGCCTTGCAGGCGCAAGAAACCCAAAGTATTATTTTAAGCCTTATCAATGAAGAACAACGGGCGCGTCTCAGCCGTGAATTTTCCGTCGATTTCTCGATCAACCTTCCGGAAGTGCGGTACCGGGGGAATGCGCTCTTCCAGCGAAATGGCATGGAGGTCGTTTTACGGCTGATCCCGACACAAATTCCGACGCCGGAGGACCTCATGCTGCCTCCCGTGATCACGGATCTGGCCAATTTATCGGCTGGCCTGGTGTTGGTGACGGGTCCGACGGGCTCCGGAAAGTCCACGACCATGGCATGTCTCATCGATCTCATCAATCAGCGGCGGCGGGACAATATCATCACGATCGAAGATCCCATTGAATTTATTCACAGCAACAAAAATTGCATTGTGAGTCAGCGCGAGATCGGGCTCCATGCCGCCGCTTTTGCCCCGGCCTTGCGTTTCGTGATGCGGCAGGATCCGGATGTGGTCTTAATCGGTGAAATGAGAGATTTGGAAACAATCTCGGCGGCGGTGACCGTGGCTGAAACCGGGCATCTCGTCTTGGCCACCTTGCACAGCAATGACGCGCCGCAAGCCGTAGACCGTATGATCGATGTCTTTCCGGGTCGGCAGCAGCAGCAAATCCGTGCGCAATTGGCCGGCGTGCTCAAAGCGGTGATCGCCCAGACGCTTCTGCCCAAAGCCACGGGAAAAGGGCGCGTCGCTCTGCGTGAAATTATGATCGTGAACTCGGCGATCGCCAATTTGATACGGACCGGGAAAACCCATGAGATCTATTCGGCTATCGAAATGGGAGCGCGCGAAGGCATGATCAGCCTAGGCCGCGCCGCCTCGGAGTTGGCTAAAAAGGGATTAATCACGGCTCAGGACTTTCAACCGCGCCAAAAGGCCATGGGCTGATAAGGAGTCCCGCATGGAAATAATCGACATTTTAAAAGCGGCGGTGCAAAAAGGGGCGTCGGACCTTCATTTGGTCATCGGACAGCCGCCGATGGTGCGTCAGGACGGGGAGTTGAAGGCGATGACGGAATTCCCGGCTCTCACCGCGGAAGAATCCAAACGCATGATTTATACGCTACTCTCGGACACGCAGCGGGTGCGCTTTGAGCAGGAAATGGATTTGGATTTTTCGCTCGCGGTCGAGGGCGTTTCCCGCTTCCGGGCCAACATCCTTGTGCAGAAAAACGGCGTTGAGGCGGTCTTCCGAGTGATTTCGAGCCGCATTCCCACGCTCGACGATTTGCAAATGCCGCCCGTCATCGCGGAGCTGGCGAACATGCCGCGCGGATTGGTTTTGGTGACCGGCCCGACGGGATCCGGGAAATCCACGACTCTGGCCTGCCTGATCAACATGATCAATCAAAAGAGACGCTGTCATATTTTGACGGTGGAAGATCCTATCGAGTTCGTTTATGAGAATAAGAACTCCGTGATCCGTCAGCGCGAAATCGGACAGCAATCGCGCAGTTTCGGAGCGGCGCTGAAGCATGCGCTCCGGCAGGATCCCGACGTCGTCTTGGTCGGCGAAATGCGCGATTTGGAAACGATCGGGGCCGCTCTTACGATGGCGGAAACCGGCCATTTGGTGCTGGCGACCTTGCACACGACGGATGCGGCGCAGACCATCGACCGGATCATCGATGTATTCCCGGCGTATCAGCAGCAGCAGGTCCGTACCCAGCTCTCGAGCACTTTAAAGGCGGTCGTCTGCCAGACGCTTATCCCCCGATTAAATGCCAAGGGGCGCGTGGCGGCGCGCGAGATCATGATCGTGACCTCCGCCATTTCCAATTTGATTCGCGAAGGCAAAACGCACCAGATTTATGGCGCCATCGATACGGGCGCGCGCGTCGGTATGATCAGTTTGGATAAGGCTCTGGCGGACCTGGTCAAGAAGGGTTTGATTTCGACCGAAGAGGCTTTGGCCAAGGCCAACCGCCCCGAACTTATTCGTGGAGCGCCGCCCGCGGCTATGGCGGCGTAAGAATCATTTTATGTCGAGCGCATTGAATCAGGCCATCAAATCCCTGCAGGGCTTCAACGCCTTGAGCGATGCTGTTATCGATCAGCTGGTTCCGTTTGCTTCGGAGCGCGTGATCCGGGCCGGCGAAACAATCTTTTGTCAGGGAGAGCCGTCGCCTTATTGCTTCGGGGTTCTGTCGGGCGAGGTGGTGATCCAGCATGTGTCGAAGGATTCCCGCTTCATGCCCAAGCTCCTCGGCGTGGTCGGTGCCGGGGGACTTTTCGGAGAGTCCGCGATTTTTGAAGACAGCCCCCGCGTGGCCATGGCTTCGGCGCGTAAAGACGGAAAGCTTGTGGCCCTCCGCGGGTCTCAGCTGCGCGAGTGGGTTCATAAGCATCCCGACATCGGACAGCCTCTTCTTTTATCTCTTTTACAATCCTCTTTGCAGCGCCTGCATCGGACGAGTCAGGAGCTGGCGGTGGTCTATGGCGTCGGACGTCTCTTGGGCTCGGACAAACCCTTTGCGGATCAATTGAGCGTGACGATCGATTTTTTAAAAGGATCTCTGGAAGGATTGGATGATCTGGTTTTTTATCAACGAAACGCCTACTGGGAGGAATTCAGCCCGGTCATGAGCCTGCCGACGCTGACGGATCTTCCCGCGATTCCCCTGCAGAATGAAATTGTGAAAGCGGTCAGCTCCGCCGGCGTCGCGCAATCTTTCGATCCTCACGCGATGGCGAGCGACTTGGCGAAGTTTAAATTGCCCTGGGAAACCCGAGTCGCGATGGCGGTCATTCCTCTGTTCGATTGGGAAAAAGAGCGGGATCCGCTGCAGGGTCTTCTGTTTTTAGCGAGCGGCCGCCAGGCGCAGGCGTTTTCCGCTGAAAAGCAGCTGCTGTTGACCTCGGTTTCGCATCCTCTGGCGGAAGCGCTTTCCCGTCATGGCCGCCAAGAAGAGGCGCTTGCCAAAGTACGGCTGCAGCAATCCAAGAAATCCTTCCCACAATAAACGTTCCCCGGCGTCGCTGGACGGACTATAAAACTTCTAGGCCTTTTGGACCTTCATTCTTAGTCCTTTGGTTTATTGTCTGTTTGAGCGGAAAACACTATTGTGAAAACATGCGGTATGGGCCTCCCCTCGTTATAAGCGCTCTTCTCGTCGGTTTGCTCGGCGCCGGATCTTCTCTCATCGAAGGAATGGAAACGGCGGAATTGCAAACCCTACAGGATTCTTTGGGTATCGCGCCGAATGTGGCTCACGTGACCGATGCCTATCTGCCGGTTCCCGAGACGCCGGGCGGCGCGCCGGACTTTATTCTGATTCAAGACGTGCACCGGCATCCGCAGGTGCAGTCCCAGATCGCGTCTTTGATTTTGCGCGGATACAGCGCTTGGGGCGTAAAAAAAGTTTTCCTGGAAGGGGCGTTTACGTCTCTCGATCTCTCCATCTTTCACCGCGTGCCGACGTCAACACGCGCGCTTTTAATGGCGCGCCTGGTCAAAGACGGCAACTTGTCCGGGCCCGAGCTGGCGGCGGTGCTGATTATGGAACAGGAGTGGCGCAATCCCCCGGTGTCGCCGTTCCAGCTGTTCGGAATGGAAGACGCGAAGCTCTATCGGCAGAATGTTCAAGCCTATGAAGGGGTCGTTGCGCGGCGCGACCGGGCGCTCGCGGACGTCGTCTCCATCCGCCGCCTGCAGACTTCGATGAATTTACCGGAACCAAATCCTTTGGATGAACAGCTGGACCGTGTCGAAGCCCTCCTGCGTTTGAAATTAACGTCCGCGGAATACGAGGCTTACTTGCAATCCAAAGACACCGTACCGTCGACGCCGGCGCTGGATCCTGCCGTGCACGCGGCCGAAGAGTTTTATCGCTTGGCGCAACTGCGCAGCTACGCCTTCTTGAAAGAAATGTACAAGAAGGTCCCCGCGAGCACCGCGCCGCGCATTCTTGTCGTCGGAGGATTCCATACCGCCGCGATGACGGCCCTTCTGCGTCAGGAAGGCCATTCGTTTGTCGTCCTGTCTCCTACCGTGAGCTCCGGCGAAGACGCCCCGATCTACGAAAAACGCATGCAGGAAACCGCCGACGTCCTCGCCGAAGCCCTCGTTCCCGCCCCCCGCTAACCTAGTAGAATCAGAAGTAGAGGAATCCAAAATAAATATTTTACTTTCAGGGTCCAGCGGTTTGGTCGGGTCAGCGCTCCTTCCATATCTCAGTTCAAAAGGCAATCACGTGAGCCGGCTGGCGCGTCAGGCATCTCCCGCTGAGGGTTTTGACGCGGTGATTCATCTCGCCGGAGAAAGCATCGCTTCCGACCGGTGGACGGAAGCCAAAAAGCGGGCCATTCGCGATAGTCGCGTGATCGGGACTCGGCTGGTGAGCGAAGCGATTGCGCGGATGAAAAAGCCGCCCCAGGTTTTGATTTGCGCCTCGGCCATCGGGTATTACGGTGATCGTGGAGATGAACTATTAAAGGAAGGAAGCGCGGCGGGAAGCGGATTTTTGCCGGACGTCTGCAAGGCTTGGGAAGCCGCGACGGTGCCGGCGGTTCAAAAAGGCGTACGAGTGGTGAATCTTCGTTTCGGGATTATTCTCAGCGCTCAAGGCGGAGCGTTCGCGAAAATGCTGACGCCTTTCAAGATGGGCGTCGGCGGCAACCTGGGCTCCGGAACACAATACATGAGCTGGATCGCCCTCGATGATGTGGTGGGTGTCATCGCGTACGCGCTGGAGACGAATTCCTTGTCAGGACCTGTGAACACCGTGTGTCCGCAGGCCGTGACGAACGCCGAATTCACTCAAACGCTGGGCCGCGTCCTCCGGCGCCCGACGATTTTTCCCATGCCGGCTTTCGCGGCGCGTCTTGTCTTCGGGGAGATGGCGGACGCGCTTCTTCTATCCAGCGCGCGCGTGGTGCCTGACGTGTTGACCCAATCCGGTTATTCCTTCCAATGGCCGGACCTTGAAGGCGCCTTCCGACACCTTCTCAACAAATAAAAAACGTTCGGCTTTTTAAGCGACGGCCGATGTGCAATGGCCGCATTTTTTGGCGGCGATGGGGATAACCATCAGGCATTCCGGGCATTTCTTTTCGGTTGGTTCCGGGGCCGGGGAGGGCTCCGACCGCTTCAAGCTATTCATTGCCTTGACCACCAGGAAGATACAAAAGGCCACAATCAGGAAATTGACGACATTGTTCAAGAACATGCCGTAATTCAGGGTCACCGCCTTAGACGTTCCATTGGCCGCCTTCAGCGTCAGCGAGAGCTCGCTGAAATCGACATTCCCGATGAGCAAGCCCAGGGGCGGCATCAGCACGTCATTCACCAGCGACGTGACGATTTTTCCGAACGCGCCTCCGATGATCACGCCGACGGCCAGATCCACGACACTGCCGCGCATGGCAAATTCCTTAAATTCCTTGAGCATGGGGTTCCCTCCTTTGAGTCTCCGATTGTGCTTCATGGAGACGGGAATGGTCAACAGGCAAGGAACTAAAAACGAAGCGCTTCGTTTTACGTGGGAAGGAGCCCAGCCATGTTAGAAACAACGGAAGAACATTTACTGGATGCCTATTCCAAGGCGGTGGTGGCCGCCACCCAGCGCATCAGTCCGGCGGTGGTGAACATCGAAGTCCACGGTCCCGTGCGGGGCGGGGGATCGGGTTTTATTTTTACGACCAATGGCTACATCATCACCAACAGCCACGTGGTACATAAGGCTTCGCGGATCGACGTGACGCTCGCCGACGGCCGAAAACTGGCGGCGGATGTCGTGGGCGATGACCCTCCCACCGATATCGCCGTAATCCGCGTCGAGGAAAATCACTTGTCGCCGGCGCTCTTGGGAAATTCGCAATCTATTCAGCCGGGCCAGCTGGTGGTGGCGATCGGGAATCCTTACGGCTTCCAAGCCACGGTGACGGCCGGCGTCGTGAGCGCCTTAGGCCGCTCGCTGCGCTCCCAGTCCGGCCGTCTCATCGACAACGTCATCCAAACGGATGCCGCGCTCAACCCGGGCAACTCCGGCGGCCCGCTCGTCAACTCGCGCGGCGAAGTCATCGGCGTGAACACCGCCATCATTCTGGCCGCGCAGGGGATTTGCTTTTCAATCCCCATCAACACCGCGAAGTTCGTGGCGGGGGAACTCATTCGCCGCGGAAAAATCCGCCGGGCGTCTCTCGGGGTGGCCGGACAAGATGTCCCCGTGCACCAGCGCTTGCGGCGCCACTACGATTTGGCGCAAGAAAAAGGAATCTTGGTGATCGGGGTCGAGCGCGGGAGTCCCGCGGAAGAGGCCGGTCTTATTCAGGGGGATCTGATTGTCCGGTTCAACGACAAGCCGGTCTCCGGTCTCGATGATCTTTACCGACTTCTGACGGAAGAACAAATCCAGCGTTCTGCAACTCTTATGGTTTTGCGGGGGGTCGACCAGCTGCCCTTCGTGGTGGTTCCGCGCGAAGCGATTTAAGGGTTGGCGATTTTCAGCTTCTTGAGGTTTTTCTCTTCGTAGAGTTTTTCGTCCGCTTGGTTCAGAAGCGCTTCGAGGGATAAGACTTCATCCGGTTTTAACTCCGCTGTGCCCACGCTGATGGCCAGCCGATAGCTTTTGCGTGTCTGCCGGTTAAACTCCTCCAGTTTTTCCTGCAGGCGCTCGCGCAAAGGATGTTCGCTCGCATCCGCACGGTCTTCCAGAACCGCCACCGCAAATTCGTCGCCGCCGATCCGCGCGATCACATCCGAAGATCGGAATGTATCTTTCAATACGGCGGCGGCCGCGTTGATCAATTGATCTCCCTCCAGATGGCCATAGGTATCATTGATCTTTTTTAAACCGTCCAAATCCGCCAAAAACAAAAGGAGCGGATGCCCCGAGCGTCGCGACTGTCTGAGAAGCTGATCGGCCAGCGTGGTAAATCCGCGGCGGTTGTTGAGGCCCGTTAAGGAATCCGTAATCGCCAAGCTTTGCAGCGCCGCTTCGGCGCGTTTGCGGCGTTCGATTTCACGGGTCAGCTCCTCGTTCGCGGCCGCCAAGGCGGCCGTTCGCTGCGCGACACGCGTTTCCATTTCATCGTAGGCGGCCCGCAGGGCATCCATCGCTTTTCGGCGGTCCGAGGCATCAATGACGAGACAGACCAGACGCTGGTCCGGCTCTTCATGAAAGACCACGCCGACCAAGACCGGCAGGCGAGTTCCGTCTTTTCGAAAGTATTCCTTTTCCAAAGGTGGCGAAACGCCCGATTCTTTTAATTTCATTCGAGCCCATTCATCCACGGCATGGTATTCCTCCGGCGTCATCTCCGGTCCGCCGACGCGGCCTTGCTCCAGATCCAGGCGAGTGTATCCCAGCATGTCGAGGAAGGCGTCATTGGCGTCGAACACGCGGCCGTTCCAGTCCACCACCATGGTTCCCACAATATTGGACTTGAGCAGTTGCTGATAACGCTTTTCGCTCGCCATCAGTGCCGCCTGCCCGCGCCGACGGTCTTCGATTTCAGATTCTTTTTGACGCGACACCATCGCGGCCAGCGCCAATCCCGTAAGCGTGACGACCATGATAAAGGTTTGCAGAAGCAGCAGCGATTCATTCGGCGATCTTCGGACAAAAGGGCCAAACCCGTGCAGCGTGCCCCAGAGCGCCAGAGCTAAGAGAACAATGCTTGTCGTCGCGGTTTCGCGCTCGCCGAACCGGTAGGCCGCCCACACGATGAGGGGAATGGAAAGGTAATCGAGAGGATAATGCTTTAAGGTGGGTTGAAACAGACCGGCAAAAATCATTCCGCCGCCAATGGCCAAGATGAAGACCATGAGCCCCAATTCGGGAAGCTGGTTCCAGCCCCACCGTCGCTTCAAAGGCGTGCTCCACAGAAGCAAAAACGGAGCGATGACCAAAGCGCCCGCCATGTCCCCCAGCCACCAGGTGAACCAGATGTCTCCGTAATTT
>Ga0206852_1013_pt1 | contig 81568 bp, 85 predicted proteins | sample Alteio_BWOrgCont_14_FD_152849 | JGI IMG/M metagenome (GOLD analysis project Ga0206852, IMG submission 152849) | Enriched cells from forest soil in Barre Woods Harvard Forest LTER site, Petersham, Massachusetts, United States -... | ecosystem: Environmental > Terrestrial > Soil > Temperate forest >... | reverse complement strand
GATTTTCAATTGTCTCATTCAGCAACACCTTTTCATCGGCAAAATCCTTTTTAAGCTTAGCTATTTCACTTTCCTGACTTTTGAAATTGCCCGTAATGAAATCCCAGAATCCCGGTTGTGATTTGATTTCATCATTAACATGATGGATACGCTCTTCCTTGAAATCAACCAGAATACAGCTTTTCATGAACTCATTATAATTGTCGACAGATTGATTATATTGCTCATCTTCCACCAATAACGTCTTACTTTCGCCAATAATATTTTTTACATCACTATTATATTTGCGGCTAATTAATTTTACGTCTTGATCTATCGCAGTCTCATAATTGAGAGTAAAAATTTTACTGATTAATTCGATTGAATTCAGCAGTAATTCCTGGCAATTCTTTACCAGATATAATCCCCATTTGGTAAAATTATTTTTAAAAGTCGGATGTGCATTATTATAATTAGTCAGTTGTTTGACAAAGTTAATCATTTCCATATTCATGGTTTTTTGTGACACCCTGATTTCTTCCAGCAAGCTTTTATATGACATCATAACCTTTGATAATGCTACTGAACCGGCAGTCCTGGTTAATTCACGCAAGCACTCAAAAGTATTTAACATATTCGTCAGTTTAATTCTCTTCTCGATAATCGATTCAAGAACAGGTATGGCAGTTTCAGGTAATTTCATTCCTGCATAATCACTAAATCCTTTTCTCAGGATTTGTTTGTCATCATCAGAAAATCCTGCAAAAGAAGTGATGGTTGATTTTAATGATTTGCGATATGTTTTTTTGCTGGATTGCACAGTTGCTGATTGATCTGGATTTTTAAACAGCCATTCATTTAGCTTACGCAGGAAATCTGAATTGCTGATTTCATTATTGCACTGCAATTTATCGGTCAAATCAGTCTGCTTATTGTAACGACTGAAATTATCTGGCGATAAACCACATAAAAGATAACTTAATCTTTTGGTGACATCATCCATACACGAATTTGTATCTTCCTCAATGCGACCTGCATCACGCTTGAGTTCTTCAAACATTAGCTTAATCGTGCTTGGCGCCTGAGTTTCTTCTATATTCCATTCCAGCAATTTAAAACGTATGGAGTTAATAATCGTGCGCAGGGAAAGACGTGTCGTATCATTTGAACGCGAATAAAATATCGTATCGCAATGTTTGCTATTGCATAATTTAGTGATAAAACTTTCAAGGTGATTGACTTCCCCAATGAATTTATTTCTATCAGTTGAATTTGCAATGGCTTTCAATCTTCGGCCCAATAAAATGGCAACCAGATATTTTGGATCATCAATAGTAGTTTCACTTCTTCCATACCACCAATGCTCTATGCGCGTGTCTTTCTGTTCCTGATATAAAAATAAAAGGCTATATAAGTCAGTTAAGTCTTTTAGCTTATTGTTAAGGTCTTTATAAAATGAATTGCAAGGAAACTTTTCTTGCTTAAGATAATTCAAATTAGAAAATTCAATTTCTTTTTGATCACCACTAAGCCATGCAACAGCATAATCCTTAGCCACTTTAAAGCCAGCATAAGCTGCACCTAACAGTATGCCTTTTGCAGCACCAACGACACCACCTAATCCTGCAAGAGCACCATCTTCGGCCATTTCAGCCAATGCTTTTTGTGCAAAGCCTTCTTCGGCTGCTTCACGCTTGACAGGGGCAAAACTTAAATCAAGCTCCGAAGGTTTTGCTTCACGATAGAGTGATAAAACTTCTTTGATTTCGTCACTTAAGATTACCTTAATGGTATTTGGCACATGATTTGAATTCATCTTGCATTCCTCGTTTGTATTTTATAGTTAATTTAAAATAACTTAGTGTTTAATAGTCAATATCTAGCATCAAAAATAATCCCGAAATATTAACACATTCATTACATTTTCGAAATATTTTTTATACTTGTCCATTACATGCGACGATGATGTTTTGCAATTGCATCCGTATAATCATCACCCTGATTGTGGGCGTATGACTGTTTTTCTTTTTTGCCATTGATTGTTATTGTATTGCCAGAAAAAAAGAGAAATTCATTACCTACAAGTTTTTTTATTTGCGTGAACGAATTAGTACGATTAACAACCTTCAGCAAAGCAGTAGCTCTATCAGAATGTAGAGGTGACTCCTTGAGTGATGCCGGAATAAAACGACTCATTTGTCTGGAACAGACTTTGATTTTATCAAGATACGTTTGTATATCTGACACAAGTGATTGATGAATAAATTTGAATCGCATGGTTTTAAAGATAACTTCTGCATTGCCAAATGTAACACCTAGCACATCTGACAACAGCGTGAAAAATATATCCATACGTAACTGATTATTTCTTACCAACTGTATACCTTGCAAAACCACTGAATAATAAGAATTCACCCTATAATACAGTTGGCGTAACTGATCGTGACCAATCATATTTTCAAATCGTAATACATAAATCTGATGCTGATGAAAATAACGATACAGTGGCTGACAAGCCCTGACGTTTTTCTGCATGACAGAGAAAATATAATCCACAACTTCGGGGTGGCTGAGATAACCCGCATGCTTGAACGCTTCCCTTATCAAAATGGCAGCTTTATTTTTTTTCTCATTATCCAATTGATCAAAGCATTTCAGCATTTTGCTAAGCTTGCCTGTAAACGCATAAGCATAACAGGAATATTCTGTATTGCCGGTTGCAAGTGGCAAGGAACTTTTCTTGCCGTAAATATAACCTGCTGTCACAATTTCAGAATTAAAATGTTTGTGATATTCAAATTTTTCCACCAACTCAATTAGCTTCTTCTCACTCACACCTTTTGCTGCCAATCCCATCAATGCGCCAGATAAAATTGACATATTGCGTCTGATGATATATTTGCACATTTCTTCAGGCGTAAATTTACACCATTTATTAACAAGATTTATTGCATTTTCATAATTAACAGCACGCAACCACGCATGATAGAAATAAATCATGTTTGTTTCACGATAATCCCATTGATAGTTTTCTTTCAGCATACTTTTTAATGCTTGATGTTTTTTACTAAAAAAACAGCCAAATTTAGCCTCCCAATAAGGAGCCCCAGCATATAAGGCATACATCGCCCTATCATCATTACGTTCGCAAACAATCTTTGATAATGGTGTATGCAAACCTATTTTTATACTGAATGGATTATTAAAAATGGATGAATCAGAAAAATAATACGCGGTATTTTTGATATCATTTAGCAGTGATTTATTCTTTGACATGAATGCATTATAAATTAAATCGAATTTTTCATGTATCAGCGATAACAGTATCGTATCTATTTTTGAATCAGCATCCAAATCATTCTGATCAGATATCATTGTACATCCAGAATTTGTTTGTTAAAAAAGAAGTTTAATTAAACTATCATCCTTGTACTATTGCAATAGCACAAGGATGATTTTAGGGAGATTATCTGATGAGGGAACGTGCAGCGAGCGATGTCATGATATAGGCAATGCCTACAAAGAACAGATCAATTCCGACAAACAAGCCAATAATAAACAATCCTGATTGCGGCCAATTGGATAAAATCAACATGCCTAATATCAACGACAACACACCGCTTAATAAACCCCAGCCCCAATTTGGAATACGGGTAAAGGAAATGTAAGCGATTCGGCATAATCCAGCGACCAGATAAAATACGCCAAGCAACAAGGTAATGGTTTCAGATGCAATCAGCGGATTGTTAATCAGCATGCTGCCAAGAATGATGTAAATCAATCCAGATAATATTGCGAGAAAAAAACCACTCCACCTTCCCCACCAAAAAAAGAAAGCATCGACTACCATGACGACGCCACCTGCTAACAATAAGCCGCCGAGGAAGATCACAGAAAGCAAAGTGGTAAGTGTGACTGCGCTGACTGCCACTACTCCAATGGCGAGTAGCAATACACCCAATAAAAAAAATAATATCCAGTGTTTGGCAATCGTAGCGCGATATTGATCCATGAAAGCATAAGTAGCCATATAAAAATCCTTTTTTAAATGAAGCCATCAGTATACTGAAGAACTTATCGTTGTGGAATCATGGTTGAAGCATTAATCGCGCTATTCTTCTGGAAATTGGCAGGTGATGGCAATGCACCAGCATAACGATGATGACCAGCTAATTCCGGTGGATTTTGATCTGTAGTGCAACTTGTCAATGCAAGCATACTAATGAAGATCATGCCGAGTAATGTGCTTTTCATAACAATGCTCCTGTGGTTATTTGATCGTACTTTGTGAAAAGTTTTGCAGCCATTTGGTGCGCTCTTCCTTACCCATATCAGAATTTCTCGTCACATAATGCAAAATATACAAACCATTCTTACCTCTTCTGATCATTTGAATTTCATCCTGTGCCTGACTGGGTGGATCGCCAATCTGAAATTCGAAAATAACAATCTCTGGATCTTTCTTGTGAAAGGTAATCACTGGCTTATAACCTTTTTCCTTAAGATCACTCACCATCGCATTCGCCAGTGTCACAGGTGTTATATTTTTTGGTAGCTGGGGAAAATATTGTGTCGTGATTAATTCTTTCCAGTTATCAATATCATCACCTACAGGAATATATTCTATCGTCGTAATATGCTCATTTTTCTTGCCCCATGCTACTTTCCACGTACGATGATCAAATACAATATTTTGTTTTTCGCTATTCACGATATCAGCAGGAACGGGCATGGTTTCAATGGCAGTCGTGGAACAAAATAATTTTCCATTACGATTAAAATATTCAACACAACGAACTTGTGTTTTTGCAGTAACTTCAATCAGGTCATCTGCATACAGATTTACAGGAGAAATAACTAACAGAAAAAATGCCACATAAATCAACATCAATCGTGATAATGAGAGAGGCATAAATAAATCCTTTTTGAAGAGTTATTCCCTGTGTGTTATATAATTATAACCGATTAAAAAAATGAACCTGATGAATTAAACGCATTTTTCAGCCTTTTTATAGCATATTATCATTGAGTTAAATCATATAATTGCAAAGATTATACAAGCCTGTATAATTGCGCCAAATTACAAACATACAAAATCACAAACGAGGCTAACAATGGAAAATAGAACTGTCTTTGATCAACTAACTGAACTCGCCAATGATGTGCAACTCAAGATAATAGCTCTTAATGCTCGTCTGCATAAGTTAGACTCCGAAAATAAAATTTTATTCAGCTTGAATAATCTTATCAATGCCATGCGTGCCATTAATGATGATATGCAATTTATTATTTTAAAAAAAGGCAGAGTTTCCTCAAGTGATATAATAACTCATGCCTCTCATCTCACATTTTTATACAATACGCTTAATCCAGCTGAATTTATGAATTATGAACGCTGGAGCAATATTCGTTTGAACAATGGCAATTGTGATATTTCAGAAATAACTTATGAACGCAAAAAAAAGCATAAAACTGCTTCTAATCTCTTTCATAAAGAGCTTAACGAAATCATCCCCAAGTGTATGGATTACATCACCGAATTTAAAGTATATATACAACTCATGAAAGACAAAGAAGCCATCATACGCGAGGAAAAGAAAAAAGAATTGCATAAAAAATGGGTGGCATTCATTGATTTTCTAAAAGAGATATTGAATGAATCAGATTTCTGGAAAGATCAAAAAATTGCGCCGGCTAATATTATGAATAAATTTACGAATAAATATTTAAAATTTAAATTGTTTCAGGATGGTAGACCATTACATATCAGGCCTTTACTAGAATGCGTGGATAAATGTGATAGGACAAATCAGGAAGATGTTTTCACAACTATATTTGCGTTACAGGAGACAGGTCGAGATAGTTTGACAGAGTTCGATGGGCCAACTTTCAGAACAGAAAATACTACCCTGTTATATCGCGCATTATCAAATCAGGATATTAATCTTCTCATTGAATTGAGAAAAAGAATTGATGCGAAAAAAGTGATAACAAATCAAAAACCACAGCCGTCACCCAATCAATATGATGAATTATAATCACGCCAGATAGCCACCATCGATAGTGATAGTTTGTCCGGTCATATTAACAGTTGCAGGTGATGCCACAAGATGCCATGTCATCTCTGCAATTTCTTCCGGCTCAATAGTTCGCGTTAACGGAATAGCGGATAAAAGCCCTGCTTCACTGGCATGCAATTCCTGCATACGATTTTGCATCATGTCTGTGCGAATCCAGCCTGGACAAATCGCATTAACAGTAATGCGGCGCTTGGCAAGATGCAGTGCGAGAGATTTTGTCAATCCAATGACACCATGCTTTGCAGAACAATAAGCTGCCTGATCTGCAACACCTTTCAAACCTAATACTGATGAAATATTAACAATGCGTCCGGTTTCATTGGGTAAATGTGGTAATGAATATTTGCTGACGTAATAAGTTCCATGCAGGTTAACATCAATCACACGATGCCAGAGATCGTCTTCCTCTTCTGTATTAAATAAAATACTGCCACTAATACCAGCATTATTTACCACTGCATCCAGTCGACCAAACTTACTGATAATTTTTTTAATTGTTTCCTTCACACAATTTTTATCAGCAATATCACAAACCAGATTGAGATCTGCATTGGAAGTTTTGAAATTATTTTCATTGGTAGCACAAGCTACAGTTAACCAGTCAGCATCGTGAAACTTATCAATGATAGCCTTGCCAACACCACGCGAACCACCGGTAACGAAGATAACTTTTTGTTGTTGAGTCATGGATTTTCTCCGATTTCGGCATCATAGTCGCCGTTTATAATGATAATCGGCGACTATGATGCCATATACATTGATAATTTATCTATACCTGTTGTATTTTTTAAACCAGGAAATATAATCCATTCAAAATCTTCTGTATGCTATAACGCACAATACTATTATCAGGAAATATCGATGAAACAGCTAAACAAACGTATCTCGCTCACTCTAAAGCAATTACGTCGCGAAAAAGGCTGGAGCCTGGATATGGCTGCAGAAAAAACTGGTGTCAGCAAAGCCATGCTGGGGCAAATCGAGCGTGAAGAATCCAGCCCCACGATTGCCACGCTATGGAAAATTGCGAGTGGTTTCGATACGTCATTTTCTTCCTTCATCGAAAATATTGATATCTCATCACATCAGATGAAACACGGTGGCAAAACCAGACAACTGCATCCAGCTGATGAAAAAATTCGTGTCAAAACATTATTTCCATTTGATGCACAACTGAACTCTGAAATTTTTATTATCGAATTACTACCTCTATGCGAACACTTATCACCACCACATCAGAATGGCGTCATTGAACATGTGATCGTGGCGGAAGGAAAAATGGAAGTGCTAGCCAATGGAAAATGGCAGTCATTAAACAAAGGAGATGGTTTACGATTTAATGCCAATCAGGAACATGGATACAGGAATCGTACTAATAAAATCGCAGTTATACACGATATCATTCATTACTAGTCAAATCTCACCCTATCGGCACATATTTGCAAACAAACTCAAACTGGGCAGGTTGCATGGTATGCTCAAGATGAATATGCAATCCTTTGTGTTTTAACAACTCATGCACATTCACACACGCATCAACATCATACAAATTATCCTTATGCGGCACACGCCAATCAGCAATCGTTGTCTTGGCTTTTATTTTCGCTTCACTTTCATTTGCTGCAATAACAAACATATTCTTGTGCAATTCAGTAAATTCAGAAAAATCATAACCACCGAGGTTAATGAAATATAATTTGTCATCACCCGAATAAGGCTCAGATTTTAATATCAAATTATATTGATCGACGCTTTTCAGTATTCCCCACGCATCCAGATGCAGGCTTTTTGGCGTTCCCCACCACTGATTTCTGATTTGGTCATATGTGTCTTCAATTTTATCACCCAAGGCAAAATGAATGTCATGTACTTCAATTAATGACGTTTCTGTCTTGCCACCGACATAAATCACGAATAAATTCATAAAAATTTCCTGTCTGATTTATATAAAATCGTTCATAAAAAATATTGTCAACAGCTACATGTTCACGCATCATACACGCAGATTTTTTAAGTGCAATGGACTAACACATGCTTTCAATCAAATATCGCCCGGAAATTGATGGCCTGCGCGCGATCGCTGTCATGGCAGTCATTTTATATCATGCAAAATTTATGCTGCATGGCAAATATTTTCTGAAAGGTGGCTATATCGGCGTCGATATATTTTTTGTCATTTCCGGTTATCTGATCACCAGCATCATATTGAATGAAATAAAGTCAGGCACATTCAGTTATTTGAAATTTTATGAAAGACGTGCGCGACGCATCTTGCCACCATTATTTACCGTGATGCTAGCTTCGATCCCACTAGCTTATGTTTTCATGATGCCAAAAAGCATGAAAGAATATTCTGCTTCTGTGCTCTCTTCACTTTTTTTTGATTCGAATATCTGGTTCTGGCGCGAAGATAGTTATTGGGCAGAACCAAGCGCACTCAAACCATTTCTGCATACCTGGTCACTTTCCATCGAAGAACAATTTTATTTTTTATTTCCAGCAATTCTCATATTGCTATGGAAATACGGCAGAAAATACGCCACACATTCCATCACCGCCTTATTTCTGCTTTCACTGCTTGCAGCACAAATATATTGCCGCAAATATGCAAGCGCTGCTTTTTATCTTTTACCCATGAGAGGTTGGGAATTGCTGGCTGGTGCATTATTGGCAAATCTTGAAATGAATGGCTTCAAGACACAATCAAAATTATTACATGCAATCATGCCTGCAATTGGTCTGATATTGGTGATAGGTTCCATTATTTATTTCACTGCCAAAACACGACATCCATCTTTTATCACATTACTGCCTGTTATCGGCACGATGTTACTCATCTGGTTTGGCAAGCAAAAAGGCTGGGTTTCCTCCATATTAGCCAGCAGGCTATTCGTGTGCGTGGGTTTGATATCTTATGAATTATATCTTTGGCATTTCCCGATATTTGCATTTTCGAAAATCCATCAGCCAGATTCTGCTGAATATGAAAAGATTATCTGGATTATCCTGACTTTCGCATTGGCAATTGCCACTTATTATCTGATTGGCAAACCAGCGCGTAAAACAAGTATTTCCCCCGCACGAAAGTTTTTTCCAATATTAACTTCTGTGTTTCTCTGTCTGTTAATGACAGAAGTTTATTTTTATCAAACCAATGGTGCTGAATTTCGTTTTGCTAGATTCAGTAAAATTGTGGAAATGAATTACTGGGATGAAAAAAAACCTTACTACAATGAATTTTCCACTCATCCAGGTTGCTGGTTAAGCGAAAGAAATATCACACCCGGTCATCCTTTCCAATTGTGTCAATCCAGGGAAGCACTCAATCCCACAAAACGTATCATGGTGATTGGTGATTCCAATGCTGCTTCACTCATTCCGGGATTAGTAAAACATTTCGGCAAAAATAATATCGTGCAAAGAGTGGTGGATGGATGTTTACCCGCAAGAAAATTTGCTACTAATTTTTGCAAGAAAGGTATTACCGCTGCATTCAATGATATAAATAAAATCCATCCTGATGTGATTATTATCGGTGGTTTTTATTTACTGGATGAGCATTTACAACAAATGCAATTTCTATTTGATCATGAATTAAAAGATTATCGTAATAAAACGATCATACTTGGTCCATTGCCAAGATGGGGAATTGAGGGTTTACCGGCAAAATTAATGAAAGCCTATAATCTTTATCCATACAAAATTCCTGAGATGCTTGCACCAAGCCCGGAAACATTTACTCTGGATAAACATCTCGCAGAATTGGCAAAAACATGGGGTGTCGCTTATTTATCTCCCGTCAAAACATTTTGCTCAGAGACAAAATGTCTCGTCAGAGTTGGAACAAAGCGCGATGAAATCGTCACGTGGGATTTCGCTCATTTGACACATCACGCTTCTTATGTGCTAGTCGAGAAAAATGCTGATCTAATCAGAAAATTTGTAGGCTAATGTGGCATTACACCTTTTTATAATTTACTCATTATGAAATCTTGTTGAGGTTCAGAATTTACGTATGCTTCATTTCCTGATGCGCAAATCTCACTGACTTTTTTAATCTTCGCAGCCAATGATACAGGCTGAAAATAAGATGCTGTGCGCATTGCTGCAAAGAATGGCTGTAAAAATTCATACGGCAAAGAGTTTTTAACTTTATCTTCAAACTCCAGATAATCTTTCGGCTTTGCATACACAATAAAATTTCTCCTATTTTCCTCAAGAGTGATAAATGGTTTTGTCGCGTTGATACGATAACTGGAATATTGACGCAATGCTTTATCAATATCGTCTTCGCTATACAAACAATCTACCAATACTTTTGCATCTTCTGCCGTTAAATTGGCATTAAAACCGAGAGTTGGGCCTATAGCGCGAATAGCATCACCAACAAATGCCACTCTTTTATGATGATAAGATGGCGGCATGACACGCATATCATTAACTTCTGCACAATGATAATGTTGAGCCAGCTCAGGATCATTGAGGCTCTCTTGCAATGCATCCAACACTTCATTCGCTTCATTTGAAGTTCCACGAAATGCATTTATTTGTTCATCTCTCGTCTGAAGATATTGCTTCAGATACCCTTGCTCAATGCGACGGGTTGCATAAATCATATAACGCTCGCCAGAAATCGGAAAAATCAGAAAAAGCTGATTCTGTCCGTAGATAACATTTTTATGTGGAGTATCAGGAGTACGAAAAATTCCAACGAGTGAAATATAACCGGTGTAACTCAGTTCGCAATCAGGAAAAATTGCTTGTCTGATTTTAGAGTATATTCCACTGGCATCAATCACCAGATCAGCAATATCTGATGAACCATCCTCGAAGAATATTTCTGTTTTTTTCTCGTGATGTTGCAAGCCAGTCACTTTTTTATTGAAAACAATATTATGCTCACCCCACGTTTCCATTAATATTTTCAGAAGCTCGCTGCGACAGATGATCATTGATGGATAGCCATTCATTTTCTCAAATTCTTTCCTGTCGACAACACGCAAGACTTCTCCTTTCATGTTGCCCCAGATTTCATATCTATGTTTGGCATCCAGTTTTTCAATTTGTTTTGCGCATGGAAGATTCAATAAAACTTTCGAACCATTTGGCCATATTCCCAGTGCTCCCCCGATATGCTCGATACCCTTGCGTTGCTCATACATTTTTATTCGTATTGCATCACCGTATTTTTTTCTTAGTTCAAGTGCGGTTACAAATCCACCAATACCAGCACCGATAATAATCACCTTGCGATTTTGCATATGAGCTCCTGAGTTAGACAAGGTGCTCAAGTGTAATCGGAACGTAAAAAAATTCAATAACCTAATGATTATTTTATGTTTAAATTCGGTTTTTCTGGGAATAATGCATGTCAGCAGATCTTTTACATTTCCACATCAAGTATGTGCTTTTGAAAAATTTCCGTTATACTTCTTTCATTTTCGGGGTGTTAAGAGCGATGACAAATAAAAATGCAAGAGAAGATGCAAAAATCATTTTATAAAAAATATGGCTTCCTCGAAATACAGAAATCTGACCTAACACTTTTTATTATTAATACAATTAAATCTGCGAGACCATCATGAATAAATTATCTTTGACATTAATATTTCTGGCTTCGTCAAATATCGCTTATGCTAGCTCACAAACCATTTATCAAATTGAACAAACCTCCTCGCATACACTCAATGTTTCTGTTGATCGGAGCAAACATCCTGCTGAAACTGAACTTGTATTTCGCGGAGCCTCCATGGGTATTGCCTCGCAAGTGAAAAATGTCATGTGTGATGGATTGGCTGTCGAGGAAATTAAATCTGGAGTATGGCAAATGCCTGCTACCTGTCAGAAACTTCAATGGCAAATTCCACTACGTAAAGGTGACAAGGAGTTAGCAGCCAATCAACAAAGTATCAAATCTGGCAGTTTTATGCTTTTATCCGTCGTCTCATCATTGCCTCAATTGCAAGATGCTGAAACAGAAATTGTAAATATTACTCTGCCAAATGTGAAAACTATTTTCCCAAAAACCGATGCAACAAATTCCATCGTTTTACCTAGTCGTGCTAACGCGCCATTTTTTATTTTATTAAATCCAGTTGTCGTAGACTCCATCACATCCGAAAATATCAGCCTCAATTATTTTCTTGATAGACCAGAATTTGCTACCGAATTACCTGCGATTCACTCACACATGAATGCATTAAAATGGTTAAACACGATTATTCCTGGCAGAAAAAATGAAAACTTTTCTATTGCCTGGCTTGGTATTGCAAAAGAAAAAATGGCGCTTGCTGGCGCTGCCGGCGAAGATGTTTTACTCACGAATTATCCGAATAATGGTGGTCTCAAGTTTGGAAAAACCATGCTGCTGTATGTCACATTACACGAAGCATTTCATCAATTTGCCATGCAGTATCCTGATCAACCCAGCTGGGCGGCAGAAAGTCTTGCAACATATTATGGCATACGCGCAATTGAAATCGCCTCGCCAAATGATCCAGATAATATTGCGTTGCTGCAACGTTTTAAACAGGATGGCAATCGCTTTCATGATGGTTTAGTGACCATTAATCGCAAAATAAAAAATGGTGATCGTTCTGAATATCTTGCGTTTTATACTAAAGGACTGGCTTTCTGGATAGCTGTTGATGAAGCGCTACAACAAACTCAAGGCAAAAGACTGGATTATTATTTATTGAAAATATTACAAACAAAATATGACGCAGATGGTGAGCCAATAAACATGCAAAATATACTGCATTTATCATCTGAAAAATGGCTATTAATTCAGCAGAATTTTTTGAATTAATCATAATTTTTGTTTTGAAAGCTGTTTTATGATATTTTCAACACTCTCATAATTTATTTATCATATTCGAGGGAAAATATATGAATACACGCTTATATGAAATTCTCCATCACGCTGCAACAACTACCGGACTAACAGCATTAGGATTAGCAACCACCGGTTTAGCTTATAAAACCGTACAGGATGCACGCGCAGAAACAAATCATACAGTAAAACAAACCATCAAATCGGATGCGGCGATGACTTCATGGGGAGTCAGCACAAGTTTATTTGCCATAACTGGATTCCAAACCATTTTATATGCGCATAGACGCTGGAATAATGCATCGCTGGTAGAGCGAGCAGCAATTATTTCTACTGCGTTAGCATGGCTTGCAGCAGCTGGTTATTCATTATCCCAAGGTTTGGATGATAGACATACATTAGCATCTGGTTTAATTGCTACATTAGGTTCGCAAGCTCCGAATTATGCAGAATTAATCATGGAAATAGTTGATGCATGTAGAAATACAAATAATCAAAATTATCTGTTCGCAACCAATAACAGCACCATACAGGATGAACCTACAGAAGCGAACAAATTAATGAGTGAATTATCGAGTTATACTACCACCAGTTACCAACAATAATATAAAATTGGGGTCATTACTTTTGACCCCAATATTCTTTATCCAGATCTTCGATATTATTTATAATTTGTAAAAAACGCGCTCCGAATGGAGTGATTGCATATTCAACTCTGGGAGGAATTTCAGGAAAAACCTGTTTCTCAATAATTCCAAACTCAATATTTTTTCTCAAGCATTGATTCAAAACTTTTGTCGATAACCCTTCAACGCTTTTGACCATTTTTCCTGGTCGATTAATACCTTCACGCAACAAGGCATACACAGTCAACGACCACTTGCATCCATAAATCGTTTCAACCATCGATGCGGTTTTCAGGGGATTTTTTTGCATAATTTTTTTGGTATTCATTTCAATAAATTACACCACTAAGTACATAACACACCAGGAAGTACCTGCTTTTTTGTTAACTGGATTTTGCTTATTGTGTTACTGAGAATTTTTTATTAATCCAGAGGAATTGAGCATGATATCACAAAATTTGGCTATTATCATTGGTGGCTCCAGCGGCATCGGTTTGGAAACTGCAAAGATGATTGCTATCAATAAATTAAATATATTAATTACTGGCAGAAGCGAAGCAAAATTAAAACAGGCGACAAATGAACTTCGTTCGCATGGAGCAAATGCAGAATATATGGTGCTGGATCTTTATGATAAGGAACATATTTCCCAATTTATTCAGAAGATACATAACGAAACCAGAAAAATAAAATATCTGATTAATTCTGCTGGTTATTTCAAACCCGTGAGTTTTCTTGATCACACCGAAAAAGATTATGATCAGCAACTTGAACTCAACAAGAGTTTTTTCTTTATCACCCAAGCAGTGGCTAATAATATGAAGAGATTTAATGATGGTGCAATTGTAAATGTCGGATCGATGTGGGCGCATCAGGCAATCAAGGCAACGCCTTCATCTGCTTATTCCATGCAAAAAGCAGGCTTGCATTCACTGACGCAACATTTAGCGATGGAACTTGCTGAATATAATATTCGTGTAAATGCAGTCGCACCTGCTGTGGTTGTTACTCCGATTTATAAAACATTCATTGCAGAAAATGAAATTGAAAAAACACTGGAAGGATTCAATCAGTTTCATCCTATCGGAAGAATTGGCAAACCATCTGATATTGCGAATGCCATTGAATTTCTGCTGAGTGATAAATCAAGCTGGATAACAGGGGAAATTTTAAATGTCGATGGCGGTGTCATGGCTGGGAGAAATTAGGTTATAAACGAGAGCTGGCATGGTGTTATGAAGAACTTCATAGTGTTACGGAGAACTGTCATCCTGAGGCATATTGCGTAGAGCTGTCATGGTAAGCATGTTGCGGAGAGCTGTCATCCTGAGCGCAGCTCTTGCTTTTGCGCGTACTCACCTATTGACTCGCTAAATTAATTTTAATTTTTGGCAAAACTCATCAAACATCTTTTTAACTTCCACCGGATTTTCATACCAGGGAAAATGCGATCCACCGCTGATTTTTTTTATTGTAATATTATCGCGCTTGAAATCATCGCGCGCAGTAAACAAATTCAGTGGTGTAATATAATCATACTCACCAGCAAATACCAGCGTAGGCAATATACCTGGTATCCATTTTGCTTGATATGTATTATCAAAATGATGGGCTGCCCAGACATGCGTCTTATAATTAAAAGGCAATTTTTTCAGCAAGGTTATAATTGATTGCATACTCGCTGCAGTCGCAAAATATGGCGCGCAAGCGATGGTTAATTGCTTCAATGTTTCATTGGATGGATTTATATCATACTTCTGCTGCAATTTTTCTGTTTCAGGCAATGGATGATCTTTTACATATTGTGTAAAAAATTCTTGCCACGATGCATCAGGTGCTGAATCCATCAATATCAAACCAGTGAGAATATTTTCCAGCGCAGGAGTAGCAAGCGCAAACATGCCTCCTGATGAATGTGCCACGAGAATAACATTCGGCAATGCACTCACCGCTTCAATCAATGCCTGCGACCAATGCGAAAAATATTGTGTATCATCTTCAGTATTATTTGAACCATCACCTGGCAAATCCACCTTCCAGATATTTCCAGGCAAATGCAAAATATCAATCAAGTCATTCAGTGATTCCGAACCGAGACCAGGACCGCCAGGGAGAAAAAGCCAGTTATAATTTTCACCAGCATTTTCAGATACAAACTGCAATCGTGCTTTTGATTTAGTCCATAAAGCAATCACACACTCAAACTCACACTCAAATACGCACCATTCAAATCAAAATGCGTTGATGTAGGCGTACCAAGGCTTGAACCCACAACACCAATGCCGCTATAGAATACAATCGATTTCAAATAAGTCATCCACATATAGCCAAGATCCAATCCTAGCGAGGAACCATTAGCAAACTGATAGTCATAACTTAAACCTAATTTCGCTTCCAATTCAGGCACCAGGATATTTCTTTCTCCAGAATCAAAATTATTGGTGCCAAATGGAATCACACCATAAATATTATTTACGACATTAATATAACCACTAATAGATTGGCTTGCTTTACCGACCAAAAGACTGCCAGCAGTTTTTATATAAATTCCGAATCCATTTCCAAACATATGTTGATAATCTATTCCCATGCGCGGGCCAACACCCCGATAAGTAAGATCATCTGTTGAATTAAAATATGGTGTGCCATTAAAAAATAATTTTGGATGATTGGTAATAGTATTCTTGATACGTGCATATCCAAGACCTGCATGCAGATTGATTAATTCAGAAGCACACCAGTTTATCTGATGACCGAGCTCAAGATTAATTGCATCCCATTTAGTTGATAATTCAAGATCGCCTGCATAAAAACCATCAATACTGCCGGAAAATAATGCATTACCAGGAAGATGGCCATTGACTGAATCCGTTAAATGATACCAGTCAAGTGTGACATTATTGTCAACGTTATAACGATACATCCCACCGACCTGAAATCCCCATTTACGTGATGGTGTAATGTTATGAATATGATTGATGCCATTAATAGTACGAATAACTTGTTGATTATCAGCACCTGCATAATTACCAAATGCACTATAACCTAGTCCATTGCCACCAAATGAAGGTTGCAAATATAATGCGGATATAAAAATCGATCCGCCTTTTTCATTATTTGTATTTGCAATGGCAATACTGCTATTTAATGCCAGTATTAACATGATTGTGTTTTTAATTTTTAACATGCTTGTTTGTCCTTTTTCTGATATATCAGCAAATTGATCCAGTCCAGCTGATGCCAAAATACGGACCGTTTAAATTGAAATTTGTCGCAGCACTTGTGCTGATGGATGAACTCACAACACCTGTTCCAACCTGGCTGACTATCGCATTTAAATAAGTGACAAACATGTATCCCAAATTAAAACCCAGCGTTCCCTGTCTGAAATTGTAATCATATTTCACACCGAGATTTGCATCCAGTTCCGGTACAACCACATTGTGATTCGATTGATGATAATTTCCCGTGCTATATAAATTAAAACCAACGAGATCATGATAACCATCAACTGATTGTTTTACTGTACCAACTAATAAACTTGCGCCTGCTTTGGCAAATACACCTAAGCCAGAAGGAACATGATAAACATAATCGGCAGCAACACGTGGACCAATACCTGTATAAGTAATCGTGTCATGTGTGATGAAAAGCGGATCGCCTTCTGCTGTTAATCTTGGGAAATTGATAACAGTATTGCGAATTCTGCCGTAACTTAAACCTGCTTGCAAATGCAGCATATTGCAGGGATTCATAACAAATGTTTGTCCCACTTCGAGATTGACCGCATCCCAGTGATTTTCGAGATCAAGTTCACCTGCATATAAAGCACTCGCACTGCCGGCAAATAAAGTACCAGTTGGCAATGAACCATCCGTGCGATTATTTAAATGATACCAATCAAGATTTACATCATTACCATAATTAAAATCATATCTCGCATTAAATTGAAAACCCCATTTACGATCGGGTGTCATATCACTGAGCTTATTTGTCGCACCATTTCTTTCTACAACGACACCATTAATGTCAGTACCATAATTTCCAAATGAGCTATATCCCAAACTATTGCCACCAAGATTAGGCTGTAAATATAGAGCAGCAATACCTACATGCCAGTCATTCTGCGGCGCAGGAAGTGTGATTGGTGTGGAACCGGAAGATGGATAAGCAGCGAAAAGAGTGGTGCTGATGCTGGCAGCAAGAACAGCGCTTGCAAAAATATGAGATTTAAACATGTTGCTCCTTGAGTTCATTTCAATCCTGATCATGCAAGTGTATGTGGATTTTTTTGCAGGTCAAGTGTGGTAATGAAAAATAATAATAATCTGAATATATTTCTTGAGAAAATATTGAAGTTAAAATAATCTGCGTCCCCCTGTAAAAATTATATATAAGTAAAAAGGAATAATTCATGAGTAATTCAACTAAAAAAAACGAAGAATTGTTAAATTCCGATAACAATTACCAGAAGTTCTTACAGGACATAAAAGATCGTCTCCGAAAAGCCCAGATACGAGCCGCACTTGCAGCAAATACGGAGTTAATTAAGTTTTACTGGGAGCTTGGTTCCGAATTAATTGAAAAACAAAAAACATTTGCCTGGGGAGAAAAATTTTTAGAACAGTTTTCAAACGATTTAAAACAAGCATTCCCTGAAATGCGAGGTTTCTCAATAGCAACACTTAAACGCATGCGTCTTTTCGCACAAATATATCCGGATTTTAAAAAAGGTGCACAAGCTGTGCACCAATTGCCATGGGGGCACATTGTTGTTTTAATTCATAGAGTTAGAGATGTCTTGACGCGAGACTGGTATGCTCAGCAAACCATCAAAAACGGTTGGTCACGCTCCGTTCTTGAAATGCAGATTGAATCCGGTCTATATGAGCGGCAAGGCATCGCCGATAACAAAACCAGTAATTACCATGAACATTTACCAACTGCCCAATCTGATTTAGCCAGAGATATATTGAAAGATCCTTATAACTTCGACTTTCTTACCATTTCCAACGAAGCTCATGAACGTGATATAGAAAATGCACTTGTTACACATGTAATGGAATTGAATGAATTGGCAGAAAAACCTATAGCCAAGCTTTCCTCGTCCGCATAAAATACTCAAAATTATTTTTGCAGGACTTATGCATGCGCATACACATCATCCTTCATGCGTCATTTGAAAAACCAGGTGCGATTGAGACATGGGCAAATAAAAGTGGTCACGTACTCTCAGCAACTCACACTTATCGTGGTGAACAATTACCTGCATTATCAGAAATTGATTTCCTGATTATTATGGGTGGGCCACAAAGTGCGCTCAAATTAGATAAATATCCTTATTTGCGCGATGAAATAGCTTTGACAAAAATGGCTATTGATCAGAAAAAAATTGTATTGGGGATTTGTCTTGGCGCACAAATCATTGGAGAAAGTCTGGGAGCCAAAACCGAACATAGCCCTAACAAGGAAATCGGTGTGTTTCCTATTCAACTATCAGATGATGGCACCAACGATTTTATTTTTGGCAAATTACCAACAACATTTGATGTCATGCATTGGCATAACGATATGCCAGGCGTTCCTGCTGATGCTGTCATATTAGCATCAAGCGAAGGCTGTCCAAGACAAGTCATTCGATATAAAGAACGCGTGTATGGTTTGCAATGTCATATGGAAATGACAAATGAATTAATCAGGAAAATGACAGAACATTGTGCGGAAGATTTAAAGCCTGGCAAATATATTCAGGATGGAGAAAAAATGTTGGCTGTTAATATGTCGGAAATAAATGAGAAACTATTTATTATTTTAGATCAGCTAACAAGCTTTATTGCCAAATAAATATCAATCAATGAGATATTCATACACTTTTAATGATGTGGAATACGGCTATATCCTACAAATTTTGCTGTATCTTCCCTGGATGGCAATTTAAAATCAAATACACTCACTCCCCACATTTTTTTATTCTGATAAGTTCTGCCATCACTTGCGCCGAACATGAGTCGTTCATGTTTGGCGTTTTGACCGAGATATAACATGACATGCGTAATACTATTTACATTTCCCTTGTCATAAGTACCCGACCAGAATAATAAATCTCCTGGTTTTAATTCCGAAAATTCACTGGAATTAAAATCATGCGCGTGAACCTGATATAAAGTGTCAGCTTTTTTAACCCACTGATACATCTCATCCGCTGAACGTGGTACATCTTTCACGCCATTACTAGTTAACAAATAATACATGGTGCCAGAACAATCCATACCTTTATTTTTGGGATCAGCTGAGCCATACGTGTATGTTAAATTTTCTTTTGATAATGATGATGCATCACGAATGAGAGTTTTAATAAATGTCGGATATTGATCAAACCCAATGAGATCAGCAATCGGAATGGGTTGTGTGATTGCCGGTTGCGCTTGATCCCCGGCGAGAGATGTCAGGGATGACAAGAATATCAGTAATAAAAATAAAATGCGGATGATTTTTAACATGGCTCAAAAATTATTTTTTATTTCGGGGGTAATTTTTTCCTGATTTACATCGTCAGCAATTTTTTTGGCTATCATCAATTTGTCAGCGTCGCGGGTGATTTTGACACGATAAAGGTTTCCATATGTTATATCTTCAATAACAGAAATATTTTGTTCTTCGAGTTTTGTTTTAATCAAATCATAATTTTCTTTTTTGCTACAGGAAAATTCAAAACATTGAACTCCATTTTTTGTTGTCCTGTTGTCAAAAAAACGCACGTCAGGTGTGGACGAACCAGTTTCCCTGAAAAACCCTGTTGAAGATACCTGATTTTTTTTCAATATCTCATTTTCAGTTCGTAACTTATTATTTTCATTTTTTAGTAATTCATTTTCAATTTTTAATGCCTCGATTTCTGAAGAAGTTTTAGCCGATTGCAGCTCAGACTTTTGTTTCGGCTGATAATTTTCCAGCCATTTTACTGTTTCTTCTCGTGTTTTAAACTGCATTTGCTGTACATACAATTTTTGTAATGTCGTAAATAAAGGCTGGATTTCATTTTCAGCATTAATCAGCCAATAACCAACTTCTTTATCAGTCAACCAATTATCAACTTCACGTCTTTGATTTTTTAATTCATTATTATACATTTGCCAGTAAATAATATAAGGAACGCCGCTATTTAAAAATTTTATAAATATTTTACGGTTAGCTTTTTCATGTTTGATGGGATCATAATTATATTCAATAGCTGGGATTGCACATTCTCCGATAAATACCCTTAACCCTGAAGGTTTATTTTTTTTATCCTTGCTAATGATTTCCGCACCTATTTTACCTTCAATATATTGAATGGTTTTGGTTACATCTTCCTGAGGTAATCGTTGCACGTCATAACTTGAATATGAAACATAATCTACATCCACATGTGGTAACACTTTATTTACTAACCGCGGCTTATTATTAATCATGGCATCTCTTACGCGATTAACTTCAGTGTAATGATAAACTTTTGACTTGATGGAGGGGTTTTCTTTCATGGCATCGGCACGAGCATCATCAACTGCTTTTTGTCGTATATTAAGCCAGTCAATCATGCCATCTATACTTTTTTGCGTTGGATTATTATCGGGATTACGATCTGGAAGAAGATACCAGTCTCCCTCCCAGTGCCCCAAAAAAAATGTTCTTTCCTGATTAGCGTTTTCAAGAAGTAATTTTTTTGCAAATGCATATGTCGCATCGTATTCTGCTTGTTTATCTTTTTCCGATAACCCGTTTTGCCATGTTTTTCCCTGTGATCGCCACCAAAAAAAATAAGTATCAAAAGGCATATTCAGAATGGGTTTGAGAATGGGGGAATTAATATTATCGATACCAGTCTTGAAAAGACGTGAACCCATTTCAACAGCTCTATTAGCTTGTTCAACTTGCATAGGTATTTTTTTATCGAATTGATATGCACAACCAAATCCTTGTGTGCCAATAATTTGTTGGCTTGCTGTTAGACTGTCAGTTGTTGGTCTTAGCATAGAACTCTCTTATTTATCTTTAATAATTTGCTAATTATAGCATTTTTAAATCTGTAATTGGTCTCAAGCGTAACCACACTGGATAATAATCATTCACGTAGGGTTGAAGTATACTACGACACACTGAACAGGCTTTTGAAGTCTTTATTTATGCAGTGGTTACGCTTGACACCGCACCATGCGTGCGACACCATGGCCTGCTATAATTAAGCAATAAATAACTAAAATCAAACGGGGAATGCAATGGAAACCAGACCAAAAAAAGCACCACGATCCAACTTACTCAATGAAAAAACCTCATATTATGAAATCCTTGGTGTATACCAGGATGCAACAATAGGCGATATCAAAAAAGCATGGCGTGAACTGGTTCTCGAATACCACCCTGATAAAGCTAATGGTACCAGCGAGGAAATGACAAAAATATATTTGATCAAAGATACTTTGACCGATCCAGTCAAACGCGATGAGTACGATAAAAAATTAAACTCGCCTTCTAATACGGATGAAACAATGTTTAAAAAAAGCTACAAAACTTCCTCTGCAAATAGTACAAATGAAACAGAAGATCAAAAAAAAGAACGCACTCTCATAATTAAACAATTACGAATAATTAATGAATACCTTAAGGCTTATCTTGGTAATATGGAACTCATCTATCGACGCGGAGAAACTATAAAACTACAAATTCATCTGTTACAGGAAGGCATACAACAAGAGATTAAAAACTATAATGAAAATAAAACTGGCGCAATGCTTCTCAATTATCATTCAACTTTGCATGTTCTCGCTGTGGTAAAAACATATATGGAGAAAAATTACTATCTCGAAAATGAAACATACAAGGATTATCTGATACCTTGTGCTGAGCATTGCAAAATCATACTTAAGGATGTAATTCATTGTGAACAAATCGAAAAAATTCCATCTAAAAAAGAATTTCTAATTAAGCTTAAAAATAATTTAATCGTCTTCAGTAATCAATATTTAAAAGAAAAAGGTCAAAATGAAATTAGTGATTCAATTTATGACAAAAACAAATCCATTATTGAAGCATCGCACAGAGAATCAATTAAAAATAAAGATAAGTTTATTGATTTTCAGAATAGTTTTGAAGCACTGCCTACTGGGATCCAACAGCTTATTGTGTTATTCAGAAAAAATGATCTGGAGATGCGTGTTAAAAATGAAATTAAGATAGCAAAACCCAGCAAGAATCAGGATTTAAATATTATTCTTCAATTTGATGAAGCTGAGTCAATAGTAGCTAAAATTGATAATAGGTCATATGTATATTCATTTTTCCGTAAAGCTACAACCAGCGACTTCTATCAGGATTTAAAGAAGGATATTGATGATTTTGAAAGCTGCGGAAGTTATATTTGAAAAATCTTCCAGCCACACTTCAAGTCCAAAAAAATAATAAAAAATAAGTGAACTATCATTATTGTTCGAGGTCTTTATTTATGCAGTGTGGTTACGCTTGACACCGTGTCTCACTTCATAAAAACGCCATAAACCTTCTTTTGAATGTTGCTTGTGATTTCCGGGTGCAATTGATGAGGCGGTGAAAAAATAAAAAGACGAAATTTATCCCAGCTATTAATAAATGCGTTAGCTTCTTTAATTGCCGCTCGAATTGTTTCTTTTTGATTGTGACCTTCTATAATTTCAGACATTTTCTTTTTATCGACACGCGAATCACTGATCAACAATCTCAAGACTTGAATATGATCATGGAGAGCAGCTTCTATAATTGCATCATAATTATTTATAGCAGGATCAAATCTTTTATCAGCCAGGAACAATTGTATCATTTCAAGAGAACCTTCTTTAGCTGCAAGTGCCAACAGAGAATATTTATTTGAGCCATCATCATCAAATAGACAGAATAATGGGTCTATTCTCTTATCAGCCAACAGTAATTTTACTGTTTGTAAATAATTCTTCTGCAGCGCAGCACGAATTGCATAGGTAAGAACGTCCATATATTCCAATTCATTGACCAATAACAACTGAATTAACTTGTCATTGCCGTTCTTTGCTGCACCTATTAAGAGGGCCCTATCAGAAACAATTTCTTCTGACAAAAACTTCTTATCTTTGCGTTTCATTCTTTTGTCGAGACGTAATAATTTTGTCATTTCGAAATGTTCGATTTTAGCAAGCGATGGACTAATAACATAATTTCTAGCGTGTGTGAATAATTTCCCACTACGAATTTGATTTATCCTTTCATCAGCTAGCAATAATTTGACAACATTTAAATGATTATTTTCAATAGCCCTAACGAAACCATAATAACCATTCCATTTTAATTCAATATCGTTGAATGCTAATAAAAATTCCACAACATCGTAATAACCAAGCCTTGCTGATTCGCAGAGTGCAAGATTTTTACTGTGGGAATTCGGTTTCACTCTTGGATCAGCTAAAAGCTTTTTTATAAACTGAAGAGATCCAATGCACGCTGCCACAATAAAAGCATAATAATTTAGATAGGACAAATCTGTTTTTGGATTTTTCAATAATAATTCAAAAATCTCAGGATGATGTTCACTTTCACCAAAAGAAAAAGAAGCATTGTAATCAAGTTTCAAAGATGCCAGATCGATTCTATTATCAGCCAGTAACAGCTTCACAATTTCAATGTGCCCTTGATGAATAGCACCTTGCAACGAACGTTGATCTGGATGCGATGGATCGACTCTTGCATCAGTCAATAATAATTTTGTTATTTTGTAACGCCCATTTAGTGAGGCGAAATAAATAGCTTCATTATCCAGATCTGCTGGATCAACTCTTTTATCAGTTAATAATATTTTTATGACTTCGAGATGACCTTTTGTAGCAGCGGTTCGAAAAGCAAGGTTTTGCGAGTATGCCGGATTTACTTTTTTGTGAGTCAATAACAACTTTACAATCTGGTCATGACCAAATTCTGCGGCAGCGCATAAAGCAAGCTGTATATCGTTATCAATGGGAAAGTATGGATTAAATGCCAGCCATTTTACAATATCGAGGTGACCTCCTTTCGCTGCAGCACAAACCGTATCTGCTGTTGGCACAACTTTTAGCTCCAATATCAACCAGCACATAAAACTATAATGACCATTTCCTGCTGAATCATTAAGCGCAGCAATTAATGTTGTTGAAGCAATTTTTTTATAATCCAACAACCATTTTGCAGTTTCAGATCGATCATTTTGTGCTGCCAGGCAAAAAGCATGCTCAAAATCTTCTTGTTCAAGAATAAGATTTTCACGTTCCAGTAATGCCATGACTTCTGACTGACGGCCATTTTTCACTGCTGTAAACCAAAGTTCTTTCACTTGCCGCATTGCTGTTCGCCTGAATGATTCATGAGAGCTTTTCATTTAATAATCTCGTCAATGTTATGAAAAATGGATGAATTTTTTTATAAATTAAATACATACCAAATATTTATTAGTCATAGGAAATTTATGGGTATGAAATTCGTTGGAATAATAACTTATCAATTTTGGCACATAATACTACAACTACCATCTCTTATTCAACGATATTTTATGCATTACAACCTGGAGTGTAATCTAATCCTCCCACAAGAAAAAATGGAACCCTGTTAGACAAAATGAAGTGAATACATTGTCGGAATAATAATACGATGTGTTCCATTACAACATGATCAGTGTGGTTACGCTTGACACCGCACTTTATTAATCCACCAATTGATGTTGATCTTTATTCCATGCTGGTCTGCAAGAAATAAATAATTTCATATTTCCTTCCCAATAATATTTTTCACCTGCTTCAATGATGACAGCATCTCCAGTATCAAGAGGATGTTCTTCGTGATTTACCACAATCTTGCCGGAACCTTCGATAACATATGCGAGTTCTGCGCATTGCTGATTTACTACTCGCCGTTCGTACGCTTGACACCGTGTCTGTGTAGACCTAAGAGCGAAAAATAAAGTTAATTAATATACCAATTAGCTCAGACAAATATAAAATACGTAAGAAGTGTCGTCTGAGAGAAAATATAGCTATGCCTGCCAGGCATCCTGCAAGAAAAGCCAGGAAAAATAAAAGACGAGGATAAGCAATGACTGACGCCAGATATGATAAAAAAAACATGGCTATCAGGAATGTGCAAAATGCCACTAATACAGCCACTGAAAACACAATAAATCCAGCAAATAATGGATAACGCCGTGAAAATTCATTCATATCCATAAAATATCTCTTCAAAGAATCGGTCGACGTCATTATATCATTTGTTTATTGCGCATTTTCTATTTGAATTGAGTCAAGTGTAACCCACGCTGCGCAACAATTAGTAGACATGTAATGTTGAAATATTCTTTCGTCACATACAACAGAATGTTGAGGTCTTTATTTATGCAGTGTGATTACGCTTGACACCGTATTTCGTTGATAATTTGTTTGGCGAAATTATACATGCTCCTTCATGAGTGTATGACTGAAATTGTTTATTTTAATAAAGGCCTTTAAACATCATCAATCATTGAACATCCCAAAGTACCTGCTATAATATTCATAGGCACTTTTTTAAAAAAATAATATTTATTTTATATAATACATAATGTTATATTAATAATATATAAATTATATGTAACGTTTTAATAGTATTTAAAGTTACAGGATTAATCATGAAATTGGCAAGCGATCGCATTCTACGACGCATTCGCGGCAAACAACGCGGGTGGGTTTTTACGCCAAAAAATTTTATCGATCTTGCTCCACGAACAACTATCGCCGTCACACTACATCGGCTTATAAAAAAAGGTATCATTCGCAAACTAAGCCACGGCATTTACGATTTTCCAGCACATCATCCTAAACTAGGTATTCTTGCCGCCCATCCTGATGCAATAGCTAAAGCAATCGCTTTAAAATCCGGCGACACGATTCAACCAAGCGCTGCCAGACTTGCAAACCTGGTCGGATTAGATACTCAAGTACCGTCCAAAACAACCTATATAACATCGGGCAATTCACAACACAAAAAAATAGGAAAATATTCAATAAAATTCACCCATTCAAAGTTAATGCCCGGAACCCCACTCAACATTAATGTCGCGAGAGTGATTAATGCCTTACACCATTTAGGAAAAGATAATATTACTGATATGACGATAGATAAATGCAAAAAAATATTATCTCAAAAAGACAAATCCCAACTTAAAAAAAATCTGCCAAAACTTCCTGGCTGGATTATTCCATTCATATTGAAAATAATAGGAAAATAAAATGAAAGAACTGCTTTCTCTGTCTCGAAATAAGCGTGCGCAATTATTTCAGGAAGCCACCAATCGCTCAGCAAACATTCACAATCCTGTAATCATTGAAAAAGATTTTTGGGTATGCTGGAGTCTCGACCAAATATTTTCAAACCCCTCCCTCGCACCAGACATTACCTTCAAAGGCGGCACTTCACTTTCAAAATGCTATAACATAATAGATCGATTTTCAGAGGACATTGATTTAACCTTAGCGAAATCCTATATCGGCATCATAGGTGATAATGATCCAATTACGGCTAAAACTGGAAACCAGCGTGGTAAATTGCTTGAGCAGCTTAGCAATAGAGTAAAGATGAAAATTGCTGATGAAGTGAAACCTATTTTAATAAAGCAATATGATGATTGCAAAAAAATGACAGAAATGTTTTTTGGCGATGCACCTAATTTTGAGGAAATTCTTAGTAAAGTAAAAAGACTTGAAAAAATGATTAATGAAGGTTGATAGAGATAATTAGATATTCTAATGCAGATTGGTGTCAAGCGTAACCATACTGCATAACAATCACTCATCTCATATCAAAATATTATTTCATCGCATAAAACAGACTTGAGACCTATATGCAGTTGGTTACGCTTGACACCGTCTTGCGACCAAACATCCGTAAGCGTTGGCCGATATGCATCGGTCAACGCTTACGATTTTTCCATTTTTGCATTGCACTATTTATCGGGGCTTGACCAGTCAACAAAATCTGATCAAGACAGGAAAAAACATTTATGCTTTCAGCCGCAAACAAAATTGAAGTCACCTATCACGACATAAGAAAAGATATTTCCTGGAGTCTGTTGTTTGGCTCAGCAGCATATTTTCTTCTAAATGATCAAGACAGCTGGTTATTTTATCTGGCAATACGTGCAATTATTATTGGCGCATTTACCTTAAGTTACTGGCAGTCGCGGAATAAATCACTTGCCTCTCTTCCGAATGAAACACTGCAAGCGAGTCATAATCATGAATTGCCCTTGATTCGACATTCGTATCTATCAGGTACTGATCCAGACCAGCTGGATGAAGGAGAGCGCTACTATTTGGGTCACTGCATTAAACGAGGTTTTGCTGAATATCTTGAATTATTCGTGGAAAAATCACAATTTAAGCATTCTTCAATAACGCTAGTACCGCAGCAGATAATGAATGATCTGAAAAAAATGCAGTCTGAAGAAGAGAAGGATGCATATTTGAAAGAGAAGAAAGGAGTGTTTGTTTATGGAAGAATCATGACATTTTTTAATCAAACTAATCCTTCTGGTTTCCTGGAAAATTTGTATCAACATAATATCAAATCGAAAATTGATAATGAGAAAAAATATATACTCTTTCCTCGCGCCGCATTTGAATGTGTTATTTCCGAGGCTCTTTTTACCGGCAAAGAAATTAAATCCATCATATCGCAAGTTGATACTCTGATTTGCAACGCCCAGTATTTTGATTTGATTAATTCGAATTGTCATTCAGGTTCAATTTGCGTTTTGGCTGTAGCGATTGAGCATCTTAAACGCCGGTATGCAAAACAATGGTATGACAGCGCATTATTTTATAAACAAGGCAATAATACTGATATTTATACAGATAACAGCGATATGACAGCGCAACAAATAAGAAATTTAAGCTTAATAATGCTAAATGCCATGAAGCATAATTTGGGGCAAGGAGTCTTGAATAATCCGGAAGTCATTACGCAAGTTAATAAAGCTATTGCAATAGCAAATAAGTTTAAGGTGCAGCTATCTGGTGAATTGATTGAGCGAGATGTGGTAGAAAATAAGGGATTTAGATTTGAGTAAAAGTCTTAATTTTTGCGTAGACGATAGGCAAGCTCAATCTCAGGTTGATTAATATCGAAAAACGGTGTCTTATTTATGCAGTGTGATTACGCTTGACACCGGTTTCACCGTTTTTGCGGTGAGTGGAATGCGACTATATCCAACAAATTTCGCCGTATCTTCTTTTGCTGGTAATTTAAAATCGAATACGCTCACTCCCCACATTTTTTTATTCTGATAAGTCCTGCCATCACTCGCGCCAAACATGAGTCGTGCGTGTTTGGTATTTTCGCCAAGATACAACATGACATGTGTGATGGTGTTCGAATTTCCTTTGTCATATGTACCAGACCAGAATAACAAATCTCCGGGTTTTAAGTTCGCGAACTCTGTGGAATTAAAATCATTCGTATGAACCTGATTTAAAGTGCCGATGTTTTTAACCCATTGATACATCTCATCGGCTGAGCGGGGAACATTTTTCACATCATTGCTGGTTAATAAATAATAAATGGTACCAGAACAATCCATGCCTTTATTTTTGGGATCTGCTGAACCATACAGATATGTTAAGTTCTTTTGCGATAATGATGTCGCATTGCGAATGAGTTTTTTAACAAATGGTGGGTAATCAGCAAATCCAACAATATCAGCGACGGGAATCGGTTGCGTGACAGCAGGTTGTAATTGATCGTTTGCGAGTGATGTCGGGGTTGATGAGAATATCAGGAGTAGTAATAAAATGCGTAAGAAATTTAGCACAGGTAATCCTTATATCTTGCTGTTTAATGAATAATTTTTACATTTAAAACATACTGCATCTGCACGCTCAAAAACAACGTATATATCAAGAGCATATGTAACATTTTTATGGGTTTAAATGTTACCCGCCAACTTTGAAATATGAGCGTGTCAGTTGCAAATAGGTACCTTTTGAGCGCTATAATTCATATAATACATGAAATAATACTCTTGTAAGGTACCAAAATGAAGCAGCCATCAGGCATAGGTAAACTAGATCGCGAACGAATAGCAATATTGCTACGCGGCACTCAGCATACTATTTCCGTTCATGAAGCTGCCGTGCTTTTAGGTCTATCAAGAGAACACGCCGCAAAATTATTAGCACGCTGGGCAAACAAAGGATGGGTGTCACGCATTAAACGCGGGCTATATATACCCATACCCCTGGAATCAACCACGGCTGATATATCGCTTGAGCATCCATGGATTGTTGCAGACAAATTGTTTCATCCTTGCTACATCGGCGGTTTAAGCGCAGCAGAATACTGGGGTTTGACGGAACAAATATTTCGCACGCTGGTTGTGCTAACTACTGCACGACCCAGAAACCGCAAGCCCACTATAAATGGTACAGATTTTTTGGTACACACCATTTCAAAAAAAGCTTTATTTGGGCTCAATACTATTTGGCAAAAAAAAGTAAAAATTTCGATTTCCGATCCCACACGCACCATTCTTGATTTTTTAGTTGATCCGAAACTAGGCGGGGGCATACGCATGACAGTCGACATGTTAAAAGAATACTTAAAATCGGAACATAAAAATTTGCCATTATTAATAAACTATGCAAATCGACTTAACAATAGTGCTGTTTTCAAACGATTGGGTTTTTTACTGGAAAAATATGCTGCTGATGAACAAGTAATTATTGATGAATGCAAAAAACAAGTTACTATCAGCAAAACCAAACTTGACCCTCAACTTGAAGCTGATAAATTAATCACTCGTTGGCGCTTATGGGTACCAGCACACTGGAAAGAATAAAATGATAGATAAACAGGAAATAATGGAATTTGCCCGGCAATTTAGCTTGCCTGTTAATACTATAGAAAAAGATTATGTACTCGGATGGTTATTAGCTGGTATAGCAAATGATACTGAATTATTTGAGAAATGGATTTTCAAAGATGGTACTTGTTTGAAAAAATGCTACTTTGAAACATATCGTTTTTCTGAAGATTTGGACTACACACTAATTGATGCCGATCATATTAATGAAAAATTTTTAACTGATCGTTTTAAAAATATTGGTAAATGGGTTTATGATGCAACTGGTATTGAAATCATTGAAGATACAATCGGTTTCGAAATTTATCAAAATAACGATGGTAAAACTACAGTTGAAGGACGACTTAACTATGTTGGTCCATTGCAACGCAAAAATAATCCTTACCGCATCAAACTTGATTTAACAGCCGAAGAACTTCTTGTTCTGCCACCAGCACTACAAAATGTTCATCACTCCTATTCCGATATTTCTTCCAATAACATTCAATCATTTTGCTACAACTTTTCAGAAATTTTTGCGGAAAAAATCAGGGCACTCAGTGAAAGAGCACGGCCGCGTGATTTATACGATGTGATACATCTCTATAATCATATTTCAGATGAAAAGCCTGTCGTCATTTTTGATGTGCTAAAAAAGAAATGCCAATTCAAGGCTATATCACTGCCAACCATGGAATTGATGGCAACACATCCGAAACTACATGAACTGGAAAGCGAATGGATTAATATGTTGTCACATCAAGTTCCAATGCTGCCGCCAAAAGAACAATTTTGGCAGGAATTATCAAAAATGTTCGCATGGCTTCATGGTTGATAGTAGTCCTGAAATTAAAAAACAATTATCGGCTTAATATGCAGATAATAAAAAGCAGTTGGTTTTTATTGGTCAGATAAAGCAGGCTCTTAAGGTCTGTATTTATTCAGTGTGGTTACACTCGACACAGTATGTTCAGTGGTGAGAATGGAAGAATAAGCGATAAGACAGGCGAAATGATGATTTCCCATGACAAGAATACAGCCAAATGAAAATGCAATCCCCGTTTAAGAAAAAGGCAGTTAAAATTCTTATTTTTCTATTTTGCTTTTTTTATTAACTCACTAAAAGTAGAGTTTTTGATCTCCCTTAATGTACCAAGTTTCATATTACCTCTGAATTCAGGGTAAAAATTTGGATGTTCCTTACGTATGCTCTTGAGTAATGTATCACCTCTTTTTTCTCGTATTTCACCATTCTTATCACGCATGCGATTATCCAAGCCTTTTGGAAATTTTCCTGTCATTTTTGTTTCCTCCTCTCTATAAGAATTGATAGCGGTAAGGACTTGCGCCCCTACCGGGTTCTTAAAGTATTAATAGAGCCAATTTAACAGCCAGGATCAATATCAATATTAATTGCCTAACTGATTTAGCATCTATTGCTACCTTGAAAGTTAAAGTAATCATTTGATACCTCATTGATTACATTCACTCGCGAGTGAATAACCAATTCACCGCCTTATTTAACGACGTGTTGCTACGTCGTCGATTGCCTTATGATCAATCAGCCATCGATTTCGATAAACCGCCTGTTCTATAAGGGCATCTACCCCCAAGCGACATTTACCTAGCCGCCATGACCGATGGCGACATGGAAATGGTCAATCTCCTTCATTATTATAGGCCATGTATTAACATGCCTCTTCCAAAGTAATTTCATAGTGTTAAAACAAAATCGCAACGTTTTTATAATGAAACCTGAGGCGTTTTTCCCTTCACGCCGATAGAATTGAGATAATAAAAAAACTGGTATCAAAAAACCGATGTCAAGCGTAACCATACTGCATAACAATCACCCATCGCACATCAAAATATTATTCGTCACATAAAACAAACTTTTGCGACCTATCTTCTTACAGTATGGCTACGCTTGACACCGTATGTTGTAAAATGAAAATAAAGTCTCATTAATTAAACGAGGAGAAGCACTATGAAAAATCAGGCAATGAAAGGAAAAGTTATAAAAGTTAATAAAGTTGAAAATACTCCCAACCCAAATAGCTATATAGTTAAAGGTGAAGACAATAAAACATACTTGGTTCACGTAGGTGACATTAAAGATAATGAAGATTTACTTTATGATCTTTATAAAAACAATATGACTGCCAAGCTTCAAGAAGGTGATTCTGTTGAGTTCCAACCAGATAAAAGCAGCGATCATGCGATACATGTTAAAAAAACAAAGTAAGGAATTATGTATGTCAGTAGATAATTGGATTAATTTATGCATGCTAATTGCAACAATATTACTTGGTGGGGGTAGCCTTTGGTTTACTCACAAGCAATGGCAAAAAGTTGAAAAGAAGATAGCAATGATCAATGATGCAGGAAGAGCCTTTGAAATCCTGCCTGCTTGGTATACATCAAGAATGATGCAGGATTGGTGGATTTTTGGATTACTAACATCTGATGGACGGATTCTTGTTGTAACGCGTATAACCGCACTATCCGATGATGGTCAGTGGATGGATGTTGAGCTCGTTGAAGAAAATAGTTGGTCAATAGATAAAAAATCAAATTATGTATTTGCCGTTGCAAAAGATAGAACAAAAGCATCAATTCATGTTTCGCACATTGTTGCAGCCATGGAATTAATAACCAGTTAACGAAAGGTAAATATCAAACCGTATTCTTCTATCGATTACGCACTAGAGTATTGTGTTTTTAAATGGTGACCCCTAAAGCGGAAAAAGCTCCCTCCCAAATATCATATCACCAACAAAGTGCAGGATCGAACTACAAACATAAAATTGGTAACAAGCATAATCACGCTGAATAACGATCACATCTCGTATCAAAATATTATTTAGTCACTTAAAAAATCTTTTGAGATCTATATTTATGCAGTGTGGTTACGCTTGACACCGCATACGCACCTTTATTTGATTCCAATATAAATATCCAGACTTGTATTGGCAGGATCAATTGCACGTTGATCATAAATCTCAAAATCAGCCATGTAAGCTCTATGGCCACCGAAATCATGTGAAGTCATTTTCCAGATTTGCTGCCATGCATCTATAACCATCTCTGGCATTTTTCCTGATTGCGTAGTGAATTTTTGATATTTAGTCGCAGGTATCGTTAACTGATGCAAGCCTGGTGGAATACTTTCAAACGAAGTAACTTCTTCACCAATAAAATATGTGTAATCACCATACTCATTACTATCATAATCAGTATAAACAGAAAAAGTTACGCCAGGATTTTGGCGATTAGATATTTGGCTTGCTATATTTTCACTTAAAAATCGACCTGCTAATTCTCCAATTTTAGAAATTTGTGGGTTCATTTCGTTTTTATTATTGGTTCTTGCTGTTAAGCCAATCAATTTAATCTCAGGTTTGGTTATTAATTCTTTCTTCATCTTTATTCCTTTTTATTCATTAGCAATCTATGCCGAAATCGCACCAAGATCAAACCCATAGCAAAGTGGAATAAAATGGGCATATTCTTTAAAACCAAGTTTATCGCAAACACCGCGCGCATTTTGTGCTGCCATTAACTGAGCCACAACATAACTTGCTGTAGGTGCATCTTTTACAGCATGTATCATTAAAGCCGTTAATAAACCTTGTTTTCTATAAGCCTCAAGCGTCGCGCCGTTATAAAGACCAAGTATATTATTATTGTAAAAACCTAATAGCGTAGCAACAGGCATTCCTGCCACCTCAGCTAAATATAATTTAATTTTGTCAGATGATTTGTAGGCGCTATAAAGACGCATCATGGCAGTTAAAGAATCAGAAGATATGCCATAAACATCCTTTGATATCTGCATGAAGGCTTCAAATTGATCTTCACTTTCAACCTGTCTAATTGTTGTTTCTGTATTTAGTTTAATTGGTAGTTTTCGCGCTTTTTCTGCTTCTACAGCAACAGACGTATATTTACCCATGGAATGGAAACCTTGTTTAGTAAAAATAGATTCCACTGCTTGAGGTAAATCCATATCGTGTGGCCAAAACCAGGTTAATGGATAATTTTTTTCTCTAAATCGATTTTTTAATGACTCACATTTAGTATTAATCACTTGCGGATCACTATCGAAACCAATAATGCCATTCATTAATGGGAATAAAATTTCGGTTAAATAATGAAAATCCCCGTCCTGTTTTACAGCATAGTAATTTTTATTGGGATTAGTTTGCTGAACACATTCAAATATGAATTCTTTAAAATTTAATAAAATGGATTGCGCTGTTGTATTAAGCATAGGCCAAAGCATGTGGAACACCTCTAAACCACTGCCGACGTGCAGAATCGAACTGCAGACCTACTGATTACGAATCAGTTGCTCTACCAACTGAGCTACGTCGGCGTGTCAAAAAAGAACCGTGAGTATAATTAAATTCTCCCGCATCTGCCAGCATAAAAAACCATCGCTTACCTCTTGCACACTCGCGCAAAACACAGTATAAATACCGCCCTCTTCTGTGTGCTCTGCCACACAATCTTTTCCAAACCCAATACCACACAACCAACCAAAGGACTCATTCCATGCGCAAATACGCTGCTTTTTCACTCATCGAACTTATGACCGTCGTCGCTATCCTCTCTATCCTCGCGGTCATCGCTATTCCCTCCTACCAAAACTACACGCGACGCGCGCGCTTTGCGGAAATTATCAGCGCGACGCAAATTTATAAAACAGCCGTGGCACTGGCAATACAACTCGGCACAACTTCCGATGCACTTAAAACCGGTATGAGCGGCATTCCCGATGCACCAAAAGCAACCAAAAACCTCGCATCACTAAAAGTCGATAACGGTATCATCACAGCGATTGGCACGGAATTAGTCAATAACGCCAGCTATATCCTGCAACCAAATTATGACGGCAGCAGCTGGAATATCTCAGGCACTTGTCTCAAACAAGGATTCTGCAATGCTTAATTCCATACCGAAATCAGGCATCGCAAATTATCTTATCCAGGATGGATTGCTAAAACGTGAAGCACTACCCGCTCTCTTACAAGCTGCAAATCAACGCAATATTCCGCTGATTACACATCTCGTGCGTACGCAAACACTCACCAGTCAGATCATTCTCAATTGTTGTAAAAAAAATTTTACGTTGACGCATCACGATCTAACTCACTATCAATTGCAGGAAGATTTGTTACCGCCGGAATTCATCTTGCGTTATCGCACGCTGCCCATATCACGCGATGAAAATTGCATGCAAATCGGCATGGCCGATCCCACAGATTATGCCGCACTTTCTGCACTACGTTTTCATACTGGATTAACCATCACTCCCATGCTGGTATGCGAAAAACAGCTGGATAGAATCCTTGCAACCATCATCCATCCCAAACGTCTTGATGCACAATTAGAAACCGCATTAACCAAAGTCACAGCGCCTGAAATAATACAGGATGAAAAAAATGATGATGAACCTGTCAGTGAATTCTTAACACGCTTGCTGGATGATGCTGTTTTACAGCGTATTTCTGATATTCACATCGAACCATTTGCAGATCATTGTCGCATTCGTTTTCGTCGCGATGGCATGTTATATGAAGTGACAAAACTGCCTCCACATTTTGCTGCACGACTTATTACACGCGTAAAAATTCTCGCCAATTTAAATATTGCTGAACGTCGCATTCCCCAGGATGGCCGATTGCCTGCGCAATATGCAACGCTTGATATACGTGTCAATACTTGCCCCATGTTGCACGGTGAAAAAATCGCCTTGCGCTTGCTGAATGCAAACAATATCAAACTGGATATGGATAAACTGGGATTAACCGCAGATCAATTGCAATTATTTCTGCATCATTTATCACAACCACAAGGTTTGATTCTGGTAACTGGTCCAACGGGCAGTGGTAAAACTATCACGCTTTATTCTGCGCTGAATTATCTGAATAACATCGAGAAAAATATTTCTACTGCAGAAGATCCGATTGAAATGCAACTGGATGGCATCAATCAAATAAATATCAATACGCGCATTGATCTGGATTTTGCAGCAATTCTACGCGCATTATTACGCCAGGATCCAGATGTCATCATGATTGGTGAAATACGCGACAAGCAAACTGCAGCGATTGCTGTGCAAGCCGCGCAAACTGGTCATCTGGTATTGTCTACCTTGCACACGAATAGCGCGCTTGATGCCATCAGTCGTTTGCAATCGTTTGGTATTTCGCACCATCATTTTATTAGCGCTGCCTCTCTCATTATCGCGCAACGCCTGGTACGCAAACGTTGCGCGCATTGCACAGGTGGTTGTGATGAATGTCATCAAGGTTATCAGGGTAGAACAGGTATTTTTGAGTGTTTGCCGATAACAAATAAAATTGGCACATCGATTTTATCTGATGCCAATCTTTTTGCATTGCAAAAAATCATGCACGAAGAAAAATATATATCATTACGCGAAGCCGGAAATTTACTGATTACACATGGAGTCACGCATGAAGCTGAATTATCGCGCGTACTGGGCAAACATTAAAAAACGCCGAAAGATTAATCCCACTGATATCACTTTCTTCCTGCGACAATTTGCTATTTTGCTAACAGCCGGTATTCCAATTCTCAAATGTTTAAGTTTGCTTGAGCAATCACAAAACAAAATAGCCATGCGTTTATTGTTATTTTCCATTAGACGCGAATTATTATCAGGCAAGGAAGTGTATGCCAGTTTACGTTTGCATGCGCATTATTTTAATGAATTAACCTGTCAACTCATTCGCATCGGCGAGCATACTGGCAAGCTGGATATGACTTTAAACATGATTGCAGAGGAACATGAAAAACAATTGGCATTCATGAAACGCATACAGCAAGCTTTATTTTATCCTTGCCTGATTACCATCGCCGCCATACTTGTCACCATCAGTTTATTTTTATTTGTCATTCCACGTTTCGCCGAATTATTTGCAGATTCACATGTTGCATTACCTGCATTAACGCGTTTTTTATTTTTTCTTTCATCACAATTACAGCAGCATATTTATTTTTTATTATTTCCCGTCATTCCTGTTGTAATCTTTTTATTTTATAAAAAACAATTCTTTTTTACACTGTGCAAGCTTCCCATCATAAACACTCTCGCACAAAAAATATTACTCGCGCGTTTTGCCAAACATCTTGCTATCACTTTCGCTGCTGGCATTCCTATCATTGATGCGCTGAAATTGCTGGCACACTCACCATCGCATCCTGAGTTTGCACAGGCGATTTTTCATTTACGCAGCAAGATTAATGCTGGTTTTTATCTGCATCAAGCCATGCAAACATCGTCATTGTTTCCTGATCTGATGATACAAATGGTAAAAACTGGCGAAGAATCTGGCGCGCTCGATCAACTCCTGTTTAAGCTGGCAGGATTTTTTGAAGCTGATATAGATCAAATGCTGAACCAGTTTAATCGCCTGCTTGAACCCTTGATTATGCTGGTACTTGGTGTTTTAATCGGTGGTTTGATCATCGGCATGTACTTACCCATATTCAAATTAGGAATGACTTTATGATGGACACCATACAATTTTTTATGGAACATCCTGATGTTTTTCTATTTGTCACTGGTCTACTGTCATTATTCATCGGCAGTTTTTTAAATGTCGTAATTTATCGTCTTCCACAAATGATGCAGCAAAACTGGGGCGAAGAATGTCGCGCTTATCTTGGTCTGAAGCCGCATTCTGAATCCGATAAATTAAATTTATGGCTGCCGCTTTCACATTGCCCGCATTGCAAAAAAAATATTCGTCCCTGGCATAATATTCCCATCATCAGTTATTTATGGTTACGCGGAAAATGCGCCTATTGTCATACACCCATTTCCATTCGTTATCCTTTTGTGGAAGCTATTACCTGCCTGATTTCTGTGTATGTTGCATCACGATTTGGCGTGAGTTTCGAAACACTGGCTGCGTTAGTGTTTAGCTGGATTTGTATTTGTCTGATGTTTATCGATATTGATTATCACTTGTTACCGGATGAATTAACGCTTGGCTTACTCTGGATGGGATTATTTTTCAGCCTATTTCATTTCTTCACTACTAGTGAAGCTGCCATTATCGGCGCCATTATCGGCTATTTATTATTTGCAATCACACAATGGATATTCGGAATAATCACGGGAAAAGTTGGATTAGGACAAGGTGATTACAAATTACTGGCGGCACTCGGCGCGTTTTTAGGCTGGAAAATGTTGCCATTAATCATTTTACTGGCTTCATTGAGCGGAATTATTTTTGCATTGACACACATGACGCTCAAAAAAGATTTCAAAAGCACACCATTGCCATTCGGTCCTTATCTTGTAATGGCAGGATGGATCGCGCTCTTGTGGGGCAAGGAAATCATGCACTACTATTGGGCAATATAAAGGATGATATAGGACGAAACATATGCTGGTCGTCGGACTCACAGGTGGAATTGGATCGGGAAAATCAACGGTTGCAAAATTATTTGCTGAAAGAGGCGCCGCTATCATTGATGCGGATGTGACTGCACGTGAAGTCACACAAACTGGTTCATCCGCATATACCAGTATCATTAAACATTTTGGTGACAATGTTGTACTGGAAGATGGTTCTCTGGATAGAACACGTTTACGGCAGATTATTTTTCATGATCCCAAAGAACGTCTTTGGCTGGAAAAATTATTACACCCGTTAATCAAGGATGAAATGCAACAGCAAATCGCTAAAATGCACGCGCCATATTGCATTGCTGTCATTCCACTCTTGCTGGAAGTAGAATTTTATTCCTTCATCAATCGCATCCTTGTGATCGATACACCTGAAGCAGAGCAAGTCAGACGCGTGATGCTACGCGATAACATTTCTCAAACGGAAGTGGAAGCAATCCTCGAAAGCCAGGCAAGCCGTCATGACAGACGCGCAAAAGCGCAGGATATTATTATCAACGATGGCAATCCCGAAGACCTGATTCCGCAGATTGACAAGCTGCATCAACAATATGCAAAAGGCGCACCCTGAAAATCCTTGTCTATTTTCCAAACAAACCATGCTATCATTTGGCACGGAACACTGAATCTGCGGTTTATTCGATATGCCAGACACAATCATCTACGATCATCCGCTAAACGAAATCATTCGGGTTTGCCTGCGTCTTGAACAATTATTCCACCAGATCGACCATCAACTCAGCGATACTTCCATCTACGGCTCGCGCAATCTGATCCAGTTAATCATTAATGTTCTCTCCCTGCTGGATAGGCCTGACCTGAAAGCCAAATTGGCCAAGGAAATGTCCTTGCTGGTCGCTAATTTACAACGTTATGGCAATATTCCCGACATCGATGCGGGCAAATTGAATACGCTCATGCAACAACTCGACGATCTTTCCCGCAACCTGATTGATAGCAGCGGCAAAATCGGCCAACGTCTGCGCGATATCGAATTACTGAATACCTTGCGCACTCATTTTGCTACTCCCGGTGGTGGCTGCAGTTTTGATGTTCCATTGTTTCATTACTGGTTACAGCAACCCGCTGAAGTTCGTAAAAATACGATCAAGGAATGGCTTAGCGATTTTGCGCAAATTCGCACAACCATCGTTCTCGTCCTCGAACTGGTGCGTAATAGTACAAAAATTGAAGATAAAACCGCCATTCATGGTTTCCATCAGGAATTACTCGATCCACAACTCAATCTGCGCATGATTCGCATCATTATTCCCGCTGATCTCGCTGCATTTCCTGAAATCAGCATTGGCAGGCATTTTCTTAGCGTCCGATTTTTTATTCCGCAAATTATCACCCGCCCAGCTCAATTCATGGAAAATCTCAACTTCAAGATAGCTTATTGCATTGTGAACTAAATCCATGATGTGTATTATTAGCCTAAATATCTAATCATGAATAATTAATAAACAATGCGATCCTCTCAATATCAAATTTCTGGTTGGTTCAGGATGTCGGTGCCTTTTTTTACTGGCTCGCCTAACCATGTTTTTGCCAAAGATAGAAAGGCTATCGAATCAACCAGCCACACTTGTATCTATAACAATTTCGATCCAGACGCTGCCATTCATACATTAACGATTTCCAGTTCACACAAACGCGATTCGCCACAAAACCAGTATTATTGCAACCTAAAACTGGATGGCGTTTACACACAGCTTTGTCTTGTCTCGGACTTGCTGAATAAGTTTTTACAAGCAGAATCTCAAAACATGATGGATATTGAATTCCAGTCGCTAACTCATTTCAAACTCTGCCTACCATTTTATTCCCAGGTAAAATTTGATTTTCATTCCATTGCAGCGTTTGAAAAATGTGTTAGTCATTTACCAGATATTAACTATGAATTAGGTTATCCAATTTTTTCCATTGCCATCATCAATGAATTAAAACAAATTGCAGCGTTTCTTAAGAATGAAGAAGACCATTCGGCTTGCAAGGATCTTAACTTCATTTCAGAGATTTTAGCTTTACCCACACACGTGAGACGAAGTGAAATAGAAAAAAGTTCCGCATCTTCGAGACTGGTTGATTTCATGGATCAGAATGAGCGCGAGGACATTCTCAATGAAGCTGAATTTAACAAGGCAGTAAAATTATTATTGGTGAAAGGTGAACATCCCGATCAGGTACATAAAAAAGGATTCACTACACCCATACGTTATGCTGTCCGTGGTCTGTTATATTACAAAAAACATATAAAATTAAAATCCAAACCTTCACTCGCAAATATTTCCCACGAACAATTATTCAAACATCGGTTACGTTTACTGGAATTATTATTGGCATATGGCGCAGATCCATTGCGTCGTGATGCATTTCAAACATTTAGACTTTCAGCACTGGATGAAGTGTTGATTATAAAAAAATGGAAGATCGCAGAAATCATACGCTCTTATCTGGATAAACCACGCAAAAGTATTTCTCGTTCCATCAGCATTGATATCGCTGCACACTATCGTGGCGCGGAAAATAAAATTATCACGCAACTTAGTCTTTATAATGGCAAGGAATTACATGCAACCCTCACTGCTACACTTTGCATCGATAGCAAGAAGGAACTGGAAAAAGATATCCTGCGTCTTTGCTGCGATTATTTTTCGGCAATCCATGATGATAAGCAAAAAAATATTCTCATAAAAATGATTCTGGAAGATTTGCATGAGCCCAATCGACTGGTGGAAGTGATTCGCAATGACAAAAATGAAATGATTGGATTTAATTTATTTCATATTCTTATTGATAGCGAAAATATAATTTACTGGTATTGCAGCTTAACTGTGCTGGATAATGCCTGGCGCAATTATGGTCTTACACCCTTATTTGCGTTTCAGCTTGCTTATTCCTTGCAGATGCTTTATCAAAAATATGAAATTAATATTTTCCTGTTAGCTATACATCCCAATTCTTATCGTTTACTGGAAGGTATTTTGCATTGGCCGAAACACCAGCCACAACATCTGGCTCAACGTGTTCAATGGTTATTGAAAGAACTGGCGGTTGTTCCTTCCGCCAGTTATCACAATGTTGCACTGGATTCTTATGTCGACAAGCAACTAGCTGTGAGCCAGCCAGAATCATCGTGCAATAAACTGATTCAAAACTTTTTCTACCATGATTTGCTCAAACAAAAAGACTGGACATCAGGATTCAAGGCAGCAACAATTTTATATCCTGTTGCAGATCAATCCTTTCAGCTATTTGATCAACACTGCCAGCGCTTCGGTATCAATACTTCACAACACATCAGCATGATGACAGAATTACTCAGTCATTTTCTTGATGCCTGCAAATTAAACTTGCCGCGCCGCGAGAATAATTATCCTGATAATTGCCTGAAAGATTGCTATCGCTTATTTTGGTTTAGTGAGAAAAAACCATCGCAGCGCGCTGTTTTGCCAGCTCATTTTGGATATAAAAGTAAATTATGAATGAAATAATAAATCGACATCCTTCCATACGACCTGAAAATTCAAGATTGTCCAAAACGACAATATCCCTTCAGGATTTCTCTCATTACAATCTCAACTTGATAAAACTTAATATAAAAAATTGAAGCAATCAGCCACAGAGCATAATATCTACAATTATTCCTACATTGGACTCAACAATATGACCAACAAACCAAAGATCGTCTGCCCGCAATGTGGCAAAAAAGATACCTGGCGTTCCGACAATAAATATCGCCCTTTTTGTTCTGAGCGCTGTAAATTGATCGATCTGGGTGATTGGGCCGATGAAAAACACCGTGTACCTGCTGAGCCTGTCGATTTTCCAGATGAAAATGATAAAAATGAGCAATAAATATTCAAATATCAAGAAATCTATGCTAGAATACATTTCGAATTTGATAAGAAAAAGCTATATTAGATGCCATAAATTACAAAACGCTGGCTTGTCATAACTAAAATAAAAGTTGGTGCACATCATGAGACAATACCTCAACATCATCATTATCTTGTGTTTACTCTCATCTTCCACACGTTTCGTGCTGGATAGCTATCTGCCTTCCTTGCCCGCAATTGGCAGTTATTTTGGTATCACAGACACTTACACACAATTGACACTGACGCTTTATTTATTTGGCTTTAGCGTTTCTCAATTAGTTTATGGCCCATTATCCGATCATTTCGGCAGGCGTAAAGTCATCGTCATTGGCTTATCGATTTTCTTTCTTGGCAATCTCGCCTGCGCACTTGCAGCCTCACCTACACCATTATTAATCTCGCGCTTTATCGCTGGTGTTGGCGCTGGTTCCTGCGGTGTATTGAATCGTGCGATCGCCAGCGATTGCTTCAAGGGTGCAATGTTATCCAAAGCCTGGTCATATACCACGACAACTCTCGTTCTCACCTTATGTCTTGCGCCAGTATTGGGTGGTTATGTGCAGGAATTATCGGGATGGCGCGCCAATTTCCTGTTATCGACACTTTTAGTCGGCACTACACTCGCGGTTATCCTTAAGTATTTGCCAGAAACACATTTGACTATCGAAAAAGGAAAGGAAAATTCACATCCACCATTAAAATTTGCGACGGTATTCAGGAATTACAAAACCATTCTGCGCATGCCTTCGTATACCGTGAATGTCTTGAGTTACATGCTGGCATTTTCTGGCTTAATCGCATTCTTTCAGGTGAATCCACTTTTGATTATTAATACACTTGGACTCACTCCAGCTGAATATGGCTGGTGTTCCTTGTTTATTGCACTGAACTATCTGGCAGGCGGATTAATCGTCACTAAATTTGCAGGTCGCGTGGAGATACGCACTTTGCTTTATATTGGTGCGAGCCTCTTGATTGTTGGTGGTATCTCGATGTTACTGGCTTATAAATTCCTGCCACTGACGATTGTTACAGTGCTTTTGCCCGCAGCGATTTATGTGATCGGTGCGCGCATCATTATTCCCAATGCGATTGCCGATGCCATGGAACACACGCGCCATTTGAATGGCAGCAGTTCTGCGATGATTGGATTTATTCAGATGATGGGTTCGGCATTAATCAGTTTGCTGATTTCATTATTTGATAATACTTCATTGCAACCACTCGCGATTTTCCTGACGACGATTGGTGCGTTGACATTATTGTTTATACTCGCACCTGTTTGGTTGCCAATTAAAAGAACCGCGACCGCTATATAATTTCAAGGATGGTGAAGCATGGAAAATCGTTCCGTTAAATTAGAAGCATTAAAAAATAATGACCTCCAAATTTACATTCATCAGGAATAAAGCGTGTCTGATCGTACATTTAAATGCAAAAGCTATTCTTCCCTTATTTCATGAATTAATTATCACTGCAGATGAAGCCATAAGCATTCAGCATGGCCAACCCAATTCCACCTGCTAGCAGGATATTAACTTTTTACGCAAAAAAACCGGCGAGATGAGATTATATCTACATTCAAATTCAGTTCTTGTAATTACAGATCACTTTCGTTATCAAATTACAAATATTCTAGCTTTTTATTATCAATGGATGGAGAAAAACCTGAATATTACTTCAGCTGCGATACCACCATCTAAACGCAAACCCGCTTTCTTTGTAGGATCAAATGGCATGATGTGTGTCATGGGGAAATATATTGCTTTCATCGCTCCAAACACGCCATCCATGGCGTTTAGCATTCCATCCTGGAATGCAGTCGCTTTGAAAGCAATATATTTCCCCATGACACACATCATGCCATTTGATCCTGAGAGACCTGTTACAAAACCCACCCAAAAACCTGGCAAGCTTTTTGTGAAGTTTCTAACTGATCTTTTCAGGTTCCGGCAAAAATATGTTGCTCAGGCAAACCCGGGTTGATGGTTTTCAGGGCGTCTCGGCCAGGAGGCAAGGAGAGCCGAGGACAGGATGTCCGTCCCTGAAAACCATCAACCCGGGTTTGCCTGAGCAACATATTTTTTGCGGAACCCTTCACTGATATATCCCCACGAAATTTGCATGCGCTGCGAATTTCGTGGGGATATATCAGATACTGAGCGCGGTTTTTTTGCTTTTGCGCGAAGGATATCTCAATAAGTTTGTGCACTCTTCAAATTCAAAATCGCATCGGAGATCTCGCGCGCAGTATCTGCGCGTAACTCCAGATGCAATTGCGTGAAGCGTTCAATTAATTTCTGAACTTTCTCAGGATGATCAAGATAATCAAAAATATGCTGGCAAATAGCATCAGGATTCGCTGCATCCTGAATTAATTCCGGCACCAGCCATTCGCCTGCGAGCAAATTCGGCAAACCAACATAGGGAATTTTTACGAGTATTTTCGCGAGAAGATGTGTTAAGCGCGACATGCGATACGCAATAATCATCGGGCGTTTATATAACATGGTTTCCAGTGTTGATGTTCCTGATGTCACGACAACAACATCTGCTGCCGCCATTATATCCTGCGAACGGCGTGTGAAAAATTCCAGCGGCAAATCCGGTGTGAATTTTTTATAACATTCGTAAAATTCCTGATAACGCTGCTCATTCACATGCGCTGTTAAAAAACGCAAATGGGGTCGCGCTTGCCAGGCTTTGTGCGCAGCACGTAAAAATGGTTCTGCCATATAACGAATTTCCTGACGACGACTGCCAGGCAACAAGGCAATATACGTTTGCTTTTCATCAATACACAAAGCACGACGCGCTTCTGCCTTGTCTGGATGCAATGGGATTTGCGCTGCCAATGGATGTCCGACATAACGCACTGGCACTTTATATTGCTCATAAAATTTTGCTTCAAACGGTAATAATGTCAGCATCAAATCCACTGCTTTTGCAATCTTGTGCACACGATATTGACGCCATGCCCACACACTCGGACTGACGTAATGCACAACTGGAATACCAGCTTGTCTTAATTTCAATTCAAGACCGAGATTAAAATCCGGTGCATCAATACCAATAAAAACATCCGGTGGATTTTTCAGAAAATGCTGCAATAAATCATGACGCAACCTGATTAAATCGGGTAAACGCATCAGCGGCTCAATAAAACCCATCACTGCCAAACGTTCGATATCAAATAAACTATTGCAACCTGCAGCCATCATGGCAGCACCACCGATGCCTTCAATCTGCAAGTGCGGATAATGTTCACGCAAGGCATAAATTAATTTCGCACCCAATAAATCACCGGATGCTTCTCCTGCGAGAATGCCAATTTTTTTTAAGGGAAGATTTTCCAATTGAACCTCAGCGTACAATGCCGGAATTGGATGTTTGTATGAATTGAATCATGTCCCTGACTTCTACGGTTTCCATTTTGGTTAATTCTTCTATCGCTTTTGCAACAGTTAATCCATTGCGATAAATAATTTTATAAGCCTGACGTAATTCAGTAATAACATTTTCAGTAAAACCGCGACGCTGCAAACCAACAGTATTTAATCCGTATGGTTTGGCATAATAACCAGATACTTTTACAAATGGTGGCACATCTTTAATAACAACAGAATTAGTGGAAACAAAACTATGCGCACCCACACGACAAAATTGATATACACCAGAAAATCCGCCAAGAATCACGTGATCTTCGACGGTGACATGTCCTGCGAGAGAAGCATTATTGGAAAATATCACGTGACTGCCAACCACACAGTCATGCGCAATATGCACATAAGCCATGAATAAATTATTATTGCCGATTTGTGTATCCTGAGTGGTGCCGCGATTCAGTGTGCAAAACTCACGAATGACATTGCGATCGCCGATTTTCAAAAAAGTGCGTTCACCATTAAATTTCAAATCCTGAGTCACTTCACCAACTGATGCAAATTGATAAATCCTGTTTTCCCGTCCGATAATCGTAGGCCCATTTATCACAACATGCGGCCCAATCCATGTTCCTTCACCAATTTCCACTTCCGCGCCAATCACAGAATAAGGTCCAATCTGGACGTTATTTCCAATCTTTGCAGAAGGATCAATTATCGCAGTTTTATGAATCACGGGTTTAACCTCTTCATTTGGATGCACTCATTAATTCCGCTGAACACACTAGCTCATCATCAACATAGGCTGAACCTGAAAGTACCCACACGTTACGTTTGGAACGTAATAATTTCACTTCCAGACGCAATTGATCACCAGGTTCAACCACACGACGAAAACGCGCTTTATCCACTCCTGCAAAATAATACAGCGTTCCATCTTCAGGACTGGTATTTGTGGATTTATATGCAAGAACACCACCAGCTTGCGCCATGGCTTCAAGAATCAAAACGCCAGGCATGACTGGACGTTCAGGAAAATGACCGGAGAAAAACATTTCATTGACGGTAACATTTTTCAACGCGACTAATGATTTGCCGAGCTGAATATCAATCACTCTATCAATTAATAAAAATGGATAACGATGCGGTAAAAATTTTAAAACTTCATGAATGTCCATAACATATTTCATTATTCTTTCTCTTTTTGTTTTGTAAGCGTACTGAGGATGCAATTGGCCACGTGTTTGACTGCAGGAAGAATAAAGTTTTTTGCAATGGCTCGTCGGCCTCCGGCCTCCTGCGCTTTATTTGCAAAAAACTTTATTCTTCCTGCAGTCAAACACGTGGCCAATTTCATTCCTCAGTACGCCTAAATATAGTTTCTAATTTTTTTACACGTTCCACCAGATTATCTAACCGATGAAAACGTGCATTGTTTTTGCGAAACTCTTCATTGGTTGTCACACCCACAATGCCTGAAGAATACATACCAGGTTCGGTAATGGATTTATTCACGCCTGTTGCTGCAGTAATAATCGCCCTATCACAAATGCTGATATGACCAATGATGCTTGCCCTGCCACCAATCATGCAGTATTTGCCAATCACTGCACTGCCAGCAATGCCGACACAACCTGCAATAATGGTGTGATCACCTATCACCACGTTATGTCCAATCTGAATCTGATTATCCAGTTTCACACCATTGCCAATGACGGTATTTTCAATTGCACCTCGATCAATGGTGGTATTCGCTCCAATTTCGACATCATCACCAATTTGCACACTGCCAAGTTGCGGTACTTTGTGCCACACACCTTTCTGATTGGCAAAACCAAAACCATCACTGCCGATAACAACACCACTTGAAATCACACCTCGCGCACCAATTTTGACATGATGATAAAGCGTGACATTGGCATCCAGTTTTGTTGCTTCACCAATTTCAACACCATTGCCTAATACTGAACCCGCACCAATCACAACGTGGGCTGCGATAATGACATCATCACCAATCACGCAATTCGCAGCAATGCATGCTGTGGGATCAATCTTTGTATTCTTGCCAATGACAGCACTTGCATGGATGCCGGCTTCACTAGTCGGTAAACAGGAAAAATACGCTGCGATTTTTGCATAGGTGAAATAAGGATCAGCACTAATGATTGCATTCACTTTACAATTCGATGCATCCGCTTCTGTGAGGATCACTGCCGATGCTTTGGTTTCAGCGAGATATTTGCGGTAAAGCGAACTGGATAAAACTGAATTCGTTAAAAATGTAATATGGCCAGATTGCGATTGCTGAATAGGACTGATTCCTGTAATCAGACAATGTGGATCACCCTTGATTTGAACATCCAGGCCTGCTGTTAAATCCATTAATGTATATTCTTTATGCGATTTCATTTCTATTCTTCTAACTCTTATAAAAAAATCTCCCCCATAAAGGGGGAGATTCGATTTTTTTAACCCGTGAAAGGTTTAGCTTTTTAAAGCATTAAACTGCTTGGCAACATCTTTGGTAATGTCTGTGCCATTTGCTGAGTAAATAACAGCTTGTGCATCCAGTACCAATCCAAAATTCTGGCCTTTTGCAATATTGGTCACAATACCATTCAAGTCACTTAACACGCCTTGCATGATTTTGGTTTGCTGTTTCTGCAAGTCTTGCTGGTAAGCAACAACCTTGGCAACTAATGCAGAACGATCAGTGGTAATCTTCTTTTGCATGGCATCTTTATCTTTTTGTGCCATGGTTGGAGATTCCTGCTTGTACTTGTCCATCAGATCCTGAAGGGCTTTCTGTTCATCGCCAATCTTTGCCTGACGATCTTTGAAATCAGCTTCCAGTTTCTTGCTTAATTGGGTAACACGTGGTGACTGTTGCAATACTTGCTGAACATTAACCACTGCCACCTTAATGTCTGCCGGTGTACTTTGTGCCTGACAAACACCAACGCCTGCAGCCATTAAAAACACACCTGCCAAAATCCCAACTTTCTTCAAAATCTTCATGATGTTCTCCAAATAAGATTAATTAATCATTTTCCTTATAAACAAACAGTTACCACAAGGCGTCGATGGAGTGCAGCGGTCATCAGTATTAAAAGCACCCAGCATCCCCAACAACAAACGCAATCATGCCATGTTTATTGCGCGTGTTCAAACAGGACATAATGTTACCTAGAAATTTGCTCCCAAATTGAACTGGAATCTTTCCACCACGTCACCCTTGCGTGAATTGAGTGGCTGACCAAAGCTGATTGAAACTGGACCAAATGGTGTAATCCAGTCAGCTTCCACACCAGCAGAATAACGGATGGGACCTGCATTGGTGCTTGCACCACCAAACTGCAGATTGCTGTATGAGGTATAAACATTACCCGCATCCAGAAAGAAACTGGTACGCAAATTGTCTGTAATATAATTCGGGAAAATGAGGTTAATGCTGGCATCGGCTAGCATGTTACCGCCAAATGCCTTATATCTCGAATCCTTTGGCCCTAATGTATAAGCCTGATAAGCACGGACAGAATCAATACCGCCAGCATAAAAGTTTCTGAAGAATGGAAAATTCTGGCTACCGCTAAATGCAGTGCCATATCCCAGATTACCCTTGAGCATCAGGATGAACTTGTCTTCCCAGATGGGCTGATAAGCACGACCCGCATAATTCAGGGTATAAAAGCCAACTGATTGACGATCCAGCGGTGCAAAAACATCAAGGAACAAGGTCTGGAAAGTACCACGCGTCGGGAAAATTGCACGATTTCGGCCATCACGCGAGAGACCAATCTTGAAATCTGCTACCTGACTGTGCCTGCCATGATTGTCGATATAGGTCAGCACCTGATTGGATGGTGTTCCGCCTTGCAGATGCACCAGCAAGTTCTGATAACTCAGACCCAAAAATAATCGGCTGAATGCATTGCGTTCCTGCCCAATTGGAATGCCATACAACACGCCCAGATTGTAGGAATTGGTCGCATAAGGCGTCACGCTCGATACACGACTTGGGTCAGTTCGTGAGACGGAGAAACTGATACTGCGACTAATACCATCTTCCGTGTAATAAGGATTGGTGTAATCAATGGCGAAATAGCGTTCATACTTGCTGGTATTCAGATTCAATCCCAGCGTATTACCTGTACCCAGAAAATTCTTTTGATTGATACCCGCACCAAATATCAATCCATACGCTTGCGAATAACCTAATTTCGCCGAGATTTGCGCAGCATTTTCTTCCTTGAGCTTGTAATTGATATCGACTTGATCATCGATGCCTGGCACCGGTTTGACCGATAAATCAGCTTCCTTGATATAAGGTAATAACAACAGACGCTGCTTGGATTCTTCCATACGCACAGTGGAAGCTGGCGCACCTTCCAGTTGCTGCACTTCACGACGCAGTACAACATCGTTCGTGCGTACGTTATCAGTAAAGGTGACATAGCGAACATAAGCACGCTTGCCAGCCTTGATATCAAATACTAATGAAACAGTACGCGCCGCTTCATTCAATTGTGGATGCACGGCAACGTTTGCAAACATATAACCTTTGCTACCGTATGCATTGCTAATGCCTTTTTGCGAATCCAGCACTTGCTTGCGTGAGAAGGTTGTGCCCGGTTTGACACGAATCTGCTTCATGATGTCTTCACGTGGAATGATAATATCGCCAGCAATATCGACGTTATCTACGGTATATTTTTCACCTTCGGAAATAACAATGGTGATAAAGATGGATTTTCTATCCGGTGTGACTTGTGCTTGCGATGAAATAACGCGGAATTTGAGATAACCGCGATCCATATAATAATCACGAATCTTTTCCAGACTCGATTCCATTTTTTCTTCAGAATAACGGTCAGTTTGTGTGATGAAAGTAATATAGCCCGTCGTCGTTAAATCCATCTGGTTGATAAGCTTGCTTTCACTGAAAGCATGATTGCCGATAATGGAGATGCGCTGAACTTTCGCCACCAATCCTTCTGAAATATCGATGTGCACTGAAACGCGATTACGCGGCAATGGCGTGACATACAGATTAACACGCGCATTATAGCGGCCTAATTGATAGTACTGATTCTGTAAACTTTGCTTGATTTTATCGACAGTGGCGGCGTTGTACACGCGTCCTTCTGCTATATCGAGTGATTTCATCACATTCGTGAGCTTGTCTGTCGGGATGACAGAATTACCTGTGATTTTTAATTCACCAATGGTCGGACGCTCTGTCACGTGAATGATTAAACTATCACCGGAGCGCGACAGCGTCACTTGTTCAAAAAAACCGGTTTGATACATGGAACGCAAAATCGCAGAGGTACGATCCTGCGACAAAGTTTGTCCTCGATGGATGGGCAGATAACTTTCAGCGGTTGCTGGTGAAATACGCTGCAATCCTTCAAATTGAATTGATTTAACAACAAAGGCTTGTTGTGCGAATGTGATACTGGCCAGCAATAATTGCGCTGCCACGAACAGAATAGTGAGTATTTTCTTCATTGAATTTATTTTTCTTGTCGGCCAAATAAAGCTGCCAATTATCTTGGCTTTTTCATTCAAAATCCAGTTGTTTATTTAAAATAATTCACGCCAACTTACTCAACAACAATCCACCCAGTACAAATATAGGAGCGGCAGAAAGCAGGCTATCAATTCTATCCAGCAAACCACCGTGGCCTGGTAATAACTTGCCGGAATCTTTTAATCCAGCTTCACGTTTCATCATGCTTTCAAATAAATCACCGATGATGGAAAAAATAACAGTCACGATGGAAAGCAATATCGCCCAAACCCACATGGAATAAGGAAGATGAAAAAACCATAATGCAAGCATCGCAAACAACACAGAAAAAATTAATGCGCCATATAAACCTTGCATGGTTTTATTAGGACTGACGCGTGGCGCCATTTTTGTACTACCCCATTTTTTCCCGGAGAAATAAGCAGCTGTATCTGCTCCCCAGATTAGCAACAGGACAAATAATAATGAATAAATTCCATCACGCTGTTCACGCATCAAATTGAGCGCAACAAAACAGGGTGCAATCGCAAACAAACCCATTAATCCGCGTGCAATCATACTCTTTTGCCACCACTGACTTTTTTGCGGATAAGTTATCACCAACCATGTAGCGACTAGCCACCAGAGAAAGGTATTACTGAATAGTACAAACACGGGTAAAGTTGCCGCCCAGACAAATACAATTGCGCTAATGATTACATAAATGAAACGTGTTCTGATTGTTTTTAACTGCATGAGATTAGACCACTCCCATGCTGCACCCAATGAAATAATGCCTGTAAAAATAAAAAATCCTGGCGTAGGTAAAAAAAACAAGGCAAGTAAAGTAACAGGAATCAAGACAGCAGCTGTGAGGATACGTTTTTTTAACATGTGAGTTCACTTAGCTCATTATGGCTGCCAAAACGACGATCGCGTTCTGCATAATGTGCAAGTGCATTATCCAGATCCTTTTCATCAAAATCTGGCCAGAGTGTATGGCAGAAAAATAATTCTGCATAAGCAAGCTGCCACAACATGAAATTACTGATGCGTAATTCACCACTGGTACGAATAAATAAATCGGGATCAGGTAAATCAGCAAAGGATAATTTATTACTGAGAGTCGTTTGCGTAATCTCTGCGCTTGTCAATTTCCCTGCTTCGACTTCCTGCGCAAGTTGTACTGCCGCCTGAGTGATATCCCATTTGCCGCCATAATCAATCGCAATAATTAATACCATGGCAGAATTGTTTGCTGTCAATTGTTCTATTTCGATAATTTTCTGTTTCAGTTTTTCGCTAAAACGCAAACGATCGCCAATGAAACGTAATTGAATATTATTTTCATGCAACATATTTGCTTCACGTTCGAGGCTGACGAGAAAAATATCCATCAGATAACTGACTTCCTTTGCGGGACGATTCCAGTTTTCACTGCTAAATGCAAACAAGGAAAGCACTTTGATGTGACGTTTAAGACAATTGGTGACAACTTTGCGTGCTGCATCCACTCCAGCTTTATGACCAGCGACGCGCGGCAAAAAACGTTTCCTGGCCCAACGACCATTTCCATCCATGATAATGGCAATATGCTGTGGGATTGAACTCATTTCAAAACCTCGTCTTGCTTCGTTCTGCTTTATATCGCCATTAAATCAGCTTCTTTTGCAGTCGTTAATTGATCTACTTCTGCAACAAATTTATCTGTGATTTTTTGTACTTCATCGGCAACACGGCGTTCTTCATCTTCCGTAATTTCTTTTTTCTTCAGCATTTCTTTTAATTCAGTATTGGCATCACGACGCAAATTACGAATGCTGACGCGCGCTGTTTCCGCTTCTGTTCGCACGACCTTGATTAATTCCTTTCTGCGTTCTTCATTTAATGGTGGCAGAGGAACACGAATAATCGTTCCCGCTGTCGCAGGATTTAATCCGAGATCAGAATTTAAAATGGCTTTTTCAATCACAGGGATCATATTTTTTTCCCATGGTGTAATCGTGAGTGTACGCGCATCCTGGGCATTGATATTGGCAACCTGATTAAGCGGCATTTCATTGCCGTAATAATCAATGCGAATATGTTCGAGAATGGCAGGATTCGCACGACCTGTGCGTAGTTTTGAAATTTCATTTTTATATGATTCGATACTTTTACGCATTTTGACATCTGCGTTTTTGGTAATTGTATGCATAAGACTTACTCCGAAGCTTGAACCAGTGTTCCAATATCCTCACCAAGCATGATGCGCTGTAAGGCACCTTGCTTATTCATATTAAATACGCGCAAAGGCATGTCATGATCCTGACACAATAAAATAGCCGTCAAATCCATGACACCAAGACGTTTGCTAATGACTTCATCATAATTCAGCTTGCTATAGCGTTCGGCTTTGGGATTTTTGATAGGATCATCATCAAATACACCTTCGACTTTCGTCGCTTTCAGGATGATATCCGCACCAATTTCTATACCGCGTAATGCAGCAGCAGAATCAGTGGTTACCAGTGGATTACCTGTGCCCGCAGAAAAAATAACAACTTTGCCTTCCTGCAATCTGTCCTGTGCTTTGGAACGATCATACTGTTCAGCAATACTGGGAATGGGGAAAGCGGTCATGAGTACAGCGGGAATGGATTTGTCTTTCAGTGCATCACGCAATGCAAGACCATTAATGACGGTTGCAAGCATTCCCATTTGATCTGCAGTGACACGATCAAAACCTGCGGCGCATAAATCAGCGCCGCGAATCAGATTGCCACCGCCAATTACCACAGCGACTTCTACGCCCAGCTCAATCACGCCTGAAATTTCCTGCACGACGCGTGAGAGTTTGGCAGCATCAATACCAAACAAATGATCGCCTTGTAGCGCTTCACCACTCAGCTTGACTAATACACGCTGATAAATCGGTCTTGCTGTTGCATCAATTTCCATATGAGTTAGCCGCCTTGAATTTGTGACATTACAGCTTCTGCAAAATCTTCAGAAACCTTTTCTATGCCCTCACCTACTTCATATCGATAAAATGACAACACTTTGGCACGATGTTTATTTAACAGATTGCCAACCGTTGTATCAGGATCTTTTACAAATGGCTGACCCACGAGACTGACTTCATCCAGATATTTTTTCAGACGTCCCATCACCATTTTTTCAATGATGTCCTGTGGTTTGCCGCTGGTTGCAGCTTGCGCCATATAAATTTCTTTTTCCTTTGCAACAACATCTGCTGGAACATTGTCTGGTGAAACAACAATTGGCTTGCTGGCAGCAATGTGCATGGCAATATCACGCGCCAGATCAACATTGTCAGCATCCAGTTCCACCATGACACCAATACGTGAACCGTGCAGATAGGTTCCGACAGAAGTAGCAGCCGACTGCGTGAGAGTAATGCGGCGAATCTGCACATTTTCACCAATCTTGGAAATCAGTTCGTGACGTGCTTCTTCGATTGTTTTGCCAGAATCCTGCAGGGTCATCGCAGAAAGTTTGGTAATATCCTGTTCCTGCGCCTGCAATGCGGTGGTTGCAACTGCATCAACAAAGGCAGCAAAGTTGGTATCACGTGCAACAAAGTCGGTTTCACAATTGATTTCCACCATGACAGCTTGCTTGCCATTGGATTTGATCATGATGACACCTTCTGCTGCGATACGGCCTGCTTTCTTGCCAGCTTTTGCAATACCTGCCTTACGCAAGGCTTCGATTGCCAGGTCTATATCACCATTGTTTTCTGCCAGCGCTTTTTTGCATTCCATCATTCCTGCGCCAGTGCGTTCACGCAATTCCTTCACTTGTGTAGCGGAAATAATTACTGTCATATATCACCTTATTGCTTGTCTTGCTGATCTTGATCAGCTGCTGAATTATCGGCTTGCTCTGCTGCTTTGGCAGCTTCCACTTCCACAAATTCATCGCCTGCTTCTGTACCATCCTGTGTGCTTGCGCGCGCATCAAGAATCGTATCTGCAATGGTGGAGGCAAAAAAGCGGATAGCACGAGTGGAGTCATCATTACCTGGAATGATGTAGGAAATGCCATCGGGACTATTGTTGGAATCGACAATACCAATGACTGGAATGCCCAGACGATTCGCTTCAGCAATAGCAATTTTTTCATGACCAACATCGACTACGAATAACGCATCTGGAATACCACCCATATTCTTGATACCGCCAAGGCTGTTCATGAGCTTGGCTTTTTCACGTTCGAGACCAAGAATTTCTTTTTTGGTCATACGGCCGAATTTGCCGGATTCGAACATGGCTTCCAGTTCCTTGAGACGCTTGATGGATTGACGAATGGTTTTATAGTTTGTCAGCATGCCGCCCAGCCATCTGCGATTGACGAATGGCATTTTGCAACGTTCTGCTTCTTCCTGAATGATGTCCTGTGCAGCATATTTGGTGCCGACGAAAAGAATCTTGCCCTTGTTTGCAGCAATGCTGCTGATGTAATTCGTGGCATCCTGGAATAATGGATAGGTTTTGCCAAGATCAATGATATGAATCTTGTTGCGGGTTCCGTAAATATACGGAGCCATTTTTGGATTCCAGTAACGGGTTTGGTGGCCAAAATGAACGCCAGCTTTTAACATGTCTTGCATGGATACTTGCATCTTTCTTTCCTCTCGGGTTAAGCCTCCGCGCATCCTTTTCACCAACCTTGTCTTCATCAGAAGATGTTGGCACCCAGTAAAAAGTTGTAATACGCGTGTGGACTGTTATTTACTATAAAAATTAAATTTAAGTGATTGCTTAATAAAGCACGCCTTTATACCATAGACTCCCCGAATGAACAACAATAGTTAAGGCAATAAATGGCTGAAATTACCCTCAAAAATAGCACTGATATTGAGCATATGCGCATCGCCGGCCGGTTGGCTGCCGAGGTTCTCGAAATGATAGAACCTTATGTAAAAGAAGGGGTTACTACAGATGAACTGGATCAGATTTGCCATGATTATATCGTCAATGTACAAAAAGCCATTCCTGCTCCACTGAACTACAATGGTTTTCCCAAATCCATTTGCACCTCTGTCAACCATCAGGTTTGTCACGGCATTCCCAGCGCGAAAAAGCTGAAATCCGGCGATATCGTCAATATTGATGTGACGGTGCTCAAGGATGGTTATCACGGTGATACCAGCAAAATGTTTGTGATCGGCAAGCCTTCCATACTCGCAGAACGTCTGATTCGCATTACTCAGGAATGTATGTATATCGGTATCGAACTGGTAAAACCAGGTGTTTATCTGGGTGATATTGGTGCTGCGATTCAGGAACATGCGGAGAAAAACCGTTTTTCTGTGGTGAGGGAATATTGCGGTCATGGTATTGGCAAAGTGTTTCATGAACCACCAAATGTCCTGCATTATGGCAAACCAGGTACGCGCGAACAGATAGAAGCCGGCATGATTTTTACCATTGAACCGATGATCAATGCGGGCAAGCGTGATGTGAAATTATTACCGGATGGCTGGACAGTGGTGACCAAGGATCATAGTTTATCTGCGCAATGGGAACATACGATTCTCGTGACAGAGACTGGATATGACATTTTGACGCTAAGAAATGAAGAAAGAAAATAACATTCTATTTAAAGGAGAAACACATGTTTGAATTACCCAAACTTCCTTATGCACTTGATGCACTGGAGCCGAACATATCGAAAGAAACACTGGAATATCATTATGGAAAACATCATCAGGCGTATGTAAACAATCTGAATAATCTCGTCAAAGGCACTGAATTTGAAAACATGTCGCTGGAAGAAATCATCATGAAATCCAGTGGTGGTATTTTTAATAATGCAGCGCAGGACTGGAACCACACGTTTTACTGGAATTGCATGACACCAGACAGCAGTGGTGAACCGACTGGAAAATTGGCAGATGCGATCAAGAAAAAATTTGGATCATTTGATGAATTCAAAAAACAATTCACACAATCTGCCACGACATTATTTGGATCTGGCTGGACATGGCTTGCGAAAAATGCGCACGGTGATCTGGAAATCATGAATACAGGTAATGCTGGTTTACCGATGAAGGATGATAAAGTTGCAATCCTCACCTGCGATGTATGGGAACATGCGTATTACATTGATTATCGCAATGTACGCGCGAAGTATGTCGAGAATTTCTGGAAGCTCGTGAACTGGGATTTCGCGGCAAAAAATTTTGGTGGATAAAAATTAAAATATGCAGGTTGGGCTGAGTGTTCTTTCAACGAAGCCCAACCTGCTTACCCCAAATATTTAAAAATCCGCATTGGTTCTTCACTCACATCTTGTTCAAAGGAAACCGTCGATGGCAAAGCAAGGCCTAATGTATTTTTTTGATTAGGTACGATTTCATGTGCTTGTATAACTTTCTCTGCAATCAGACTCATTTGCAAAATTAAAACAAATATTTCCTGTGGAATATATATATGATCTGAAAACTGCATGAAGACTAAAAATTTGGGAAATAATGTCGGCAAATAAGATTTACCAACGCAATCAAGCAACACGGGAACAATATTCATACTCTTTATATTTTCAGAAAAAAAACTGCGGTATGTTTTTGACATCTTCAATGACGGTGTTACAAGACATTGCAATGCAGATTTCCATTGACACCAATTGAGTACTTTAATGTCGATAACAGGATCGCCCAGCAACCGTTGCGTACTCCCAAGAGCTGCATCCAGCGCATGTTTTTTACCAAAGCCCAGCCACATTTTTAATTCGCATAATTGGTATTTGAGCATGTTAGCCATTTCATTATTCTTTGCGTAAAGTGACATGCTGTTAAATTGCACCTGACCTGTGCTGACTATCGCGGCTAAAACGACTAATTGCATTGTGATGGATGACTTATTTTTCCGCGCCAATTGCTGGCATTCTTCCAGTAAATTAATTTCTATATTGGGATATTTTTTAACAAAATTAATGAATAATTCATGATCATTATTTTTTATCGCAAAATATAATCCTGCTTCAGGCATAGATAATTCACAATAATCTGGATTAATTTTTGGATGAGAAAGAATCAGCCCGATGTTCATCGGATCAATATCATACTGATCAACCAGATACTTTTGCAGATCAGCACGAATAAAAAAATCTACTAATTCATTTGAAGGATTATCATCAAATAATTTTATTTTTGCTTTTTTTGCTTTTAGATTGGTGTTTTCGATATCTTCAGGTGATTTACGTTTTTTATCAGTATGATTGCTTTGCATGACGCCTCGTTGAGCTTGTTTTATTTATATGAATAGCGAGGCATGGTAATGGATTTGCGGGGAATTGGCAATTTTGCTGAGCTGTCAGCTAACCCTTCCCCAACCACTGCGACCAGCTTGTATGATAATTATCCTTATTACCTTTCGCATATTCATAAAACTTTTTTATAAACTCAGCACGCTCGACTGCTGCAGCATATTTATAATGTTTTTTCTCCGGCAGCTTGAATATATCCTTGCCATTCAATGCAATTTGCCGCGCCAGAATATCTTCGAACGAAACTTGTTTGGCATTATGCAACATGTCAAACATGATCATGAACATCGTTGTTCTGCCAACACCTGCGCGACAATGCAGGTATATCCACTGATTGCCTGGCGCATGTTTTACAATTTCAATAAAATGATCAACTTCTTTTTCAGTGGGCGCATGATAATCCTGCACGAATATTCGCTTGTATTTTAACTTCATGCCAGTCACCAGTTCCTGCTCACTACTGGTTTGATGTACAAGATATTCAACTGGTTTTACTTTTTTAATTTCACCATTCGCTGATTTTTTTAATATGCTATCAACCGTTGCAACTTGCTCTTCACCTAATTTTTTTAATAATGTTGCTTGCTCTTCTTCAATCTGTGCGACATTTTTATCCGCATTTTCTGCATTGTGTTTGCCATACCAGCTAATCGCATTACTGTTTAACATGCCATGCGATTCCTGGCGCAAATCAATCACCAGCATTTTTCTGGTATGCAAATGCGAGAGAATGGCCGTAAGCGATGCTTTCGAAAATTGCGCACCACCTGCGATATGCAAATCTGCTAATCCGGTTGTGTTGATATTTGCTGGCACGGTATCCGTTACTGCACGAAATTTCTGCGGCAACTGCGGCGCATTACGCATATCGAGCAATAATAATGGGTACGTGATTTTTGCAGAGACGAGAGAAGATGAGAGGAGTAATAAAAGCGAAATCGTTGTGATAATTTTTTTCATGTTTGAATTCCGATAAAGTGTTTCAAAAGTCGCATCGCAAGAAAGCCTTCCCCCTCCGGGGGAAGGTGCCGACAGGCGGATGGGGGAATATAATCGCAATGCACTAATATTCCCCCTTCCGTCCTTCGGACACCTTCCCCCGGAGGGGGAAGGCTTCCTAATTTACCGCTGCAGAAACTTCATGCACGTGCGTAATTCTTCCAATTCATTCAGCAAATCCAGCACCACAGCAACGCCTGCAAGATTAACTTCCAGGTCATGCTGCAAACGAATCGCTGTTTTCGCGCGCTGCAAATCCAGTAATTCAAATAACATTTCCTGTTGCGATGACAAACGCGGATGAACAATTTCATAGGCAATTAATTCATGCACTATTTCTGCAGAAATATTGCAAATTTCGCATAACTCTTCCAGCGTAACTGGTGATTCTTCCGCATAATTGGCAACAATCATGATTTCATGTTTTGTCATACTACCAATTCTTCCTTGGATTAAATGGCATGACTTGTTCCATTTTTTCATAAACCTGCTTTTGCTCACTGGTTTGCGCAGGCGGTGTTTGTATTTGCAAAATGGCATATTGATCGCCAGCTTGTGGCTTGCCTGGCATGCCGCGTCCTTTTAATCTGAGCTTCTGCCCTGATTGCGAATTCGGTGCAAGCTTCAATCCAACCTTGCCACCTAATGTGGGAATTTTTACTTCTGCTCCCAATGCTGCTTCCCAGGGAGTGACTGGCACCGTTAAATAAACATCGTTGCCTTGCAAGGTAAACATCTGATGCGGTGCAATATCAATCTCCAGATATAAATCACCTGGCTCGCCGCCACCCACTCCTGGGGAACCTTGTCTGGCGAGACGTAATTGCTGTCCCTGAGATGCACCTGCAGGAATGGTAACTTTGATCGTGCGAATGGCAGGATGCATTTGACCAGTTGCATCAATTTCAGGAATTTGCATTTGAAAAGTACGCGTTGATCCATGAAATGCTTCATCTAAAGTAATCCCAATGCTTGCATGCTGATCTTGTCCGCGATGTTTATATTCACGAAAACCTCCACCACCTTGCGCACGTCCACGACCAAATAAATTCGCAAAGAAATCACTGAAACCATTCATATCACCTTCTGCAAAATCACCGCCAGGTGAACTATAAAAATGCGAATTGCGATCCCAGCCTGGTGGTGGTCTGAATTCCTGGCCTTGCTTCCAGTTGCTACCGAGTTGATCGTAAGCTTTGCGTTTTTCAGGGTCTTTTAAAACTTCATATGCTTCCTGAAGATTTTTGAATTTTTCTTCTGCGTTTGCTTCCTTGCTAACATCAGGATGATACTTTCGCGCAAGACGACGATACGCTTGTTTAATGTCATCATCAGATGCAGTTTTTTCTACACCAAGCACTTTGTAATAATCTTTATATTCCATGCCGAATTATTGTTCTTCAGGTAAACGAACGGTTAATACATCACATTTTGCACCGTGTAAAATCGCATTGGCAGTTGAACCGAGCAATAATGACAAACCATGACGACCATGACTGCCGCAAATAATTAAATCTGCTTTCACATCATCTGCAATCTTGAGGATTTTTGTTTTCGTAGGACCGACTTCAATGAACTGATCACTCTTGCCAACATTTAATTTTGTACCTAATTTTTCCATGGATTGTTTTGCTTCAGCAATTAACTGACCTTCAATATCTTCAATACCAAGGTAAGCGTAACTATAACCAGGCAATGGTTCGACAACATGCACGATGCTAAGTGTTGCCTTGTTAAATTTCATCATCTCCTGCACTTTATCAATGACGAATTGTGTTTCTTCCGTTAAATCGGTAGCTAATAAAATGTGTTTGTACATGGTGTTATTCCTTAATTAAACCGTTGCTTCATCGCGTGTAAAAACCAGTTTATCTTTTTTGAGTCCAATGTGTATCGTATCGCCTGGTACAAATTTGCCTGACAAAATTTCCTGCGCTAGTGGATTTTCAACATGTTGCTGAATGGCACGTTTCAAGGGTCGCGCGCCATAAACCGGATCATAACCCGTCGCTGCCAAATAATCCAATGCTTCATCGGTAATGGAAATCATGTATTCACGTTCCATTAAACGTGAACGCAAACGATTAATTTGTATATTGGCGATCGTTTTAATTTGCGCTTCATCGAGCGGATGGAACACAACAATTTCATCAATACGATTAATAAATTCCGGTCGCAAATGTTTACCAACAACTTCCATCACCGCATTTTTCATATCGAAATAATCACCGGTTTTGGAAATATCCTGAATTAATTCTGAGCCAAGGTTGGATGTCATAACGATAATGGTATTTTTGAAATCAACTGTTCTTCCCTGACTATCTGTCAAACGACCATCATCAAGAATTTGCAATAAAATATTAAACACATCAGGATGTGCTTTTTCCATTTCATCCAGCAAAATCACAGAATAAGGTTTACGTCGCACATGTTCTGTCAGATAACCACCTTCTTCATAACCTACATAACCTGGTGGCGCACCCAACAAACGTGAAACAGAATGTTTTTCCATAAATTCAGACATATCAAGACGAATCACTGCATCTTCTGTATCAAATAAAAATTCTGCGAGCGCTTTGCAAAGTTCAGTTTTTCCGACACCAGTTGGACCTAAAAATAAAAATGAACCAATGGGTTTATTGGGATCACTCAAGCCGGAACGCGAACGACGTATCGCATTACAAACTGCTGTCACTGCCTGACTTTGTCCAACAATACGTTGATGCAGAGCTTCTTCCATTTTCAATAATTTGGTTTTTTCACTTTCCAGCATTCTGGAAACTGGAATATGCGTCCATTTCGATACGACTTCTGCAATCTCTTCATCAGTCACTTTATTACGTAATAATTGTGTTTCTTTTTTCTCACCAGCATTCGCTTCTGATAATTGTTTTTCAAGCTGCGGGATTTTTGCATATTGCAATTCTGCCATGCGTGTCAAATCACCAGCACGACGCGCACTTTCAAATTCAGTACGAGCTTGCTCCAGTTCTGTTTTAATGCCTTGCGCACTTTGCAATGAACCTTTTTCAGCTTTCCAGATATCTTCGAGTTTTTTATATTCACCTTCGAGTTTTTGTAAATCCGATTCCAGTTTTTGCAAATGTTTTTTGGAACCTTCATCACTTTCTTTTTTTAATGCTTCACGTTCAATTTTCAATTGAATGATGCGACGCTCAAGATTGTCCATCATCTCCGGCTTGGAATCGATTTCCATGCGAATATTACTGCCTGCTTCATCAATCAAATCAATGGCTTTATCCGGCAAATTCCTGTCAGTAATATAACGATGCGACAAGGTGGCAGCAGCAACAATCGCTGAATCTGTGATTTCAACACCGTGATGCACTTCATAGCGTTCTTTCAAACCACGCAGGATGGCAATCGTATCAGTGACAGATGGTTCCTCCACTAATACACGCTGAAATCTGCGTTCCAGCGCTGCATCTTTTTCAATGTTCTTGCGATATTCATCGAGCGTAGTTGCACCGACGCAATGCAATTCGCCACGCGCGAGTGCTGGTTTTAACATATTGCCAGCATCCATCGAACCTTCCGCCTTGCCCGCACCGACGACGGTATGCAATTCATCGATAAATAAAATTACCTGTCCCTCCTGCTTGCCTAATTCTTTCAGCACGCCTTTTAATCTTTCCTCAAATTCACCACGATATTTTGCACCAGCAATCAATGCACCGAGATCCAGCGACAACAAACGTTTATCCCGCAAGCCTTCCGGCACTTCGCCATTAATAATACGTTGCGCCAATCCTTCCACGATGGCAGTTTTACCCACGCCAGGTTCACCAATCAATACGGGATTATTTTTAGTGCGACGTTGCAGGACTTGTATCGTGCGACGAATTTCTGCATCACGCCCAATGACGGGATCCAGTTTTCCCTGTTCTGCCAATGCGGTTAAATCAATGGTGTATTTGGCTAATGCATTACGTTGATCTTCAGCATTTGGATCTTCCACTTTCTGTCCTCCACGTTCTTCATCAATGGATTTTTCAAGAGATGACTTGCTCGCACCACATTTTTTCAGGATATCGCCCAGCGTCCCATTATCTTCGATGGCAGCAAGTAAAAATAATTCGCTGGAAATATACTGGTCCTTGCGCTTTTGCGCGATCTTGTCAGTGAGATTTAAAATTCGATTCAATTCGTTGGAAATATGCACATCACCGCCTGTGCCTTCCACTTTGGGTAATCGTTTGATGGATGCATCAATTTCATTGCGTAATTGGGTAAGGTTGACATTTGCCTTGCTGAGAATGGAAGACACACTGCCGCCTTCCTGATCCAGCAATGCTTTCATGACATGCACAGGTTCAATCATCGATTGATCATTGCCTAATGCAAGTGATTGCGCATCGCTCAAAGCCATTTGAAATTTACTGGTCAGTTTATCCATTCGCATTGGCTTCACCTCTTTATGTCTGACATTAGGTCGAACATATAGTCGAATGGGAGGAATTTCAAGGAGGAGGGGAAGAAGAAATGGGTCGTCTGCGATTCGAACGCAGGACCAACAGGTTAAAAGCCTGCTGCTCTACCGACTGAGCTAACGACCCTATTACTACTAGTACTAAAAGCTACAACAAAAATCTTGTTCAACAGAGCGGCATATATTACTGCTTCCGGGGAAAATTTCAAGCTTGTTTGTTTAGCTACTTTCCCGCGACATCGCCCCACAAATATTTATGCAACTGTATTTGCAATCGCACTGGCAATTGGTCTTCGAGTATCCAGTCGCCTAATTGCCCAGCCGCGAGTTGCTGATAGCTGGGTGAAAATAATACTTCGCATTTACTTGCAAGCTGATGCTCAATAAAAACCTTCCTTGCCCAGCGATAATCCTCCTGATCGCAAATCACAAACTTGATCTGATCATGCAGAAGGATTGACGATAAATTTTCCCAGCGATTTTTATCGACTTCACCAGAACCAGGTGTCTTGATATCGACCACTTTGACAACGCGGGAATCAACTGAGTCAATAGGCATCGCACCGCTGGTTTCAAGCGAAACGTTATAACCTTCATCACACAAACGGCTAAGCAGGGCAAAACAGGCTTTTTGTGCCAGTGGCTCACCCCCGGTGACAGTCACATATTGCGCCTGATATTTTTTTACTTCAGCGATTACCTCATCCAGATCACGCATGGAACCGCCATGAAATGCATAAGCCGTATCGCAATATTGACAACGCAAAGGACAGCCGGTTAAACGCACAAAGACAGTTGGGAGACCAACTGTCCTTGTTTCACCTTGCAGGGAGAAAAAAATTTCTGAGATTCGCAAACGATCCATCAATGACCCGCGATTTTGATCTGCTTGAGCTGTTCAGCAGCTAATCTGGCAGAAGCAGAACCGGGATAATGATTGATAACACGCTTCAATGCAGCTTTTGCTTCAATCCACTTCAATTGTGATGCCAGCAGTAAACCGACTTTCAGTTGTGCATCAGAAACACGTGGACTGTCAGGATACGCATCAACAACCGTACTGAATTCATTCAGCGCCTGATCATTCTTGCCCATCAAACCATATAACTCACCCAGCCAGTAATGTGCATTGGAAGCAAACTGACCTGAAGGATATTTTTTCAGCATGCTTTGCAATGCCGTTACCGCATCGTTATAACGCTTGGCTTTGATGAAGTTGTAGGCAGTCTGATAAATCTGCTGTTCCTGAGCGACATTTGGCTGACTTTTCGCATCCGCAATAATGCCCTGTTTTTTCGAGGTCTTGATCACCATCGGCTTCTCTGCTTTTTGCAAAGTTGGCGTTGCAACCGGTAATGGATCATCTGGCGAAGTATCAGCAACTGCCTGATCAGGAGAAGCCGTATCATTGGATGCAACCATCTTTGCCGGTTTATCAGCAGGCATGGTATCCGGTGTATCGACGGGATTGGCCAAACTGGTTTTCGGCTTGCCTGATAAACGTCCGTCGAGATCGGTATACATGGATTTTTGCTGATTTTGCACTTGCTCAAGCTGATGAGTTAATTGCTCAACCTGACCACGCAAGGCTTGCACTTGCTCCTGCAGGGAATCCACACGTGTCGCAGCATCGCTATTTTGCATATTGCTGAGTTGCTGCTCCATGCGTTGCAAACGCTGATCCATGCTGAGCGGTGCTTGCTGTGGTGCAGCGGAAACCGTGGGTTGCACGGGAATAAATCCGCTGGATTGCTCCTGGGGTGGCAAATAGGATTGATCAGAACCATTTTCCTGCATGGAGTCTGCATCATAAACGGGAGCAGATTCTGCAAGGACAGGTGTGGCAACACACATTGCCACACCTGCAATCATGAGTAATCGTGAGATTGTCTTCATAGATTAGTTCTGACTGGTGACAAGTGCTGCACGACGATCCTGCTGAAAATCTGCTTCGCTGCGACCAGAAGAAGCAGGTTTTTCAGAACCGTAGCTAACCAAAACTAACTGCGAGGGTTTCACACCTTTGGATGTCATGAGACTGGCAACAGATCGGGCACGACGTTCGCCTAATCCGACGTTATATTCACGGCTGCCGCGTGGGTCAGTGTGGCCTTCCAGCATCATTTTCTTGCCTGGATTAGTGACGAGATCATTTGCCTTGGCAAGAATCGCTGGCTTATCTGCATCACGAACCTGGTAACTGTCAAAATCAAAGTAATACATATTTTTGGATGAAGCCATGCGTCCACCTTCTTCACCAAAACCAGATTCATGTCCTAATCCTTGAGCATAAGCACCATGGCGATAAGCATTATTTGCATCGTTTACTGCATATTGATTTGATCTTTTGTTATGCGCGCAAGCAGCAAGTGTCAGCGCACTGACAGTTAATACTGCAATTCGTGTCCATTTATTTAGCTTCATGATGATGTCCTCAACTAGGGATTGTACGGTAATGCAAAAGTATACCTCGAAATAGTGAGTAAGCAAGGTTCCTACAATTAATGACAGTCCTGCTCCATCCCATCAATTCAAATACGGTGACCACGCGGGATCCTGTGCATCGCCATTTCTGCTCGGCATGCGCAATTGCACACGACCATCTGCTGAAACCATGGCGAGCACATTACGGCCCGCATGAATGGTGTCATATAAAATCATGCTGCCATTGGGCGCAATGCTGGGTGATGCGCTATCGGTGATCATATTATTTAATACGCGTATCTTGCCGGTATCGAGATCAAGAATGCCGATATTATAATTATTGTCCACACGATGAATCATGGAGATATATTTGCCATCGTGCGTATAAGAAGCACGTGCATTGTAATTACCATCGTAGGTAATACGTGCAATGGAACGATTTGCCAGATTCACTTCATAGATTTGCAATCCGCCGCCGCGTGTGGAAGTAAATAGCAGGGATTTACCATCCGGTGAAAAAGAAGGTTCCGTATTAATCGAAAAATCATTGGTGATTTGCGTGAGATTATTTGTCGCCATATCGAGAATATAAATATTCGGTGAACCGGATTTGGATAATACGAGTGCCAATTTTCTGCCATCCGGCGACCAGGATGGTGCGCCATTAATTCCAGGGAATGCACTGACCAGACGTCTTGCGCCAGTTGCGACATCCTGAATATAAATACTCGCGGTATCTTTTTCGAAGGAGACATAGGCAATCCTGCGACCATCCGGTGACCAGGAAGGTGACATGATCGGTTGAACAGAATCCAGCATGGATCGTGGATTAAATCCATCCTGATCAGATACTTCCAGCACATAATGTGGCTTTGCTCCCTGGAATTTCTGGATCAGCACATAAGCCATTTTGGTGGAAAATACACCGCGTGTGCCGGTGATCTGCTCATAAATCAAATCACTAATATGATGCGCAACAGCACGCAATTCACGACTGGAAACCGTGAATTGTTTATTTAATACGATGCTTGCCTTGCCTGCGCCGCGAAACATATCCAGCAATTGAAAATTGACTTGATAACGATCACCACCGAGATTGGTGATATTGCCAACAACGACATTATCCGTTCCCAGACTGCGGAAATAAGTGGGAGATACTTTGCTGGCTTCATTGGGGAATTGGGTAAGTGAGTTGGCATCGTACACCTTGAAGCGACCACTATTGCTTAAATCCGTGATCACAATCGTTGAGGGAATTTGCGGCAAGCCACTTTGACCGGCGAATGGCACAACAGCGATTGGGATAGCACCTGCTACACCACGTGTTAATTCCATGCTCAGAATGGCGTGGGCTGAGCAGGAGAAAATGGACATGAGAAAAAATAAAAATAGCTGGATAGAGTTGCGCATAAAAAAAACCCTCATGTTTGTTTGCATTTTGCAGGAATATACCACGCTCCATCTGTTTTTTCAGGCTTTCTGCGTAGCATATGTCCTGATTATTTCCGGCTCAGAGCCAGGTTCGCCGACAAGTGTGCCTTGAATCAGATAGCACTCGAGCGAAGTTAAAATCGCCTTTTGCTTTTCTGTATTCACACCTTGCAGGATTAATTGCATGGATAAACTTTTCGCCAGTAAATTGATGGAACGGATTAAATCCCGACTCTGCTGATTTTCTTCAATATCACTAATGATGGAGGCATCGAGTTTCAGATAATTCACCGTGAATTTTTTTAAATCTTCTATCGAAAACAAACTGGAGCCAAAATGATTCACAGCCAATTTGATATTCTGATACTTGAGCATGTTAAAACCTTTTTCCACACTCTCAAACGATGCTTGCGAAACATTTTCTTCAATCTCCAGCAATAACCATTCCGGTTTGAAATCACATTCCTGCAAGGTTTGCGAAATATGATAAACGAACTGAATATTTTTTAATTGACGCATCGATAATGTCAGACCAAGAAATCGCGGCTGGAATCCAAGCGTACGCCAATATAAAAATTGCTGACAGGCTTTGCGTAACATCCATTCAGTCGCAGTATTGCATTTGTCATGTTTTTCCATGTGATGAAATAATTCGTCACATTCAATCAATCCTAATTCGGGATGACGCCAGTACAATAATGCTTCCATGCAAAAAATGGTTTTATCACGCGTATTCATGATGGGTCGATAATAAATTTCACATTCACTTAAAAAGGTATCGCGCTTTAATCCTGTCGAGAGTTTTAATTCACGCAAACTATTGGCGTAATTTTTTTCCTGATAAAACTGATAATTTTGCGTGCCTTTATCTTTTGCCAATAATAATGCTTCATCTGCATTGCGAAATAATGTCACTGAATCTGTGCCATCTGTTGGATAAATGGAAATACCAATGCTCGCGGTGAGATATAATTTCTGATCTTTTATCACAACCGGTTGCAACAGGGATTCAAGAATACGCTGTGCAACAACTGCAGCTGTTTCTGGTTTACCGAGTTGTGTTAATAACACGACGAATACATCTTTTGATAATCGACTGAGACTATCGACCTGACGAATACAACTTTGCAATCTGACTGACACTTCATGCAACACTGCATCGCCAGTTTCATAACCGAGTGCTTCATTAATCATTTTAAAATCGTTGAGATCAACATATAAAATTGCCATGGCAAATTGATAACGCGCACTTTCATTAATGCCCTGATGCACACGATCTTCAAATAAAGTCCAGCCTAATAATCGTGTCAAGGGATCTTCTATCGCATGATGCAAACGCGCTTCCATGACATTTAACTCCTGACGCAAATCTTCTTCAGAACGCTGCAATTCATTCAATTCTGATTCGCGCGTCTCAAGCATGTGCTGCCAACGCGAACGATCATGGATGTTTTTATAAATGGCGAAAAGCGCTATGACTAATATGATGCCAGTGATGGTGAAGAATAAGATCAAGATAACCTCCGTGTTTTCCTGTTATATATGTCGAGCTTAGATGCTTTTTGCAATGGCTCGTCGGCCTCCGGCCTCCTGCGCTTTATTTGCAAAAAACATATAAATATTTTTCACACAGCTAGCCTTCAAAAACAAAAATCTCATCGCCTATCCGCTATCGCCTATATTAATCCATTATCCAGAATATTTTCCGGTTTAACCTTCAGCACAAACTGGCGAAATGAATTAAACGCAGTAGCATCAGATGGTACAGGTAAAGGTGATGCTTTTAATACTGCTGCGCGTGCGGAACTATCCAGCGATGGATCGCCGCTGGTTTTCGTTACCTGTACATCGAGCACCAGGCCAGAAGGCGCCAGACGTATCATCAGCTGTGTATATAAATGTTTATTCGCCTGCACTGGCACAATCCATTTCTCACCAATCGCCTGCACGATCAAAGCCTTGTATTTATCAACCACACCTTGCGCCTGTCGCGATATCGTTCCCTGAATTTTGATCTGCTCGTTCATCAATTGTTGCCGCAAGGTTTTTTCTGATTGCTGAAATATTTTTTTCTTAATGTCAGTTTGCAGCTGTTTTTGCTGGTTTTTTTGCTTTTTGATGTCCGCCAGCAAATTCTTGCCAAAAATATCTGGCTTCTTTAACGCTTCCAGTGCTTTCTTCTGCGCCAATTTCTTTTTATCGACTTTCTTAAGCGCAATCACTTCTTTTGGTTGTGGTGCTTGCGCCTGAGGTTTGGGTGCAGGTTTTTTTTCTGCGGGTGCAGGCACAGGTTCGGGTATGGTTTCTTTCGGAAGAATCCTGGATTTTGCATTATCACCCAATACCACCGCACTAATGACATCCTGTTTATTGCTATTTTCAAATACGTAATTCGTACTGGCATGATCAAGACCCAGCACAAGAAATAACAATATTCCGATATGCGCTGTTATCGAAATAATAAAACTTTTTTTATTCGTCTTATCCTGCATAGTTACACGCTATGCCTGATCATTCTGAGCTGGCTGAGTAATCAAACCAACGCTTTTTGCGCCAGCCTGTTGCAGCAACACCATTGCCTCCACCACTTTTCCATAATTCACATTTTTATCACCGCGCACCAGAACTGGACGTTCTTCTGCACCTTTCTGCGTAATCAGCGTGCCAGCAAGATGACTTAAGGTGCGTGCAGTAATCGGCTGATTAGGTTTATCAGATAAATTGAGATAATAATTTCCCGATGAATCGACTGTGACAATCAAGGGCTCTTTTTGTTTATCATCCATCGCACTCGCTGAAGTTTTTGGTAATTCCACTTTCACACCTTGTGTCAGCAAGGGTGTAGTAATCATGAATATCACCAGCAACACGAGCATGACATCGATAAACGGAACCACATTGATATCAGACATCGGACGTCTGGAACCATAATGATGCATATGCGTCATGAGATTTACTCCGTCGCTGGAACAGCTTGCGCTGCTGAATGATTGGTCTGGCGAATGAGAATATTTGTCAATTCTTCTTCAAACGCATCAAAGCGATTCATCAGGCGTCCAATTTCCGTGATGAAACGGTTATAGGCGATCACAGCAGGAATAGCCGCAAATAATCCCAATGCTGTTGCAACCAGTGCTTCTGCAATACCGGGAGCGACCATGGAAATAGTTGCTTGCTGCACGGTAGCAAGCGCCTGAAAAGCTGTCATGATTCCCCACACTGTTCCAAATAATCCAACATATGGACTGGTGGAACCAACGATTGCCAGAAAAGGTAAATGCTTTTCCAGTTTGTCCTGTTCCCGCATTTGCGCAACTTGCATGGCGCGTCGTGTGTTATCCATCACATTATCCATGCTGGCATTCGTTTGTTTGCGAAAACGCTGGAACTCCTTGAATCCGGCATAAAAAATTGCTTCCAGTCCGGCTGATACGCCGCGACTTTTACCACCATCTGCATATAGCTGACTTAAATCTTCGCCTGACCAGAAAGCTTTTTCAAAACGTCCGGCAGATTGACGTATGCCACGCAAATAGGTTGCACGCTGCAGGATATACGCCCATGAACAGATCGATGCACCGATCAGAATCAGCATGACAGCTTTGACAACAATGCTCGCATGAATGAAGTAATTTAATAGACTGGTATCGTAATTCATGTCTTGTTCCTCACATTAATAAAGATTTATCGTTTACTCTAACCTTTCAAACAAACTATTTTGCATTTTCTCCGGCGTTTTCAAGCCGAAATGCTGATAAGCATGGATTGTCGCGATACGTCCACGCGGTGTGCGCAACATAAATCCTTGCTGAATCAGAAAAGGCTCGATGACATCTTCAATCGTGCTTTTTTCTTCATTGATAAAAGCCGCAAGACTTTCAAGGCCAACTGGACCACCATTAAATTTTTCTATCAGCGCCAGTAATAATTTCTGATCCATGAGATCAAATCCCTGACTATCCACATTCAGAAAAGTGAGCGCTGCACTCACAATCTCTTTGGTCACCTTGCCATTTGCTTTTACTTCAGCATAATCGCGCACGCGTCTTAACAGACGATTGGCAATTCGCGGTGTGCCACGCGAACGCCGCGCGATTTCCTCGCCACCTGTCTGATCAATGGCAACCTTTAAAATATCAGCGGAACGCATGACAATTTGCGTTAACTCCCTGGTCTCATAAAAATCCAGACGTTGCACAATACCAAAACGATCACGCAAGGGAGAAGTCAGCAAACCTGCACGTGTCGTTGCACCCACGAGCGTAAATGGCGGTAAATCCAGCTTGATGGAACGCGCAGCAGGGCCTTCGCCAATCATGATATCAATCTGATAATCTTCCATCGCCGGATATAACACTTCTTCCACCACTGGACTCAGACGATGAATTTCATCGATAAACAAAACATCGTGCGCTTGCAGATTGGTTAACATCGCCGCCACATCGCCAGGACGTTCGAGTACAGGGCCGGATGTTTGCTTGAGATTGACGCCTAATTCATTGGCAATAATATTTGCGAGAGTTGTCTTGCCTAAACCTGGCGGGCCAAAAATTAACACATGATCGAGCGCTTCATTACGTGATTTTGCTGCGCGAATAAAAATATCCATTTGTTCACGCACAGATTCCTGACCAATGTAATCACATAATTGACGCGGACGTAACGCACGATCGACTGGATCATTTTCCTGTTGTTCAGGAGCAATCATTCTATCTGCCGTAATCATCACATCATCTCCCGCAAGGCGCGACGAATTAATTCTTCACTGCTGGCTGCACCATCATCCATGCGTGTCACCAGACGATTAGCTTCCTGTTGCTTATAGCCAAGTGTAATCAATGCAGAAATCGCATCCTGTAATGTTTGATGACGCAGGTTATCGGATTTGACAAGAGTCGCGCCTTCTGGTGGTGATGATACAGACCAGTCCGATAATTTATCACGCATTTCCATCACCAGACGTTCTGCTGTTTTCTTGCCAATACCAGGTAAACGCGTGAGACTGCCAGTATCGTTATTCAATACGCAACGCACAAATTCTTCCACCGTTGCACTGGATAAAATCGTTAACGCCAGACGTCCACCTACACCATTCACTTTTAACAAGGTACGAAACAGGGAACGCTCATCGCGCGTAAAAAAACCATATAAAAGTTGTGCATCTTCGCGCACCATGAAATGCGTGAATAAAACTACTTCCTTGCCTGCATCAGGCAATTGATAAAATGTACTCATGGGCGCATCGATTTCATAACCAACGCCATGCACATCCACAATTAATTGTGGAGGCTGTTTTTCAAGAATAATTCCGCGTATTTGTCCAATCATCTTATGTCCTGAAAATTCATGCCCAATTTTCTCAATCCTCGCACATGCGCATGACATAATGCTACTGCAAGCGCATCGGCCGCATCTGCCTGCAAATTACCAGTCAGATTCAATAAACGTTTTACCATGAATTGCACCTGATCCTTGGTCGCAGCACCCGTTCCCACTACTGACTTCTTCACCTGTCGCGCAGAATATTCTTCCACTGGAATGGTGAGTGCCACAATCGCAGCACCGCGCGCCTGCCCCAATTTCAATGCGGAATTTGCATTTTCCTGCATGAAGATTTGTTCAATCGCTGCTTCATGTGGCTGCCAGGAAGTCATTATCTGCTGCAAGCCGAGGTAAATTTGCCGCAAGCGTTCGTTAGCTGGATAGGGTACCAGATCAAGATGGCCACTGGCCAAATAGACATGGCGATTTCCTTCAAGACGAATAACGCCATATCCAGTACGGCGAGAACCTGGATCGATTCCGATGATCACCGTCATATGCGTCCTTTTTGTTAGTTGGTGGTTGCGGGGTGGAAGTTTGTGATTTGGAGGTTCGTCATTGCGAGGCGTTTTTCAGCGTGACGCCATCCAGCTCCGAAGGTGTTTGTGTATATTTGCAAATAAAGCGCAGGAGGCCGGAGGCAGACGAGCCATTGCGAATATACACAAACACCTTCGGAGCTGGATGGCGTCACGCTGAAAAACGCCTCGCAATGACGAACCTCCAAATCACAAACTTCCACCCCAACCACCAAACACCATCACAACTTCTCGACAATTTCTTCCGCTATATCTGCATTGGAATAAACCGATTGTACATCGTCCAAATCTTCGAGCGCATCAATCAGATTCATGACTTTTTCAGCGGTATCCTTGTCATTAATACTCACATCCGTGCCGGCACGCATTTCCACATCCGCATGGGCAGGCTTAAAACCCGCACGCGCCAATTCTGTTTTCACCCGCATGAAATCTTCCGGCGTCGTCAGCACATCCACACTGCCATCATGATTGCTGATAATATCTTCGACTCCAATTTCCAGTGCATGCTCCATCAGACGCTCTTCATCTACACCGGGTTCAAAAGTAATGACACCCTGTTTTTTGAATAGATACGCAACTGAACCATCGGTTCCCAGATTACCGCCATGCTTGCTAAAAGCATGCCGTACTTCTCCCACCGTGCGATTACGATTATTGGTCATGCAATCGACCATCACCGCAATACCGCCAGGTCCGTAGCCTTCGTAACGTACTTCCTCCACCTGCTCACCTTCCATGCCGCCTGTACCACGCTTGATGGCACGCTCAATGACATCCTTGGTCATATTGGCATCGAGCGCCTTGTCCAGTGCCGCACGCAAACGCGGATTGGAATTCGCATCACCGCCACCCAGTTTCGCAGCAACCGTTATTTCACGAATAATCTTGGTATAAATCTTGCCGCGCTTTGCATCCACTTTTGCCTTATGGCGTTTGATATTTGCCCATTTACTATGCCCTGCCATATCTTATTCCTTCGATTCCTTTGGTTTTGAAACACGTATACCGAGTTCTATCAACTGATCCGGTTCAACGGGAGCCGGCGCATCCATCAACGGACAACTTGCCGTTTGTGTTTTTGGAAAAGCAATCACATCACGAATGGAAGTTGCACCACTCATCAACATCACCAATCTATCCAGACCGAATGCAATTCCACCATGTGGCGGACAACCCAGGCGCATGGCTGTCAACAAATGTCCGAACTTTTCTTCGGCTTGTTCATCACTGATATTCAGAATATTGAATACTGCTTTTTGCATTTCAGATGAATTAATACGTACCGAACCGCCGCCAATTTCACTGCCATTTAATACCATGTCATAAGCACGCGCGAGCATGTTTTGTGGGTCTTTCATTAACTCATCCACTGTTTCTGCTTTTGGTGAAGTGAAAGGATGATGACAGGCAGACAATCGTCCTTCACCTTTTTCAAACATCGGGAAATCCACTACCCATAAAATGCGCCATTCATCTGCAATCATCTTGCGATCATGTCCGATCTTAAGACGCAGCGCGCCTAATGCATCATTCACAATCTGCGCCTTGTCTGCACCGAAGAAAATAATATCGCCAACTGTTGCACCCGTGCGTTCAACAATCGCATTGACTACTGTTTCTGGCAGGAATTTTAATATCGGTGATTGCATACCATCTTCATTAATCTTGATATACGCAAGACCACGCGCGCCAAAAACACTGACATATTGCGTGTAATCATCAATTTCCTTGCGAGTCATGGCAGCTCCGCCTTTCACATGCAAGGCAGCCACACGACTTTGTGGATCATTGGCAGGAGCGGAAAATACCTTGAATTCCACTTCCTTCATCAAATCGCCCACATCCATTAATTCCAGAGGGATGCGCAAATCTGGCTTATCTGATCCATAACGTTTCATGGCTTCTGCATAAGTCATACGGGGAAATGGATTCGGCAATTGCACATTCAGCAAGGTTGAAAACATGCCGCGAATCATTTCTTCCATAATGGATTGAATTTCCTGTTCGCTCAGAAAGGAAGTTTCAATATCAAGCTGCGTAAATTCCGGTTGCCTATCTGCACGCAAATCTTCATCGCGGAAACAGCGTACGATTTGGTAATAACGATCGATGCCGGACATCATCAGCAATTGTTTAAATTGTTGTGGTGATTGCGGCAACGCAAAAAAACTGCCGGGTTTGGTGCGACTGGGCACCAGATAATCGCGTGCACCTTCAGGCGTTGCGCGTGTGAGAAAAGGTGTTTCCACATCGATAAAACCATGTTTATCCAGATAATCACGCAAAAATTTTGAAATACGCGCGCGCAATTTTAAACGTTCCAGCATTTCAGGACGGCGAATATCAAGATAGCGATAACGCAAACGTGTCTCTTCATTGACCTCGTGATATTCATCATCAATCGGGAAAGGTAAAGGTTCAGAGCGATTTAAAATTTTCAGATCAGTTGCAGCAATTTCAATTTCACCCGTACGCAAATTTTTATTGATCGTACCATCGGGACGTTTTCTGACTGTGCCTGTGATTTGCAATACATATTCACTACGCACGGATTCGGCTTTTTTAAATGTTTCCTTTTGTTCAGGTGCAATCACGACTTGCACGATACCTTCACGATCACGCAAATCAATAAAAATCACGCCGCCATGATCACGACGACGATGTACCCAACCTGCTACCTTAACTTCCTGACCAGATAAATCTGCAGTGACTTCACCGCAATAATGACTACGCATGTTTACATCCTATTTTTTAATATATTTTATTTTCTTTGACGGGTGCGGCAACCGGTTGCACTACACCTAATGAGATCACGAATTTTAATGCTTGCTCGACGCTCATATCCAGTTCTTTAACTTTGCTTTTTGGTGCCATCATCAGAAATCCTGACGTCGGATTGGGTGTAGTGGGAATAAAATAAGTCACCATTTTTTCGCCTGTGGTAGTAACTTCCATATCCGCACCGACTTCACCAGTCTGAAAGGCAACACTCCATACACCCGCACAAGGAAATTCGACTAATAATACTTTGCGAAAGGATTGACCGCCTGGTTTGAATAAAGTATCCACCACCTGTTTGGTGCCAGTGTAAATGGATCTAACCAGTGGAATGCGCGTCATCATTGAATCGCCAAACTGCACCATACGCCTGCCAAACAGATTGGCCGCGAATAAACCGGTTAAAAAGATAACGACCAGGGTCAATACCACACCGATACCTGGAATATGAAAGCCCAGCAAGTGATCGGGCTGCAGGTTAGTCGGCAATAATAATAATGACTTGCTGAGCAGATCGAAGATAAATTTCAACACGAGCAAAGTAATAATGACTGGCAACCAGACCAGCAATCCAGAAATGAGATAGCGACGGGAAATGAGCAGATAGCGACGATAGCGTGTCATGACGAACCCTCCGTATCATTGGAAGATTTGGTGGATGTCGTTTCGGTGTTGCTGGATGTGTCTTCTTTTTTGCCGCTGGATTTACCCTTGGCGCTGTAATCGGTGACGTACCAGCCACTGCCTTTTAGCTGGAATCCTGAAGCAGATACCAACTTTTGCAGCGTACCCTGATGACATTCAGGACATTCTGTTAGCGGCGCATCTGACATTTTTTGTATCACTTCCAGTTGATGCTTACATCTTGTGCATTGATATTCGTAAATTGGCATGGAAAAGCTCGCGTGCGATAAGACAGGCAGCAATGGTAGATAAAGAAACGAGTGCCGTCAATTGAACGCGGGTGCTGGTGTGTGTATGCAGCAGGTATGCACACAAGCTTATCAGCACACGCACCTGCTACACTTTCTCTACTGTAAATCCCCAGCAGATTCTATATACTCAGCGCTTTTCTCAGCCTGGGAAAACCGAATGACCACCATCCTCGTCCTTTATTACAGTCGTCATGGCGCAGTGAAACAAATGGCGCAATACATCGCACGCGGTATTGAATCTGTCCCGCATGTGCAAGCGAAAATCCGCACCGTTCCACCCGTATCTACAACCATAGAAGCGACCGATCCTGCTATCCCCGACACCGGCGCGCCTTACGCCACTTTGCAGGATTTGAAAGATTGCGATGGGCTTGCCCTGGGCAGCCCTACCCGGTTCGGCAACATGGCCGCTCCCATGAAATATTTCCTCGACCAGGCCAGCAGTTTATGGCTACAGGGCAGTCTCGTGAATAAACCCGCTGTGGTATTCAGCTCGACCGCCTCCCTGCACGGTGGACAGGAAACAACTTTGCTCAGCATGATGTTGCCGTTATTCCATCTGGGATGCGTGCTGATGGGGATTCCCTACACAGAAAATGATTTAAACCATACCAAAAGCGGCGGCACACCTTATGGAGCAACGCATGTTGCAGGCACTGCGAGCAACAATCCTGTAACCGAGGAAGAACAGCGATTATGTTTTGCACTGGGAAAACGTCTCGCTGAAATGACGCTGAAATTACAGGCATAAACATGCAAAAATCACAGGGATTTCATTTGATTGAAATCATTACCGCGCTTGCCATTATCAGTATTGTGCTGACGTTTGCTTACCCGCTTTATTCTGATTACCTGCTAAAAACCAATCGTCTCGCAGCGATCACAAGCTTGCAGCAATTGGCAAATGCGATGGAAAAATTTCATCTGCAATTTAATACCTATGAAAATGCGACACTGACTGCATTACATTTTCCTGAAAAAATTTCTGTGAATTATAAACTGAGCATTCAATCGGCAACGCTGGATGATTATGTCTTGATCGCAGAACCACTCAATAAACAGGCAGCAAATGATAATGCTTGCGGACGCTTAATTCTGCATGCCAATGATAAAAAAGCCGTTAGCGGCTCAGCAAAAGCCGAAGAATGTTGGTCATAAGCATTCCTTAATAATTTATACCCATAAATTGTTACAATCCCCGAAACTAAAAAACGAGGCTGATGCAAATGTTTGCGAGATATATTCCCCGCACCAAAAAAAATCTGAGTGAGACTCAAAAAACAATTCTGGATAAAGAACTGAATAACATTATCGTAAAAAAAAATGCATCCAAAGATGATTTAAAACGTGCCATGCAATTATTGGAAGATGGCGCAACAATGAGCGAATACGACCATCGACTATTAACACTCTTGATAGGTAACGCTCATGTTGAATATGGTCACGATAAAATTGATTTATTTAGTCTTCACGATTTTGAACAAGGCATTCAGAACTACAACATTAAATGCAAGGAAAACCCCGATCATTCATTCTACATTGATAGCATCATCAAACAGATCAAACAGGGTATTTTTCCCATCATAGAATTGCATGTCAGCAATATAAAAAAATCCTATTTACAAGGACCACTTGGATTAATTCTCTTATACAAATCTGAAGCAGCAGCTGATTTACTTGAAGCTGGCGCAGTACCTTTAGCTTTTAGTAAATCTACACTTTTCAGCCCCACAGATCATTATCCTTATGAGCCACTGCTTAATATATACCTCAGCAAATGGCTGTTTAGTGTAGAAACTATTTCGACGAAAATAGTTAATGTTCTGCAGGAATATAAAAAACTTATCTTTTGCACCACACGAGAAAATGTCATTCATGCTCTCAATCCCACTACGCCAGCGGGTAAAGTGGTATGGGCAGGCATGTATGAAAATTTCTTTAATGGTAAACGTGAAGAAATTTTAAAATATGCAAAAGCAAAATTTAACCTGTCCAGTGAAACCATCATTGCTGAACTCGCAAAACAGGGAATCATCATTGATAAAAAAGGTCAATGGAGCAAAGCCATTGAGATAAAAACAAAGAACGCGGAAACGATTAAAATCCAGCCTGAAGAAAAAACCGGTCATACTAAAAAACTCAGGGAAATTATTGCTAAAAAAGATTGGGATGATCTTGATCTGGATGCCGCCATTGCACTGGTTGATATGGGCGCAGATTTCAGCATTAATGAAAATGCATTGTTAGGCAAACTGCTTAAAGAAGCGCATAAAAAATATGGACATAATCAGATTGATTTATTAGCTTTTGAAAAATCTGATTTCACTAATCTAATTCAGAAATATAAAAATGAATGTGAAAAAAACCCTGTGCATGCAAACTATATCAATGCCATTATCAAATTAATTGAATTAGGTGCCAATCCAGATAAAGTAGTAAATGTACATAACAAGATAGATGACTCATATATACAATCATCGCTTGGCATGATTCTTTTATATAAACGCGAAGCAACAGGCATTTTACTTGAGGCTGGTGCAAAACCATTCATTAATTCCAGGGAAAAACTTAATTGGGGCGTGCAGGATGTATTTGAACGAGACGCATGCTGGTTTCTCAACGAATGGCTTTTTAGTATAAATACCATCACTCCAAAAATTATTAACGCCCTCAAAGACTACAAGAACGATAATTACTTTATATTTTATATAACCCCAGAAAATTACGCTGATGCACTCAATCCCACCAAACCAGTTGGCCAGCTAGTATGGACACAAACCGAACGCAAGGATTCTGGTTTTACCGAAGGCACGTGTGACGATATTGTTTGGCATTTAAAAAATCAATATGACATATCAAAACAAACCATTATTGCTGAACTCGCGAAACAGGGAATCATCATTGATCAATATGGCAATTGGATTAAAGCACGTGATGACGAATACCTTTTGCATAGAGCATGCAGGGTGGGAAATATTTCACTCGTTAATCATTTACTGGAAAAAGGATGTGACCCGAATGTGAAAGATGATGATGGTTTATCATCGCTTCAACTTGCCATACGCTATCAGCGCACCGAATGTGTGAAAGCACTGTTATATGCAGGTGCCTATATACATGGCAACATTACTAATCTTGATAAATCCAAAGATAACTTCATCATCAGCATCTTATTAATAGCCTTTGGTGCCAAAATTACCTCTCAGACACCATCGGGATTTTTAAAATGCCTGATGACTATTGATCCTCTTCTGATAAAAGCAAGAGGCACATTTCTTGCATCCTTTACTGAACGTCCAAGTGTCACTGTGCAGGCATATTCATTAGTCCAGGCATTATTATACGCATACATTGACTCTCCATTTTCCAATTATAAATCACGGGCAATTAATTTCCTCGAACGGATGTCCACCCAACCTGTCACATTCGCGCAAATAAGAGAGGCAGCAAAACAATGTGCCCAGCATGCGAAGGATTCGAAAACATTTACACAACTTTGCGAGTTCATTCATTCACCTGAGTTTGCATACTTTCTGGCGCCATATAATAAAAATAACAAACAAAATCAGCTTGAAATTGATGCCTTGGCAAATAGCGCTAATCAATCAGAAAAGCAGATAATCGAAATCCTGCCCAAGGCTATTGCAAAACCTGATGCTGAAAAGATCACGGAAGACTTATTGAGAAGTTTTGCAGATAAGGATTCCGTTAAATGTATCAATCAATTTATAGAGAAAGCAGGAATTGAGAAATTCAACACCTACTGGCAACGTGAAAAAAATATCTTCATG